>Ga0335075_10015245_pt1 | contig 11525 bp, 9 predicted proteins | sample Lox_Sample_24_FD_206723 | JGI IMG/M metagenome (GOLD analysis project Ga0335075, IMG submission 206723) | Soil microbial communities from Loxahatchee National Wildlife Refuge, Florida, United States - Lox_Sample_2.4 | ecosystem: Environmental > Terrestrial > Soil > Wetlands | place: USA: Florida...
CGAAGAAGCGGCGTGTGGCGTTTTCATTTGGCTTAGTGAAATCAAGCCTATGGACGCTCCAGCCGCTTCTTTGGTTAATCCCTTTATGAAATATCCGGGCTAGAGATTTTCATTGTGTCGTTTGAACCGCTTCAAACGTGAATAACAACGGCAGATGCGGTCCTTTTCGACGTTCCGGCAATTCCAACTCCCAGCGCCATGCCCTGACAGAGCCACGCATTTCACATTTCATATCGGAGGATTTAACTTTGGGTAAAACTACCAGGGAAAAGCCGTCAGCGCCCACCTGCCGCTCCAGCCCTTTGGAATCGATTGAATAGATAATTTCTTTTCCATTTTCCGGAATTTGTACGACTTGTCCGGACGCTGTCGTTTCGATGCGGATCGTACCGTTTGCGCTGCGCACGTCCGCCCGCCAGCGCTCGCCGGCCCGCAACGCAGCGCCGACGTCGTCGGTTGTCGCTATCAACGCCCTAAAACCGTCCCAACATACGAAGAATGAGACCGAGCCAACGCTCGCCAGGATGACAAACACCATGAGATAAACCACGCACTCGATGAGCGTTATCCCGGATTGCCTCCGTCTGCGCGCCAGGTTGCAACAACATTTCATGGAACAGTGACCTCCCGCACAACCGCGCCCGTGCCGATGCGCGTATTCGGAGTCCACTCCAGCCGCAGATGCTTTCCGTTTTTGGTTAATTCAAACTGTCCCGCCGGGAGATTCGTGGCGGCCCGGCAATGAACCATGTAGACACGCGTGCCGTCGGGAAATTCCGTCCAGGCTCCAGCCGCGAGAACTTCCATCTCTCCATCCACAATTTCATTTGCGACGGCCCGGCAATAATCCGCGCGAAGCGCCTTCCGCTCATTGATGAACGAAAAAGCAAGAGGAATGATGGCCAGCGCCAGGAGCGCCAGCGCAATAACGAGATCCAGTTCCAAAAGACCGTGCTCTTGCCGACGATTTCGGCACGACGATTTGAATGCATTTTTCATAACTATAACGCTCCCCTCGTCGCGACAATCAAAATGCCAAACATTGCGGTTGCTATTAATGCGACGAGGAAGCCATTGAATATCACAATTCCCGTCGTTAAATAATGGGCAGTCGCTTCCTCCTGTTGAAATGCCTTGGAGTCCAAGGTTTCATGCCAGCCACGCAATGCTGCCAAAAACCCTCCGCGCCCATGGATCGCATTGGTGAAGCGCCAGTGAAACTCCCCGCTTTCATCGAACGCCCGAAGAGCGTCATTTAGTTTGACGCCTTGCCTAATGGCCTCCAGTATGCGGCTCACGTGGCGCCGGCAAATTTCATTTGCCGTGCACTCTCCCGCCAGGCGCACTGCTTCAACTTCCGGAACACCGCCATCCAACAATACAGCCAGCATGGCGGAGAAGGTCCGCTGCAACCGTTTTCTCTTCCAGGAAACATGCCAGGCCAGCCAATCCATTGCCGGATATGCACGCGACTGAAAAATCCGGACAAACCTTGGGCCGCCAACGTAGGCAATTGTGAGTGCGGCGATCAAAACAAAGACCACGACCTCACAAGCCACCAGCGTTCCCGTGTTTTCAAACACGAGCCGTGTTTCCGGCCATATTTTGACGTCCATGCCGGCGGCAACGTCTTCGAACCTTGGAACCACGAATACCGCCGTCAATATGACGACCGAGATAAAGGCGGGAGAAAAAAATAAAAAGGACCAAAAGCATGTAATGTACGGCGCTACGGACACCAGCCGGGCGATCGCGCAAAATTTCGCGGCAGGCAGGGATCACGCGCCTGACATCCCCAAGTTTTAGCCCGGCTAAAAGCATCGCGGAGATTTGCGGCGGCAGAAAGCGCGGCACTTTCTTCAACGCGTCTTCCAAAGCCAAACCGGCTTCTATATACAAGGCCAGCAAGTGGAACCGAATTCCCACCGTTCGATCCTTACTCTGAGCGAGCGAGAGGATCGTTCCTTCGATGGACTGCCCCCTTTTGAACGCGTCATCAACCAAATCAAGAAACAGCCGGGCCTTCTCCGCGCGCCGCATCGGCAGGCTGAAAAGAAAATGAATTGCATAGGTTGAGGTCAATATGCCGCCGAGCCAAAGAAACAACCAGAATACGGACTCTACAACCCCTATGGGGTCCAGAGGCGCCACGATTGAGGCAATGCCGGGTTCAAAATTCATTTTCGTAAATGTTGCAAGGTTTAATTGCCAGCAAGTGAGCTGACAAAAGACATTATCGCCGCCACAACCGGTTGAACCTGGGCCAGGATCATCGTGCCAATCGCCAGAATCGCGCAGGGCAGCGCCGAGTAGAGAAACATTTCGACACGGTAGGCGGCGCGAGAATGGTAGAGTTCCGCCGCGCGGTCAAAACCACTCTTTAAATCTTCGCCCGATTGCGCCACTGTCCAAATAAACAGTGGCGGAAAGACGCCCTTTGAAGTGCCGGCGGCGGTCATTTCAGAAAATTTCCCGTGACCCGAAGCCAGACGCTGCCGCCAATGCGCGATGTCACGCTCTGCCCGGGTCCCCGCCTCAAGTTGTTCAGCGAATGCCAGCGCATCACTCAGAGGCACGCCGTTTTTCAGCATCAGTGAAATCGCCGATGCCGCCTGTGCGAGACTTGCTTCTTTGAATGCCGGCAAAGTCCAGCGCAATTTGTCTCGCGCCGGAGCCGCCGCCAAGGCAATCAAAACCGCGGCAAAAGCCACCCCAATGCAAACCGGAGAAATCCATAAACCTGACTGGATTGCCGACGAATATACGGTGCCCCCCGCGTATTCGCTGATATCCTCAAAATTGTTCCAAATAAAGTTGCTCAGCAAATATGATATGAAGCAGGACAAAACGAGCGCGACAAACAGGAGAATTAAAGGATAAACCATCAGGCCTTTTAACCGCATCCAGATATTGCTTTGTCGCTGGTAATAATCCGCCAGCATAGTCAGCATGGCGGGCAAATCGCCGCTCTTGACCCCCACCAAAAGCATTCGTTTGTAAAGTTCCGGCAATCGACTCGACTTCAACGCATCAGCCATGGGCGTGCCCCGCGCCAGATTAGCCTCCAGCGACTCCAACTGGTCCCGCAATTTGCCGTTATGCATTTCCTGGCACAACCGCTTTAGCGCGCCCTCCAGCGGGATGCCATCGCGCAACATCGCCGCCAGTTGCTGGTTAAAAAAAGCGAACTCATCGTATTTCATAGGCCGAAGATCCTTCTAAATTCCGCTTCGTTGGTAACACCGGCATTGACCAGTGCGCGCGCAGCAGTTTCCAGCGTTTGCAGGGGCACGAGGGTCGCCAGTTCCCGCCGACGGATTCGGTCTCGCAGCGAATCATTAACGCGCAGCCATTCGACGAGCGGCACGCGCCCGGCATATCCGGTTTGCAAACATTGCCCGCAACCATCGCCGCCGCACCGGGCGCAAAGCCTGCGAATCAGGCGTTGGTTTAATACGAGTTCGACAGCGCCCGCCACGGCCGAGAAATCAGCGCACATTGCCATCAACCGTTCGAAGACACCACGGCACGATCCGGCATGCAGCGTTGAAATCACCAGGTGCCCCGTTAATCCGGCGCGAACCGCCAGTTGCGCCGTCGCTTCATCGCGAATTTCGCCGATAATCAGCACCTGCGGGTCCTGACGCAGCAAATGCCGCGCGGCCCGGGCAAAATCAAGCCCGATGGCTTCATTCACTTCGGTTTGCATCGCCCCCGGGACGATTTGCTCGACGGGATCTTCCACTGTGATGATATGGCGCCCGCCGCCTTCGGCCAAATGGCGAAGGCACCCATAGATGGTCGTAGTTTTACCGCTTCCCGCCGGCCCGGTGAGCAATAACAGGCCGCTTGGCTGTCTCAGATAATTCTCCAATTCTGTCCGCGCCGATCCCGGAAACTCGATCTCTGCCAAAGTTTTTGCCGAGCGGGCGCTAAACAAACGTAGGACAATTTTCTCACCTGTCACAGTCGGATAGGTCGCCACACGGACATCATTTTGACTTTTGAGATCTTCGCGAGGGATGCGCCCGTCCTGGGGCAGCGATTCCTGATACGTTTTCAGCCGCGCAAGAAATTTGATGCGCCCAAAAACTCGGGCGGCGGTTCCGGCGGGAAGCTCTTCGGCAGGTGTGAGCACGCCGTCCATCCGGAAGGCGACTTCCGCGAAATTACCACGCATTTGCAGATGGACGTCGCTCGCCCCAACCGCCTCGGCCTGATGGATGAGCTTTTCCAGGAGGCGCGGCGCAGAGACTTCAACAGGTGTTTCACCGTTTAATTGGCCTGCTTCTGCTATCATAGCCTGTACTCGATTTATTTATTCTCCGTCTGCGACCAAATATTGCATTCCGTGATCGCCTGTCATCAGCGCCTGTACGTCTCGCGGAAATTTTTCCGCGTCCTGTTGCAAAGTGCGTTCGCTTTTAAGCGCCGTATTGAGCAGCGGTACGAACAACACGACAGAAATTGCGCAGGCAAAAGCCAGGCCGCCGTTCCAACCCCATTGCGGCGCCCGACTCGTGCGCGGGCGTTCCATTGCCGCCAAACGGCTCAACCGCAAACGCACCTGTGCCGGAAAGTCGTTCCAATATTCATCCGATCGTTCCGGGACGCGCACCACGTTCAGCCTGGCTTTCAGTTCACGGTCATTCATATTACGAAAATCTTTCCACAGTTGCGCCGCGCCGGCAGAGATGCAGGAATTCATGCCCGGCGCTGCGGCCTAACAGTTTTTTTAACTTCCGCTTTGCGGCAAATACACGCCAGGAAACCGTTGTCTCTGAGCAATGCAGGACATGTGCCGCTTCGGCATGGCTTAATCCGTCGTAAATGGTTAGCACGATCGCCGCCCGTTGTTTGGCGGTCAATTGCATCAATGCAGCCTGTGCCGAGTCCGCCATTTCATTGCCGGAATGATTCGATTCTGTTTGTGCAAGCATTTCCCTGGCGCAATTGGCTTCCGCCCGAAAGCGCCGCGCTTCGTCCCGGCACCAATTCAGGCAGGCATGAACCGCAATACTATAAAGCCATGTGGCGAATTTCGCCTTGCCCCTAAACGACCGAATTTGTTCATAAGCGCGAATGAATGCTTCCTGCGCGAGGTCTTCGGCGTCGGCTATCGAGCCCGTCATCCGGAATGTGAGCGCATGAACCATTTGTTGATGGTTTCGCACCAGCGTTTCAAATGCATTGGCATTGCCGCACTTGCATTGCGACAAAAGTTCATCATCGGCTTCAGCCATGCTGTGTGCTTTTACTGGGTTTGAACCCGTTGGGTGCTGAATCCTTTGAATTATTTTTTTGTCCGGGTTTGAAGCGCCAATTCCGGAAACGTCGCTGGTCAATGGCGGCACGGAAGTCATCATTTCGTTACGGATCTACCATCAATTTTATCGCCGCGCGCTTTCATTTGGGCGGTTTCGGTCAGGGGGATGGCGCCGCCCTGCAAATAAGTGACAGACTGAATGACCAAACGTCACGGCGGGAATCTCCGAAAAATGAAATCTTGACTCAACGTCGAGCAGCACGAACCCCGCGAATGCGAGGGACAGATTAGAAATAATCCGGTTCATTCCCGGATTTCCACTTGATATTGCAGCCCATGCTCGGCTTTTGAGTGGAGGAAACCGGCTGTCCTGAAAGCACCGCGTCCAGCGCGGCGCGGAGGTCTTTCCCGGTTACTGGCGCGCCGTTGCCGGGACGGCTGTCATCAAATTGACCCCGGTAAACGAGCTTTTGGTTCTTATCAAAAAGGTAAATGTCGGGCGTGCACGCCGCGCGATACGCTTTTGCAATGTCCTGCGTTTCGTCGTACAAATAGGAAAAATTGTAGCCGGCTGCCTTGACTTCCTCCTTCATTTTCGCCGGGCTGTCTTCGGGATAGCTGGCGACGTCGTTGGAATTGATGGCGACGATGGCCACGCGTTTTGAAGCATAATCCCGCGCAAATTGCGCGAGCCCTGAGCGAATGTGTTTCACGTAGGGACAATGGTTGCAGATGAACCACACGATGAGCGCCGGCGCGCCCTTGAAATCCGCCAGTGAAACCAATTCTCCGTTTGTATCAGGCAATTCGAAGTCAGGCGCAGCCGTGCCCAGCGGCAGCATCGTGGAAGGTGTCAATGCCATACTCTGAATTTGGAACGTCACCGCGTTTTCCGCAAGAATCAAGTTTGGGCTTTAATCTTCATCGTCCCCGTCCCCTCTGGCACCCTGGTTCGGCCCGGACGTTTGTACAGTGTCCAAAAGAAAACGATGCCAAAATAACCCTCTGTGACAATTGCGTAAACAGTTCCATCGAGCGCTTGACTTGTTTTCAAAACATGTCTAAATGTCTGTATTACTAATAGTTCAGATGGTATTAGGCTGATGGAACAAAAGTTTTCAGTTTAGCGTTAACTTTACGCGAAGGCGTGAAATTTTTACGCTTTCTGATAAAGTAAAGAATATCACGCCCAATTCTTTGAATTATCTGAAGATTTTGTCACGGCACAGGCGATGCTGGCTTTGCGGGCGGCCAAAAATGACTGCGAGGGAAATACCAAAGTTGAGAGACTTGTATTTTGGCGTTGGATTAAACATTTAGGCAATATGAATGTAAAACGACTTAAAAAGGGGGGCGTTGCCTTCTTTCTGTCTCTACTGGCTTCAACACTTTTGGCCGCCGGGCCGCAAATTCTGCATGGTCACGTGCCGGCAGTTGTGGCGCATATGACGCCGCTGGGAACGCTGCCCGAAACAAGCAATTTAAATCTTGCCATCACGCTGCCACTGCGAAACCAGGCCGCGCTTTCAAATTTGCTCAGCCAGATTTATGATCCTGCCAGCCCAAACTATCACCATTACCTGACGCCGGAGCAATTTACCGAAGAGTTTGGTCCAGCGGAAAGCGATTACCAGGCGGTCATCGATTTTGCCAAAGCCAATGGCCTGCACGTGACTGCCACCTGGCCCAATCGCCAGTTGCTGGATGTGAGCGGCACAGCCGGTCAGGTCGAACGCGCCTTGCATCTGACGCTGAACGTTTACCGGCACCCCACAGAGAATCGGAACTTTTTTGCTCCGAGTGAAGAGCCTTCCCTGGATTTGTCGGCGCCCGTTCTACATATCAGCGGGCTGGACAACTTTGAATTGCCTCGTCCGCGCCTCGTCGCCAGACGTCTGGGCACCACTCAAAATGTCTCGGGCAATTCCGGTTCGGGTCCCGGTGGCGCCTATATGGGAAAGGACTTTCGGGCGGCATATGTTCCTGATTCTTCACGAGACGGTTCGGGGCAGATGGTTGGTCTGTTGGAATTTGACGGTTATTCTGCCAGTGACATTAATGATTATGAAAGCCAGGCCGGCCTGCCGAACATTCCGCTGCAAAGTGTATTGATTGACGGGGCGAGCGGCGGGCCGCAGGATCCCGGTGGCGCTGACGTGGAAGTGGCCCTGGACATGGAGGTGGCGATTTCGATGGCAACGAATCTGTCCAAACTGGTGGTTTATATCGCGCCCAATGGCCGGCCCTTCGAGGACATCCTCAATTCGATGGTGCTCAGCAACCAGATCAAGCAATTCAGTTGCTCATGGTATGTGCCTGAGGGGACGGAGGAGCCGGCGGCGGACCAGATTTGGGAGCAAATGGCGGCGCAGGGACAATCCTTTTTCAGCGCCTCCGGCGATAGTTGCGCCTACACGGGGTTGATTCCGTTTCCGGGTGATTCGCCTTATATCACCGAGGTGGGCGGGACGACCTTGAGCACGAGCGGGCCTGGGGGCGCGTGGTCATCGGAAACGGTTTGGAACTGGGGCATCGAATTTGGCTCTGAATACAACGGCGTAGGCAGCAGTGGAGGCGTGAGCACGCAATATCCGATCCCGTCCTGGCAGACCAACATCAGCATGACGGCCAATCAGGGCTCAACCACGAGGCGCAACACGCCCGATGTGGCGATGACGGCGGACAATGTTTATGTGCGTGTGGATAACGGGAATTATTCGGTGGGCGGCACCAGTTGTGCGGCGCCGTTGTGGGCTGGGTTTACGGCGTTGGTCAATCAACAGGCTGCCGCCAGCGGCAAATCTTCAGTTGGATTCATCAATCCGGCTCTCGACGCCATTGGGAGCGGGCCGAGCTATGCTTCAGATTTTCACGACATTACCACCGGAAACAATACCTGGAGTGGAAGTCCGTCTAAATTTTACGCTGTGACGGGTTATGACCTCTGCACCGGCTGGGGAACACCGGCGGGGCAAAAGCTCATTAACGACCTGGCCAATCCCGAGGCGCTGGTCATCTCGCCGACGGAGGGTTTTGTATCAACGGGCGGCGTTGGAGGGCCCTTTACGGTCACCTCTGATGAGCTGTCATTGACCAATTACGGGACCAATGTATTGACCTGGACGCTCACCAATACGTCGCTGTGGCTGAACGTATCGTCGGAGGGAGGGACATTGACGCCTGGCGGGCCAGCCGCGGTGGTGACTGTGAGCCTGAACAACACTGCGAGCAATCTGACTGTAGGGACCTACAGTGCGACACTATGGTTTACGAATGTGAATGACGGGTTTGGCCAGGGCGTGTCATACACCTTGAATGTGATTGCGCCGCCGACGATCGCCTCACAACCGACTAATGAGTCGGTGCTGGAAGGGGCGACGGCGATATTTACAGTGAGCGCGACCGGAGGATTGCCCTTGTCGTATCAATGGCAATTGAACGGGACGAATTTGACGGATGGCGGGAATATTTTGGGTTCGCAGACCAGTAATCTGATGGTGAGTGATGTGTCGGATGCGGACGTTGGAACCTATAGCGTCACCGTGACGAACCTGGCCGGCATTGCCGTGAGCAGCAATGCGACATTGAGCATTGTTCCGTCTCCGCCGGTTATAACGGTACAGCCGGCCAGTCAAACGGCCGTTGTGGATCAAACGGTTGTTTTCAGCGTCGACGCTGTTGGCAACATGCCGATGTCATATCAATGGAGTTTTAACGGAACAGAAATTATTGGGGCCACCAACTCAGTTTATGTGCTTGCGGATGTCCAACTCACGAATGCAGGCACATATTCCGTAGTCATTTCAAACGAATTGGGTTCAGCCGCAAGTTCCAACGCGGTGCTGACGGTGCTTCCTTGCGATCCTCCGCCATCGGGCATTGCTGCCTGGTGGCCGGCCGAAGGCAACGCTGATGACATCATTGGCGCAAACAATGGCACTCCCAATGGCAACCTCACCTACGCCAACGGTGAAGTCAGCCAGGCTTTCGTTTTTGACGGTTACACCAGTTATATCACCGTTCCGGCTTCTCCGAGCCTGAACATTGGCACCGGCGGCGGTCTGACGATTGAATGCTGGATTAATCCCTCAGTCACCAACGCCATCAGCCCCGGCGGCGCTGGTGGTCCGTTGATTGAATGGGACTCCGATGACACTGATGGTTGCGAGTTTTGGGCCGATGCTGACAACAGCCTTTACGTCAACATCAAAGACACTTCCGGCAATCCTCACACCTTCCAAACCGCGGGAGGTGTCATTAACAGCAACACCTGGCAGCACGTGGCCCTGACATACGATGAAAGCAGCGGCCAGATGAACATGTACGTCAACGGCAATGTGGTGGGTTCGGCCAATTTCGGCGATTTTGCACCCCAGACTACATATCCGGTCAACTTGGGCCGGCGTACCGGAGAGGTTATCGGCGATGGCGATACTTACGCGGGCATGATGGACGAATTGAGCCTTTATAACCGGGCGCTTTCTTCAAATGAAATCGCCGACATTTACGACGCCGGCAGCGGAGGAAAATGCGAGCCGCCGCCGAACCCACCCGTAATTGTCACGCAACCGACAAACGAAACTGTGGCGGTGGGAGAAACAGCAAGCTTCAGTGTCGTGGCCAGTAGCACTGGCGCTGTAGCGTTGAGCTATCAATGGACCTTTGATGGAGCAAATCTGACCGGAGCAACCAATGCCATTTTAACACTGACTGACGTCCAGCCCAGCCAGGCCGGGACGTACGCAGTGGTAGTAGCCAATGCTTACGGTTCAACCGTCAGTTCCAACGCGACACTCACGGTTTATGGTGTGCCTCCATTCATCACGGAGCAGCCCACGAACGACACGGTTGCGCTGGATGGGACGGCCAGTTTTAGCGTGGTTGCCGGAGGCACCGCCCCGTTGAGTTATCAGTGGAGCTTCGATGGAACGAATCTGACCGGGGCAACCAATGCCATTCTGACACTGACGGATGTTCAGTTCAGCCAGGCTGGAACTTATGAAGTGGAAATTACAAATGCCTACGGCTCAACCAATAGCGCCAGCGCCATATTGTCAGTTTACGGAGTTCCTCCGTTTATTACGACGCAACCGGCAAGCCAGGCGGTGACGGTCGGAAGCACGGCCACTTTCAGTGTGGCTGCCGGAGGCAGTAGTCCATTGAACTATCAATGGAGTTTCGACGGAACCATTCTGCCGACAGAAACCAATTCAACGCTGGTCTTGACCAATGTACAGTCTGGCGAGGCTGGAACTTATGAAATAACGATAAGCAATGCGTACGGATCTACCAACAGCATCCCGGCCACACTGACCGTTAATTTGCCGGGTTCGTGCGATCCTCCGCCATCGGACATCGTTGCCTGGTGGCCGGGCGAGGACAATGCCGATGATATTATTGGCACGAACAGTGGCACGCCTGTTGGCAACCTTGCCTACACCAATGGCGAGGTTGGCCAGGCATTCGTTTTTGACGGTTACACCAGCTATATTACGGTTCCGGCGTCTCCGAGCCTGAACATCGGCACCGGGGGCGGTCTGACGATTGAATGCTGGGTTAATCCCTCGGTCACCAACGCCACCAGCCCTGGCGGCGCCGGTGGTCCGTTGATTGAATGGGATTCGGATGACACTGATGGATCCGAGTTTTGGGTGGAAGCCGCCAACAGTTTGTACGTCAATATCAAAGACACTTCCGGCAATGCTCATACCTTCCGCACCGTGGCTGGAGCGGTCAGCAGCAATACCTGGCAGCACGTGGCCCTGACGTACGATGAGGGAAGTGGTATAGCGACAATCTACACCAACGGCGTTGCGGCAGCTTCGTCCGATTTCGGCAGTTTTGCGCCCCAAACTACTTATCCGGTGAACCTGGGCCGGCGTACGGGAGAGGTTATCGGCAATGGCGATACTTACGCCGGTATGATGGATGAATTGAGCCTTTATAACCGGGCACTCTCTTCGAGTGAAATTGCTGCCATTTACGACGCCGGCCATGGTGGTAAGTGCAAGCCGGGATCGAACCCACCCGTAATTATCACCCAACCGACAAACGAAACTGTGGCGGTGGGTGAAACAGCAAGCTTTGGCGTATCGATCACGAGCGACTCACCGGCGAGCTATCAGTGGACCTTCGACGGAACAAATCTGACCGGAGCAATCAATGCCATTTTAACACTGACTGACGTCCAGCCCAGCCAGGCCGGGACGTACGCAGTGGTAGTAGCCAATGCTTACGGTTCAACCGTCAGTTCCAACGC
>Ga0335075_10015246_pt1 | contig 11524 bp, 10 predicted proteins | sample Lox_Sample_24_FD_206723 | JGI IMG/M metagenome (GOLD analysis project Ga0335075, IMG submission 206723) | Soil microbial communities from Loxahatchee National Wildlife Refuge, Florida, United States - Lox_Sample_2.4 | ecosystem: Environmental > Terrestrial > Soil > Wetlands | place: USA...
CACGGTGCTGATCAACGGCACCGCGGTGAGCACGCACCAGGGCGGTTACCTGCCGTGGCAGGTCGAGCTGACCGGCCACCTGACCGGCGGCCGTAACGTTCTGGCTCTTGTGGTGGATTCGCGGTGGCTGCCGGTGCCTCCCGATGGCGCGCCGGCCGGCGCATCGGCGGTGGATTACCTGCAGCCGGGCGGCGTCTACCGCGACGCGGCGCTCCGCGTGGTGCCCGACGTGTTCCTCGCCGACGTGTTCGCCAGGCCGGCCCGGGTGCTCGAACGGGACCGGATCGTGCAGGTGCAGGCCACGATCGACGCGGCCACGGCGCCCGCCGGCCCGGCGGCCGTCACCGCGCGGCTGGAGGACGGGGGGAAGGTCCTCGCCACCGCCTCGGCCACGGTGCCGGTCACCGGCCCGGGCACCACGCTCGTCGACCTCGCGATCACCGGGATTCCGCACGTGACGCTGTGGTCGCCGGACGTGCCCAAGCTGTACACGGTGCGGGTCACGCTTACCCTGCCGGGCGGGCGCGAGCACGCCGTGGCGGTCCGGACCGGGTTCCGGGAGGCGGTGTTCGAGGCCGGCGGCTTCTACCTGAACGGCGAGCGGCTGAAGATCTTCGGCCTGAACCGGCACCAGCTGTTCCCTTACCTGGGCATGGCGGCGGCCGCCCGGCTGCAGCGCCGGGACGCGGAGATCCTGAAGAACGACCTGAACTGCAACATGGTGCGCTGCTCGCACTACCCGCAGTCCCCGCACTTCCTCGACGCCTGCGACGAGCTCGGGCTGATGGTCTGGCAGGAGCTGCCGGGCTGGCACTACGTGGGCGGCGAGGCATGGCGGGGAATCATGCTGCAGAACGTGACCGACATGATCATCCGGGATCGCAGCAGGCCGTCGGTCATCGTCTGGGGCACCCGGCCCAACGAGGCCGCGAACCACCCCGGCCTGTACGCCCAGGCGCGCGACCTCGCGCACCAGCTCGACGGCAGCAGGCAGACGACCGGCGCGATGGACGCGTACTCGCTCGACGGCTGGGCCGAGGACGTGTTCTCCTACGACGACTACCAGTCCCGCGACGGCTGCGCCGTCCTGCGGCCGCCGCTGCCCGGCGTGCCGTACCTGGTCAGCGAGGCCGTCGGCGCGCTCGACGGGCCGCCGACGTTCCGCTGGCTCGACCCCGGGCCGGTGCTGGCCGACCAGGCGCTGCTGCACGCCCAGGTGCACGACATCGCCCAGGCCGACCCGGGTTACGCGGGGCTGCTGGGCTGGGCGGGCTTCGACTACGCGTCGCTCAACTCCGGCGACCGCGTCTGGGCCGCGCTGAAGACGCCCGGCGTGGTCGACACGTTCCGGGTGGCCAAGCCAGGCGCCGCGTTCTACCGGTCGCAGCAGGACCCGTCCGCGGGCCCGGTGATCCTGCCGGTGTTCTTCTGGGACTTCGGGCCCGGATCCCCGCCGGGCGGCCCGGGCCCGGATGCCATGATCGCCACCAACTGCGACCGGCTGGAGATCTACGTGGGCGGCGCGCACGTGGCCACCGGCACGCCCGACGTCGCCCGCTTCCGCAGCCTCGCGCATTCCCCGGTGTTCGCCGACCTGACCACCGACGGATCCGGCCTGCCCGAGCTGCGCATCGACGGCTACCTCGGCGGCCTGCTGGCGGGCTCGGTCCGGATGTCGGCCGACCCCGCGCTGGACCGCCTGGTGCTGACGGCGGACGACACGTCGATCCAGGGCGACGGCACGGACACCACCCGGCTGACGTTCCGCGCCGTGGACGCCTACGGCAACCAGCGCCCGCGGGCCACCGGCCTGGTGCGGCTGTCGCTGGACGGCCCGGCGGTGCTGGTCGGCGACAACCCCTTCGACTTCGGCGGGTACGGCGGCGTCGGCGGCGCGTTCGTCAGGTCGGTGCCCGGCCGGGCCGGCCTCGTGCGCGTCACCGCCAGCCACCGGCTGCTGGGGAGCGACACGGTCCGGGTGCGCGTGGACCCGCCCAGCACCGCCTAGCCCGGCCGGCACCGCCTAGCCCGGCCGGCCACATTGCTAGACGGACTTCGTCCGTATTATGCTTGCTCCCGCGACGTCGGGATCTTGAGGAGCTGCGGATGACGGGGAGCCCAGGCGCCCCGGCACGCAGCGCACCGGATCGTCCAGGAGGCGCCCGGGTGACCGTCACCGGTGTTGCGCAGCGCGATGCCTGGCAGGCGCGCGAATTTCCCCCTGTCGAGCAGGTCCGCACCGGCGTCTGGTCCGTGCCCGTGACGATGCCGGAGAACCCGCTCCGCTACACGCTCGCGTACCTGCTGCTGTCCGACACCGGGGTGGTGGTCGTGGACCCCGGCTGGGATTCCGACCGGGGCTGGGCGGACCTGCAGGCCGGCCTGGACGCCGCGGGCGTGCCGGCGGGCCGGGTCACCGGGATCGTGGTCACCCACGTGCATCTCGACCATCACGGGCTCAGCCGGCGTCTCAGCGACGCTTCGGGCGCCTGGATCGCGATGCACGCCGCCGAGGTGGAGAACCTGCCGTCCCGGATGAGCAAGGCTGTGGGCTCCGGCGGGACCCGCTCGTGGCTGGCCCGCTGCGGGGCGCCCGAAGAGGTCCTGGCCGAGTTCTCCGCCGACATGGCCGACATCCTCGGCCTGTTCCGCCTGGCCGACCCGGACGTGCTGCTGACCGACGGCGACGTCCTGGACCTGCCCGGCCGGCAGGTGCGCGTGGTGTGGACCCCGGGGCACACGCCGGGCCACATCTGCCTGCACGACACCGATCACGACCTGCTGCTCACCGGGGACCACCTGCTGCCGCGGATCTCGCCGAACATCGCGCTGACGCCGGGCACGCAGGGCTCGCCGCTGGCGAGCTACCTCGACTCGCTGCGCGCGATGGGCGGCTTCGACAGCGCGGAGGCGCTGCCCGCGCACGAGTACCGGTTCCGCGGGATCGCCGGGCGGGCGGAGACGCTGATCGGCCACCATGACACCCGGGCGGGCGAGGTGCTGGACATCGTCGCCGCCGCGGGCGAGCCCACGGTGTGGGAGGTCACCACGAAGCTGACCTGGTCCCGCGGCTGGGACCAGATCACCGGCTTCATGCGGCGCGCCGCCTTGTTCGAGACCGCGGCCCACATTCAGTATCTTGAACGCCACGGCCGCCTGCGGGTTCGGTCCGGCCAGCCCGGCGAGCCCGGCCGGCTGGTCATCCCCTCCGGGCCACCGCGGTAGCTGCAATGCCCAGCTCAGGCGGCAAACGGGTTCTCAATCCTTACGCCACAGAGCACCTGACCCGCGTTCAGATCCTCGGACAGCACCCGTTCGCACCCCGCGCGGCTGGCCGCCTCGATGATCAGCGCGTCCCACAGCGAAATCCTCGCCGTGCGCGATGTCTCGACCGCGGCGAGCACCAGCGGGACGTCCACGCCGATCACGTCGAGTTTCGCGAGCCCGCGCACCGCCCTGGCCGCGCGGTCCTCGCTGAGGGGATTCTGGAGCTTGCGGGTGGTCACCACGTAGAACTCCTGGAGCACCTGCGTGCTGACGACGAGATCCTCGGCATCCCGGGTGAGCAGCTCGACCGCTTGTGCGTGCTTCACCTTCTCGGCAGGGCTCTCGTCGACCGAGTAGACGAGCACGTTGCTGTCGAGGAACGTGCTACCGGTCATACAGCTCGTCCCGGGTCCACGTCCGGCCGCCAGGCCCGCTCCCCGCGCCTGCTCCCTTGGTTGCGCCGAAGAATTCGGCTATGCCTTCGGCGGCGGTGGAACCCCCGGCGAACTGCCTGAGGTAGTCCCGCACCACGGCGTTCACCGACGTTCCCAGCTCGAGAGCCCGGATGCGGGCCCTTCGCAGGGTCTCCTCGTCAACCGTGAGCGTAAGGTTCGTCATCACACCTCCTTACACGTAACCAGTGTAGCACTGGAACCGTGTATCAGCCGGGCACCGGCGGGGTTATGGGGGAATGAGGGGGTCAATGTAGCTTGTACCTTTGTGACCGTGACGGTGACCGCCGGGCCTCAGGGTGGTCAGGGTGGTGCCCAGGGCGGAAGCTCCGAGCCGCTGTGGCGGGCGATCGCGGTCTTCCGGTTCGCCAGCCTCGGCTACGCCACGCTCCGGGTCGCGCTCATCGACCGCGCCGAGTACTCGCGGCCGGACTGGGCGTGGGTGGTCATCGCGGCGATGGCGGCGTGGACGGCCGGCACCACGATCGCGTACGCGCGGCCCGAGCGGCGCACCCGGCTGCTGCTGAGCGCCGATCTCGTGGTCACCGCCGGCCTGCTGCTGAGCACCGCGGTGCTGCAGTACCCGCAGGCCCCGCGGCACGGGGTGACGCCGGTGACCGCTACCTGGGTGGCCGGTCCCGTGCTGGCCTGGGCGGTCCGGTACGGCAGGCGGGCGGGCACGATCGCCGCGCTGATCGTTTCCGGCTGCGACGTCGTGCTGGTGCGCGGCGCGGTGTTCGGCGTGGCGCTCAACGGCGTGGTGCTCCTGATCCTGGCCGGCGTGATCGTCGGCCACCTGGCCAGGCTCGCCGCCGAGGTGGAGGCGGAGCGCCAGTATGCCATCGAGGTCGAGGCGGCCAGCCGGGAGCGGGAACGCCTGGCCCGCGACATCCATGACTCGGTGCTGCAGGTCCTCGCGCTGGTGCAGCGGCGGGGTGCCGAGGCGGGCGGTGCGGCGGCCGAACTCGGCCGGCTGGCGGGCCAGCAGGAGGCCGCGCTCCGGGCCCTGGTGAGAGGCGGGAGCGGGGACGGGACGGGCGGCCCCGCGCCGGGCGCGCCGGGGGAGGCGGATCTCCGCGCGGCGATCTTGTCCGCGCAGACGGACCGGGTGACCGTGTCGGTGCCGGCGCAGGCCGTCCTGCTGCAGCAGGCCGCCACGGACGAGCTGGCCTCGGCGGTGCGTGCGGCGCTGGACAATGTGCGGCGGCATTGCGGCGAGCAGGCCCGCGCATGGGTGCTCGTCGAAGACGAGCCGGGCCTGGTCACGGTGACGGTCAGGGACGACGGCCCCGGCATCCCGGACGGGCGGCTGGCGGAGGCGGCCGCCGCCGGGCGCCTCGGGGTCAGCCAGGCGATCCGCGGCCGGCTGCGCGACCTGGGCGGTTCCGCGACCATCACGTCCGTCCCCGGCGAGGGCACCGAGGTGGAACTCCGCCTGCCGCGCGTGGGCAGCGCAGGCGTGCGCAGACAACGGGAACGGGCTTAGGGTGCGGGCGTGGAACGCGGCGGGCCGGTCCGGGTCATGGTGGTGGATGACCATCCGATGTGGCGCGATGCGGTCGCGCGGGACCTGGCCGAAGCCGGGTACGAGGTCGTCGCCACCGCGGCCGGCGGCGCGCAGGCGCTGCGCATCACCGGCGCCGCCCGGCCGGACGTCGTCGTGCTCGACCTGCAGCTGCCGGACATGTCCGGTGTCGAGGTGACCCGGGGCCTGCGCGCAGCCCATCCCGCGGTGCGCGTGCTGGTGCTGTCCGCGAGCGGCGAGCAGCAGGACGTGCTGGACGCGGTGAAGGCGGGCGCCGTCGGCTACCTGCTGAAGTCCGCGGCACGCCCGGAATTCCTCGACGCGGTGCGGCGCACCGCCGACGGCGACGCCGTGTTCACTCCGGGGCTCGCCGCGCTCGTGCTCGGCGAGTTCCGCCGGCTGGCTTCCGTCCCCTCGGCAGGCGGCGGGGACGCGCCGCGGCTGACCGAGCGCGAGACCGAGGTCCTCCGCATGGTCGCCACCGGCATGTCCTACAAGCAGATCGCGACGCGGCTCGTGCTGTCCCACCGCACCGTGCAGAACCACGTGCAGAACACGCTCGGCAAGCTGCACCTGCACAACCGGGTCGAGCTGGTCCGCTACGCCATCGAGCACGGCCTGGCGGAGGACTCCGAGCCGGGCTGACCGCGGCAGGGCTCCGCGAGCGTTGCTACTCATGAGTAGTAACGCGGGCTACTGATGAGTAGCAACGGCGTTCCGGTTGAGTACGCGCACCGATGCCGTGCGGGCCGCCGGCCGGGAGGCTGATGGCCATGAACATGAACTCCCGCGCCGCCGCTGGCGGCCTGTACAGCTTCAAATCCTGGTATGCGGGCCGGCTCGCGCCGGTCCGCCGCGGCCTGGTGGCCGCGCACGTGCCGCCCGCCGCGATCACGGTGACGGGGATCGCCTTCGGGGCCGGCGCGGGCGCCGCCCTGGCGCTGCTGCGGCCCGGGCCCGCCGCTGGTGCGGTGGTTGCGGTGCTGCTGGCCGCCCGGCTCGCCTGCGCGAACCTCGACGGCGGGGTGGCCCGGGACGGGGGCCGGGCCACCCGGTTTGGTTCGGTCCTGAACGAGGTCGGTGACCGCGCCGCCGAGCTCGCCGCGCTGGCTGGGTGCCTCGCGCTCGCGCCGGCCGCACTGGTCCTGGCGGCGGCGCTGGCGGCCACGCTGCCGTCGTGGGTGGCGCTGGCCGGCGCGGCGGCCGGGCTGGGCCGGATACAGGGCGGCCCGGTCGGCAAGACCGAACGCTGCCTGCTGCTCGCGCTGGTCGCGGCCATCGGGTTCCCGGCCGTGTTCCTCTGGGTGCTGGCAGCCGGCTCCGGGCTGACCGCGCTGGTCCGGCTCGCCCGGCTGGCGCGGGCCGCGAGGGGTGCCCGGTGAGCGGGCTGGCCGGAATGACGGTATGCCTCGCTGGCGTGCTGACGTTCGGCGGCATCGCGGCGCTGGCGTCGCGGAATGCGGAAGTGCTCCGCAAGTGGCGCACCTGGATGGTTTCCGCCCCCCTGGTCGTGGGCTGCCTGTGGCTGGGCGCGCCGGGAGCGGCGCTGCTGGCCGCCGTGCTGGGCGTGACCGCGGCGGCCGAGTACGGGCGGCTGGCGAAGCTCCGGCCCGCCGACACGATGGCCGTCGCGGCCGTCGCGGCGGTGCTGCCGCTGGTCGCCTGGCGGATGCCCGCCGAGCTGGGCCGCGCGGTTGCGGGTGCGCTCGTCGCGGTGGCGCTCGTCCCGGTGCTCGGCGGCGACGCCGCCGGGGGAGCGCGCCGCGCCGCCGCCGCGGTGTTCGGGGCGGGCTGGCTCGCGGCGCTGAGCGGGCTGGTGCTGCTCCGCGCCGCCGCGCTGCCGCTGATCTTCGCGGTCGCCATGGCGGACGTCGGCGCCTGGTGCGCCGGGCGCCTGCTCCGCGGGCCGGCGCTGTCGCCGCTGTCGCCCGCGAAGCGCTGGACCGGAGTGGCCGGCGGCGCGGCGGCCGGCGTAGCGGCGCTGGCCGCGGCGGCCGCGCTGACCGGAGGCGGGGTGTTCACCCCCGCGCATGTCATAGCGGTCACGGTCGGGGCACCGCTCGGCGACCTGATGGAGTCGATGGTCAAGCGCGGCGCGGGGGTCAAGGATGCGGGCGGCTGGCTGCCCGGGTTCGGCGGGCTGCTGGACCGCATCGACTCGCTCCTCGGGGCGCTGGCGCTGGCGGTGATCCTGTGACCCGGCGCGCCTCCGCGGCCGCCGTGGCGCGGAGGGCGCTGTGGCGCACGGTCCTCACCCTGACCGGCGGGCTGCGGGTCCACGGCGCGGCCGCGCTGCCGGCCGGCCCGTGCGTGATCGTCGCCAATCACCGTTCGCACGCCGACACGGCCGCGCTGATCGCGGCGCTGCCGGCCCGGCGCCGGCCGGCCGTTGCCGCGGCGGCGGACTACTGGTTCCGCGGGGCGCTGCGGCCCGGCGTCTGCCGCGCGCTCTGCGCGGCGTTCCCCGTGCGGCGCACCGGCGGCGGCAGCGCCGACCTGGCCGCCGCCGCCGGGCTGCTCGCGGCCGGGCGCGACGTGATCGTCTACCCGGAGGGCAGCCGGTCACGGGACGGCCAGGCCGGGGCCTTCCACCGGGGTGCGGCCTGCCTCGCGGCCGCGGCCGGCGTGCCGCTCGTGCCCGCCGGGATCAGCGGCACGGGAACGCTGCTGCCGCCGGCCGCCGCCGGCCGCCGCCGGCGGCGCGCGGCGGTGACTGTGCGCATCGGCGCCCCGCTGATCGTCGCGGAGACGGCCGAGCGCCTGGTCAGCGCCGGGGGAGACGCGATCGTCGATGCTACCGCCGAGGCTCGCCAGCGGGTGGTGGCGCTCGCGGCCGGACCGTGCCGCCCGTCATGAATGGCCTCGGCGCAGGTGCAGCAGGTACTCGGGCCACCCAGCGGCCCGCGGCGCGGCTACGCGGCGTTGCGTTCAGTGCTATCTGAAACCGGTCACGCGGCCAGGATCGCGTCCAGGCGGGAACGCGTCAAACGAGAGCGCGTATCAGGAGCTTCGCGGCACACCTCCGATTATTCGGGACGCCGCATTCGTGGCCTCGGTGAGGAGCAAGACATGACAGCACCTGCGCCTTTTCCAGGGGACGCAACGGGACCCTGGCAAGGCGGTTTCTCCGGACCCGGCCTTCCCGCCCTCGACGGGGCGGTCGTCATCGCCGCCCAGTTGCCGGAGGACGGTGCCGGTGTCCTGGTCTCCTATTCGGGCGGCATTTTCACCCAGCAGTTCTGGACGACCGGCCCGCCGGTGCCGCAGATCGTCCAGATCCTCCAGCCTCATGAGGTCAGGGCGGTCAGGGACCAGGTCGCCGGGCAGTTGCTGGGCCCCGGCACTGGGCTCGACGACATCCCGCTGCGGGAGTTCGTGGAAGCGGTCCGGCTGCATTTCGAGGAAGAGCCGTCGGGCCGGTTCGCCGAGGCGGTGTTCGGCTCGATCACCCAGGCCAGCCCGCTGGGCGTGCAGGGCCAGGTGACCTGGCCCGGCGACGTGATCGGCACCGTGCTGGGCAACGCCGACGGCGTGTCCGCGCAGTCTCACCTCGCCAACGTCGCAGCCGGGAACCCGGCATGGCTGCGCATCGCCGACCTGCGGTCGCTGGCCATCGCCCTGCACAAGGCCCTGGACGTCGGGCAGATCGACCCGCTGTGGCGGCAGATGCTTGCCTACGCCGAGCAGGCCCTGGCCTAGCGCCGGAAAACGGGAGCGCGTCGGGGAGCCAGGCTCCCCGACGCGCTCGCCCCCGTCGGCAAAACGCCGCTGATCAGTAAGGCCGCAGCACCGGGCCGACGCCCGGGATCGCCTGGGAACGCGCCTCGGCGAGCAGCGCCGCGGCGGCCTGCCGCGGCGTCTCGCCGGTGCGGGATATCCGGGAGGCGATCAGGCCGGTCACGATCGGCGTCGAGAACGACGTGCCGCTCCACTTGGCCATCCCGTAGAAGTTCCTGACCGTGCCCGCGTACGGGTACACGTAGCAGGTGTAGGTGCCGGTCGCGTACGCGTTGACCAGGTCCCGCCCCGGCGCGTACACGTCGACCCACGGGCCGAAGTTGCTGAACGTGGCCCGTCCGCGCCAGTCCCCGCCGAGCGCCCCGACGCCGATCACGCCGGGGAACGCGGCCGGCCACGTCTTCCGGTCGAAGCCGCTGTTGCCCGCCGCCGCGATCACCACCGCGCCGCTCTGGCGCACCTTCCCGAGCCATTCCTGGAACGCGATCAGGGGCAGGTCGTTGCGGGACGAGCAGGCGATCGTCAGGTGGAAGACGTCGGCCCCGAGGGCGAGCGCCGCGTCGAGCCTTGGCACCAGGTCCGATTCGAGCTCGCTGCCCGCGATCGAGAACGCGTTCTGCACGATGATCTCGGCGTCGGGCGCGACGCAGCGCAGCACGCCGGCGACGAATGTGCCGTGACCGGTGTACGGCGGGATCTGCGGCGGGTCGCCCTGAAGCGGATCCTTGGGGTCGGCGTCCTCGACCGGGTTCGCCATCCGGACGCCTTCGAGCCACGGGTGCGATGCCGTGTCTCGAAGCAGGCCGGTGTCGGCCATGTAGACGAGCACCCCGGCGCCGCCGCCGTCGTGGCAAACCGACGGGAAAGGCTCGATGTGGTAGTAGACCTCCTGCGGTTCGGTGGCCGGGCAGCCACTAGCCACGCCGTTGGCCACGGTCAGGACATGATTCGGCGTCGCGATACCCCTGCCCAGTTGCTGGTCGATCGCGTCGAGGGCGCCCAGTGCCAGGGGCTGCGATTCACTCAGGGTGAGCAGGACGACGCCTTCGATGACACGGCGTACGCGGGCGGGGTCGTTGCGAACTTGCTCTGGGTCAGACCCCGGCTCGAGGATCTCCAGCACGCGAGCGAGGTGCTGTTCGCGAACGAGGATCTCCCCTTCGGCATAGATGTGGCCGATCCCGCCATGGGCGGGCACGATCTTGATCTCCTTGCCCCCGTCGGGTGCCTCGCCAAAAGAGCGGATGATCTGTTCCGTCTCATCGGCTACCTTGGGTGTCAGAGAGCTTCGCCAATCGTCTGATTCGGTCATGCTGGCTCCCGCAGGATTGTGAGCGAAAGGGCTTGCCGGTGCCGGCTTGGGGCCGGCAGGGGCCGCAGGCGCGCGGACGCGACTGCAGGCCCCTGTACTCATATGGAGTGATCGTCCAGCAGAGTGATACCTTCCGCCACTCGTGTTACCTTCCGTGTCTGTGGAATAGCTGGCAGCAATAGCCCTGAATGGCCGACGTTCGTGAGCTGCCTCTAACATCGATTCGTGGCTCAAGGCGGGTATCCAGCCAGATCCGGTCAAGGTGATGTGGACGACCTGCTACTCCTCGCCCTGTCCCGTCCGCGGGAGGCACTGGCCAAAGCGCACGGCATCTTGGCGGGGCGGCCAGAGCTGGACGCGGCAGTGATTGCACACCAGGCTGCCGGAATCGTCCTCCGGGACAATGGCAACATCGACGTCGGCGTGCGTGAGCTGCGGACGGCGCTACGCCTGGCCCGCCGGGCTAACTCTGCGGACCGTGAAGCAGACGTGCTCGGGTCCCTGGGCCTGGCCCTGGTCTACGCGGGCCGAACGGCAACCGGGCTTGGTGCCCTTGACCGCGCCGTCTGTCTGTCTAGCGGCGTCCTGAAGGGGCGGGTTCTGCACCGGCGCGGTGTCGTGCTGTGGACGCTCGCCAGGAACGCGGCAGCCCTCGACGATTTCCGCAGCGCGATTGGCGTGCTGCAGAGGGCCGGCGACCAAATCTGGACGGCGCGCGCCCTGAGCGGCCGCGGGCTGGTTTATCTCGCGCTCGGGTCCCCTTACCGCGCGGACGCCGATTTCGTGGCTGCGGGACGCCTGTTCGCGGAGACCGGTCAGGTGATGGAGGCCGTTCATACGGTGGTCAATCGGGCCTGGGCCGCCTTCCGCTCTGGAGACCTTCCGGCTGCTCTCTCGCTACTTGATGAGGCTGCCTCTCGCTACCAGCCGCTGAACGTGCCGACGCCATTCCTCCGCACCGACAGGTGCAACGTATTGCTGGCGGCCGGGCTGGCGGCCGACGCACTGGCCGAGGCAGATGCTGCGATCCGAGATATCGAGCGCGTTCATGGCTGGTCTACCAAGAGAGCGGAACTGCTGCTGACTGCGGCCAATTGCGCGCTGGCCGCAGCGCAGCCTGAGGGAGCCCTGGACCGGGCGCAGGCGGCCTACCGCCTGTTCCGCTCGCAGCAGAACGAATGGGGGCAGGCACACGCCAGGCTGGCGTTGGTCCAGGCGCGATTCGCGGTC
>Ga0335075_10015248_pt1 | contig 11522 bp, 6 predicted proteins | sample Lox_Sample_24_FD_206723 | JGI IMG/M metagenome (GOLD analysis project Ga0335075, IMG submission 206723) | Soil microbial communities from Loxahatchee National Wildlife Refuge, Florida, United States - Lox_Sample_2.4 | ecosystem: Environmental > Terrestrial > Soil > Wetlands | place: USA: Florida...
CCGAGAGTGGCACTCTCTCGGGGCGCTGACGAGACCCCGCTCGCCGATGTAGTTACGCCAAAATCTTGGTGACGACACCGGAGCCGACGGTGCGGCCACCTTCGCGGATGGCGAAACGCAGGTTCTCTTCCATGGCGATCGGCGAATCGGCGATCAGCTCGACCGTCACCTTGACGTTGTCGCCGGGCATGCACATCTCGACGCCCGAGGGCAGCGTGACGCTGCCGGTCACGTCGGTGGTGCGGAAGTAGAACTGCGGACGGTAGCCGTTGAAGAACGGCGTGTGTCGGCCGCCCTCGTCCTTCGACAGCACGTACACCTGTGCCTCGAACTTGGTGTGCGGTGTGATCGAGCCGGGCTTGGCCAGAACTTGGCCGCGCTCCAGGTCGGTGCGCTCAATACCGCGGAGCAGCACGCCGACGTTGTCGCCGGCCACGCCGTACTCCAGCGTCTTGTTGAACATCTCCACGCCCGTCACGACCGTCTTCTTCGACGCCTTCATCAGGCCGATGATCTCGACTTCATCGCCGACCTTGCACTTGCCGCGCTCGATACGGCCGGTGCCGACCGTGCCGCGGCCCTTGATCGAGAACACGTCCTCGATCGACATTAGGAACGGCTTGTCCTCGGCGCGTTGCGGCGTCGGGATGTAGGTGTCCAGGGCGGCGAACAGATCGTCGATGCACTTGCACGCGGCGTCGTCCTTGCCGCCCGACTGCATGGCCGCCAAGGCGTTGGTACGGACAATGGGGATCTCGTCGCCGGGGAACTCGTACTTGGTCAACAGCTCGCGGACTTCCATCTCGACCAGCTCGAGCAGCTCCGGATCATCGACGGTATCGTACTTGTTGAGGGCGACGACGATACGCGGCACGCCGACCTGACGGGCTAGCAGGATGTGCTCGCGGGTCTGCGGCATGGGACCGTCGTTGGCGGCGACGACGAGAATGGCGCCGTCCATCTGGGCGGCCCCGGTGATCATGTTCTTGATGTAGTCGGCGTGTCCGGGGCAGTCGATGTGGGCGTAGTGGCGATTGGGCGTCTCATACTCGACGTGGGCCACGGCGATGGTGACGGTCTTCAGGGAGTCGCGTTCCGTGCCGCCCTTGGCAATGGCCTTGTAAACGTCGGCGGCCGGATCGTCGATTTTCTTGCCCTTGAAGGTGGTGACCTTGTTCAGAAATGCCGAGCGCAACGTCAGCGCGGCGGTCAGCGTGGTTTTACCGTGGTCGATGTGGCCGATGGTGCCCACGTTGACGTGCGGCTTGGTACGCGAGAAAACTTCCTTAGCCATCTTTCCTCCGCAGTTTCAAGCTAGTGGCCCAGATGTCGCTCTGGGATCAGGGTGATAACCTTTCGTCACAACCTAAAGCTGCCGGTGGGGATTGCACCCACGACCTGCGCCTTACCAAGGCGCTGCGCTACTGCTACGCTACGGCAGCAGACTATTCATCGCGTGGAGCGAATTTCGTGCCTCCGTTGCCAGGTGCGAACGCGATGACAGCTGGCGCAGACCAGATCGCACTTCGCAATTTCAGCGAGGATGACTTCCTCTGAGGCGCCACGTTTGACCAGGATGTTTACATTGGCCGTTTTCTTTTCGCCGGGACGATGATCGTAGTCTAAGACGTAATGAGGGCAGCACCGAAAACAATCTTGACAGAGTTGATTATCTTTCAACCCTTGCACCAAACGTCTGGCAGCCTGAACCCGCGGCCGCCCACGTTGATATTCACGCTTGCACACATTGCAATAGGATGCGCGTCCCGTTCCCCGGCGTTTGGCAAATGCCTCTAATGGTTTCACTTCTCCACATCGAGGACAACGTTTCATGCAACTCTCCTGTTGCAGCGAGAGCGGGTGATGGGACTTGAACCCACAACAAGCAACTTGGAAGGCTGCTGCTCTGCCAATTGAGCTACACCCGCAATCGAAAATACCGCCACCTTTATTCGCCGTTCATCCACGTTTGAGCATATGGGCAGAGCAGGATTCGAACCTGCGTAGGACGAAGTCCGCCAGATTTACAGTCTGGTGCCATTGGCCGCTCGGCCATCTGCCCGTTGTCCATCCTCCAACACCAGACATTCCTGGGGGAGCTGTCGCTCGGCCGGGGTCATCTCGCGTGGAAGCTAGCGGTGGGAGTTGAACCCACAACCACCGGTTTACAAAACCGGTGCTCTGCCATTGAGCTACGCTAGCGGACCCGGCTTGCGGAAAGAGTAAGTATAGGAAGGCGGCATAAGCGTTGCAAGTCCTGTTTTCGCTACAATCGGACCCCGTTCGCCGGCCGTTTCGCCGTCTTTGGCCGCCCTGAAAAAGACACACCGCCGCCCCGAAAAGTTCGTCTCTTTCCAGGGTAGCGACGCGGAACGAGCTTGTAATCTGAACGAAAGATCACCGGCGAGTGAGACGCTCCAGCGATGCCTTGGCCTCGCGGGTGAGCTGAGCCTGGGGAGCGCCGCCGGCCAGGGCGACGAGAACGTGCTTGCATTCCGTCGTCCCGGTGTGTTCCAGCACTTCGATCGCGCGCAGACCACGCAACAGGGGGGTCGATGCCTTGGAGGACGTTTGTTCCACCAGACGCTCCAGCCGCTTGCGCGCCTCGATCGGGACATCGCCGCTCAGCGCCTTCTTCATCGCCGGCAGCGCCTGTTCACCGACTTTCGAGAGCGCTTCCGTCGCCTGTTCGCGCTCCTGGAAATCGTCGGAGCCGAGACGGTCCAGCAGCGTGACAATCTCCCTGTCCTCGACGACGGGGACCGGCTTCAGCTGTTTCCGAACCAACGTCACGGCCTGCCGAGGGTCGGCAGTTAGGTTACAAATGGCCCGGAACGCTCGGGGGGCGTCATTGCTGCCGAGATCGGTCCACAGCTGTTCGGGCGTGGCTTGCAGCGGCCGTTCCTTGGCGGCGGCAGCCAGATGGTCGAGGGCGGTTTTCGCGGAAGTCGTTAGGGCGACGCCGGGTGCTCCCTTGGACAGCTTCGCCAGCGTTTGCCGGGCTTCCGGCGTGCCGATCTCCTCCAGGATGCCGACGGCGAGCACATTGCGTTGTCGCTCCGGCGTGTTGTACTTGGCCTGGAGCTTTTGCAGCAGCAGCATGGTTGCCTGGCTGCCGCCGGCCATCCCCATCCCCGGCATCACCATGCCCGGAGCCATCCCCGGCACGGGGTTGCCGCCGCCATTGCTCTGCATCAGCGCTCCTAGGGCTGCTTCGCCGTGCTTGGTGCGCAGGTCGGTCATGGCCTTGCGTCGCGTACCGGGGTTGGGACTGGACAGATCCTTGACCAGCTGCTGGATGCGAGCCGTATTGCCGGCGGGGACAGGCTCCAGGCGGCCACTCAGCAGTGGCACCGCGCGCTTGGGATCAGCAGTCAGATGGCGCCGAGCGCGATAGACGCGGAAGCTGTCCGGCTCGGCGAGGTCGTTCCACAATTCGGCGAAATCGTCGTCGTCCAGCGGCGCCAGGCGGACGTTGCTGTTGCGACGAAGCCTTGCCATCCGCCAGCTGAGGCGCGTGCCCTCCGAGTCGATGGCAATCAGCTCCTTGCCGTCGGGTGAAAACACCATGGCGCTGACTTGACCGCGAAAACCCGTCAGCGGCGCCAGCTCCTGATCGTCCTGCAAGTCCCACAGATGGATTGCCGATTCCGGCTTGCTGGCGGCCAGCAGACGACTATCCGCTGAGAACGCCAGCGCCACGATGCCGCTGTTGTTCGCGACGTTGCCGGGGAAGACGGCACGGAACCTGCGGCGGCCCGCGAGTCTGCCTCCGCCGATCGGCGTGGTCTGGGCGCCGAAATGAACGGAGCCGCGCTCCTTGCCGCTGGCCGTTTCCCAGATGTGGACGGTGTCCGGCTCATTACCGAGGGCGGCCAGCATTTTGCCGTCGGGGCTGAAGGTCATCAGGCGATACACGGCCCCCTGGGCGCCGGAAAAGACGCGCACTTCCTCGCCGTCCTCGGCGTTCCACAGCTCGATGCGCTGCCGGGTGCTGACGGCGAGGAGCCGGCCGTCCGGCGCGAAGGACAGGCCGGTGATCTGCTCGTCGTTATCAATCTCGCGGAGCTGCTTGCCGGTGCGGGTGTTGAAGAACCGCACGGCCACGTCGCCTCTGTAGTACATGGGGACGACGGCGGCCGTCTTCCCGTCGGGCGACAGCGCGGCGGCGCAATTGTACATGTTGATGCCGGCGGTATTGAGCATGCTCGGCTGGCCGGAATCGCGATCGCTGAGGTTCCACAGCATGAGGCCGTTGCCGCCGGACATCAGCAGCAGCTTGCCGTCGGCCGACATCGAATGGACGCTGCCGTTGCCGTAATTGCGGAATTGATAGGGATTGTTAGTATTGCTGGAGAGCGATCGCGCCGTGGGCAGGATCGGCGTCAAATCGCGGGCCGGCTCCTCGGCCACAAGCAGAACCGGAGCGGTGAGGATGCACAACGCCACAAACCCCAGCGGGATGCGCAAGCGACAAGAAGCAAGCATGGCGACACCGATACCTCATCGGAGAGAGAAGGGATGGCAAGCAACGCAAGATTCTCGCATGGTAAAGGGGCCGACGCGGATTGTCCAGGAAAAACCCAGAGAAGTTTTTCCTTGTCATCGGCCTCCCCCCGGAAGATACTCATATCTTGTAATTCCTCCTGGCCGCTTGCGGCCCCGAATGGACCTTAACGAAAGAAGCTTGATCATGAAAGTCAGCACCTTGCAGCAATTCCTTCACAGTCTGCTCTCTCCCCTGGAAGCCAGCGCGGCCTCCGCGCAAACTCTCGCGGGACTCCAGCACGCTTGCCAGGGGCTTAATCCTTTCCTGGACAAAGACTTGGCCGAATTCGCCGAATTCCTGGATCGCGCCGCCGACTACGAGCGCGAAGGCAAATGGCCGAGCGTCAATCCGCCGATCAACGGCCACATCCTCGATGAGCCGAGCGCTCCGGAGCTGGCGCGGAGGCTGCGGACGTTCCTGGAGCGCGAGGTTCCCTCGGAAAGTCCGATCCCCGATGACGTTCGGGCGGAGATGCACCGGCTCATCAAACGGTTGAAACCGGCCCAGCTCAAGGAGATGGCGAGGGAATTACAGATCGACGAGAGCTTCCGCAACGTGAAACAGGGAATCGAGAAGCTCGTGTTTCGCCTTACCGGGCAAAGCCTGAGTGGAAAGCGGTCTCGCTCGCCTCGACGGGAGCCGGTGCAAGCTGATCCCGCGGTGATCCAGCAGCACGCCGACGAGCTGCGGAGCCTGGTCGGCAAGGACGATCTGCAACAACGGGTGCAAGCGTTAGTAGGGCAGCTCAGCGGCACGACCCTGAAGGCGTTGGCCGAGCAGCTGGGAACAGCCCGAAAGGCCCGAAGGAAGGGCGAGTGGAACGCGATCCTCCTTGCCGCACTGAAGGCAGCGCCGGCGGAGAGCCGAGAAGCCGCGCCGAGTGAAGGCAAGATTGCGCGCCTGGCGGAAATTGTCAGCGCCCTCAAGGCCAAGGCCGACGGACCCGACGCGCCCACCGACGAAATCGAGGCCGAGCTGCGCTCGGTTGAGGAACAGATGGACCGCGACGAAGCCATCGCCGTCGCCCAGAAGATCGGCGTCGTACGCCCTCTCGGCTCGTGCGAGGAGGCGGTCGAGGAGATTCGCCACAAGGTCTTTGAGATGAAACGAGCACGCGAAAGCATCGCCTATTGAGGATGTCCTCCGCAGCAACGCAATCAATGGGTGAACAATCGGTGCCAGAAAGGCTCTCCCCATGATTCCAGCGGTCCTCCTGCTTTGTCGTCGATGGTGCCGCCCGGACCGTCGTGGGCGAGCAGGACCAGATCGTCTCGTACCTCTTGCCACCAGGCCAGGAAACGTTCGACGCCGCCTTAGAGCCAGCGGACAAAACTTCCAGAGCGGGGGGCGTAAGCCCCCTGAAACAAGCGAAACTCAGGGGGCTTACGCCCCCCGCTCAGGGTTTTGTCCGCTGGCTCTTAGTCCGCTGCGCTGCGTGCGCGGCTCGGATCAGCGTCGCCGAGCTGATGTTCGAGCACGATGCCGGACGGCCAATTCAGCCATAATAGACGCTTGAAGTGGTAATCGCCGCCGACATTGTAGCCGCGAATGCCGTGCCAATTGCCTTGTCGAGCTCGGTGCGTGTGGCCGCAGAACGCGAAGGCGATGCGCTCAGCGTGGCAAGCGAGCAAATCCTCCATCGCCCGATTGCCGCCGAACGCCTCCCATAACAGATCATCAAGCGTCAAGGGCGGCTGCTTCTCCGGGAAGCTGATGCAGCGCATCGGCGGATGATGCGTTACCACGATGACGCGCTCTACCTGCGTCAAAACCTGTCGCAGCTGCTGGGCAAAGGTATCTACCACGCGGGCTGTGAAACGCTCATCGTCGAGCGGCCAGCGCACGAAGTTGACGTCGTTGTGCCGGCCGCGCGTGAATTGTTTGCTGAGCAGGCGCGTTTCCTCGCCGGGAAAGTCACGCTGGAGCTTCTCCCGCGACCAGGAGTAGTCGTACCAGTTGATGGAGCCGACCACTCCCAATCCGGCCTCCGGCAGCAGCAGTGGTCCTTGATCGAGATAGTGAAAACCGTACCGCCGGCACATCTCGGCAAGGTCTTCCTCGTAAACGTAAAGGGAATCGCGCCGATCCTCCGGCCGCACCCACAGATCGTGATTGCCCGGCACCAGTGCCTTGCGGCAGGGCAGATCGGTAAATAATTGCAGGCATTCGCCGAAGAAATAATCGGTGCCGATGTCGCCGGCCAGGATGAGCACATCGGGTGTCTGGGTGTGCAGGAACGAGGCCAGCAGCCGCGTGGCTTCCTCGCCGCGGCCGCCGTGGCCCCAGTGCAAATCGGCCGTGATCGCAAGCTGCAGCTCCGCACCCATGAGGCAAATGCTCCTTCGGCTTGTTGAAACCTGCTGCCGGATGGGCGAGTATGGATTGCCGATCCCTGTTGTCCGCCGGCTCGTCGTATTGTACAGGAGCTGCCTGCCATGCGTCCGTTTCGCCTTCCTTCACAAGCCCGAAGCGCCGGCAAGGGGAAGCTATTCCCTCACTGGTGCTTCAGGCTTGTGGGATTGTGTGTCGCATTTTTTTGCGTCCTGGGTGTGCGCGCTGAGACGCCCTCCTCACCGTTGCGGCTGCTGCCCGATCAAGCCGATTTGTTGATTCAGGTGCCGCAGCCGCGTCGCCTCGTCGAAACACTGACGACGCTGGACACCCTCAAGCAGCTACAGCAGGTCGCCCCGATTCGTGAGCTGTTGGGTTCCACCAAGGCGCGCCGCTTCACGCAGCTTGTCGCCTATTTCGAGAAGGAGCTGGGCCTGCCCTGGCCACAGCTGCTCGATCGCCTGGCCGCTCGGGGCGCCGTCCTCGGCATCAAGCTCGGACCCTCCCCTGCTCCCACGCTGCTCGTCATCCAGGGTGACGATGACAAGCTGATGACCCGCTTCTTCCAGCTCGGTCTCCAGATCCTTGAGCAAGAGCTGGCCCGCCAGGAAGCGAAGGACAGGCCGGTCAAGGGATCCTACGAGGGCATCGACACGGTGCGCATCGGCACAAAGTTTTATGCCGCTGTCGCCGGCGCTGCTTTGTTTCTGAGCAATTCCGAGAAGGCCCTGCATGCCGGTCTCGACCAGCACCGCAACGGCGGGAAGAAGAGCATGGCCGACGTGCCCGGTGTTCATGAAGCGGCCAAGCTGCTGCCGCCGCAGTCGCTGGCTTCCTTCTGGTTGAAGATGGAGAAGCTCCGTCAGTCGCCGGGGGCCAAGGCTGCTTACAAGTCCCTACCGCGCAACGATCCCGCTCAGACGGTGTTATTCGGCCACTATCTCGATCTGCTCGGTCGCTCGCCCTTCGTCTGTGCCGCGGTGTATCCTTCCAGCGATGGCCTGGCCGCCGCGATCGTCATCCCGCGCGGCCGCGACGGGATGGGCGGCGACAAGCTGCTTCACGTCCCGCCTGCCGGCGTGCCGGGCTCGCGTCCGCTGCTGGAGCCGAAGAACGTTCTGTACAGCGAGAGCAGTTATTTCAACCTCGCCAACATCTGGACGGAGCGAGCGACACTCTTCACTGAGAAACAGGTGCGCCAGCTGGAGGGCTTCGAGAAAAAGTCCGCGCCGTTCCTGATCGGCACCAAGCTCAGCAAGCTCTTGATGCAGGCCGGGCCGTACTACCGCTTTGTAGCCGCTCATCAAACCAAGGTCGGCTACAAAACGACGCCGAAAATCTCCATACCCGCCTTTGCCCTGGTCTGGGAGCTGCGCGAGCCGGAAGCGTTCGGCAAATCGATGGAAGCTGTTCTTCGCGGCGCGGCGCTTCTCGGCGGCGCCCAGGTCAATCTTCAGCTTGTCGAGGAGAAATACAAGGATTGCAAGCTCGTCGGCTATCGCTTCCCAGAGGACAAGTCGCTCAAGGGCGACATTAACGATCTGCGATTCAATTTCACGCCCTGCTTCACGCGCGTTGGCGATCAATTCGTTGTCTCCTCGACCATCGACCTGTGCCGGGAGCTGGTGGACCTTCTCGACAAGGAAGGCAGCTCGCCAACGCGCGGCGACGCCTCGTCGGCGCGGATGCGTTTCTATGGCTCCGGCGTGGCCGCTTATCTGCACACCATCGAGGAGCTGCTCATCACGCAAACGACACTCGATCAGGCCGTCACCCCGAAGGAGGCGCGCGAGCAGGTCAAGAGGTTCCTCGACATCATCCGCGGATTCGGGGCACTTTCGCTGGAGCCGCGGTTTAACGACAAGACGTTTCGCTACGACTTTCGGCTACGGCCGGAGAAATGAAACGCGCTGGGCCGCTTGCGGCTTAGCACTGGGAAACGCTAAGCCGCAAGCGGCGCGCAAGGGGAGCTCCTTCATGGCAAACGCTTCCGAAAAGTCGCTCGATCCACGCTGGGCATGGCAGCCGTATCGTCCCAGCAAGGAGGCGCCGTGGAACGTCCAACGGGTCGGCCATCTGTATCGCCGCGCCGCCTTCGGCGCGACGCATGCCGAGCTGGAAGCCGGACTCAAGGCCGGTCCCGAAACACTCATTGCCCAGCTCCTCAAGGGCGGGCCGCGCCTGGAGGAGTTTGACGCCGAGATGGCGCCGCTGGCGCGGAACATAGCCCGCTACAACGACGCCGGGCACCTGCGCGCCTGGTGGCTGGCGTCCATGCTGCACAGCCCACACTCCTTACAAGAGAAAATTACTCTTTTTTGGCACAACCACTTCGCCACCAGCTACGCCAAGGTGCAGAGCGCGCGATTCATGCTCGGTCAATACGAGCTGATGCGGCGGCACGCCCTGGGCAATTTCGCGGAGCTGCTGCGTGAGATGTCGAGCGACCCAGCCATGCTCATCTGGCTGGACGGACGCAACAGCAAGAAGGGCAATCCCAACGAGAACTATGCCCGCGAGATCATGGAGCTGTTCAGTCTCGGCGTCGGCCACTACACGGAAAAAGACATCCGCGAAGCCGCCCGCGCCTTCACCGGCTGGGAAATTCAAGGAACCAAGGCCGTCTTCAATAAGCAAAAGCACGACGACGGAGAGAAGACCGTCCTCGGCCAGACAGGCCGATGGAGCGCCGACGACATCGTCCGCATCTGTCTGGAGCAGAAATCGGCGGCGCCGTTCCTCGTTCGCAAGCTGTATCGCTTCCTCATCAGCGAGACGGTGGCGCCGAGTCCGGAATTGCTGGATCCGTTGGCCGAGCAATTCCGCAAGAGCGGCTACGACTTCGGCGCGCTGGTCAAAACGATGCTGTCGTCGAACCTGTTCTTCTCGCCGCTGGTGTACCGGACGCGCATCAAATCGCCGGTCGATTTCGTGCTGAACATCGTGCGCGGCCTGGAAGGCAAGATCGGCACGACGGCGCTGGCGCAAGCGCTGGAACAGCTCGGCCAATACCTGTTTTCGCCGCCGTCGGTCAAGGGCTGGGACGGGGGACGGAGCTGGCTCAACGGCCAGACGCTGCTGTTCCGCCAGAACCTGGCGCTGACCCTGACCTCGACGGAGGATGCTCGCTTCGGCCGTCGCTGCGATCCGGCCGAGCTGGCGCGCCGCTACCATAAGCAGACGGACGCTGAGCTGGTGGACTTCTTTCTGGGATTGTTCTTGCAGGGCGACGTGTCCGCCGAGGAGCGAACGCGCCTGCTCGATTATCAACACCACGCCCACAAGCTGCCGGCGCCGGTATACTGGACCGAACAGGATGTCGCCGATCATCGCGTGCGCAGCCTGTGTCATCTGGTGCTGACGTTGCCGGAGTTTCAACTGGATTAGTTTCTGAGCGGGGGGCGTCAGCCCCCAGTGCGAAGTCTCAGGGGGCTGACGCCCCCCGCTCAGAAAGTATGATCGTCTTGGAGGATCGCATCATGACTGCAAATCGTCGTGACTTCCTGAAATCGTCGTTGGCCGGCGCCGGCCTCATCAGTTGGGGATTGGGCGCGCCCGGCTTTCTTCACCGCACCGCCGCCGCCGCGCCCGCCGCGGACAAGCCCGGTGCCAGGGACACCATTCTCGTCGTCATCGAGCTGACCGGCGGCAACGACGGCCTGAACACCGTCATCCCTTTCAAGGATCCGGAATATGCCAAGCTGCGGCCGACCTTGCGTCAGCCCCAGGCCCAGATCAAGAAGATCAACGATCAGCTCGGTCTGCATCCGTCGCTGACGGGCCTGGCCGATCTGCTGCAAGACAATGCCCTGTGCATCGTGCAGGGGGTCGGCTATCCCAATCCGAACCAGTCGCACTTCCGCTCGATGGATATATGGCAAACTGCCAGCCTCGCCGACAACGTCAGCGAAGGTTGGCTCGGCAAGGCGCTCAAGGGTCTACCGGGCGCGCCGTCGTTCCATCTAAAGAGCAACAACGAGCCGTCGCCGCTGGCCCTCGACGGTGCGCCGGTGCGTGTGCCGTCGATCAAGACATTGGAGGAGTTCCAATTGCAGGTCGCCGCCGCCAGCGGGGCCGACAAGAAGGAGCAGCGCGACATCATCGAAGGCGCGGCCAAGTCGCAAGGCGGCACCGGTCTGCTCGATTTCGTGCAGCGAACCGCGGCGAATACCTACGCCAGCAGCCGCCGCTTGCAGGAGATCGGCAAGAATTACAAGCCCAAGGCGACGTATCCGAACACGGCCCTCGCCGGCCGGCTCAAGCTCGCCGCTCAGCTCATCGACGCTGGCCTGGGCGCGCGGCTGTTCTACGTCGCCCACGGCAACTTCGACACGCACTCCACGCAAGCGCCGGCGCACGCCAACCTGCTGACGCAGCTATCCGGCGCCGTGACCGCGTTTTTCAAGGACGTGGCGGCGCGCGGCCATCGCGATCGCGTGCTGGTGATGACGTTCTCCGAGTTCGGCCGCCGCGCCAAGGAGAACGGCAGTCGCGGCACCGATCACGGCTCCGCCGCTCCCATGCTGCTGGTCGGCGGCAAGGTCAAGGCCGGACCCGTCGGCGAACATCCCAGTCTCACCAAGCTGGCGTTCGGCAATCTGCAACATCACACCGATTTTCGGCAGGTGTACGCCGCCATTCT
>Ga0335075_10015249_pt1 | contig 11522 bp, 9 predicted proteins | sample Lox_Sample_24_FD_206723 | JGI IMG/M metagenome (GOLD analysis project Ga0335075, IMG submission 206723) | Soil microbial communities from Loxahatchee National Wildlife Refuge, Florida, United States - Lox_Sample_2.4 | ecosystem: Environmental > Terrestrial > Soil > Wetlands | place: USA: Florida...
ATGACTTCTTCTCCTTAAAAAGGCCAGCGGATTTACGGGTCGAATAATGGCAAATGAGATGCCGTTTGCCCCGAGTTATTGGCGCGACGAAAGATTCTTTCTGGGATGCGGATTAAGGGGGAGATTTGTGAGGACGGCGTCATTGCGGGGAATTAGATAAGTCGGCGGAGGGGGTGCATCATGCGCTGCGCATCCTGCGCGAGCGCGGCATTCCCAGGCGCATCGTCAAGGCAGGCGATCACCTGACGGGCGGCGATGTCGTGCTGAAGGTGCTGCATCCGCCGGCCCCGACGGCAACGAGAACGCCCGCAGTCTGGCGCTTCTCGTTCGACACAGCGGGCACACTATATCGAGACATTCCGGAGCCAAGAACGATTTGCCATTCGCGGCATCGACCGCGATAATTGAGGGGAACGTTTCCTCTAAACGCCCCGGGAGATCCAGCAAATGAGCGAGAATTTCGTGACCGTGGCGACGTTTCACAGGTCCGCCGAGGCCCAGTTGGCGAAGAACCTGCTCGAAGAAGAGGGCATCGCGTCCACCCTATCTGGAGAGTTGACGGCGGACATGCTGCCCTTTGGCCAGGCGGGAGGCGGCGATCAGATTGTCTTGCAAGTGCCTGAGAGCGCCGCCCAGCGTGCGGCGGGCATCCTCGCCGCAGTGGCCGCCGCCAAGCTCGATGACAACTGGGAGGATGAGGCGGAGTCAGGCGCTGACGTGTGGCTCTGCTCTATCTGCGGCGAGCCGATCAGCAATCGCTTGTCAACCTGTTATGCCTGTCAGACGCCGCGGGATGGCATCCGCGCCTCGGCTCCGCGAGATTCCATCTCTACCCGGCAAGAGCGCATCCGACCGCCGGATGACGAGCCGGATGCGTGAGCGACGGATATTAGTCCGTCGCTCACGCTTCCGGCTCGTCGCGTTTTGGATGCTATTCGTGTCTCATGGCCGGAATTTATCGCTCCGCGGCGGCGGCTCGCGCCAGCCGCCCTCGTCGTTTTCCTCCTCGTCGTGCCAGTCATCGTTGCGAACCGGGGCTTCCCCACGGAAAGCGGCAGCGGTGGAGGGCAGAAGAAGGACGATGAGGACAGCGATGGGATAGATGATAAAGAGCAAGTTCACGAACACACCGATCCCCGAGGAGATCGTCATAATGAACCCAAATCCCGGCATCGGCGTCGTCGCCGTAAACTTGGCATACAGCGCCTGAGTGGCGGGGATCACCCAGATGAGCTGATAGACAGCAGTGCCGATGCGGACAAGGATGCTGATCGGCGCGTACGCCAGGGAGAGCCAACGCGCCCAAGGCTGCATCTTCAACAAGCCGATTCCGCCCGAAATGAGCATAATGTCCAGCAGAAAACTCAAGGCCAGGGCGACGATGGCGAACGCGCGGTAGCCGGGAATACTATCGTTCATTTGCTTCATGAGATCGTTGAAATTCGGCAGTGGCGGTTGTCCGGGGCGAGCCGGCAAGGTCGGCGGCGCAGGCATAAAGGAACTAATCGAACCGACCATGAGCAAGCTGCCGCACGAGCAGATCGAGGAGAAAAGACCGAGGCCTCCGCCGATCAAATGCAGGATGGCGATGACAAGGACCGCGGTTGGTGGTTGTCGGCGCATGGCGTTTCTCATCACGTCGTTTGTCGCACCATTTGCTGGAAGCGCTCGCGTAATTGCCGAGTGATGGGACCGGGTTTGCCGTTGCCGATGGGCCGGCCGTCGCACTCGGCGATGGGCGCCACCTCGGCGGCGGTGCCGGTCAGGAAGCATTCGTCGGCACTGTAGACATCGTGCCGCGTTAGGGCCATTTCCTGCACGGTGATCTTGGCCGCGTGGGCCAGCTCGATAACGAGATTGCGCGTCACGCCTTCGAGAATGCCGGCGGCCGTGTGCGGCGTGCGCAACAGACCGTGCTTGACGATGAAAATGTTATCGGCGGTGCATTCGGCGATCTCGCCGGTGTGATTGAGCATGATCGCTTCCTGACAGCCGGCGCGATCGGCCTCGATCTTGGCCAAGATGTTATTGAGATAATTCAGAGATTTGATGCGCGGATTGAGGGCGTTGGGATGATTGCGGATGATCGAGGAAGTGACGACGCGCAGCCCTTTTTCATAGAACTCGGCCGGATAGAGGCTGATGTCATCGACAATGATGATGATCTGCGGATCGGAGCATTTGTTGGGATCGAGTCCGAGAGTGCCGGGGCCGCGCGTAATCACGAGGCGGATGTAGCCGTTTTGTTTGGCATTGGCCTTGACCGTATCGAGGACGGCCTGCGTCATTTGCTCGCGGTTCAGCGGGACTTCGAGGAGGATGTGACGGGCGCTCTCGTAGAGGCGCTCCAGATGTTCGCGGAAGCGGAAGACCTTGCCGCCGTAGATGCGAATGCCTTCGAACACGCCGTCGCCGTAGAGCAGGCCGTGATCGAAGACGCTGATTTTGGCCTCGGACTTGTCGAACAATTTGCCGTTGATCCACACGCTGCTCATCGCGGTTCCCCTGTTACCCGGTCATGGAGGGTTGGAGGAGCGAATTGGAGTTGGTCGCTTCTTCCACCCGGCCCTTCGTTAAGCGCACCACTCGATCCGTATTGCCGACAATCTCCATGTTGTGCGTCACCATGATGATAGTAAGCCCTTCTTGCCGGTTCAAGTCGCGGAGCAGGCGGATAATTTCGTTGCCCTTGTCGGCGTCGAGGTTGCCGGTCGGCTCGTCGGCCAGAAGAATGCGGGGACGGTTGACGAGGGCGCGAGCGATGGCGGCGCGCTGCATCTCGCCGCCGGACAGCTCGCGCGGCTTGTGGTGCAGGCGATGGCCAAGCCCGACGCGGTCGAGCAGCTCGGTGGCCTGTTGTTTGAGGGCGCGGCGCTGGCGGAACCAACCGCGCACCGACAAAGCGATCATCTTCGGCATCAACACGTTTTCCAGCGTGCTCAATTCCGGCAGCAGGTGATAGAACTGGAAGATAAAGCCGAACGTCTCATTGCGCAGACGGTCGCGCTGATCGGCGGGTAGATTATCGATGCGCTCGGTATTGAATAGGATGCGGCCCTCATCGGGCTTGTCAAGGGTGCCGAGCAGGTGCAAAAGCGTGCTCTTGCCGCTGCCGGAGCTGCCGACGATGCTGAGAAACTCGCCGGCGAACACTTCCAGATCCACCCCGGTCAGCACCGGCACTTCGATGGCGTGCTTGCGATAGGTCTTGTGAAGATTGATCGCCGCCAGCAAAGGCAGATTATCCAGCATCGTTTTCGTCTCCAGAAGAGCTAACCACAGAGTCACAGAAAACACAGAGAAAAACACAGAAAAGAAACAAGCGAAAAACAACAGAAGAAAAGAACCGCTAGGCGATCAGTTATCTACCTGCTTCTTTAATTTTCTTGTTTCTGTGTTTTTCTCTGTGTTCTCTGTGACTCTGTGGTTAGTTAGGAATTACTCATACCGTAGCGCCCGCACGGGATGCAGCAGAGCGGCACGCAGCGCCGGCAGCACACTGAACAACACGGCGATGGCCACTGCACCCAGATTGATTACCATCACGCTCCCCACATTTAGATCGGTCGGAATTTCGTTGAAGTAATATACCGACCGATCGAACAATTCGTGTCCCGTCCATTTCGTCAAGAGCTGTTCGATTTCATTGATGTAAATGGTGATGGCCGTGCCGAAAGCGGAGCCGAGAAGGGCGCCGACGGCGCCGAGCAATAGGCCATATCCAAGGAAAATATTCAGTACGCCCCTATTGGAAGCGCCCAGCGCCTTGAGAATCCCAATGTCGCGCGTTTTCTCGACCACGATCATCGAGAAAATAGCAAGAATACCGAAGCCGGCCACTGCAATAATCATGAACAGCAACACATTGAGAATGCCTTTCTCAATGCTGATGGCGGCCAACAGCGGACCCTGTTTATCTTCCCAGGTATGGACGGCCAACTCCCAATGAGGGGGGAGCAGGGCTTGCAAGCGATTTTTGACCGCATGCAAATCGCGATAATCCTTGATGCGAACTTGAATGCTGGTGGCGCGATCCGGCATGGCCCGTAAGCGCTGTAATTCCTCGATGGGCACAAACACGTAATTGGCGTCGTACTCGCTCATTTCCGAGCGAAAATAATCGCAGACGGCGCAGCGCCATTCGACGGGTTTCAGTCCTTGGCCGCTGATGGTGGTGATGATGACATCATCGCCCGGTTGGAGAGTGCGGACCTCTTTCGGCGTCTCATCGGTGTTGAGCTTGGCACGAAAGTGCGCAATGGCATAACCGACTATGATGGTAGAGGGCGGCGAATCGTTTGATGGGGGCGGTTCGGGAGCGGGCTTGCCATCGGTCGGCTTCGGTAGCAAAGCGGAGGCAATAAAATCCAGACGATGCGGTGGATGCAGCATGCGATGATGTTGCAGAGCTTCATGGCTCAGCTCAAAGGACGGTTGGCCTTTATTAAGCAACAAATGTTCCGCGAAGCCGCCGACGCGAGCACGACCAACGGGATCGATGCCAATGATGTGGACGGGCCGGGCGATTGACGTGGTGTTGCAATCGAATCGAATCATGCCGAAAATTTCCAAGGTCGGCGTCATGGCCTCGATGCGCTGGCTCAGGAAGGGGTCCGACTGAATGAGGGCTATCTTGCCTTCGGGATTGCCGAAGCCCTGAAAATCGTGGGCCTCGATTACAATGTCGGAAAGCAGTCCGTGCAGGCGTTCGCGCAGCTTGGTGCTGAAGCCGGCCATGACGCTGTTGACGACAATGAGCGTGGCCACGCCGAGCATGACGCTGACAATGCACACCAAAGCCAAGTAGCGCGTCAGCAAGTACCGCCAGCACAGCAGCAATTTATACACTTCAGCACCTCAAGATAACCACTACGAATCACACGAATTACACGAATAAAAAATCAAAAAAAGAACAAAAGACAGAAAGCAATCGTCGCCGCTTGAATTTTTTCTGCCTTTTATTCGTGTAATTCGTGTGATTCGTGGTGACTCATTTCTTCTCCGGGCGAAGCAACGGGAACAGGATGACATCGCGGATGGTCGGCGTGTTGGTCAACAGCATGACGAGACGGTCGATGCCGATGCCGAGTCCGCCGGCCGGAGGCATGCCGTGGCGCATGGCGCGGATGAAGTCTTCGTCCATTTTGGCCATCGACTCTTCCTCCGGCAATCCCGCCAACTGCATGCGGAACGTCTGCTCCTGCGTGATCGGATCGTTCAATTCCGTGTAGGCGTTGGCCAACTCCATTCCGTTCGCGAACAGCTCGAATCGCTCGGCGACAGCGGGATTATCTTGCTTGCGCTTGGTCAAGGGACAAAGCGGAGCGGGATAATCGTACACAAACACCGGGCCGAGTAGCTTGTCCTCCACGTGTTCCTCGAACAGATGATGCACGATGACCGCCGTGTCCTTGCCGGCGGTCGGGAAACCTTCCCGCTCGGCCACGCGGCGGACGGCATCCGTGTCGCTCATCGGCGCGCCGACGTGCTGCTCGAACAACTCGGCGTATGTCTTGCGCTGCCACGGCTGCGTAAAATCGATGGTTTGCTCACCGTAAGCCAGCTGCATGCCGACACCGAGAGCCTGCACACAGGCGACGATCAGCTCTTCCGTCAGATCCATCATGGAGCGGTAATCGGCATACGCCTGATATAGCTCCATCATGGTGAATTCGGGGTTGTGCCGCGGGCTGATGCCCTCGTTGCGGAACACGCGGCCAATCTCATATACCTTTTCGATGCCGCCGACCAACAGGCGCTTCAAATGCAATTCCAAGGCGATGCGCAAATACAAATCGATATCCACGGCGTTGTGATGCGTGGTGAACGGCTTGGCCGCGGCACCGCCGGCAATAGCGTGCAGCGTCGGCGTCTCTACTTCCCAGAAGCCGCGCTCATCGAGGAAGCGGCGGATGGTCCTCATGATGCAGATGCGCTTGCGGGCGCGGTCGAGCGTCTCCGGATTATGGACCAAATCCAGGTAGCGATGCCGCAGACGATGCTCCAGGTCGTGCAAGCCGGCGAATTTGTCCGGGTGCGGCAGCAGCGACTTGCCGAGGTACGTCAGCTTGTCGGCGAAAACGGTCGGCTCGCCTCGCTTGGTCTTGCCGAAAACGCCGTCCACGCCGAGCAAATCGCCCAGATCGAGCAGCTGCTCCAGTTGCCAGCCGGTTTCACCGACCTGCCTTTGTCCCACCATGACCTGAATTCGGCTGCTCAGGTCGGAGACGGTCTCCACCTCTCCTTCGCGCTCGCCCTTGATCTCGCGGACGGTCGGCGCGCCGGACCAATCCTTGAGATCGAGAAAATGAACCTTGCCGCCCTCGCGGCGGCTGACGATGCGTCCGGCGATGCGGACGCGCGGCCGCTGCTCTTCCGGCAGGTCGGCCGGCAGAGCGAGGACGGCGCTAATGGACTGATGGCCGTCGAAACGGCCGCCCCACGGATCGAGTCCGAGCGCCTCGATGGCATGCAGCTTCTCCAGACGGGCGGCCTCGAACGAATCTTGGGGTGCAGACACGGTTGTCGCCTTCTCGTTAGGACCAGCAAGAATGTGCATCACGGTGAGTCATGGATTGTAGTAACTGCCTCCAGCGTGTCAATTCCAGCGCGCTCACGTCATCAGACACGGCGCAGGGCGTGCCGGGTTCGGTTAACGACGCTTCGTAGAAGCGTCGCCAGTCCCGACGCTTCTACGAAGCGTCGCTAACCGGACACAATCGCCTGCAACGTGTATAATTCTCCCTAGATGCCCACCCCCGCAATCTGAGACGCAACGCCATGAATTGCCAGACCCATCTCTATCTCCGTCAAGACCCGAAGCTCGTTACGCGCCGCTGGTTCTTCCGCCAGTGCGGCGTCGGCTTGGGGACAATCGCCCTGGGCGAGCTGCTGCGGCAATCTGGTTTCGCCGCCGCTCCGTCGCTTACGCTTCCGACTCGTTCGCCGCACTACCCGGCGCGGGCCAAGCGCGTGGTCTTTTTGTTCATGGCCGGCGCTCCCAGTCATCTCGAGCTGTTCGATTACAAGCCGCAGCTGGCCAAGTACGACGGCACGCTGCCGCCCAAGCACCTGATTGAAGGCTATCGCGCCGCTTTCATCAACCCTAACTCCAAGCTGCTAGGTCCGAAGTTCAAGTTCACCAAACACGGCAAATGCGGAGCGGAATTGTCCCAATTGTTGCCGCACTTGGCCGGAGTCGTCGATGACATTGCCATCGTCAAATCGATGGTGACGGATGCCTTCAACCATGCGCCGGCGCAGATCTTCATGAACACGGGCACGCAGCAGTTTGGCCGGCCCAGCTTCGGCGCCTGGGTGACATACGGCCTGGGCAGCGAGACGCGGGATCTGCCGGCTTTCGTCGTATTCAGCTCCGGCTCAAAGGGGCCAAGCGGCGGCAACTCCAACTGGGGCAGCGGCTTTTTGCCTACCGTCTACGAAGGCGTGTCGTTCCGCGGCAGCGGCGATCCGGTATTGTATCTGTCCAATCCGCCCGGTATCGACGCCCAGATCCAGCGCGAATCGCTCGACACGATCCAGCGCCTCAACCAGACCCGCCTCGACGTGGTGGGCGACCCGGAAATTGCCACGCGAATCAACTCGTTCGAGATGGCCTATCGCATGCAAAGCAGCGCTCCGGAGCTGATGGACCTGTCGCGGGAGCCGAAGCACATCCTCAAGATGTACGGCGCGGAACCGGGCAAGCCGTCCTTCGCCAACAACTGCCTCTTGGCCCGGCGGCTCTTGGAACGCGGCGTGCGTTTCGTGCAGCTGTTCCACGAAGCCTGGGACCAGCACGGCAATCTCAAGAAGGATCTCGCCAAGAATTGCAAGAACACCGATCAGGCTTGCGCCGCCTTGGTGCGCGACCTGAAACAACGCGGCCTGCTCGACGACACCATCGTGTTGTGGGGCGGCGAGTTCGGCCGCACGCCGATGGTGCAGGGCGGCGGCGACGACGGCCGCGATCACCACCCCAACGCCTTTACCATGTGGATGGCCGGCGGCGGCATCAAGCCGGGGTTGACGCTCGGCCAGACCGATGAGTTCGGCTTCAACGTCGCTGAGGATCGCGTTCACGTTCACGATCTGCACGCCACGTTGTTGCACCTACTCGGCTTCGACCACACCAAGTTGACCTATCGCTTCCAGGGCCGTGATTTTCGCCTGACTGACGTGCATGGCCAAATCGTCCGCAAGCTGCTGGCGTGAGAACGGAGTTTGGCCGCATGAAACGGATGCCGGAAGCGCTAACGGATGGAGCTTTCGACCTGCTCGTTCTTGGCGGCGGCATCACCGGCGCCGGCGTCGCCCTCGATGCCGTGCTGCGCGGCCTACGAGTTGCCCTCATCGATAAAGGCGATTTCGCTTCGGGCACCAGCAGCCGGTCGTCGAAGCTGGTTCACGGTGGTCTGCGTTACCTGGAACACAGGGATTTTCACCTCGTTTACGAAGCCCTACACGAACGCGGCCGGCTTCTGGACAACGCCCCGCACCTCGTCCATCCGCTGCGCTTCGTGTTGCCGTTCTACGAGGGTGCGCGCGTAAGATCGTGGAAATTTCGGGTCGGTTTAATCCTTTATGACCTTCTTGCCGGCACACACAACATCCGCCGCAGCCGGGCGCTTGCCCTGCCGCACTTGCGCCGCGAGTTTACCGAATTGCGCGCAGAAGGACTGCACGGTGGAGCCGAGTATTTCGACGCCCAGATGGACGATGCTCGTTTGTGCCTGGAAGTGCTGCGCACGGCGGCGCTGCACGGCGCAATTATCGTCAACTATGTCGAAGCGATCTCGTTCGATCGGGCCGGCGGCACAATCCGCGGCGTGCGGGCCGTCGATCGCCGCAGCGGCCGCGAGTTGTCGATCGAGGCTCGGCAGGTTCTCAACGCGACCGGCCCGTGGGGCGATGCGGTGCGCCGCTTGGCCGGCGACGATGGCGAAGCGCTGCTGCAACCGACCAAAGGCGTGCATCTGATCTTGCCCTCGCGCGGTTTCTCCGCCGCGTTTCTGCTGCTGCACCCCGCCGACGGCCGCGTCTTCTTCGTCTTGCCCTTTTACAACAAGATGCTGCTGGGAACCACCGATACCGTCTGCGACGATTCGCCCGACAAGCTCAGTGTCACGCCGGAAGATGTCGAGTATCTGCTGGCCGGCTTCAACCATTATTTCACACCTCCTGTATCTGCATCGGATGTGTTGAACAGCTTCGCCGGTTTGCGGCCGCTGATTCGGGCGCGGCCCGGCCAGCCGTCGGACCTGCCGCGCGAGTTTCTGCTGCACACCTCCCCTTCGGGGCTGCTGACGGCGGCCGGCGGCAAGTACACCACCTATCGGCACATGGCTGAAATCATCACCGATACGGTGGTCCGCCGCCTGGGTCTCTCGCGTCCTTGCCGCACGCGCTCCTTTCAACTGGACGGCGCCCCGCGCCAGCCGTGGCGGCAGTTCCGAGCATCGGCGATCCGCTCACTGACATCGACTTGTCAGCTAAGCGACGAAACAGCGGCGCATCTCACCGAACGCTACGGCCGGCGCGCCGTGGAAGTCGCGGATTATCTGCAACGCGATCCCGCGCTAGGCCGGCAAGTGGTGGATGGCGAACCCGATATTCTTGCTGAATTCGCCTATCAGCGCGATCACGAGATGGCCGTGACGCCCGCCGATTTTCTGCTGCGGCGCACGCGCCTCGGTCTGTTTCACCCCGAATTGCTGCGAAATCCGAACGAGCCGGAAGCGTTAGCGACGGAACGAGCCGGAAGCGTTAGCGACGGAACGAGCCGGAAGCGTTAGCGATGGAGGAATGTCCGTCGCTAACGCTTCCAGCTCGTAAAGGAGGAGAAAAGTCATGGCGATACACGGCATGTGCGACGCGCGCTTCCAAGCTGTCCGCGACGAGTTCGAGCGCAATTTCGCCGAGCGCGGCGAGGTTGGCGCGTCCGTCTGTGTGATGATCGAAGGGCGAACCGTCGTCGATTTATGGGGCGGATTCGCCGATCGGCACACGCGAAGGCCGTGGGAGCGCGACACCATCGTATTGGTGTGGTCCTCCACCAAGGGAGCAACGGCACTGTGCGCTCACATGCTGATTTCGCGCGGCTTGCTCGATCTGGATGGGCCGGTAGCGTCGTATTGGCCGGAGTTCGGACAAGCGGGCAAGGATAGCATTACCGTTCGCATGTTGCTCAATCATCAGGCGGGGCTGCCGGCCATTCGCCAGCCGCTTGTGGCGGGCGGCTTGTACGACTGGCCGTACATGACCGGCGTGCTTGCCGCCGAGATGCCCTTCTGGGAACCGGGCACGCGGCAGGGCTATCATGCCACGACGTTCGGCCATCTCGTCGGCGAGGTAGTGCGGCGCGTGTCGGGTAAGCCGTTCGAGGAATTCTTCCGCGACGAGGTAGCGAGACCGCTCGGACTCGATTTCCACATCGGTTTGGCAGAGGAGCACGAGCCGCGCGTGGCGCCGATCATCCGAGCCGATCCGCCGCCTGCCGATGAGCCGCGCTCGCGTTTCCTCACTCTCATGGCCGGCGATCCGGAGAGCATCCAGGCGTTGACGGTGAAAAACACCGGCCGGCGCAGTGCGGCCGGCGATCACGATTCGTGCGAGGCACATCGGGCGGTGCTGCCCAGCCAGGGCGGCATCACCAATGCCCGCGGTCTAGCCGGGATGTACGCCCCATTGGCGCAAGGCGGCGGACAGCTCGTCGATGCCGTCACACTCAAACAGATGAGCGCCGTCAGCTCGGCCATCGGGATCGATGCGACGTTGCTGATCGGGTTGCGTATTTCCCTGGGATTCTGGAAGTCGTCGGACAATCGGCAAGGTCCGCCCGGAGCGCGCGACAGCATGATTCTTTCCGAAGAGGCGTTCGGCCATCCGGGCATGGGCGGCTCGTTGGGTTTTGCCGATACCGGAGCGAAAATGTCGTTTGGCTACACCATGAACAAGCAAGGCCGCGGCGTTTGTCTCAACGAGCGCGGTCAAAGTCTCGTCGATGCTGTGTATCGGGCGCTGGGTTATGGCAGGGATCGGCTCGGTCGATGGATGTGAGTCTCCGCCGTCGCGGGCTGGCAACTGCGGCCAATTCGCTACAATGCCTCCGTTACCCCATGATGGATAAGCGTCCCCGGATTATCGCGGTGCGTTCATGATTAGTAACGAGCTTCTCGACATTCTTCGCTGTCCTCTCGATCCAACGCGCAGCGCGCGGCTGGATCAGGAAGCGGACGGCCTGGTATGTCAGCGCTGCCGGCTCAAATATCCCATCAAGGAAGGTCTGCCCTGCATGCTTGTCGAGGAAGCGATGTTGCCGCCGGGAGCGAGCAGCTTGCAAGCGCTGCCGTGCCAGCAGACGCCCGTAGCGGAAGGAGCGCAGACATGATCGCGCATCGACTCTACGTCGGCACCATCGGCGAGGGGCTGTTTCGCAGTCTCGACGGCGGCGACAGTTTTCGCCGCGCCTGCGAGGGCATGTTCGTCGAGTGCCACGTCCGCGCCCTGGCCGTGCATCCCCA
>Ga0335075_10015250_pt1 | contig 11521 bp, 6 predicted proteins | sample Lox_Sample_24_FD_206723 | JGI IMG/M metagenome (GOLD analysis project Ga0335075, IMG submission 206723) | Soil microbial communities from Loxahatchee National Wildlife Refuge, Florida, United States - Lox_Sample_2.4 | ecosystem: Environmental > Terrestrial > Soil > Wetlands | place: USA: Florida...
AGACGGATGGATAGACATTTATCTGGTCAACAGCGGCCGCTGCGATTTCTATAACCCCAATCCACCGCTGCGCAACGCGCTTTATCACAATAATCGCGACGGAACCTTTACCGATGTTACGGAAAAAGCCGGAGTTGCAGGCGGCGGGTACGGCATGGGTGTGGCCGTGGGAGACTATGACGGCGATGGATTTCCGGATCTGTACCTCACGCAGTACGGCCGCAGCATTTTGTACCACAACAACGGCGATGGAACCTTCACCGATGTCACGGAGAAGGCAGGAGTCGCCGCTCCCGGATGGGCCACGAGCGCTGTCTGGTTCGATTACGACAATGACGGACGCCTTGATCTCTTCGTGTGCCGTTTCGTGGACTTCAGCAAGGAAAAAAACAAATTCTGCGGCAATCCAGAAACGGGGGAGCGCTACTACTGCATTCCGAGAGTCTACGACCCCATGCCGAACTGGCTGTTTCACAACAACGGCGATGGAACTTTCACTGATGTAAGCAAAGAATCCGGCATTGGCAAGCAGCTGGGCAAAGCGTGGGGTGTTGTCGCGACTGATCTGGATAATGACGGACGCCTGGATCTTTTCGTCGCTAACGACACGACGGCGAATTTTCTGTTTATGAATCGCGGGCACGGAAGGTTCGAGGAAACAGGGTTGACTGCTGGCATTGCGTATGACGAGATGGGCCGTGCCCGCTCAGGGATGGGTGTGGACTCGGCCGACTACGATCAGGATGGGTGGATGGACTTGTTTGTGGCGGATGTGGATCACGAGAAATACGCTTTGTATCACAACAGCCATGATGGTTCGTTTGACGACGTCTCCGCTTCCAACGGCGTTGGAGAAGCCACTTTTCTCATGAGCGGATGGGGAGTGAAGTTCTTTGATTTCGACAACGACGGCAACCTCGATCTGATACTCGCCAACGGGCATCCTGATGATCATATTCAGGAACGGTTCGGCAATGTCATGTATGAGGAGCCATTGCTGCTGTTTCGGAACACGGGTGGCACTTTCCAACATGCGTTTGAAAACGTAAGTCCAAAGGCTGGTCCAATCTTCCAGCAGAAATTTGCCGGCCGTGGGCTCGCGCTGGGAGACTTTGACAACGATGGCGCGGTCGACGTGCTGGTCGCCGTAAATAATGGCGCTCCTCTGCTGCTGCGGAACCTGGCAGCAGCGGAGAGCCATTGGCTCGGCATCCTGCTCATCGGGAAAAAATGCAATCGTGACGCGGTTGGGGCGCGGATCACGTACCAGGCCGGCGATCTGAGGCGGACGCGCTTTCGCGTAGGTGGGGGCAGCTATCTCTCGTCTCAGGATCCGCGCATGGTCCTCGGACTGGGGCCACGAACGAAAATCGACTGGGTTGAGGTGCAGTGGCCTCAGCCAAGCGGCCTGGCGGAACGGTTCACCGGATTGTCTCTCGATCGCTACATTACGCTTCAGGAAGGAACAGGCACTCCGGTTTGAAAAGGCGGCTGGCGAGGCGATGGTTATTGCAGTGTGGAGTTTGAATAGGCAGGCAATGGCTCGAAACCCAATGTCCACCTGTACAAACTTCAACACCGCACTAGCTCAATTTGAATTTAAAGGCACAGCGGCATTGCCGCTTGGCTTTTCATCTTCGAGGGCCTGAATTTCCTGATGACTTACGGCCAGTTCCGCGGCCCGTAAGCTCTGAAAAGATTGCATCGCTTCTTTTGCATGATCGAGATCGCCGACCTTTCGATAGAAGACAGCCAGCCGGAAATGAATCTCACCATCTTTGTCCTGGGACTGGAACGGTAACAAATCGGCGATTGCCTGTCTGGTTTCCCCCACCTGATCTTCCGCGTTGGCAAGATCGACCCGAACCGCCAGGGCCTGTGGCGCGCTGCTCGGGATCTGGCTCAACTGCGCGATGGCCAGCTTCCACTGGCCGAGCTTGGCATAGGCATGGCCAAGTTGCGCCTGAGCTGTCAACGAACCTGGAGCGAGCTCAAGGGTCTTCTTATACTCCGTCACCGCATCAGCCCAGTCGAGCTTCCGCGTGTAGGTGTCGCCCAGCCCCAGATAGAGGTCGGGTAAAGAAGGCGCTAGCTGGATCGCAGCCTGATATTCGGCTTCCGCCTGCGTAAACTGTCCCCAGCCCAGGTAACGTTCGGCCAGCATCTGATGCACGCGCGGAGAGGAAGGATCGAGCGTCGCCAGTTTGACGAAGCAATTGCCGGCTAACTCGGAATGCGCTTTGCTCAGCCAGTAGGCTCCCCACTCATCGCCTGGGTGCAATTGCACGATGGTCTGCGCCTGTTGCATCGCCTGCTGATACACACCGAGCCGGAACAAAGTTTCGACAAGCTTGATGCGCGTTGCGGAAGGAAGCTGGTGCCGGCCCTGCAACTCTTCGGATAGCCTGCGGTAGCAACTCTCTGAGAGCCATTGCCCTGGAGTTGCTTCCTCGGTAGGAGAGACCTGCGCGCACGCTTTTGAGTGTCCAGCGAGCAACGAGAGTACGTCTGCACCCACTGTGGAACCTGTGAGCCACGTCTTCCAAAAATTTCCTTCAGCAGTAGCCGCAACATTTTGCGGCAATTTCACTGCGCCGTCGTTCCAGGCCTGTCGCAGCGGTCCCGCAGGCGCCGACTCCGCCAGTCGCGCCAACTGCTGTGGTTGGGAGCGAGCGAGCCTCTCCAGATCTGAGTTGGCCTCTTGCCACTGCTCCTGCAGCGCCGCCGTTTGCGCCAGGCCGAACATTGCCGAAGGATTCTCGGAGTCGAACGATAACTCCTTATGGAACTCATCGGCCGCTGATTTTGCGTATCCGAGCGCGAACAGTGCGCGGCCCAGACCAGCATGAACTCCCGGTGTGGTGGGAGCGGCTTTCGCGAGTTGCAGAAGGACGCGGGCGGCATCCCAGTTTTGCTCACCCTCTAGCATAAATTCAGCAATAAGCAGTTGTGACAGAGCGCTGCTCGCGAATTTTTTTGTGAGCGCGCTCCTCCAATCAGCTGCGAGCTGGATGTGAACCATGCCCAGCTTGTACCAGGCGTCTGGCAAAGCGGGAGTCATGCGAAGCTGTTCTTCATATTGGTGCTCCGCCTCCTCCATTTGGTCACTGCGGGCGAGCGCGTCGCCAAGTGCAAGCCGCGCATTGGCGTTTGTCGTATTGAGGGCAAGCGCGCGACGAAGAGGCGAAACGGCGTCTGAAGGCTCGTTGAGCTTGAGATGGTCGAGACCGCAGACGAGCCAGGCTTGTGCGAGCATCAGGCGAGCATTTGGGTCCGCGGGAGAGACCGGTCCCAATGCCGATGTCTCAGAGGAGTGCTTTCGTGAATCCGATGCAAGAACAGGCGTGAGCGCCTTGAGTGAGTCAGGATACCGATCCAGCATAAAGTATGCCGTACCCAGACGGACTCTCACTGCAGTTATGTCAGATAGCAGCGTGTTCGACGGTGGATCCGCGAGAAAGCTTTCGTAACGAGCAGCGGCCTTGGCAATTTGTTCCGAAGTCTCCGACGAAGTTGCGCGGTCTACCGGCGATTGTGCCGCAGATAACGGAACACTGCATGACACAACCATCGCAATGAACAGCAATGAAGCGAGCAGGGCATCAAACGACGATGAGACCGTGCCACGTCTCAGCCTTGAGATACCCAGGTCATGCGATGGAGCCAGCACATCCCCATCCTATCTCTGGCTGCATAACTTCGGCGAGTTCTCCTCTGACCTGCATGGCTTGGCGCTGACATTAGGTTCCAACCGACCCTGCTTGTCATACACATCAAAGAACTAAGATGGAATCTTTCCATAAGCAGCGCCACTGCCTGGCATCCGACTTGACAATCGGCTGGCCCACGGTATAAGTTCGCTGACCGTGGAATCGATATCAGCTTAGGTGGTTGGTTCCAATCGGCATTTTATTTCGCGGTCTTGCCGCAATCGAATCGCGGTAGCACGTCTCTGAGTTCTCTAACCCTTAATTCGTCATCGATCGAAGAAAGGGGCTGACTCGAAAGTGTTCTCCCGATATCTCGTTGAATTACCGCAGAACTTGACCCGCTTCGGCATCTTAAATGAGATTGGCGCTATTTTGCCGCCAATTTCGAGTTTTGCTGTTCCCGGGACCCTTCTGAGAGACAGACTTCAAACATAGAAATTCAGGCTCGCCCCAGTACCCGTTCGAATTAGTGCTGATTTCAGGAGGTGAGACAGGTGAAAAGCAGAGCGCATGCGTTTCGATACAGGATATTCGCGCTGGGCGTTGCCACCGCTTTCGGAATGGTGCTTTGCGCAGCCCCGGTTGTCTATGCGCAATATCACGTGAATGGCACGATCACCGGCACTATTACCGATACTTCCGGGGCGATTGTCCCTGGAGCAAATGTGACACTCACCAACGACTCGACTGGGGTTCGACTCTCTAGTGAGACGAATAAAGCCGGCGTTTACATCTTTTCCGACGTAAACCCTGCAACCTACACAATAGCTGTACAAAAGGAAGGTTTTGAAACCTGCCAGGCTACAAATGTTGTACTGCAACCTGCAGATACCCGCACCTTCTCCTGTGCTCTGAAAGTTGGGCAAGTGGCTCAGACGGTGAGTGTATCAGCAGGCGCTCTGCAGGTACAGACAGAAACCGCTCAGGTTAACAGCGTCATCAACTCACAGCAAATAGAACAGCTTCCAGATAACGGAAGAAACTTCGCGAACTTTTTAGCGCTGCAGCCCGGCGTTTCCGGAATTCAGTTTGACGCCAACAACAGCATGAATATCTTCGCGACGCAGGGGGTTTCAGTCAACGGACAAAGAGATCAGAATAATAACATTCTGATCGAAGGTGTATCGTCCCAGCGAACGCGTGACAATGCCGCAACCACAGCGGCCCCTGCGCTGGATGCCATAGGTGAAATTAACATCGTTGCTGCGGGATATATGCCTGAGTATTCCCGCGCTTCCGGCGCACAGATTATCGTGCAGCTCAAGTCGGGAACAGATAGATACCACGGCAGTCTATACGAATACAATCAGAACACCGTCTACGATTCGGCGGTGAATTATATCAATCCCGGAACGCCGGTCGCACCTTATAACTGGAATAACTTTGGAGGGACGTTTGGCGGTCCGGTGCCTGGGTTCCACAAAAAGCTTTTCTTCTTTTTCTCTGCAGATTTTACACGCAACCCTGGAGCCAGCCCCAATAACGTTATCGTTCCATCGGCGAACTCGCATTCGGGTAACTTCAGCGACTATTGCAACGCCGGCATCGCGTGTCCGACTGTTCCAGCATTTCTGGCTGGACAGACCGACCCGAATACCGGAACAACACTCGTGAAAGGACAGCCATTTCCGAACAACACCATCGCCAAGCAATTCTGGAGCGCGAACGGCTCCGCACTCCTGGGAGTCTATCCGCTGCCGAATCGGAACGGCGGGTCAGTGACGGCGACCTCAAACTTCTACTACAGTTCTCAGAATCCGAACGACAACAACACATACAGCCTGAAGGTTGATTACTCGCTGGACAAAATAAAGTCCCATCTGGCTGTCTCGCTGCGCCATTACCGGACCAACTCGACTGGTGACAATTTTGGTAACAGCCCGCAACTTCTGGACTGGCAAATTCAGGAGCCGGAACGTGGCGGGACGATTGACTTTGCGACAACCTTTTCGCCGACGCTGGTGAATGACTTTACCTTTGGCGCGACTGAAGACATCGTCCATGTCGTGCTTACTCCCGGACCGCTGGGCAATGGACTCGAGCGGACGAATTTCGGGATCACCTATCCCTATATCTTTGGTCCGGCGAGCAAAGACATTGCCGGGAAGACGCCCACCATCAATTTTGGCGGACCGAACAGCAACTTCGACTCGTTTAATGGAAATACTGACGCCTATCCTTCTCACAGCGACGGGAAGATTTTCCAGTATTCCGATGTTCTGACCAAGGTCCTTGGCCGCCATGTAATCAAAGTAGGCGCCTGGATTGAGCAGGACGGCGAAAACGACGACGATCAACTGGTGATCGGCGGACAAAACTTGAACGGCACATTCAAGATCAATGGCAATACTTCGGACCCGCACTCCACGGGTCTGCCTGCGGCCGACCTGTTACTGGGCGTCTTTGATAACTACACGGAACTGGGTTATCGAAACCTGACGCCATGGGTAGCATGGCAGCAAGGCTATTTCGCACAGGACTCCTGGAAGGTAACCCCGCATTTTACGCTGCAGGGCGGTTTGCGCTGGGATTATTTTCCGAATTACAGGAGTCGCTGGTGCAACTTCTCGATGTTCAATCCTGAGGCTTACGGCACAGCCGGCGGTACACAGCAGGTCATCGACACAAATCCCAACAGCCCGAACTATGGAGCAATTGTCGGCGGCAATTATTACAACGGAATCAGTGTTCCGTGTAACCAACTGCCATCCAGCGGCTATAATCACTTCGGCGTATTTGGATTGGGATTCAACTCTTCAACTGCCGCCAGCATCAATCAGGAGCTCGTCGCCGCTGGCATGCTGCGCGGATATTCTCCGACAATCCTGCCCAACCGATACCACAATTTCGGCCCGAGACTAGGTTTTGCCTGGAATCCTGCCTCCTTTCCGCAGACATCCCTTCGTGGGAGCGTAGGTATCTTCTACAATCACGATACTCTGAGCGATCAAACCCAGATGGGACGAAACGTTCCGTTCCAAACTGCTGCAACGACTACCAACGGAGATATCGATTGTCCGGGCGTGAGCCAGGGGCCAACGACGTTTGGCTGCTCCAATGCGGGCGGCTCATTTGTACCGGGACCAGTGGTCGCGAGTCCCACCACTCCGCAGCAACCAATTCCTATCACGGGTTCGGATATCAAGGCTCCAATACCGGTTGTCTATGGATGGCAGATGAGTGTTCAGCAGATGCTGCCACAGGACACGTTGTTGCAGATCGGGTACGTTGGGAATCGGTCGCGACATTTCTCAGTTCTAACCAATCTCAATGAGATGACTGTAGGAAGCTATGGAAGCTGCCTCGGTGCTGCGGGGATCCAGTTTTCCACCTGCCCTTACCGGTACAGTTCGGATGTGGGGAACAGCACGACCCCTGTTGTACCGGTGTCCGCCGTCGTTCCATATCCTGGCTTTTCCAATAGCAGCTTCACCTATCAAAGCGACAATGCAAATGCGGCTTATGACTCGCTTCAAGTCAGCGTGCAGCGTCGTATGACGCGGAATCTGGCGTATACGATCGCCTACACGTGGGCGAACGCCTGGGATACTGGGTCCGAGCTGCAATCCTCCATCGTCTATCACTACAACCCGAACTACTATCGCGGCAAACCTGACTGGATGCACCATAACGTATTTATTGGAACCTATGTCTACGATCTACCTTTCTTCCAGAACAGGAAGGATCTCGCTGGCGCGGTTCTGGGAGGATGGAGCATAAGCGGCGTCTTCTCCGCTCAAACCGGTGTACCCAACACCGTTATCGATCAAGGTGTGGATGTCGCGGGCCTTGGTGTCGATCCGGTCAGTTCTACTCCAGCCGGCGGAGGAGCAGCCGCAGGAGAATTTGCTGAGTTGGTGCCAGGTTGCCACCCCAACGCCGGGCCACACAGCAAAGGTATGTGGTTCAACACCTCATGCTATGTCAACCCGCTCGCGGCTGCCTCACCCGGCAGCAACAACTATCTCGAGCCACGCGGAACTCTGGGCAATTCCGGACGAAATACTTTATGGGGGCCAGGTATGTGGCTTTGGGATGCCGGTCTTCATAAGACGGGATTTATCGTGACCGAAAAGGTCCGCTATGAATTCCGGGCAGAAAGCTACAATGTCCTCAACCATCCTGCGCCGAACGGGATTGATAACGGCGTCTTCGACGGAACGTTCGGAATTATCAACAGCGTCTATCAGCCGACAAGCGGCTCGCAGCGCAACCTGCAGCTTGCTCTCAGACTCCTGTTCTGAACTGCGGTACGGGCAATGCATGGACACTGACCTGCGATCGGCCGAATTCCGGGGTTAGCTCTGTGCGGAGCACAACGATACGCCCGTGATCGAATGCACCACCTTCAGGCTTCGCTTAATTTGTGTTTACCGTGACTCGGCTCATTCTTTACTCGACGATGCGGCTCAGCCCCAGCGCCGATGCGAGACCGATAACCACGCCGGTGAGAGTGACTACGAGTCCTTCTCGCAACACTAATCTCAGCATCTTTGCACGATCGCCGCCCGAAGCCATGCGGATGGAGAACTCCTGGGTGCGCCGGCTCACTCTATACGACATCACGCCCCAGATGCCGACAGCGGATAATACCAGCGCAAGAGCGGCAAAAGCCCATACCAACATCATGGGAAAGAGTAGAGTGCCATAGGTTTGAGCCACCGTTTCGCAGAGCAGCCTGACGTCATTCAGCGGCTGTTCCCTATCGATCGCCAGCACGGCATCGCGAATTGACGGCACTACAGTCATAGGCGGAACAACAGTTCGAACGTTCAGATAAGCCCACGACACAGCGTGCTGTTCGAAGGGCACGTATACATCCGCTTGAGGCTCCCACAGATCGTAGCCTCGACGATCCTTCACAGTTGTTCGGGCTTGGGATAAGGCAGAGGTCGTAGAATGATGGCATCCACGAGGCTGAATATCGCTGCGTCGCACCAATGCCGAGCGCCAGAGTAAGGATCGCAGTGGTGGCAAAGGCGGGGCTGCGCAGGATTTGACGCGATGCGAAACGAGAATCCCGCCCGAGGTTCTCTATACACATCAAGTTCTTCATTTGCCGAATCTCCTCGCGCTCCAAAGTCGGATGCAGGCGTGGCGTTTCGATTCTTCTCCCGTAGGCTACCCTACACCGATGCTGCACTTTAAAGTGGAATGGCAGCATTGCCCTTAATTGTTATCGAAGAGACGGCCACTGCGGAAAGCGACGTTCTGCTTCCCGAGACACTAGGCTTTGGCCTGATATGGAGTGACCCCGTCAACGCCGCGAGGTTTATATTTCACTGCTCGTATCGAGTCGTCAGTTTCAGCTGATTCACGCACTCCCAGCCCGCTACGATCCCGATTTTATAGCACGATGTTCAGAAAGGGGCCTCGGTGACAGTCGACGCGAGCCACCCGATCCGTTTCTCTATTACCCTCCAACGGACAAACGCTCAGGGGCGCTCAGCGGCAGTGCCGCAATCCTTCGCTCATAGAGGGTGATGCCCGGCATCGCGCTCAGTCCGTGAGCAAAGATGCTTAGCAGTACAGTCACCATCACTGCCACTCTGATCGTAGATTCGCCTGGCAAATGCAGTTCCTGTTCCAGGTAAACCAGCCCCAGTACGATTGAGGCGAGACCGCGCGGTCCAAACCATCCCATGAAGGCCACAGTTGCGGCGCTGAGGCGCGTGCCCATCGCCATTGCCACCGGCACCATCCGCACCACCGTCAGGCTGACTACCGCATAAAGCCAGGCGGAAAACCCAAATTGCGTCCAATCCCGCACGACAACTATGCCGAAGAGAAAGAAGACCGACAGGTTGAGCAGCTGCCCCCATTCCTCAGCAAACTCGACACTGTGCGTGCCTGCCTCCTGGAATCTGATCTGCACCGTCAGGCCGGCCACGAAGGAAGCGATGAACATGCTCGCACCAAATATCTCGGACATCAGCATGCACAGCAGCGGTAGAGCAACCAGACCGATCTGCTGAAATGCCGAGGCCATCCAGTGCCGCCTATGCGCCAGCCCCAACAGAGCCCCGCCGAGCAGGCCAATGGCCCCACCGATCACCACTCCAAAGCAACTGGGACACATTGCAGGCATGACTGGAGATGGAGTGAATGACGCGCCTGCTCTCAAGCAAGCCAATGTGGGAGTCGCCGTTTCCGGAGCCACCGAGGCGGCTCGAGCGGCAGCTCATCCTCACCGCGCCCGGCCTCTCCGTCATCATCCGCGGAATTGAGGAGGCGCGCCGCACCTTCGAGCGCATGATGGGCTACGCCTATTACCGCATCGCCATGACCGTCAGCATCATGTTCTTCATCGTGCTTATCATGGTCGTCTACCAGGTGCAGATCCTCACCCCAGTAATGATCATCCTCCTCGCGCTGCTCGACGACGTGCCGGTGATGCTCATCGCCTTCGACAACGCGAAGGTCAGTCGCCGGCCATCCAAGTGGGAGATGCGACGAGTTCTCACGGTCAGTTCCATGCTGGCCCTGATCGGCGTGGTCCAGAGCGGCGGTCTCCTGCGTGTACTCCATCACAGAATGGGGCTTGATCTGCCCGTCCTGCAGACCTGCATGTTCATGCAACTCGTCATCGCGGGACATCTCCTGCTGTTCTCAACACGGGTGCGCAGCTTCTTCTTCCGGCCTCCATTCCCGCAATGGAAGCTCTTTACTGCCATCATGGGGACGCAGCTTTTTGCCGCTCTCATGGCGGCATACGGATGGCTGATACACCCTATCTCATGGGGCTTGATTGGATACATCTGGCTCTACAACCTGGCATGGCTGTTTGTGGTCGACATCGTCAAAGTCGCCCTCTTCCATCGCATGGAGATCAATGAAACCGGACAGGCAGGATGGCAGAAGATCTTCTACGCCCGCCTCGACGCATACCGTGGCCGCCTGGGCAAACTGGCCTGAAGCGGCCCGGTCCTCAGTTAAGCCATGGAGACTGTAACCCGAACAGCAGACCGCGAAGGTCCCTGCCGATCATGCGGGGACTTTTGCAGCTTAATAAGGCCCGGCTGGGCCCCCCAACGCTATCGCCGGCATCACAGTTCGGCACTGGGCACTCCGGAAGTCATGGGTACACCAAGATCATCATGATCGGCTCGTCGAGCAATAAGAGGAGCCGACGGAAACATCAAGCACAGGCGCATCCAACGTTTGTATCCATACCGGGCTCAACACGCTCGCCTTGCCCGGTCTCGAGCTCTCGATTTTAAAGGCGACTTGAGTGCTCAAATTCATGTCGAACTTGAGCATGATTCCCTGATAAGGTTCACCTGCAGTGGCCCGCGTGATGTGGTATGAGACGGGCAGATCGATCGTCGTGAGAAGCGATTGACGAGCTCCGTCTGAGAGGTCGTTCTCGCCGAGCAGCACATGCTTGCTTTCCTGAATGCGCGGGGAACAATAAGGAAACGGTTGCTCATAAGTCTCATAGAATCAGCAGATTTTGAGATGGGAGAGAAGCAGTGGAGAATGGCGGCGCTCGTTCAGTTCATCTAAGCTATTGATTCTAAATGGTGGCCAGAGACGGGATCGAACCGCCGACGCCGGCCTTTTCAGGGCCGCGCTCTACCACTGAGCTATCTGGCCTTGGGATGAATCCAAGGGCGATCGGAGTGACCGCTCAAAGGTGTGTAAGAACGTATCGCTCGGCCGGAAAAGCAGATCCAACCGGCGATGCAATACGTCAAACAACCACAGCCAGTATAACAAACCCGGCACGACCACGAACGACTACGATTTCCCTGTCCCGATCGACGCTCCCGCCGGCGAGCGAATCTCCAACTCACTGAACCGTCCGCCGA
>Ga0335075_10015252_pt1 | contig 11519 bp, 10 predicted proteins | sample Lox_Sample_24_FD_206723 | JGI IMG/M metagenome (GOLD analysis project Ga0335075, IMG submission 206723) | Soil microbial communities from Loxahatchee National Wildlife Refuge, Florida, United States - Lox_Sample_2.4 | ecosystem: Environmental > Terrestrial > Soil > Wetlands | place: USA...
ACCATCCTCGCCGCCGCCCTCCTCTCCCCGTCTCTCAGGCCTCGGCGATCGGCGGCGGGACGTGCACCTTGACTGGCGGCAGCGGCTCTTCCCAGCGCTCGACCTCGACGAGGCAGCTATGGGCCGAGGGCCCCTGGCCGAGACGCGAGGTGCCGATGTCCGCCGTCAGCACGTTCGGATTGCCGTGCACGCAGAGGCTGCCCGGCTTGCCGGGCTCGAGCGGGTCGAACCAGGCACCGGTTTGCAGCATCACCACGCCGGGACTGAGTTTTTCGCTGAGCACGAGGCCGGCGAGGCAAGCGCCACGATCATTGAAGACCCGGACCAGCGCACCTTCCGATAGCCGGCGGCGTCGGGCGTCCTCCGGGTGCATGGCGAGCGGCTCGCGGCCGGCGATCTTTGCCTCGAGGCTGACCGCACCCTGATCCATCTGTCCGTGCAGGCGGGTGGCCGGCTGGACGGAAAGAAGATGCAGCGGAAAACGCCGGGCGAGCGGCGTGCCGAGATATTCCTTTGGTTCTTTCCAGACCGGGTGGCCGGGGCAATCGTCGTAGCCGAAGCCCGCGATCGTCGCCGAGAAAATCTCGATTTTTCCTGAAGGCGTGGCGAGGGGATCTTGGGCGGGGGCGCGCCGGAAGGAGGCGAACGGAATTGCTTGCTCGCGCGGCCCAGGAATTTCAACGAAGCCCTCCGCCCAGAAACGGTCGAAATCGGCGATCTCGACGCCGGCGCGGGCGGCGGCCGAGCGCGTGCGTTCGTAGAGGATGCGGAGCCAGGTCGCCGGATCGCGCTGCCCTGTAAAACGATCGCGCACGCCCAACGCATCGGCGATGTCGGCGAAGATGTCGAAATCGTTGCGCGCCCGATGTTGCGGCGGAATTGCCTGGTGCATGGCGTGAATGAAGCGATCGCGCCCGCTCGAGCCGATATCGTCGCGTTCGAGCGTGGTGGTGGCGGGCAGCACGATGTCGGCGTGGCGGGCAAGCGGCGTCCACCAGGGTTCGTTGACGACGATGGTCTCGACGCGCGCCCAGGCGCGAAGCAGCCGATTGAGGTCCTGGTGATGATGAAAGGGGTTGCCGCCGGCCCAGTAGATCAGGCGCGTGTCCGGATAGCGGAGCGACCGGCCGTTGTAATCATAGTCCCCGCCCGGGTTTTCCAGCATCTCGGTCAGGCGTGCGACGGGAATGAAGCTCGACGCGGGATTGCCGAGCGAGGGCAGCGCAACCGACGGAATCTCGCTTCGCGGCGTGCCCATGCCGGCGATGCTGCCATAGCCGAAGCCGAAGCCTTGGCCCGGCTTGCCGATGCCGCCGAGCATCGCAGCGAGTGCGACCAGCATCCAGAACGGCTGCTCGCCATATTGCGCGCGCTGCAGCGCCCAGGTGGCGGTGAGCATGGTGGGCAGCCGTCCGCAATCGCGTGCCAGCGCGGTGATCTGTTCCACCGCGATGCCGGTGATCGGCGCGGCCCAGGCAGGTGATTTCGCAATGCCGTCCGCGAGGCCCCGCACATAGGCGGCGAGGCGCTCGAAGCCCACCGTATAGTGGGCGAGGAATTCCTGGTCGGCGAGGTTCTCCTCCAAAAGGACATGGGCGAGGGCCAGCATCAGTGCCGTGTCGGTGCAGGGGCGGATCGGCAGCCATTCGCCTGGCAGATCTCCCCTCAGCGGCGAGACGGTGACAAGGCGAACGCCTGCGGCCGCGGCATGCTCGGCGGTCGGCCGCATCAGGTGCTCACCGCCGCCGCCTGAATGTACCTGGCCGTTGCCGTAGCGCGCGCCCCCGAAGCAGACCATGAGCCGGGCATGGCGGGCAATGTCTGCCCACGCCGCCACCGGGCCGTAGATGCACTCGTTGCCGCCGACGATATGCGGCATCAGCGTCATTCCGGTGGCGTAGGAATAGTTGGTGAGCTGGCCGGTATAGCCGCCACTCGCCGCCAGCATCCGATGCAGTTGCTGGCGCGCATGATGGAACCGGCCGGCGGAGGACCAGCCGTAGCTGCCGCCGAAGATCGAGGCCGGCCCGTGCACTGCGCGCACCCGGGCGATCTCGCCGGCGACGAGATCGATCGCGCGGTCCCACGCGACGGGCACGAAGGGCTCGCCGCCGCGCGGCGTGCCGCCAGCGCGATCTCCGCCGAGCCAGCCGCGGCGCACATAGGGCCGGTCGATGCGCGAGGGCGCATGCACGGCGCCGGCGATGCTTTGCAGGAGCGGGGGCGGTTCCGGATCGTGCGCGAAGGGGCGCACGGCCCCGAGACGCCCGTCTTCGACGAGCGCGGTAAAGGCACCCCAGTGCGCGGCGTGCGGCTTCAGCTCGGTCATGCGATCAACTCCCAGCCAAAACCCCCGGCCACATTCCCTGCCACGTTCCCCGGGGGCCAAAAATGCCCCGATCGGCCACGAGCGGCAAGCAAGCCGGCCGCCGCACCGGCCGGGGTTCCCGCGCCGGATTGGCGGGGCTAGACTGCAACGACAGGCGCGCTCGGCCCGCCGGCAAGCTTGCCGGGCTGGGGCGCTTCGCCGCAAATGGAGATGAAGAATGACCCCGCCTCGCGCGAATTCCGCCGCTGCCCGCGATATCGCCAATGCGCTTCATCCCTATACCGACCTCAAGGCGCACCTCGAAGCCGGACCGCTGGTTATCACGCGCGGCAAGGGCGTACGGGTGTGGGACGAATCCGGGAAGGAGTACATCGAAGCGATTGCCGGCCTCTGGTGCGCCGCCCTCGGCTTCGACAACGAGCGGCTGGTGGAGGCGGCAGCGCGGCAGATGCGCAAGCTGCCCTTCTACCACGCCTTCACCGCCAAGTCGCACGAGCCGCTGATAGACCTCTCCGAGATGCTGATCGAGCGCGCGCCGGCGCCGATGAGCAAGGTCTTCTTCGCCAACTCCGGATCCGAAGCGAACGATTCCGCAATCAAGATGATCTGGTACTTCAACAATGCGCTCGGCCGGCCGAAGAAGAAGAAGCTGATCGGCCGGGTGAAGGGCTACCACGGCATTACGCTGGCTTCCGGCTCGCTGACCGGGCTTGCGGCCAATCACCGCGCCTTCGATCTGCCGCTGCCCGGCTTCGTGCACACGATCACGCCGCATTTCTATCATGGCGGAAAGCCGGGTGAGTCGGAGGAGGATTTTGCGACTCACTGCGCCGAGGAACTGGAAAAACTCATCCTGGCCGAAGGGCCGGACACCGTCGCTGCGATGTTCGCCGAGCCGGTGATGGGCGCCGGCGGCGTGATTGTGCCACCGCGTGGCTATTTCCCGAAGCTCCAGGAGGTTCTCTCGAAGTACGACATCCTGCTGGTGGCCGACGAAGTGATCTGCGGGTTCGGTCGCACCGGCAACTACTGGGGCAGCCAGACCTTCGACATCAAACCCGACATGGTTACCTGCGCCAAGGCGCTCTCCTCGTCGTATCTGCCGATCAGCGCGGTCATGGTGAACGAACGGGTGTTCCAGGGGCTGGCCGAGGAGTCGCATAAGATCGGAACCTTCGGCCACGGCTTCACCTACTCCGGGCATCCGGTCGCGGCCGCGGTGGCGGTTGAGGCTTTGAAGATCTACGACGAGACCAACATCATCGAGCACGTGCGCGCAGTGGGTGCGCATATGCAGAAGGAGCTGAAACGCCGTTTCGCAGGAAGCGAGCTCGTGGGCGAGGTGCGTGGCGTCGGACTGATCGCGGCAGTCGAGCTGGTCGCGGACAAGCAAAGCCGGACGAACTTCGAGCCTGCGGCGAAGGCAGGGCCGCGGCTCGCGAAGCTCTGCGAGAAGTACGGTGTGATCAGCCGCGCCATGATGAACGACGTGCTGGCGTTCAGTCCGCCGCTCGTCATCACTGAGGCCGAGATCGACGAGATGCTGACCCGGTTTGGCCACGCACTCGACGAGCTCGCGGTGGAACTCCGTCGCGAGAAGATGGCAGTGGTGAGCTGATCGTCCGGCGCGGTTGGGTCAGGCCGCAAAGACATAGGCTGCCAGGATCACGAAGCCGCTGATGGCGAGCCCGGCGTGCAGGGCAAGGAGCAAGCCCGGGCGCCGGCCGTTGTAGACCCTGGCAAGAATGGCGAGCCCAACGGGCAGGGCAAGCAGAAGCAGGGTGAAGGCAAACTCGCCGAACTGTGCGGTGCCGTTGGTAAGCCCGCGCGGTGGGCCGCGGAGCGCCCAGAACAGCACGCCAAGGCCGACCGCGCCGAGGCAGCCGTGCAGAGCGCCGAGCTGCCAGGGGGGGCTCCGTCCGTCGGGCCGGAGGTGGAGGAACGCGAGAGTCGTGCCGAGCGCCACAGCGACGAAGAGTATGGCGAAGCAGCCGTCGAGCATCTTGCGTGTGTTGTAGGGGCCCCCAAGTCCGATCACCAGGAAGATTGAGCGGGATCAATGCCGCCGGGGCTGGTACGGGGCTTGCTGGCGGCTCAGGAACCGGAGGAAAAAATGGTGCGACATCGCACGCTGCTGGTGGTTGTTGCGGATGGCGGGCACGCGCGGTTTCTGCGGTGGTCGGCAGGAATGCCGCGCGAGGAACGGGTCTTTGACTCGAGCACGGTGCACCGGCGGGCGGCGGAACTGTCGAGCGATCGGCCGGGCACGGGCTTCGAAAGCGCCTCGCCTGCGCGGCACGCGATGGAGCCCCGGCATGACCCGCACGAACTGGCCAAGGAGGAGTTTGCGAAGCTGGTAGCCGACGAAGTCTCCGAAGCGGCAGAGAGTGGGGGATTCGACGGCGTGGTGCTGGCTGCGCCCGCACGGGTGCTGAACGTCATCCGGGGCAACCTCGATGCAGCAGCCGCGGGCAAGATCGCCGGCGTATTACGGAAGGACCTCGTCAAGCTGCCGGAGGCGGGACTGGAGACGCAGCTGCGCGCCGCGCGGCTGCACCCGGCGATGATCACTTCCCCCCGGGCGAGCTGACGCCGGCCTAACGCCGGCGGTGCACGGCGAATTCGGTCAGCCCGACGAGGCCGGCCCTGAGGGGGGAAGGCGGGAAGGCGGCGAGCGCATGGCGCGCGGCGCAAGAGAATTCGTCGGCCCGGGCGAGCGTTGCGGCAATGCAGCCGTGGTGCCTCAGAAGCGCGAGCGCCTTCGGAAGATCTTCCGCCGCCTGCGCGCCGTCTTCGATGGCGCGGCGCCAGAAACGCTGCTCTGCGGTATCGCCGGCAGCGAACGCGAGCAGCGCCGGGAGCGTCACCTTGCCTTCGCGGAAGTCGTCGCCGACGGTTTTGCCGAGCGCCGACTGGTCGGCGACGTAATCCAGCGCGTCGTCGGTCAGTTGAAACGCCATGCCGAGATGCCGCCCGTAATCGGCGAGCGCCTGCTCCTCCGGCGCGGGACTTTCGGCCAGCACGGCGCCAACCTGGCAGGCGGCGGCGAAGAGTGCGGCGGTCTTGCCGTTGATCACCTCGAGATAGCGCGACTCCGGCGTCTCGAGATCGTTCTGGATGGCGAGCTGGAGAACCTCGCCCTCGGCGATGGTAGCAGCGGCCTCGGAAAGAATCGCGAGCACGCGCAGCGAGCCGTCATGCACCATGATCTGGAAGGCGCGGGCGAACAGGAAATCGCCGACCAGCACCGGGGCCTGGTTGCCGAACACGGCATTGGCGGTGGCAAGCCCGCGACGGAGCGCGCTTTCGTCGACGACATCATCGTGCAGCAGCGTCGCGGTATGAATGAACTCGACACACGCGGCGAGTTGGACGTGCCGATCCGCATCGGGCGGGGCGGTTGCGCCGGGATAGCCACAAAGCCGCGCCGAGGCGAGGGTGAGCAGCGGGCGGATCCGCTTGCCGCCGGCCGCGACGAGATGCGCGGCAAGGCGCGGAATGAGCGGCACGGGGCTTTGCATACGTGCAACGATGCTGCGGTTACAGCGGGCAAGATCTTCAGCGAGCAGGGCGGAGAGCGCGGCGAGCGCGTCCGGCTCCGACGGCTCGGCGGCGGCAAGGCTCGACGTGGCGATGCTGGCGGCGGCGCCCAAATCGCTTTCCCGGCTTGATTGTGCGAAGGACATGGCCACCATATCGGCCGGCCCGAAACAGGGTCAAGCACGGGCGCGAGGTGTCTGGCGGCGGAGAGCGGAGTTGGGGCATGCGCGTGATCGCCCGCTGTACCGATCCGGTGCGGCTTTCGTTTCTCGAGGTGCTGCTGGCGGATGCGGGGATTCCTTCGCTCGTGCTCGACGGCTACATGAGCTCGGCCGAGGGTAGCATCGGGGTGTTTCCACGCCGCTTGGCCGTGGCAGAGGAGGACGGGGCGCGGGCGCTCCGGGTGCTGCGCGAGGCCGGCGAGGCTTGATCGAGGGGTGGGCGAAGACCGGCTGCTCGGCGGACGCGTGCGCTATCGCCAGCCGGACGAGGGATTTCGGAGCGGAATCGAGCCGGTACTCTTGGCGGCCGGTGTGCCGGCGGGGGCCGAGGATCGCGTCCTGGAAGGCGGCACGGGGGCCGGAGCCGGGCTGCTCTGCCTCGCCGCGCGCGTCCCGGGCGTGCAGGGTGTGGGCGTCGAGCGGGATGCCGGGCTCGCGGCGCTGGCGCGGGAGAACTTTGCCGCGAACAAGTTCGCAGGACTGGCGGTCATCACCGGCGATCTTCTGGCCCCTGCAGCGCGGCTCGCGCCGGGCGAGGCATTCGACCACGCCTTCGCCAACCCGCCGTGGCATGCGGCGGCCGGCACAGAGCCTCTGCATCCGGCGCGGCTGGCCGCAAAGCACGGGGGAGAGATGCTCGGGGCGTGGATGGCGGCGCTGGCCGCGGGGCTTCGGCGGCATGGCACACTGGCGCTGATTCTCCCCGTGGCGCGGATGCCGGCGGCCCTGGCGGCGGCCGCGGCCGCAGAGTGCGGCAGCCCGACCGTTTTTCCGTTCTGGCCAAGGGAAGGTCGGGCGGCGAAGCTTGTGCTGGTGAGGGTGATGCGCGGCGGGCGAGGGCCACCCAAGCTGCTGGCCGGGCTCGTGCTGCACGGCCCGGACGGGCGGTTTACGGCGGCAGCCGAGGAGGTGTTGCGAGGCGGAGCGGCGCTCCCGCTTTAACGCGGAGAAATGGGGTGATGGCGGAGGTACCAGAGTCGCTCATGGGCCGCGACCAGCCCTTCCATGTTGCGGCGGCGCTGCTGGTCGAGCGACGGTGGCCGGCGGGCCAGCATCAACTCGAGGACGCGGAGCAAATGCTCGGCGACCTCGAAATCCGCCTGATCGCAGGCCTGATGGAAGGCGACCAGAATCTTGTCGGACAGCCGGCGCGTGTAGCGCGGCGCAGCGATCGTCGTTTCTGCGGTTTCGGGTTCAGCCAATCTGGTCCTCGCCATCCCTGTTACCGCCGTCGGCCACCTCGAACAACCAGCGCGCGAGTCACCTTCCGGCTCCCGGGGTCCGGGTGCCTGTTCGGGTCTGAATGCCGCGGCGCGCCCGGCGAAACAACAGCTTTCATTACCAGAATCTGATACGTGAGGTTAGGCGCTCCTGATCCAAGCCACTACCGTTGCGCCGGATTTTCGTGTCCGTCCGGGCATCACAGGCTCGTGATGCACGGGACGCTGCGCCAGCAGGCACGCGCGGCGGGCGCGAGCCGCTGCCGCCGCGGCTTGAGGATCAGGCAAGGAGCTCGGCATCGGGCGCGGGCCGGTCGGCGAAGGCGTCTTCCCAGGTGCCGGTCGTCGAAGCCTTGCTGTACTCGGTGGCGCGGTTCTCGAAGAAGTTGGTGTGCTCGACCGCGTTGAGCATCTCGTCCAGCCACGGCAGCGGGTTTTTCCCGACGTCGTAGAGCGGCGGGAGGCCGAGCTGCGCGAGACGGCGGTCGGCGATGTAGCGGATGTAGCGCTTGACGTCCGGAGCGGTGAGGCCCTCGACGGCGCCGAGCTCGAACGCCAGGTCGATGAAGGCGTCCTCGTGGGTGACGATGGTCGAACAGATGTCGGCAATTTCGCGTTTCAGCGAAGGCGTCCAGATCTCCGGGTTCTCCTCGACGAAAGTGCGGAACAGGCGGATCACCGAGACGCAGTGCAGCGTTTCGTCGCGCACCGACCAGGAGATGATCTGTCCCATGCCCTTCATCTTGTTGAAGCGCGGGAAGTTCAGAAGAATGGCGAACGAGGCGAAGAGCTGCAGGCCCTCGGTGAAGGCGCCGAAGGCAGCCAGGGTTTTCGCGATCTCGTGGCGGCTGTCCATGCGGAAGGACTGCATGTAGTCGTACTTGTCCTTCATCTCCTTGTAGCGGAGGAAGGCCTGGTACTCGATTTCCGGCATGCCGACGGTATCGAGCAGGTGGGCATAGGCGGCGATATGGATGGTTTCGATATTGGAGAAGGCGGAGAGCATCATCAGCACTTCGGTTGGTTTGAAGACCTGCGAATAGTGCTTCATGTAGCAATTGTTCACCTCGACATCCGCCTGGGTGAAGAAACGGAAAATCTGGGTGAGCAGGTTTCTTTCCGCCTTGGTCAGGTTCTTGTGCCAGTCCTTGACGTCGTCGGCGAGCGGCACCTCCTCGGGCAGCCAGTGCACGCGCTGCTGCGTGTGCCAAGCCTCATAGGCCCAGGGGTAGCGGAACGGCTTGTAGACCGGGTTCTCGGTCAGGAGGTCGGATTTCATCGGTCGTGGCACTCGTTGGAGGTTACTGGCACGCCAGGCACTCCTCGTAGTCGACCGCCTTGGCCGCCGCGCGCTTCGGCGCGACGGTGAGCGGCAGCTCGGCCTCGAGGGGGACAGGAGAAATCTCTGTCGGGCGCACCGCCTTCTCGCTCACGTTGTCCGCCCGCTGGATCGAGAGCGAGCGGCAGTAGTAGAGGGATTTGAGGCCTTTCTTCCACGCCAGAAAATGAATCTGGTGGAGGTCGCGCTTGTGCACGTTGGCCGGCAGAAAAAGATTGACCGACTGGCTCTGGCAGACGAAGGGCGCGCGATCGGCGGCGTGCTCGATGATCCAGCGCTGGTCGAGCTCGAGCGCGGTCTTGAACACAGCCTTTTCGTGCCCGGAAAGAAAGTCGAGATGCTGCACGCTGCCCTTGGCGAGCGTGATCGACGACCAGACCTCGTCGGTGTCCCGGCCATAAGCGTCGAGCACGGGCTGGAGAAAGCGGTTGCGCACGGTGAAGCTGCCGGACAGCGTCTTCTGCAGAAAGACATTGGCGGCGATCGGCTCGATCCCTGGGCTCGAATTGCCGGCGATGATCGAGATCGAGGCGGTCGGCGCGATCGAGAGCTTGTGCGAGAAGCGCTCCATCACGCCGTAGTCGGCGGCGTCCGGGCACGGGCCGCGCTCCTCGGCCAGGACCCGCGAGGCCGCATCGGCCTCGGCGCGGATCTGCCTGAAGATCCGCTGGTTCCAGACTTTCGCAATCACGCTTTCAAAGGGCACTTTCCGCGACTGAAGAAAGCCGTGAAATCCCATGACGCCGAGCCCGACCGAGCGCTCGCGCATGGCGGAATATTTGGCTCGCTCCATTTCGGGCGGCGCGCGCCGGATGAAATCCTCGAGCACATTGTCGAGGAAGCGCATGACGTCCTCGATGAACAGCGGATGATCGTGCCACTCGAGCCAGGTCTCGAGATTGAGGGAGGAGAGGCAGCAGACCGCGGTGCGCTCGCGCCCATGCCGATCGAGGCCGGTCGGCAGCGTGATTTCGCTGCAGAGATTCGAGGTCTTCACCTCGAGGCCGGCCAGCTTGTGATGCTCGGGGCGGGCGCTGTTCACGTGGTCGCTGAAGACCAGATACGGCTCGCCGGTTTCGATGCGCGAGGTAAGGATGCGGATCCAGAGCGAGCGGGCAGAGATCGAGCGCACCCGGCTCCCGTCCTTGGGTGAGACGAGCATCCACGGCTCGTCTGCGGCGACGGCGCGCATGAAGGCATCCGGCACCAGCACGCCGTGATGCAGGTTGAGGGCCTTGCGGTTGGGATCGCCGCCGGTCGGGCGGCGCATCTCGACGAACTCCTCGATCTCGGGATGCGAGAGCGGCAGGTAGACGGCGGCCGAGCCCCGGCGGAGCGAGCCCTGGGAAATCGCGAGCGTCAGGCTGTCCATCACCCGGATGAACGGAATAACGCCGGAGGTCTTGCCGTTCTGGCCGACCTTCTCGCCGATCGAACGCAGATTGCCCCAGTAGCTGCCGATACCGCCGCCCTTCGAGGCAAGCCAGACATTCTCGTTCCAGAGATCGACGATGCCTTCGAGGCTGTCGGACGCCTCGTTGAGGAAGCAGGAAACCGGTAGCCCGCGGTTGGTGCCGCCGTTCGAGAGCACGGGGGTCGCCGGCATGAACCAGAAGCGGCTGATATAGTCGTAGATGCGCTGCGCGTGCGCCGCATCGTCGCCGTAGTAGCTGGCGACACGCGCGAACAGGTCCTGGAATCCCTCGCCCGGCATCAGATAGCGGTCGGTGAGCGTCGCGCGCCCGAAATCCGTCAGCGCCGCATCGCGCGAGCGATCGACGCGGACCTGATGGCGACCCTGCATCTGCACTGCGTCGAGCACGGCGATCCCCTCCCCCTCTGCGAGCCGGCATCATGCGCGCCGCCCCGCGCCTTTGCCAATATCTAGTTAGCAGGATTTGCCGCTGCCACTATATGAAGTGATAATGCGCCGTGAGGCGTCGCTTTGCGGCCACAGAGTTCCGTTTTTGTTCGAGGCCTGCAAGAGCCGCTTTTGACGGCATTGGGGGGGACTCCGGAGCGGTTCAGCCCTCCTCCCGGACCCGACTGGCCAGCAACTCCCCCTGCTCTTCCAGGACCGGATACGCCGCCGCCGCGACCAGGTGCGCGTTCACCTGCTTGATGTGCCGACAGAGGTCGAGATGGAGCGCGCTCGTCTCCATGCTGGCGACGCGCCGCTCGCGCAGGCGCTGGAAATGGCCGGCGGTAGCGGCAGCCTCGAGGTCGCGGAAGACGGCCTTCTCGGCGGCGAGCTGGCGGGCGGCGCGAGCATCGTCGGTCATCAGCACGCCGGCCGCGGTGCGCAGATTGCTGCTTAGCCGCTCGAGGAGCCGGGCAATCTCGGCCTCTCCTTCCGCGGAGAAGGCAAGGCCGCGCTTGAGCCTCTTCGCGGCAAGCTCGCCGAGATTGTGCTGCACGAGATCGCCGGCCTGCTCGAGATGGGTGGTGAACGCCAGGATCTGGGCGACGCGGCGGTGATCGGTCTCGGCGAGGCGATCAGGGTCGAGGCCGGTGAGATATTCTTTAATCGCGCCGTTGAGGCGATCGAGCACGGTGTCGAGCGATTTCAGCCCGCCGAGCCTCTTCCGATCACCCTGCGTGATGCAGGCCCCGACGTCCGCGAGCATGGTTTCGAGCACGTCGGCCATGCGCAGCGCCTCTCGGCCGGCGGCCGCCAGCGCCAGCGGCGGGCTCTCGGCAAGGGCGGAATCAAGGTAGAGCGGCCGGTCGGGTGAGGGCGCGGCAACGCGCGCCGGCAGAAGGCGCTGCAGCAGCTTCGCGTAGGGCGTGAGCAACGGCAGGAAGAGCAGCGCCAGGATCAAGTTGAAGCCGGTGTGGAAGTCGGCAACCAGACGGCTTGGCGAGAGGCC
>Ga0335075_10015253_pt1 | contig 11519 bp, 10 predicted proteins | sample Lox_Sample_24_FD_206723 | JGI IMG/M metagenome (GOLD analysis project Ga0335075, IMG submission 206723) | Soil microbial communities from Loxahatchee National Wildlife Refuge, Florida, United States - Lox_Sample_2.4 | ecosystem: Environmental > Terrestrial > Soil > Wetlands | place: USA...
ATAGGACATGGTGATGAGGCCGCGCTCCAGCGCCTCGTGGAAGAGCGCGCGGGTGATCGTCTTGTCGAGCGGCGCCTTGGTCTTGCGATCGGCGACCATCTCGACCCCGATCATGAGGCCGCGTCCGCGCACATCGCCGATGAAGCGGTATTTGTCCTGAAGCCGCTTGAGCGCTGCGAGCATCTTAGCGCCGACATGGGCCGAATTCTCGATGAGCTTCTCATCGAGGATGGCTTCGACGGCGGCGAGGCCGGCGGCGGCGGCGAGCGGATTGCCGCCATAGCTGGAGGAGCTGCCGCTCGGCTCCCCGAACGGCTTCATCGACATGCGCTCGAGCGACGAAGCGACCGCGCTCAACGGGAAGCCGCCGCCGATCCCCTTGCCGATCGTCATGATGTCGGGCTTGAGCCCGAACTGGTCGGAGGCCCACATCGTGCCGGTGCGGCCGAAGCCGGTCAGGATCTCGTCGGCGATGAGCAGCGCGCCGCACTCGTCGGCGATGTCGCGCACGGCGTGAATGAACGCGTCGGGCGGGACCACATTGCCGGCCGTGCCCTGCATCGGCTCGACGATGATCGCCGCGACCTCGCCCTGCGTGTCGTTCTTGATCACGTTGCGCAGATGCTCGGCGCAAGCGAGGCCGCAGGACGGATATTCGAGCTTCCACGGGCAGCGGTAGCAGTTGGCGTAAGGCGACAGGTGCATGCCCGGCGGGAACGGTCCCTGGTGGTTGCGATAGCCGCCGCCGAGCAGGCCGATCACGCCGGCGGTCTTGCCGTGGTAGCCGCCCCAGAAGCCGATGAACTCGAACTTCTTGCTGACCGACTTGGCGAGCCGGAACGCGGCCTCGACCGCCTCCGCGCCGCCCGAGAACAACTGGATATGGGTGATCCCTTCGGGCAGAAGCGCGCGCACGAGGTTGAGAAAGTGGGCGCGGGTCTCGGTGGTGAAGCTGCCGAAGGTGATGCGATCGAGCTGCTCCTTGAGACGCTCGACATAGTGAGGATGACAATGGCCGAGGCTGCCGATCGCGATTCCGGCGATGAAATCGAGATACTCATTGCCGTCGACGTCGGTGATGACGCAGCCCTTGGCGTGGTCGGCGACGATTTGCGAATAGAGTGCGATCGATTGCAGCCCCGGCGCCATGGCCTCGGCCTCGTGCTCGAAGATCGCCTTGGATTTGGGGCCGGGGACGGAGCGGCGTTCGAACGCGTTGTTCCGGGACGGGACTTCGTTCAAGGGATCAGTTCCTTGCTGAGGCGACCAGGCGCGGGCGCCGCTCAAAGCGCTCGGTCAGGCAATCGGCGATCGCCTGCGCGGCGCGATCGCGGTAGAGGGCGTAGCTCGGCCACGCATTGACGTCGATGATCCTAGGCTCGCCGTCGGGCCTGATCACGGCGTCGCCGCCGAAGATCTCCAGACCCAGCGCGTCGGCTGCGTGGAGCGCGGCTCCGCTGAGGCGAGCCGGGTCGAACGCATGACCCAGCATGCCCTTGTCGCGATGATAGAACCATTGGAACCAACCGGCGCCCCTTGCTCCCGCGCGATTCCGCACGCCGTAGAATTTGATGAGATCGCCTTCCACATGTTCCTGCGCGACGACAAACGGAATGCCGCGCTCGGCAAAACGGCTGAGCGCCTCGCGCCACCCTGTCTCCGACGCGGCGTACATGACGTCGTCGCGTTGCGTCGCGTGGAAATCGTAGCGCTTGACCCAGGCGCAATCGGCCGGGGGGCCCGTGTTCGCGTCGGCGGCGACGATCCAGCTCATCGGCGCCGCGACGCGGTGGCGCGCGAACAGCTCCACCATGCGATGGCGGTAGGTGTTGCGAATGGCCGATGGCGAGTTCACCACGATCGCGCCTCTCTTCTCCATCGCCGCCAGCCGATCGAGAACGGCGCCGCGCTCGCACATCACGAACAGGTTGGCCGAAGGCGCTTCGGCGACAGCGTCGGCGCCGATCAATTCGACGCTGAAGCCCCGCTCCGCCATCGCGTCGCCGACGCGCCGCATGATCGCGGCGTCGTCGTCCACGCGGCCCGGCGAGTGGGCGGGCTCGCGCAAAACTCCCACGCAGGTCAGACCCGCGCTCATGCGCCGGCGCTCGTCGGCGAGCGGTTGAACCCGGCCTGCTCCGCTGCCTCGACATCGCGCGCGCGGTCGACATCGAACACCAGAGGCAGGACGACGCCGTAGACCGGCTGGCCCTGTTCGACGAGCCACTTGAGATAATCGCGCAGCCGCTCGAAGCCGGCCGGCGGCGCGCCCCAATCTGCCGGCAGCCAATAGAGGCCGGCCGTGACATGGCCGCCTCGATCGCCGCCAAGACGAGCAACGCGCCCGGCCTCGTCGAGCGTCGCCCATAAAGGATTGTCGTCATCGACATGGGCGGTCACGCCGAGCACGAAAGCGTCATCCGGAAAGCGTGCGGCTGCGTTCACAAAGCGCTGAAAGGCCCCGATGGCCATGATCGCGTCGACCGTGGTGACGACCGCCGGCGCGCCGGCGAGCCGCGCGGCGACGAGCGCAAAGCTCGCGTAGGACGACGGCGTCGTGCGCACGATCAGATCAAGGTCCAGGCCGTCGGCGTGGCCGGCGAGCCAGCGCCGGCAATCGTCGCTCCCTTCATTGATGATCACGGTCGCCTGGCGAACGCCGACCGCGCGAAAGCGGTCGAGCGCGTGCTCGATCAGCGGCCGTCCGCCGACCGGAATCATCGGCTTGCTGACGCGATAGCCGTCGGCGCGCAGACGGGTTCCGTGGCCGGCGGCGATGACGCCTCCGCGTAAGGCGAGAGTTGCTGGCGTGGCGGTCATGCGAGAATGTCGAGCAGCTCAGGCAGTTCGGTCACAGCGACTTCCGAGACGCCGCGTTCCGCGGCCCGGACATCGTGAGGCGCGATCCAGACGAAGCGCATGCCCGAGCGCCGCGCACCCTCGCCGTCGCGGCGCAAGGAATCGCCGACCATCACCGCCGTCTCCGGCGCCGCGCCCAGCGCCGAAAGCGCGGCGCGGAAAATCGCCGGCTCGGGCTTCTCGGCGCCGACGCGGTGGCTATCGGCCACGACCCCGAACAAGGGAGCAAGGCCCGCGCTCTCGCACGCCGCTTCGAGATTGCCATAAAAATTCGACACGACGCCCAGCCGATAGCGCTCGCCAAGCGCCTTCAAGACCGGCCGATTGCGGGCGAAGGCCAAGGACATTTCGGTGAGGAAGCGCGACGCGACGCGACGGCCGCGCGCGCTGTCGGGCGCCGCACCGCGGCGCTTGAGTTCGGCCTCAAGACCCATGGCCAACGCATGAACCGTCTCCTTAAGCCCGCTTGTCGGCGCGAGCGCGCCGACCAGCGCGTCGTCGGCCGCGTAGAACGCCGGCGCAAAAGCTTCAGCGCAGAGATCCAACCCCTCGGCCCGATAGAGGGCATGGAAGCGCTCCTTCCACGCCACCCCGTCGGCGTCGAGCGTGCCGCCAAAGTCGAACAGCACCGTTCCGATCGCGTGCACTTATGAGCGGCCGCGGCCCGCGACCCTTGCGCTGCGCGGCGCCGCCTCGCCGGGAAGATCGAAAGGCTCGCCGTCGATGAAAGCATTGCAGGCGTCGCGCGCGACGCTGTCGCGCATCTGGCGCGGCGGGCTTTTCATGTAATAGGCCGACGGCGCTTCGAGCGGTCCGCCGGCGCCGCGGTCCAACCCCACTTTCGCGCAGCGAAGCGCGTCGATCACGACGCCGGCGCTGTTCGAGGAATCCTGCACCGACAGCCTGAGCTCGACTTCGAGCGGCGCGTCGCCGAAACCGCGTCCCTCCAGGCGGATGAAGGCGATCTTGTTGTCATGCTGCCAGGGAATGTAGTCGGACGGGCCGATGTGGATGTCCGCGTCGTCGAGCCGCTCGTCGAGCTGCGACTGGACCGATTCCGTCTTGGAGAGCTTCTTCGACTTGAGCCGCTTGCGCTCGAGCATGTTGAGGAAGTCGGTGTTGCCGGCGGTGTTGAGCTGGTAGGTGCGGTCGAGCGTTACGCCACGGTCGGCGAACAGCCTCGCGAGCGAGCGGTGCACGATGGTCGCGCCCACCTGGCTCTTGATGTCGTCGCCGACGATCGGCAGGCCGGCGTCGCGAAATTTGCGCGCCCATTCCGGGTCGGAGGCCAGGAAGACCGGCACGCAGTTCACCATCGCCACGCCCGCGTCGAGGCAGGCTTCAGCGTAGTGCTTGACGGCCTTGTCCGATCCGACCGGCAGATAGCAGAGCAGCACCTCGGCGCCCGACCTTCGCAGAGCCTCGGCGATGTCGGTCGGCTCGAGGTCGGCCGGGCGGAAGGCGACGTCGTCGTCGTAGTCGGCCATATGCGGCGCCACGCCGTCGAACTCAGGACCCATCTGGACGACGACGTTCGACACCGGCAGCGAGCTCTGGAAGACGCGGGTGTTGTTCGGCTTGGCGAAGATCGCCTCCTCGAGCGGCCGGCCGACCTTGCGGCGGTCGACGTCGAAGGCGGCGACAAACTCGACGTCGCTGGCGCGGTAGCCGCCGATCGTCTGGCGCATCACCCCGTCCAGCGCCGCGTTGCGGCGGCTGCGGTAATATTCCACGCCTTGCACCAGAGCGCTGGCGCAATTGCCGACCCCGGCAATGGCTACCTTGATGTTCTTTTGCATTTAGCCACCGATCCCCAAAAACGCCCGCTGACGGATGCAGCGGAATCCACGGCTATCCACAGTCGTGGCGGAACCTTGAAGCATATATGACCGGATTGCGACAGCAAAGCGCCCAATTCTCACGCGGGGCGCGGGCGGGTTCGGCAAGCCGCGATGAACAGCAAAGGGGCTTAAGTCCCGGCGGGACTTCTCTCGCCGGAGATAATCTCCTATTGTTCACACTCCTGGACAGGGACAAATGACCGAGCTTCCGGAAAACATCGACCTGCAATGGATCGGCCGCACGCTGCTGGCGGTGCAGCGCGACATCCGGGACGTCCGCACCGACCAACAGGCCATGCGCGAGGATCACCGCGCGATGCGCGACCAGGTCGATGTTCTGGTGATGACTTCGCTCAGGCTCGAGCGGGGCATGGCCTCGCTGCGCGAGGATGTGCGCGAACTTCGCGACCGCATCAACCGCCTGGAAGACGCCAGATGACCCGCATCGCCGTTTCCGTCCAGGCCCGTCTCGCCTGTTTTCCTACGGAGGCTTGAGCGCGGATCGGGCAGGCTCGGCAGGCTGCAATAAAGGACAAAGCGCCGCAAATCGGTGTGACTTCTCTCGCCGGAAATAATCTCCTACTGTTCGAGTTCCTGGAAGGGAACCACGTGACCGAGCTTCCGGAAAACATCGACTTGCAATGGATCGGCTGCACGTTGTTGGCGTCGCAAAACCGGCAGACGACGCTTGAACAACTCGTCACGGATGTGCGCGACGATATGCGTGCGATGCGCGAGCAGGTCGACGTCGTCGTCATGACTTCGCTCAGGCTCGAGCGCGGCATGGCCTCGCTGCGCGATGACGTGCGCCAATTGCGCCAGCGCGTCGATCGCCTGGAAATCGCCAGATGATCGGCGCTTGAGGCTCGCCGCCTCACATGCCGAACGCGGGCGCCCGGCTGTTGCCGCGCTTGAGATTACGATAGCGGGCGAGCGCCCAGAGCGGAAAAAACTTCGAATAGCCGTGATAGCGCAAATAGAACACGCGCGGAAAACCCGTGGCGGTATGATATGGCTCGTCCCAGAAGCCGTCCTCGCCTTGCGTCGACGCGAGATAGGCGACGCCGCGGACGACGGCGGGATGATCGGCTTCGCCCGCCGCCATCAATCCGAGCAGCGCCCAGGCCGTCTGCGAAGCCGTGCTGGGCGCGGGTTCGTAGCCTCTATAATCGAGCTTGTAGCTGCCCGCGCTCTCCCCCCAGCCGCCATCCGGATTCTGGATCCGCTCGAGCCAAGCGACGGCGCGGCGCACCGGCGCCGATTGCGGATCCTGGCCGGCGATCGCCAGCGCGCATAGAGACGACCAGGTTCCGTAGATGTAGTTCATGCCCCAGCGGCCGAACCAGCTTCCATCCTTCTCCTGATCGCGGATCAGCGCGTCGATCCCGCGCTTGAGCGCCGGGCTCGTTTCGCGCGTCTCCCCGAGTTGGGCGAGCATCGAGACGCAGCGCGCGGTGACATCCGCGGTCGGCGGGTCGAGCAGCGCGCCATGATCGGCGAACGGGATGTGGTTGAGGTAGTAATAGGTGTTGTCGGCGTCGAAGGCGGCCCATGCGCCGTCGCGGCTTTGCAAGCCCTCGATCCATTCGCGCGCCCGCGCGATCGCGGGCGAATAAGCGTTCGAAGCGCCGGTCACGCCTCCGTGGTCCGCGCGGTCCATCGCCATCGCCACGACCGCGGTGTCGTCGAGATCGGGATAATGCGGATTGGCGTATTGGAACGCCCAACCGCCCGGCCGCACATTCGGCCGCTGGACGGACCAGTCGCCCTTGACGTCGAGCACCTGGAGCGGCTTCAGCCACTCGAGCGCCGCCCGCACGGGCTCGCCCCCGGCTTCGCCCCCCGTTTCAAGCAGCGCATGAGCGGCGAGCGCCGTGTCCCACACCGGCGACAGGCAGGGCTGGCAATAGGCCTCGTCCTCGCTCACGACGAGCAGCTTCTCGATCGAGTTGCGCGCGGCGACGAGCCGCGGATCGTCGGAGGGATAGCCCAGCGCGTCATACATCAGTACGCTATTGGCCATGGCGGGATAGATCGCGCCTAGACCGTCCTCGCCATTGAGACGCTCGGTCGCGAACGCTTCCGCGGCGCCGATCGCGCGGCGGCGGACGGAGGCCGGAAAGAAAGGCTCGGCGCGCTTGAGCAGCCAGTCGACCGCGCCGAAAAACTTGACCGCCGCCCAATGCTGATGCGCGCCGGTCGGCCATTTGCGCACGGTCTCGGGCGGCGCGACGAACAATTCCGGGATTCTCACGCCGCGCGCGTTGACCGGCTTTGGCTTCAGCGCCTGAAGCACGAGCAAGGGCACGAGAACCGTGCGCGCCCAGTAGGAGACCTTGTCGAGATGGAAGGGAAACCAGCGCGGCAGAAGCATGATCTCGACCGGCATGGTCGGGGCCCCGCGCCAGGGAATTTCGCCGTAGAGCGCGAGCAGGAACCGGGTGAAGACATTGCTCTTCGCCGCGCCGCCCTGGGCGAGAATCGCCTCTCTCGCGCGCGCCATGTGGGGCGCGTCGATGTCGTCGCCGATCATCTTCAGCGCGAAATAGGCTTTCACGCTGGCGCTCACATCGAACGGGCCAGCATGAACCAGCGGCCAGCCGCCATGGTCGCCCTGGATGCGACGAAGATAGACGGCGATCAGACGCTCGAGCTCGAGGTCGGGCTCTTCGCCGCGAAAGTGTCGAAGCAGCACGTATTCGGCCGGGATTGTCGCGTCGGCCTCGAGCTCGAAACACCAATGGCCGTCCTCGTGCTGACGGGCGAGCAGCGCCTTCGTCGCAAGCGCGATGTGGCGTTCGAGCGCCTCCGCCGACGGCGCGACCTCAGATAGATCAAGGGCGATGTTCATGTCGAGCAACTCCCAAGTTTGCCGAGTCCCGCGACCGAACCACCGACCTCGTCCTGAGGAGCGAGGCGGAGCCTCGCGTCTCGAAGAGCCGGCCCCGAGCTTGCCGAGGGGATGCTCCAGAGCACAGAACCCGGTCGGCGCGTACTGGAGCGCCCTTCGAGGCCGCTTCGCGGCGCCTCAGGACGAGGTGGGTTGGGAGTCACCATGCCGAAACTCTCATGGCGCATCCGCGCCTGAGCCGATGACGATCGAAGCCGCCTTATAGCCTGAACGCACCGCGCCTTCGATCGTGGCCGGAAGGCCGGTCTGAATCCAGTCGCCGGCGAGCACGACATTCACCCATCTCGTGCGCGACTCGGGCCGCCTGGCGTTCTGAGCCGGGGTCGCCGCGAAGGTCGCGCGCTTCTCCTTGACGATCTGCCAGGGCGGCAGGTCAGGGCCAAGCCCGGTCAACGCCGCCGCTTCGCGCCAGATGCTCGCCGCAAGCTCCTCGCGCGGACGGTCGATGAGCCGGTCGGCGTTGCTGATCGTCACCGAGAGCCGGTCCGGAAACGCGAACAGCCATTCGATCTCGGCGTTGACGACGCCGAGGATCGCCGGCTGACCGCGCGGCGGGTTGAGGTGAAAATGGACATTGAGAATGGCGCGGAATTCGTCCGGCGCCGTGAGGCCGGGAAGCAGGTCCTTCGCCGTCCACGGCGGCGCGCTGAGGATCACGCAATCGTCCGCTCCCAGCTCCTGCGTCGTCCGGTCGAAGTCGAGCGCGACGGCGCATTTCTCCTCGAAGCGGATCGCTCGCAAGCGGTCGCCGAACCGGACCGGGGCGCCGCGCTCGGCGAGAAAGGCAAGCGCCGGATCGATGAAGCTCGTGGCCAGCCCATGGGCCGCGAAGAGCGGGTGGCAGGCCTTGCCGCCCGCGGCGAGCGTCTCGCGTAAGAGAGCCGCGGCCAGCGCGGCCGAACTTTCCGGAGGATCGGTGTTGAGCGCCGAGGTGAGGAGCGGGCGCCAGAGTCGCTCGTAAAGCGGCCCCCCGCAGTCCATCGCCTCGCCGACCGTCGCGCTTCGTCCTCTCATGAACACGCCGAGGGGCGCGAAATATTGCCCGAGCGCCGTACCCGGCACGCGCTTCTTGCGATCAAGCAGCCACCAGGGGATGCGGCCCTCGCTGAGATCAAGCCGCCAGCGCTCGCCGCTCATGAAGTCGGCGAAGTCGAACACCGCCGCGCCCGGATCGTGCAGCGTCTTGCGCGCGCCGACCCGATCGAGATAGTCGAGCGCCGCGCGATTGCCTGACAGCAGAAGATGATTGCCGTTGTCGATGACGACGCCGAGCGTCGGATCAAGATAGGAGCGGCAACGCCCGCCGGCGAACGGCGCTGCCTCATGCACGACGACCTTAAGCCCCGCCTCGACAAGGCGCACGGCGGCGCTCAGGCCGGCAATTCCAGCGCCGACGACATGGACGGCGCCAGCGCTCACAGGATGCCGTATCGCAGAAGCGCGCCGATGAGACGCAGCCGGCTCGCCCCCGCGCGCCGCCGCGGCGGAGCGAAGCCCTCTTTCACCATTCGGTCGAGGATCGAGCCATAGGCCACGGCCATCAGTCGCGGCGCCTTGACCGCCGCTCGCGGCGCCGCCGCCATGATGGATTGCGCCGCATCGAAATGCTCGCGCGCGCGCTCAGCGACCTCGACGCAGGCTCTCGGCAGCTTTGGGTCAGCGGCGGCTGCCAGCGGCTCGCTGGTCTCGACCCCAGCGGCTTGAAGCGCCTCGCGCGGCAGATAGAGCCGGCCTGCGCTTGCGTCCTCGTCGACGTCGCGCAGGATGTTGGTGAGTTGCAGCGCGCGGCCGAGATGGTAGGCAAGCGCGACGCCAGGGTCGTCAGGCAGGCCGAAGATCCGCACCGAAAGCCGGCCGACGGCGGACGCCACCCGGTCGCAATAGAGGTCGAGCGTCGCCCAGTCCGGGGCGCGGATGTCGCGAGCGGCGTCCATCGCCATGCCGTCAATGACGGCGTCGAAATCCTCTTGCGCCAGGCCATAGCTGCGCCTCGCCTCATCGAGGGCGGCGAGATGGTCAGGCGCGCGGCCTGCGAACATCGCCAGGCGCTCGGCCGCGGTCGCGGGCCCCCGCTCGTCGGCGATGTCGTCGACGGCGCGGCAGAAGCCATAGAGCACGAACATCGCCTCGCGCCTGCGCTCCGGCAAGATGCGCATCGCGGAATAGAAGGAGGAACTGTGCGCCACCGGCGCTGCTTGCGAGCTCATGCGATCGCTTTCGTCCGCCTGCGGCGTAAGCGCATCAACGCGCGCCCAAGGAAACGCGCGGCGCCGAGCCCTCCAACCCACGCGAAGCCGGCCTTGCCGAGATGGACGCGCTCGCTTAACGGATCGCGGCTTTCGAGATTAAGCGCGAGACGGCGCGCGAGCGCGTGGATCGCGGCGATCTCGGCGCCGAGGCGCACATCCTTGATTTGCGGGATGAGCGCCCCGCCGCGCGCGACAAGCTCGCTCGTCCGGCCGGCAAGCTCATGCAGCGCGCCGCGCAGCGCCGGCGTCGCCTTGGGCGCGTCCAGCATCTCGACCGACGCGCGATGCGCGGCCAGCGTGTCGAGCGGCAGATAGACGCGGTTCAGGCGCCGATAGTCTTGAGCGCAGTCCTGCAGGTGATTGATCACCTGCAATGCCGAGCACAGCGCGTCCGAGGCGGGCCAGATCGCCCGATCCTCGCCATGCACGTCGAGCACGAAGCGGCCAACCGGCGCCGCGGAGAGCGCGCAATAATCCATCAGCTCCGACCAGTCGGCGTAGCGATGTTTATGCGCGTCAAGCCGGAAAGCCTTGAGGAGATCGAGCGCGTGTTTCGGGCTCAAACCGTTCTCGCTGAGCGCGAGCCGCAAAGGCTCGGCGGGAGGATCGGGCGCCCCGCGCCCGGTCAGCGCATCGTCAAGCTCGTCGAGAAGTTTCAGCTTCGTTTCCGGCGCAAGGGTCGGGTGGTCGGCGACATCGTCGGCGGCGCGCACGAAGCGATAGAAGGCGAGGATCGGACCGCGCCGCTCTTCGCTGAGCAGCCACGAGGCGACGGGAAAATTCTCGTCGCGATGGCCCTTGCCCGAAAGGGCTTCGCTCACCGTCGTCATGCCCGCCCCGTCTCCCGCATCGGCGCCTGGACTCGCCCTTTCCAGTAGCCGCCGCGCCCGCGCCAATATTGCAGCGCGGAGTCGAAGGTGAAGGCGACATAGGCCGCGGCGATGGCCGGAAGCGCGAAAGCGCCAATGAGAGGGCGCCGATAAAGCCTGAGCGTGGGCATGAGCGCCAAAGCCATCATCGCCCACGCAAGCGCGCCCGCCGCTTCCGCCGCGCCGCGCGCGAAGATCGCGAACAGCGGCGGCGCGATATAGACGAGCGCCATTCCGCCGATCGCGCCCGCGAGTCGCCAAGGCGAATAACGCAATTCGGCGAAGGCGGAGCGCGCCACCATGCCGCGAAAATCGGCGAAAGTCGGATAGGCGCGCAGACTGTGGACGTCCTCCGTCAAGCCCAGCCAAATCGGCCCCTGCCGTTTCATGAGCATGGCCAGCGCGCAATCGTCGATGAGAGCGCCGCGCACCGTTTCGAGACCCCCTGCCCTCTGAAGCGCCTCGCGCCGCACGAGCATGCAGCCGCCCGCCGCCGCGGCCGTCGCTCGGCGGGGATCGTTCACCCAGGCGAAGGGATAGAGCATCTGAAAGAAGAACACGAAAGCCGGCGCGAGCCAACGCTCAGCCGCGCTCTCGCAGTTGAGCTTCACCATCAACGAGGTGAGAACGCTGTTGTTCCCACGCGCGATTTCGACCAGACGCGACAGCACATGCGGCGCGTAGGCGATGTCGGCGTCGGTGAACAGGACGAATTCGGGCTTGGCCGCGTCGGCTTCGACCTCGGCCACACCTTGGCGCATCGCCGATAGCTTGCCCGTCCAGCCCGGCG
>Ga0335075_10015254_pt1 | contig 11518 bp, 5 predicted proteins | sample Lox_Sample_24_FD_206723 | JGI IMG/M metagenome (GOLD analysis project Ga0335075, IMG submission 206723) | Soil microbial communities from Loxahatchee National Wildlife Refuge, Florida, United States - Lox_Sample_2.4 | ecosystem: Environmental > Terrestrial > Soil > Wetlands | place: USA: Florida...
AGCACGGCGACAGAGAAAAGAGCGCGCGGAAGCAATTTCACAGCGGGACCTCCTGCGGAGATGACTGGCGAGCCGAACAGAAGTTTGCCGGCAATGACTTCATCTTTCCGCGAATCGAAGCGCGGGGGCTGCTCTTGAACGCATTCAATGTGAACACAACTATGGCTAGCAGGGACATTGCTCTCTCGTCAAACCCGATTCAGCATGGCCGGGAGGATGGGTGGATTGCGAGCAGGTGTCACCGGCAGTTTCACATGGTTCGGGTTGTTTACCTGACAGGCAATGGCGCCGCGCGTGCAGTTCTCTCCTGGATTGAATCGTTTTAACCAGGTTGTTTGTACGACCTGCGCACCAGCGCCCTCCCCGCTGATCCTACCCCGTCAACAGAGCGAACGCGCGTCCTCCGCGGCTGAAGTTCCGCATAGGCGACCGGCGGATCCCGGCATGATGCAGGAAAGCAATCGGGATTTCTGACGGCGACCCAGCATCTTCGGCCACGTCGACGCTTCACGTCTCCCTGGAGGGGTCGGATAACCCGGTTCTGATTCGTCACTCCGGTCCCGCAACCTTGGTCGCAGTGGGCCGGAATGCATGGAGTTGCTGGATCCCTGAATCTCGTGGAGGAAGTTGTAATGATGCCTGCAGTGCGACACCAGTCTCGTTCACGCTCAATTCTCTCGCTCTGCGCGCTGCTCGGTGTCGGGACGCTCTTTCTCTTTGCCCACTCGGCATTTCGACGGCGGACCAGGGTACCATGACGGGCGTGATCAGAGACACCAGCGGAATACGACGGTCACCGCCCTGAAACAACCCAGCGCCGGCCTCAAATGGACCCAGCTGGATCAGGCGCTGCCTCTGCCCCTGGAGTTGAATGACGCCATGACCCAGTTCCTTCTGGATATCTCCGACATTCCCTCTCTCGATCGGCAAATGCTGCAGGTCACGAACCTCTCGTCCGCCACCTACGACCTCAACATCGACGGCCACCAGATCGGAACCTTCTCCAGGGAGGAACTCGCAGCCGGTATCAACCTCGCCCTCTACTCAACGCCGATCGAGCAGCAGGCGAAAAGTATCGACTGGACTGCCGACGATCGCTCCAAACTGAGCGGGACGCGCTCTGATCTGATGACCGAAGGGACTGCCCTCCCCGGCGAAACCGCCGGCGTCAAAACTCTCGACGCCCTCGATGCGAAGATGATCGACGACGAGTATCACAACGCTCAGCCCAAACCCCATAGCTTCGAATTGAAAGCCGAGCCATAGCATGGCAGCCATCAGAATCACAATCTCTGCGATGAAGGCGGCTCTTTTCCTCGCCGCTTGCTGCGCTCCGCTCCTCGCGCAGAACCCCGCCGCCAGTGTCAGCTCCCCGGATCACAAGCTGCTGCTGCAGTTCGCCGTCGCGCACAACGGCCAGCCCACCAGCGGCGCCGGGCGCCTGGTCTATTCGCTTTTCTTTGAGGGGAAACCGCTTCTCGCCGACTCCGGACTCAGCCTCTACCTGGCAGGCTCGCCGCCCCTCGGCGACAACGTCCGTCTCGACAACGCCACTGCCGGATCCGGCGTCGATGACTACAACGAGGTCGCGGGCAAAACCAGCCATGTCCACGATCCATGGAACAGCGTCACCCTGAGCGTCGCCGATGCGGACGATCCCACTCGTAGTCTGCTGATCGAAGCACGCGCCTATGACTCGGGCGTGGCCTTTCGCTATGCGCTGCCCCGGAGTGCGAGCGATCGTCACTTCGAGTTGAACGACGAACATACCGAATTCAACTTCGTCAAAGACGCCTCCACCTGGGCGCTCGTCCTGCCCAACTTTCGCTCTGCTTTCGAGAGTGAATACCTTCCTCTCCACATCAGCGCCTTCGGCACCCAGGGTGGCGAGCCGGCGAAAACACTCGCCGGTCTGCCGCTTCTCACGCACACTCCAGGAGTGGGCTGGCTCGCCATCACCGAAGCCGATCTTGAGGGCGATGCCGTCCTCTACCTCACCAACAACCGCAGCCGCAATTTACCCGGCGAAGGTCGCTTTCGCCTGGAGGGCACGCTCGCCCCGCGCTTCACCGATATCCCCTCCTGGCCCTCTGTCGCCGTCGTCGGCCACGAGCCCTGGCACTCTGCGTGGCGCGTGCTGCAGGTTGCCGAAAATCCCGCGGATCTCATCAACGCCAATCTCATCGAGGACCTCAACAGTCCCTCCCGAATCGAAGACACCAGCTGGATCCGCTCCGGGAAAACTGCCTGGGACTGGTGGAGCGGCAACATTGGCGCCGACGGCAAGCCTGCCAACTCCACCGCCATGGTCGAACACTACGTCGACTTCGCGGCCAGCTCCGGTTTCCGCTACATGCTCATCGATGCCGGCTGGTCGATGCCGGATGACATCACTCAGATGAACGGCCACATCGATGTTCCCACCGTCGTTCGCTACGCCGCCGCTAAAAACGTAAAAATCTGGCTCTGGACCGACTTTGCTGCCACCTCTCGTCAGATGGAGCAGGCCTTCCCCTTATATGAGAAGTGGGGCGTCGCCGGCGTCAAGATCGACTTCATCCAGCGCAGCGATCAACCCGCGATCGATTTCTACTACCGCGCCGCCCAGCTCGCCGCCCAACATCACCTTATGCTCGACTTCCACGGCACCACGACGCCGTGGGGGATTAGCCGCACCTGGCCCAATGTGATGGCCTACGAGGCCGTCCTGGGGCAGGAATACTCCAAATGGAGCGGCCGCGACGATCCCATCCACCGCACCATTCTGCCCTTCACCCGCATGCTCAACGGCGCCATGGACTACACCCCCGGCGGATTCGGCGACGCGACTGCGGCGCAATTTATCCCTCGCGACATCCGTCCCATGGTGCAGGGAACCCGCGCGCAGCAGCTGGCCCTCTACGTCATCGACTTCGACCCCTTCCAGATGGTTTCCGACGCCCCCCAGGCCTACGCAAACCAGCCTTCCTTTCAATTCATCCGCGATGTGCCCGCCTCTTGGGACGAAACCCGCGCTCTGCAGGGATATCCAGGCGAAACTCTCACTGTCGCCCGCCGCAAAGGCCAGGACTGGTACGTCGGCTCCATCACCAACTGGACGCCGCGCACCGTCACACTGCCGCTCAGTTTCCTCGGTGACGGTTCCTGGACTGCCCAGATATACGAGGACGCGAAGGATGCAGACCAAAACCCGCAGCATGTCTCCATCGAAGCCAAAACCGTCACGCGGCAGGACACACTGACCCTGCACCTTGCGTCTGGCGGCGGCTGCGCCCTTCGTCTCGTTCCCCGAAATTAACAACCCAGGCTTCTATCCAAACGAGGCCGTGCGGAACAGGCTGCGGAGTCCGGAATGAGGGGGAACAGCTCGGATGGGGCTCCCCTGACGAGGAGGGCTCCGGGAGATCATGCAGCCTTGCCGCTTTCCGGCGCGCCGAAGCGTACCCAACGCGGACGGCGATGGCTTGTGTATATTCACCAGTAACGCAAGCGAAAATCGAGGAAGCAACGAGCAGTGGTGGAATTTCGGCTGGGGTCCCGAGGTAGCATGGCGAAGTGCGCGCGCCTGGGATCGTGCGGCTGGCACTTCGGTTGGCTGCTTCTGCTGGTAAGCGGCGGTGCCTGGGGGCTCGCCGGGCAACAGGCTGGCCAGGCGTCGGGCAAAGCGCAGCAGGCGCAATTCGATTCGCAGCATCGACCCATTACCGCGGGCGGCTTTGTTAAGAGCGGCCCCGTCATCTTTCAGGACGTCGCCGAGCAGGCGGGGCTGACGCACTGGCACAACACCACCGGTACGCCGGAAAAGAACGTCATTATCGAGGCCAAGGGGTCCGGAGTTTGTCTGCTGGACTATGACCACGACGGCTGGCTGGACATTTACCTGGTGAACGGTTCGACCCTGGACGCGAGGAACGGAAAAGCGGAGGCGCCCCATGCCGCGCTCTTCCGGAATAATCACGACGGAACCTTCACGGACGTGACGGAGAAGGCCGGCGTGGCGAATGATCGCTGGGGCCTGGGCTGCGCGGTGGGCGATTACGACAATGATGGCTGGCCGGATCTGTACGTGACCAATGTGGGTAGTAATCGGCTGTACCACAACAATCGCAATGGCACATTTACCGACGTTGCAGAGATGGCCGGTGTGGCGCTGGGCAGCGGATCGCCCGATCTGGCGGTGGATCACACCGGGGCAACCTTTGGCGATTACGACCGTGACGGGCGGCTCGACCTGTTTGTGGCGGGATATATCAGCTATGACTTCAACCACCCGCCGCTGCCCGGATCGAAGGCGGCAGGCGGACTGACGTGTCAGTATCGCGGGGTGAACGTGATGTGCGGACCGCGCGGCCTGCAGGGCGCCGGAGATCACCTGTTTCACAACAACGGAAACGGAACCTTTACTGACGTGACAGCGAAGGCAGGCGTGGGCGACCCGAATGGGTACTACGGCCTCGGCACGGTATTTGCAGATGTAAACAACGACGGCAGGCCAGACCTGGTCGTCGCCAACGATTCAACGCCGAATTATCTGTACATCAACAAGGGCGACGGAACCTTCGACGACCAGAGCTATATGAGTGGCTTCGCCCTCAACCAGGATGGGCGAGAGGCCGCCAACATGGGGATCGCCGTTGGCGACTACGAGAACAACGGACACCTGGATCTGGTAACGACGACCTTCTCGGACGATTACGACCTCGTCTTTCAAAACGACGGAACCGGCAACTTTCAGGACGTAAGCTATCGGACCGGCATCGCAGAAGCGACCATTCCGTTTGTTGGATTCGGCGACGGATTCCTGGATTATGACAACGACGGATGGAAGGATCTTCTGATCGTGAACGGGAACGTGTACCCCCAGGCAGATCGGCACCCGGAGTGGGGTATGAGCTACGCGCAGCGACCCCTGCTTTTCCACAACCTGCACAACGGGAAGTTCGCCCTGGTTCCGGCGGTGGAGGGCACGGGGCTGGTGCAGGTGAGCGTGGGACGGGGCGCTGCGTTTGGAGATCTCTTCAATGACGGCAAAATCGACGCAGTCATTAACAATCTGGACGGCGTGCCCGTTCTGCTGCGCAATGTGAGCGACGATCACAACCACTGGGTTGAGCTGCATCTGATCGGCGGGCCGGGCAGCCCGCGCGACGCCGTGGGCGCAACCGTGTACCTGACAGCGGGCGGGCTGCGGCAGCGTGGCGACGTACTTAGCGGGGGAAGCTATCTATCTTCGAACGACATGCGCGTGCATTTCGGCCTCGGCCATGCCACGAAGGTGGACTCGGTAGAAATTCACTGGCCGAGCGGAAAGATCGAAAAGGTGACACTGCCTGGAGTGGATCGGATCTTCACGGTTGCAGAGGGAGTCGGTGTGAGTGCCGATGTCGCTGGCGAGCCCGGAAAAGGGATCGTGGGGGCGCGGGTGGCGATCGGGACGGGGAATCGATAGATGCGCGCTCCGGCTTTGCTGACGATCGGCGTTGGAGCGTTGGCCGTGCTGGTGAGCGGCCTGGCCCAGACAGGACATCCGGCAACGGAGGCAGGACTCGTTCCGGCAGACTTTGAAGATGTAACGGCGAAAGTGGGAGTCGACTTCGTCCATCAGGCGCCGCACAGCTCGCGCAAGTATCTGCTGGAGACGATGGGATCTGGAGTCGCCCTGTTCGACTACGACAACGATGGACGGCTCGATCTGTACCTCGTGAATGGCGCGCCCTTCGGCGACTACGTGCCGAAGGGGACGATTCCTCAGAAGACCGGACCGAAGTACTGGAACCGCCTCTATCACCAGAGACCCGACGGGACTTTCGAAGATGTGACGGAGAAGGCTGGCCTCGAGGGCGTCGGCTACGGCATGGGGGTTGCCGTCGGCGATTACGACAACGATGGCTACGAAGATCTGTTTGTCACCTCCCTGGGAGGAAATCATCTCTACCACAACAACGGCAACGGAACATTCACGGATGTGACGAAGAAGGCCGGCGTGGGCGGCTCGGGCTGGTCAACCTCCGCCGCCTGGGTGGATCTGGACGGGGACGGGTATCTCGACCTGGTGGTCCTGCGCTACGTCACGTGGGACTGGAACGATGTGTGGTGCGGACCGCGCGACAATCGGGGCTACTGCCATCCGGACGTCTTTCCGCCGATTACCATGCTCGTCTACCACAACAACGGCAACGGGACCTTCACGGAGGAGGCGCACAAACTCGGATTGGACGATCCCGCCAAAGCGCTCGGTATTTCGATCGCGGATTACGATGGCGACGGGCATCCGGATCTCTTTGTCGCCAACGACTCGATGGTCGAATATCTGTTCCATAACAAAGGCAACGGAACCTTCGAAGAAACCGGCCTCGAGGCAGGAGCCGCGGTGGATGGCGACGGACGGACCTTCGCGGGGATGGGGACGGACTTCGCCGATTATGACAACGACGGACGGCCCGACATCTTTGTGGACGATCTGGCGAACCAGAAATATGCCTTGTTCCACAACGATGGTGACGGGACCTTCAGCTACGCAAGCTATACCAGCGGCGTGGCGGGGACGACGCTGCTGCATTCAGGCTGGGGCGTTCGCTTCATGGATTACGACAACGATGGGTGGAAGGACCTGTTGATCGCCCAGGGGCACGACCTGGACACCATCGAGAAGAGCTTTCCGGACCTGCACTACCGCGAGCCTCCTTTGCTGTTGCGCAATGTGGATGGGAAAAAGTTCGTGGATGTCAGCGGGATTTCGAAGGCAGTCTTTCACGAGAGGTGGGTGGGGCGCGGACTGGCAATCGGCGATATCGACAACGACGGGCGTGTGGACGCGGTCATCACCGAGAATGGCGGCCCCGCCCACATCCTGATGAATCGCACCCAGACCGCCAACCACTGGATTGGCTTTAAGCTTGTCGGCCACAAGTCAAACCGCGACGGCATCGGCGCGGTCATTCGCATTGACACGACGCAGGGATCGCAGTGGGCGACGGTCACGACTTCGTCGAGTTATTTGTCCGCAAGCGACGTACGGGCGCACTTCGGGCTGGGGCCTGCAACAACGGTGAAGACGGTTGAGATCCGATGGCCGAGCGGTATCCGGCAGACACTGACGAACGTTGCCGGAGACCGCTATGTACGCGTGGAGGAACCGATAAAAACAGGCGAGAAACAGCGATAGCGCGCCGCGGTCCTGCTCGGCTTCAGGGTTGCTCCATCGTGGACGAAGGCTCCGAGCGCCCCAGCGTGTCATATAAGGGTTGGACAGGCGTGACCGGCGGGTTCGCATTCGCCACTGAGATCGCCAGGATGCGTACCTTATCGTTCGCTGGCAGCGCGATCGACCGTGTCCCGGGGGGCAGATCGATACTGTAGCCGAAGAGATAGGAGTAGGAGTAAGCGACATTCTTCCCGCTGGCGTCGTGGTGATGGTCGCAGTACCATGCCAGCGCGGCGCGCTTGATGTATCCCGGTTTGATGCCAGTCATCTCGCCGTAGGGATCGGTTTCCGTCCGAGCCGGACGGCCCGGACGGGCAGGGATGGTCTCTTCCTTCGGCTTCCACTGCCGGTCGTCCCACTGCCCGATGAAGCCGCCCCAGTCCTCGATTTTCAGATTCACGGTGTCATCGCCGAGTTTGAAGTCCGCCGGTTGATCGCCGTCGATGGCCGTAGCCAGCAGGTAGACGCGGTTGTAGTTGCCCGCCGGCAGCCGGATTGTCTGCCCTTTGGCAACCAAGGCATCCGGATGATCCACGCCGGAGGGCCCCAGCATGAAGTCCACGCCGTTGAAGGAGATCTTTTCGGGCAACATCTCGGCCGGAAGAGCATTGCCCTGGTCGTCGACTCCGCTCTGAGCTGAGCTGCCGGCTTGGCTCGATGCAGCAAGGTCATATTGCAGCGGGACCGGCTCGGCTCGCACCTGCTCGATGTGCGCAGACGGCGCGCCCAGCGTTATGGCAAACGTGCGCGGCTGGTAAGCCGTGAAGGAAGTTACCAGCTGGCCATCCGTCACAATGGCGGGTCCAACCGGCTGCTCCTGTCCGTTGATCTCACGCGCCGAATGTATCGGTCTGGCAAACGAAATCTTCACGTCGGATTGCGGTTTGCCGTCGAGTTCCACCAGGCGTACGACGATCTCGTCGCTGTTTTCGGCTTTTTTCAGAGCCATCACACGCACATTGGGGCTGCTGATCCGGAGCAGCGAGAAATCGCGGCCCAGCGATCCTGAATGTTTCGTTGTCTGGAACCCGAGCAGAGGATCGTTGAGCCTCAGCCCCTCCCAGACGGTGCCGCCGGAGCGCCAGTCATCCGCGTGGCCGGCGATGCCGTACGTGAATTCGTGATGGCCCAGGTCCTGGGTTCCCTGGTCCGGATAGCCGCCCTGGGTGCCGGGGGTGCGAATCAGCGTGAGCCGGATCGTGTTGTCGGTGGGTTTATCGGAACCGTTCTTCGCGTCGGTGAGAATCGTAGCGCCAAAAGCCCCGGTGGCATCGGTCAGATCGATCCATTGGTGGGAGAGAACTTCGAACTTCCTGGGCTGAGCATTGGGGCGCTGAATGGTGCCGATGCCCAGGTTGTAGGTGGCCATCCGATTCGACGCGGTGAGCGGGAAGACCGCCTTCAGGTTCGACTCCTTCGTGTTCCAGTCAATCGCATTGCTCACTTCCACGCGCTTTCCGGCGTCGCCGGCCGAGAGCATGATGGTCTGCACGAAATGGGAGCCCGCCGTGTCGCGGCTGACCTGCACAGCGACCTGCGCCGGGCCGTCCTCCACAATGCGGAACTGGGCCGGGCCGTGGACATACTCGCGCGGCGGAGCCTGCTCCTGATCCCAGTCCATATTCCATGCCGGCCACTGGGTGGGATTGTCATAGGAGATGGCGAGGCGCATCGGGGCGGAGAGGAGCTCTTTATTGAGCTGCTTGTCGTAGATGCTGGCAATATCGCCATCGTCGTTCAGCTGCACGCGATAGTAGCGATTCTCGAGGGAGTGCTCGCTGACGTGCAGTCCAGTGTCGTCCGCGGACCCGCCCCCCGGCCGCACGTCGTAGACCGCGTAGCCCACCGAGGGAACCGTGGCGAGGAAGATCACTTTGCCATCCGAAATTTGCGAGGGCACGGCGTGTCCCTGCGGATCCACGACCGAGACTTTGTCCGGAGCGCCTTCCGGGAAATGGATATCGGCCTCGACCAGGTCTTCGCGCTCGATGTTCAGCGGGTTATACACCACCACCGGAATGCCCTTCGTCTCTGTGTTCAGAGTCGAAGAAACCGCGGCGGTCGCGTCCCGCAGCATATCGGCGAACTGGTTCTGGGCGATCACGTCGTCATTCCACGCGAATTCGTAGGCGCGCGGCGTCGCGGTTCCCGCAGCGAGATCGTGAAACTGTCCGCCCATGACGAGGGTCCAGGCGTTATTCAGGCGATCCAGCGGATAGATCCGCCCCCCCATCCACATGGCTGCCACCGAGGCTTTCTCGGCCGCATCGGCCAGCACTTCCTCGTGACGGAGCCACCGCTTCTGGTACGCCTCCGAGGTCAGCGAACCGGCGGAATGGTTGGTCAGCTCCATTTCGCCGGTGTACTCGGGAAGGGAAGCCTCTTCGGAGGGTGTGATATCCCGGAACAGCTGGTCCGCCGTCGCGGAGATGACGTGCACCGGTCCATCGCCAACCTGTGTCGGCGCCCATTCCGGATGCTTCATGCCCCGGAACAGAATGTAGCCCGGCGGAGGCAGGCTGGTCTGCCCGTGGGTCACGATCGCCTCCAGCCGCCGCACCGAATCTTCATCCGGAGCGCCCCCGACGTCTCCGGTTCCGAAGTAGTGATAATCCGTGAAGATGCCGGTCACTTTGCCGTTGTTCTCGACGCGCGCCGCCCAGTCGCCCTGGAAGCGGTCCAGCTGGTTGTCGTCGCGCACTTTCCTCAGGCCCTCGATTTCATTGCGCAGGGCCATGAACTGCTGCACATCGTCCTCGCTCAGCTGCCCGGCGTCGTCTGCTTTTTCCAGCCGGCCGCGCAGGTCGTTCATCTGCTGCTCCGCCTTCTGCAGCGCGGCGTCAGGCGGCATCGGAGGCAGAGGCGTGCTCAGATCGGTATCGATTCCCCCCGAATAACTCCCCGGATTCAGAGCCGCCAGAACGCTCTCCCCGTCGGGACCTGTCCAGACGCCCACGTTGAACGGGGTTCCCTCCGGGGTCTTCTCCATCGAGTCGGGGCCGCCGCCGGGGGCGGAGGAACCCCAGGTCAATTTCTGGGTCGAAAATCCTTTGACTCCGGAATGCGCCAGAATGCTCGGCAGATCCGCGGGAAAGCCGAAGCAGTCCGGCAGCATGTACTCTTCGCTGTACACGCCCTTGAAGTTCTTTCGGAACCAGTCATTGCCGTAGAGAATCTGGCGGATGATCGACTCCGCGCTGGGCGCGTTCACGTCGCCTTCTTCCACCGACGATCCGGCTGGAAACCACCGTCCCTCGGCGACGTACTGCTGCACTTTGGCGAAATCCGACGGGTAGTACTCCTTCATGAAGCGATACCGGTTGGCGCCGGAGAAGTTGAAGATGTAGTGCGGGTACTTCTCGAACAGGCTGAAGTTGTCGTGCATGGTGTTCGGGATGTATTCGTCGATCACCTGCGGGTATTCCCACCGCCATTCCGTGTCGAGGTGAGCGTATCCCACCACATAGAGAGTGGGATCTTTTCTCAGATCGGGCTTCGCAGCCGATTCCGCCGTTTGTGCGCCGGCGGCGCCTCCGGCGATAGTCAGGGCAGCGGCGAGGAAGGTCAGAACCGGCAAGGTACGCGACATGGCAGCGCTCCGGAAAAACGTTGAACTCAGGACTGTCGGTTATTCCGAGACAATCGCGTTCTGGAGTGCGCGATCCTCGATCTGATTCGTTGGCCCGGTTCATTCTTTGGCCGGCCGGACCGGACCGGGATAAACAGTTTCCTTCGGGGGGCTGAAGCCCTCAGGCTTTCAGCAGAATCATCGGCGTTCGCACGAAACCCAGGGCATCGTGCGAATGCCGAGCCGTATTCGCTGCATTCACACGCTTGCCCCGATCCGCTGTACCAGCGAATGGTATCGTTTCCACTTCAGCGACTCAGCCTACCCTCGGCCCCCGGCCTTGTCAAGAAGCGCAGTGGCTATGGTTCCCGGGCACAATCCCGGGTGCACCGTCGCAGTTTCCAGTTGACAATCCAAAAGCCGTAGCCCTATATTTCTTCCCGCCTGGAAACGTTACCATTCCCAGTCGTCAGATTTCCCCAGGAGTGCTTTTCCAGGCGAAAGCAAGAGAAGAAAAGGGCAGCTTTGGATGCCCAATTGGAGCCCTTCAGGCAACCATCCGTCGTCGGGGTGTTCACAAGCAGACGTGTACCGGGAAGATTCGCTGATCGATGACAACAGGAACAGCGGACGGGCCCGACTACAGCAGTAGTGCAACCTTCACAGGGAGATGGCCAAATGAGATTTCAGTTTGCAGCACATCGTCACGGATGGCTGCCGATGACGAGTCGCTTGACGCAGATCGT
>Ga0335075_10015255_pt1 | contig 11518 bp, 10 predicted proteins | sample Lox_Sample_24_FD_206723 | JGI IMG/M metagenome (GOLD analysis project Ga0335075, IMG submission 206723) | Soil microbial communities from Loxahatchee National Wildlife Refuge, Florida, United States - Lox_Sample_2.4 | ecosystem: Environmental > Terrestrial > Soil > Wetlands | place: USA...
CGACAATCAAGAGCTATGAGGAAAGAGCTTTTGACATGATATATGAGACTAGATTTCTTGTGATATCGAAGCTATGGACTGAATAAACACGAGGCAGAAACAGAAGAAACTCAACTTAATATATATCTCCACATGTTGTCTACGGAGAGTTTCCATTCACCAAGGCCGAATAATTTGAGCAAATACCAAGTGGTGACGCCCGCATCGGCCGCAGGCTTTTGCGGCCACATACAGCCACAACAAGCAAGGACATTTTCAGATTGCGCCAGCACAGTTCAATGGCGAGTCGCGATCAGCATGGCACCGAACAATTCGTTGGGCAATGGCCTTCGGGTCCTTATTTCATTTATTTTTTTTATTTTGTAGTCCGCGGCTTGACGATCTTGTGTACCATATTAATGCGATATGGATTGTTGTAGAGTGATTCATGGTATCTAGCCAATAGCATTACACACTGAAGAACCAAATATGAGATTCACAATATCATGATTATATTTATTAGGACTGTCGTATGGCTTTGAAAAGTACAGATGCTAACTTCTGCCATCTCCACATCTTTAAGATCTACATATGACTAGAAGCATATAAATGGCATCGCCACCTATCATTCCCTTACTATTGCCATCTGTAGAGCCTTTACTATAATTATAGTTCGGTGCCATATGAAACTTACCGTACGCCATGCATGTAAAAATGATACGGTGCCAGAAAATTCCTTTACCCAACCATTAGTCATATGCGAATCCTAGATTTAGGCCTAACGCCGACGTCAATGCAAACATTTACTCATACACACTCCTCTTTCTTCAATAAACTTCCCTTCCTCCTCATTCCGCTTCCCCACTCCGCTGTCCTTACTTGTCCTACTAATCTGCGGCTTAATGTCGAATAACCTATGCCCAACGGCGACGACGGAGGATTGCTCTCCGTTTTCACGTTGCTCCACTCCGTCTTCTCCCCTACATCCCATTCCTCATCACTTTTTGTATGCTTGTGAGTAGCATGTTGCTTCCTCATCCTTTCAATCGCACCCATCATAGCTTCCCAGCTCTCAACTACGCCCATTCCGGCCTTCACTGAACAATCACAGTCGCAACCACCAGCACATTGGGTCTCGCCTCCTTCGTGATATTGGTCGAGACATTCTGGGTGCGACACGCAGCCGCAGGAAAGACAGGGCGAGTATGCAAAAGATACCGGTTCGGCACAGATAACACAGCGGAGCTGATACTTGACCATCTTGCAGCGGTCACAGCGACCTACAGCGCCACCAGCTGAGATTGGCGAACTAAAGGGTAGAGGCTCAAGGCGATAATCATGCTTCAGACAGTAACCTGTGATGTCAAGGCCTCTCGTGTCTGAAGGTGCATTAGGATGCAGTCGGGCCTTCTTACCAAGAATAATTGGTGATGGGGGAGGTATGTCGTTGACACTGTTCTTCTCGTTCTCCAAATCGATTGAATCAGCCAAAGTCCTCGGAGCAACTAGCAAGGTGTCGCGATCCGTAGAATAATCTTGCAAGCTATCGAACTTGAGGATTTCAAGGCACATTAACTGATTGCCCCACATAGCAAGCAGCTCAGCATATGCGCGGCGATAGCTTGAAAAGAGTTGTGCATGGCTGATATCGAGCAAAGGCGTATTCATGCAGCCATCATCATCGAAAGCGTCTTGATTATACATAGTTATGCTGATGCCTGTGACGGGCATTATCTTGCCTTCATCCAACAACGCCTCATCCTCGGAATAAGAAGACCTGCCACTATAACCATTCCCTTTTGCATTTTCAAGGACCGTAGTAACACCAAAAGTCACGGTATTTGGTGCTAGTGGGGTAAGTAAAGTCTCAACGGGACTCGGACGTTTTCGATTTGGTGGTGACGGCGGGGCGGCGGTAGAGAACGAACGATTGAAATTGGCCGCGATGCTCGATACTAAACCCGCGTTTGAACGGCGAGGATTGCGTAGTTCTTCCGGTGAGACTGACAGAGTGTTGCTCTGCTGTGTGAGCCTCTCCGAACTCCCACGATTAGACCTCATTGGAGGAGTTTCACCACAAGAGTAAGATGCAGAGGCTGGATCACTACCACATGGGCCGCCATTAGAAGACCCAACTGAGCCATACAATCCACTCGGAGTGAGAGCCGCTTTTGGCGTTGAGCCTATAGAGCTATGAGCGGTCTTATAAAAATTGCCCCAAGCAGCTACATCTGTAGGAAAGTAGTCCAGTGAAAACCCTGGAGACTTCATGGACAGTGGCGTCTCTGACTGGCTTAGCCGCATCTCTGTGCGAGAAAGTTCATCCGAAGTCGATGGTTCACTAAAGATGCAAGATAGCATTGCGAGCATCTGGATATCTGCGAGAGTCTCGAAGTAATCAAATAAATCCCCAATGAGGTGCTTGGCAAGGGGACTGTCACCCCATTTGACTCGACCAGATATACTATCACGCTTGGAATGTCTGTCGTGGGAAAGATCCACTCCACTGTCTGACCTACTATCTCTCCAGCAGCCTTTGATCATATCTCGAGCAATGACAAGAATCGGCTCATTACGAAGAGACTTATCCAAAACCTCGAGAGGAACCTCGTGTTGTAACAGCATCCCAGCATATTGCCATATATCCGCTAGATCTTGACGACCCTGCTTTTGGGCCACAACGGCGTTGTGGTTGCAAACATCAGTCCCATTCCCGAATATTGCATACTCGCTAGCAAGATCCTTTTTGGCGGGTATATATTGTTCCATATCGTAGATGGCTATGGTAACTTTAGGCTTCGGTGGTCGGCCCCGACCTCCACCAGTTCCAGTCCCGGTTCCGGTACCTGTACCTGCGACGCTCGACTTCTGTGATCGATTCGTGGATAGTGCGTTACGACTATTTATCTTTCGATAAAATCCATAATCCCCACCACTTCGAAATCGGGACGAATCCGACTCACTTGAAGATGACCCTTCGGAATCTTGCGACGAATCCGAATCCTCTCCATCGTCGTCTGTAATCGAGGCAAACTTGCTTCGTGAAGTTATGGCCTCATTCCTGAGACGCGCGAAGGTGTTAAAAAACGGTTCGCCTCGCGGGCGGTCTTTATCAACCGTGCTACCCAGTAGTGACTTAACCTTCTCAGCCTTGGGCGGGAAAAAGCAAACGAGTTTGCCACTGATCCCAAATTTCGCACCGCTAAGTCTTGGTAAAGGCACATTATCATTGGCGTGGCGGTTCAATGGGATGAGCATCCCTTCCGTTGCACTTGTGTCGAGCTCTTGGGACATTAAGGCTGATGCTCCAGCAGGCATATCACTATCATCGTCTTCGCTGGAACTTTCATTTGCCAGATCATCTATGCCGTCGACATCTTGCCCACTTGTGAACCATAATCTGCTTTCCTCAAGATTGATCTCACCCAAAAGGTAGCAAATCATGGCTTCGAGACATCCCCTCTTTCGTCCAACAAATCCCGCAGCTATCTGTTGTATCTCACCGAGGATCTTTTGATGAGTATTTTCTGATATCAATGATGTTCTTCCCAATTTAAAGTTGGGTAGTTTGGCTTCAGGATACTGATCTGGGAAATCGATGGTGGCTTTAACATAGACCAGCTCGCTCCCTTCACCCCAGGGCCCGTTCATGGAGACAGTTACAGAACGCCTGTCCATGTTCACATTCTCAAACGTAACTTTGGTGTACTGCTCATAAACACGTATGATTTCGTCATGAAGACTCTCTGGTGTATCCCATTCAGCATCATAGTTAGGACTCATAACAGAAAGCCTTCTTTCAGGTAGCGCTTTTTCCGATCCTGGTTCCCCAGTTGCCTTTTTGTTGAACTTAATACCGCTCATCCATCCGATTTGATGTCTTTTGAGCGACTCTATTGCCTTACCCTTCATAGCAGTCCCATGCGAGCTTGTCTGGCCTCCAGGAGCTTTCATTATAGAGAGCTTATTCATAGAGTCACTGAGAACACTATGGCGTGGTCCCCTAATTGATGGTTTTATCCTCTCGGTCTCAGACCTTTCGACGTTTCGAAATGTTTTGTACACGGCGCCCTTTCGCGTAACATTCAGCTTCTTTCGGAGTTGACTTCCCTTAAAGTACCCTACTGCCTCGAGGGTGTGATTGTCCAGTCGTTGGAGGCGCAACTCGTGATCTTCGCCCCACGAGACTAACTGAAACTCCCGATTGTCAATACCATCTTCTGTGATTCCTCCTCTGCTTCTCCAAAGGAACTCTTTCACTTGCTTGTCACCGTGGCCTGGAAAGAGAGCCACTTCTGGAGCTGAGCTGTCTGTCATGGTATCCTCTTTCCGTCCATCATATAGATGTAATTTCCCAGGAACGTCCTGTGGCATGGCCAGAAGGCCACAGCCAAAGGGCGTATGTCGCGCTCTCCAGACAGGAAAGTCTGTCCTTATGACACGCTCTGGGATATCTTCATCATTTTCGTAATCCCAGAACTTAATACTTTTGTCTAGTGAGCAAGTCACTATGCCTGTAGTTCGCGTGCGGTTCCAATCAACTCCATAAATCTTCGAACTATGAGCCTCGATTGATTTCAAAGGGTAAGCACCTTTTCGATCGTCCCATATCCGTAGCCATCTATCATGAGAAGATGCCAATATGTGGCTATCTTGACGGTTCCATTTCACCTGCGTTGCTCCAGCATCCCAGTCGACGAAGGTCATAACCGGCCTCCTAGCTCTTCTTAAATCCCAGCAGTGTACATAGCCATCCACAGCACAAGTTGCCAAGATATCCGCATGATGAGCCGAGAAGTTGATGTCTGTGATGGCCCGAGTATGTGCGTGTAAAGTATGCTCGATAGCACCACGCCCACCATCTTCTGGCATGGAAAGATTCCAAACTATTGCTTTTTGATTTGAAGTGCTGGCGACCCAGTAGTCTCTAGCAGCGAAGGGCGACCATTGTACATCTGCGACATTCCAGGACTGCCCATGTCGAAGGCGGCGAGGAGGATTCAAAGGTGAATCCAGATCGATGATGTCGAGACCAGCTTTTCTAAAATAGAATAAGACTTAGATGGGCAGCCTTTCGAAAATTGTCATTGATTTTACTTACGACGCAATAGCAACATCTCGTCCCGATGGGGAGATTGTAGCTGATCCACAATCTCCATGATGGGTATCAACATGGATTGAGATGTCTGCATCAAACGTCGAGCTCTCGAAAGCGGACTTGATCGTCTTTCCCTCTCTAGACTCCGCTGTCATGTCGGGCTTATCTACAGACATGGACAATTTGTATCATGGAAGCTACGGACTCGAGGTCTCTAGACTGGAAATGTTCCGAGGTCCCGGGCTGCATTGCTTGATCAAAAGGTAGGATCGCTGCTGAAGAGTATCTTCGTTCGCACAGGACGAAATTATGTGACCAGAGGGTTGTACGACAGTGGTGATCATCAGAGGACTGCAATGCCTTGAAGCTGTCCCAATTCAGCATAGCGGGTATCTTGACACCGGCAAATGCCGCGCTATCTAGGGATGTGGAATTTACGAGCCTCACTATCATTCATGACAGACATTTCCAGACATTTGAGGGTCTATTCACTGCCTGTGCCTTGGTTTAATAGAGCCATAACGTCCTAGCCGGCACAAACTACTCCTGTAGATCTACAGTCTACCCCAAGTTACCTACTCAGTTAAATATCAGAGCCAAAGTATTACCCCTCCTACCGAGATCAACTTCTTCGAAGTCCCCACGACAGCTCTTCAAATCCTGCACGGCACTGTCTCATTTGCTGCATACGGTGTAAGATTTGTTAAGATGGCGCTACCAAAGCGCATTATCAAAGAGACGGAGAGATTGATGGCTGAACCGTGAGCATTTGGGATTTCCCTTCCACGCTGCCTAATCCTAAACTGTTCAGCGTGTAAACTACATTGATTCATCCTAACCTCGCATATCTTCAGAGTCCCGGGCATCAGTGCAGTACCACATGAGGATAACTTGAGATATTTCGATGTCTCCATCCATGGTCCCTCGCAGTCACCGTACGAAGGTCTGTACCACACCATACAAACCGGTCTACATCTATCTAATGTATTTCTGCAGGCGGTATCTTCAAACTAGAACTATTCCTACCAGATGACTATCCTATGACACCACCGAAAATCCGGTTCCTGACGAAGATTTATCATCCAAACATCGACAAGCTGGGCCGCATTTGCTTAGATGTACTTAAAAGTACGTACACACTCTCGCGCTAGCCTCATTGCATGTGATATTGGATTCCGGATGTATAACTAACAATTTTGGTGATAGGTAACTGGTCACCGGCTCTCCAAATCCGTACAATCCTACTCTCAATACAAGCTCTCCTTGGAGCACCCAACCCAGATGATCCTTTGGCACCGGATGTGGCAAAGAGATGGAAGGAGGATGAGCCGGCAGCTATTGCTACAGCACGAGAATGGACCAGAACTCACGCAATGACATGAGGGAACAGGTTAATAGGAATGGACGGGCGAGCTTCCCCCTTTTTTTTTTTTTTTTTGGGAGACGAATCTCGCATTCAAGACATTTCTCGTGAAAGAGGTCCAACAGCAGGATCAGCGTTGGAGATGCTAGCGGAGTTCTCATTGATTAGCGGCGCAGATAGTGTGTGGGATCATGTCATATTCATACAGTAGAATCAGAGGATAGGACAGGACTGAATAAAGCTATATTTGCTGCAGACCTATGCCAATGCCGTCAGCTTACCGAAGCCGGACCCATCCATTCCACCGTGTCCCATCGGCAAGTACCACTAACGAGGATAAGGCGCAATTAATGCAAGATATGGTAGGGCAAGAAAGTTTGACGCGTGGTTTCAAAGTAGGCAACGTATACTTGATTACTGAAGTGACGGGGCCGGGCAGAACAGATCATCCGCACCAGCCCCTACCAAAGCTTCTCCACCCCTGCCTCCTGGAATTCTATGAGGCTTATTTAAACGTGCGTCCCCAAAATTTTTAAAGCTATTTACAGATTGAGGGGACCCCTCTTCACCTAGGATTGGAGTCCTTGTAGCGCTTTGGTGCTGCTTTGCTAAGATTCTTTTCATGTGTGAATATTTACTTGGGTTTACCTTTATACGTGAAGATGACAAAACGGATGGGAACGGGGCTATTGCCTGTATCAGCCTCGGCTGATATATTCCTCAAGCCTCTCTGATCCATCTTCATCCCTCGGGACTATGCGTCTGCACTACATTCCACTGCATCGGAGGCATACGAAGCTATCCGGCAAATCACGGAAAATAAAGCCACCATCTGCTGCGAGCTGTCAAGATCTGGTGGCCTTGTTGGAGTGACCCAGGGAAAAGAAGAGGGACGGACTGAAGACGATGGCTTGCAACAGTCAGGTCCAACACCTCGGCTCCGAGATTCCCCTTCCTAGATCGTCTTCTTTTGTGTGAGTGGCAACGGTGCCATTTATCAATGGGTCTGCAATGAACTGTCATACTTTACCGTATGTGTACTCAAAACCCGTGCCGAGCATGATGCACCGTCATCTTTGCTGTGCCCTGATCTACAAACGAGATCGCGCGAAATTACAAATTACGAAGATACTGTACAAGAGTCTGGACGCATCGATGTCACCAATGCTCATCCATTGACACATGAACACACGGACTCCGGGTGCACAGAGGGTGGTGGCAGGGACACTATGAAAAACATGAATAGTTTATTTTACTAGACGCCTTCAAAGGATCACTCTGGATACCGCTATCAATTACAGAAGCAACCACAAGAAGTTTGGACTTCAAATTTACATAGATCCTGAGCGGACGGTCCGGAAGCTTTCCTTCTAAAACGAATTCCACACCAAATGAGAACAGCATCTCGTCGTATGTAAGAGTAACACCTCTTGCATCAACATTCATGCGATCAACTGCGATTTCGAGCAAAGGACTTTTAAGAGCCTACTTTGCGCCAATTGTAAGTGGTTCTACTTGGTTGTATCGGAGATGTTCCTATTCGGGGAAAGACGTGCTTGGCAAATCCGCTGATTTAGCGTTATTCACTCCCGCTCTAGAGGCCCACAGAGAGTTGCCGGGATCCAACCTTTTCTCGACACCCACCCGGGTCTCCACTTCAGCGATACCCGTCTCCAAGCTGCAGTCAGCACCCCTCCTCAAAGCTGGCGACTCAGCGTGCGTGCTGGAGCGAGACACAAATTTCCCCGCAATTCCGGTAGATGCGCCATCAACATACCGAGGCTTAAATTGACCTCTCACAGTGGCTTCTTCCCCACACCCTGCCCAAATTCCCTTTGCGGCACCACCCAGTACTATCGATCCGGGAAATCATGTGGCATAATTCCATTATTGGCGGCTTGCGATCATCAGGCCAGTTCGCCGGCCATCAAACTGGTGTTCACAAACCGCATTGGTTGCGCCCTGACCGGATCCCGGATGTCTGGATTAGGTGGTCTTTGTTCGTAAAGATTGATTGCGTGGCGTCTTTATGGTTCTGCGCATCACGAGTTCTGTCCAATGTCTTTGTCCAAATCTCGGTAGTGATTAAGATACTGAGCAGCATGACTGTGCAGGTTAATGGCAATCGAGAGTCCAGTCGCAGTCTGGTATTCTACTATTCCGTGTACCGTGCTAATCTCGCATGTCAGCATAAATGGTATCAGGACCACGATATCTGATTAACAGCCTGCATGTTAACCCTCGTCTGTGTCTGCAGGCGAAGATCGTCAAATTCAAAGGGGCGAGATTCCAAATTTGATATCGAATGGAACAGACAATTTCGACCGGGTTATACTGCTCGGTACACATGCTAAGTTAGTGGTGCGCAAGCGGCGTTGACGGGGACCACTTTACCATTATCGTCGGAGCAGACCTGGACTAGGGTCTGAAGCCGGTTAGCCTGCATGCACAGCCTTGTGCCTCTCCGCTGCCTGTAGCACTACCCATCTCGTGTCCCCTACCCTCCCCGCTCGAACATTTGGGGCTTGTGACATGACATGGGGGTCATAGATAGGCTGTTTTGTATATTATGACCTTCATACCCTGCCTCGGGTTTTCGCGATTTCTTTGTGGAACAACTTCCCTTCTTAAACCTCGAAGGCCAAAGACCTCTTTCTCCCTTTTCATCAGTATACATCGCTCAATATGGGTACTACGAGGTCCAAGGACCATGCGCCGGGCACGGCGGTCTCTGAGGATTCATCCACTGCTCCAAATGAGAAAGTCGAAGGCGCCGAGGGCAAGACTGAGCATCTTGAAGCTATTAGGACTGTTTCCCGAGTCCCCAATCCGCGCTACTATGAGAAGGATGGTTTGAGAACATATGGCGACGACGAGGATCATGACCATGAGCCTCCTGTGAGTAGTTATCGCTGCCATATTTGGTGGTTTGGGGACTGACAGGCGCTTTTTAGATGACTATGCACCGTCTACTATCACTTATTGCAATGGCTTTCCTATGGACTGGATCTCAAATTCCCGTCTATCTATTCGGTTAGTGACTATTTCACTATTTCACTCAAAATCAAGGCTAATTTCTACCGCAGGCGGTATACCTCCATATATTTATGGTGACATTGGAGGCGTCGACAGATGGGTGTGGTTTGTTCTTGCCAACTTACTAGCTCTAGCTGCTGTTTGCCCCTTCGTCGGTGCCTTGTCCGATCTTATTGGACGACGGTATGTCGCACTTATCGGTGCTTCATTCATCGTTTTGGGCATGATTGTTAGCTCAACAGCTCATACCATGAACATATTCATTTGTAGGTTTCTCTGGCTATTTGACGGTTCTTCTTGCTAACAACGTATCAGGCGGCATGGCTTTGGCAGGAGCTGGTGCTGGGATCAACGAGCTCACGGCTCTTGCTGCAACTTCTGAACTTGCGCCAACGGCCAAGCGTGGCAAGTATGTGGCCGTACTCGTCTTCACCATCGTACCATTCTGCCCATCTGTGCTCTGGGCCCAGCTTATTGCGTATCACTCCACCTGGCGATACGTCGGTTTATTCTGTGGTCTTTGGGCTTTCGTTGGTCTCGTGATGACTGCATTCTTCTACTTTCCACCACCACGTGTCAACTCTCTTGGTTTAACTCGTAGAGAAATCATCGAGCAAATTGATTTTGTTGGTGGCTTCCTTTCCATTGTGGGAATGATTCTCTTCTGTGGAGGTCTCGTCTGGGGTGGATATGAGGTATTTATACCATATAACATTTCTAATAAGTTAGATCTGACTTGAAACAAATAGTACGACTGGACCTCTGCCCACGTCCTTGTTCCACTCATTCTCGGAGGCTGTTTCTTCATCGCCTTTGGTGTCTGGGAGACCTATGTCGCTAAATACCCCATGCTCCCAAAGCGTCTCCGAAAAGACCCAAACATTCTCGCTCTCACATTGGTCATCACTTTCATCTCAGGTGCCAACTTTTTCTCCGTTATACTATTCTGGCCCACACAAGCCTTTAATGTCTATGGACATGATCCAATTGGTGTTGGCATCCGAGGAATTCCAATCGGCTTTTCTATCCTCACTGGGGCATGTGTCGTCCTATGGCTTCTCTCTGTCTTCCGTGGCGGCAACAAGTGGCTCCTTATTGGCTCTTCCGTCATGATGACGGCCGGTTGTGGTGGCCTCGCAGCCGCTACAGTCAACAATTTGAATGCTGTCTATGGTATTCTCGTCGTTGCAGGTCTTGGCATTGGTGGAATCGTCGTTCCCGCCTCCATCATCACCACTATCATTTGCCCCGATGATCTAATCGCCACGATCGCAGCCTTGACTTTGGCCATCCGTGTTATCGGTGGTGCTATCGGCTACACCGTGTACTACAATGTCTTTTACAACAAATTCGTGCCCTTATTGAGCGTTAGAATCGCAACGGCCTGCTACGAGAACAATATCTTCAATCTTAGTATCATCACCGAAATCGCAACACTTACAGGTGCAAGTTTAATTGACGATATCCTTTACGTTCCAGGTGTAGACGGAAATGTCACCAAATGGAATATCCTTGTCGCAGCCGGTCAATTAGCGTACTCCCAAGCCTATCCTTACGTGTACTACACGAGCATTGCCTTCGGAGCCGTCAGTATCATCGCAGCTTGTTTCTTGGGCGACATCAGCAAGTACATGGATAACCACGTTGCTGTCATTATCCGCTAGAACTCACAATTTTTCTGTATTTATGAGATTTATTTATCATGTGACGGAAAACGTTATCTAGGGCTGGAATTTTAGAGTGGGAGATAGAAAGCCAAGGCGCTTCGTGCATAAAAGTACTATGTCTTCCTTGTCTCTCACTCTGTCGACTTGCATAACTAGATTGCTGTATAGCAGGATATGTGTAATGCAAATAAGATACGATATCGTAAGTGCCATTGACCGTTTGAAATTGAACGTAATCTACGTGAAACGATGGTTATGTATGTCTAATCAAGGTGTTGACTCATTCTCACCTTTTAATCTCAGCTAATAAGGTGCTGACTCTCATCAGCATCACGATCTTCATCGTTGGTCGTATCCCAACCAACCAAAATCCAC
>Ga0335075_10015256_pt1 | contig 11518 bp, 9 predicted proteins | sample Lox_Sample_24_FD_206723 | JGI IMG/M metagenome (GOLD analysis project Ga0335075, IMG submission 206723) | Soil microbial communities from Loxahatchee National Wildlife Refuge, Florida, United States - Lox_Sample_2.4 | ecosystem: Environmental > Terrestrial > Soil > Wetlands | place: USA: Florida...
GCGTCCGCTGTCTCGGTCGCCCACGGCAACCTCACAGCGAGGTCGTCGCCGAGACGCCACAGCTGGTTGTCCCAACCTCTGGCCGCCAGCGTCACGGGACGGTCAGCCAGGTCGGGATGTTGGTCCCGCAACAGGTCTCGCACGAGCTCGGCCGTTATCTCCATCTCGGCGTCGGCCACGCGGGCGATCGTAGCCAGGTAAGGCCGGGCCCGTGGGCGTGATCACAGGGGTAATTTCAGTGTTCTCCCCCCATGGTCACGGCCTCTCGACCCATGAGACAGTGCACCCATGCCGTGCGGCCCCAAAGAAACCGCGCGCCGGCGCTCCCCGTCGTGGCCCTCGTCGCCAGTCTCTCCGCCCTCCTGGCAGCCTGCGGTGGCGGGGTTCCCTAAACTGGGCTTCCCTGGACCGGGCTTCCCTAAACGGGGCTTCCCTAAACGGGGCTTCCCTGGACCGGGTACCTGGCTTCGGGCTCGCCCTTGGCGCTGTGCATATCCCAGAGCAGGTCGGCCAGGTAGGCGGGGTTGACGGTTGGTCCCCAGTCGCGGCCGGTGCCATCGGCCTTGGACTGCTGGGCGTAGGTGTGGAAGGCGCTGTCCTCGATGAGGGCGCCGATATAAAGCATGCCGACGTACACGCCCCTGTCGGCTATTTCGGCATGGAGGGACTGCAGGTAGTTGCGTTGCGCGGCCTGCGCTGGTCCGGGGCCGCTCAGGTTGGGCAAGCCGTGCACTGTGCTGGCGCCCTGCGCGGTCAAGATGGCGCCGTCGCCCTCCTCGAGCATGTGAGGTACGAACTCTTGCACCAGCGCGACCAGCGAATAGAAGATTAGGGGCATAAAGGCTTGCGCCCGCTGCGGGCTGAGATCTGCCGCGGGCACGAACCCATCGCCTCCCGCGGGGCCGTAGTAGACCGCGTGCGGGTCGCCAACGGCGCCACGAACGGCCTTGGCCAGAGTGGGCACGGCCTCGGTGTCGGAGAGGTCTGCGGTGATGACGTGTGCTTTTGCGCCGCTAGCGATCAGGTCGGCGGCCAACGCGTCGAGAGGTCCCCGCCGGCGGGCGAGGAGCACGACCTCGTACCCCTCCTGCGCGTAACGACGAGCGACGGCCCGGCCGAGGCCCGGACCAGCGCCAAATATTGCGATTGACCTGGGCATATTCCTCCGGCAGCGACGAGAGTTGACATTACCTGCATCGGCTCCCCGAGCTCATCATGGCGAGCGATCCTCACCATAGCCGATGATCACAAAACATGACGATCCCGAAAGCATATGATCCATGCCGTGGCCTCCCACGACCAGCCGGCCCCGGAGCCCCAGCCAGACGAAGGCGGCACCTCTCACCGGCTCGGGTACCTGCTCAAGCACGTATACCTGCGCTTCGGACGGCTGACTTCGGCCCAGCTCGAGCCACTCGGTATCAGCCCGGTCGAGTGGGCTGCGCTCAGCTGCCTGGACGACCAGCGCGGCCTCTCGCAAAGAGAGGTGGCTGAGCTGCTCGGCATCGACCAGACGAGGATGGTGGCGCTGGTCGACGAGCTGGAGGGAAAGGGTTGGGTCGAGCGTCGCCCTCAGCCCGACGATCGCCGCAAGAACAACGTCACCCTGACCGGTGCCGGTCGAAAGGTCATGCGGCGGGCCGGGCGGGTCATCGACGATTGCGAGCGGCAGTTCCTCGCCGTGCTGAAGGACCCGGACGCTCGGCGGTTGAAAAACGCCCTAAACGCCCTGCTGGCCCCCGGTCGGTAGCGACGCTATCCAGGGGGCCGCCGATAGATGCCGGTGGATGATGACGACCGCAGAGCCCCAGCGCGGGATCTACGCGCCTGAGCCGCTCCCGGGGCCAGTTGCTTTTCGACATCAGGCCAACGGTTTTCGGGCCACATCGACATCCCCCCGAAGCGGAGTTCGGCCACGGAACCGCCGTCGAGCGTGAAGGTTGCCTGCTCTTGTGCCGACCCGAAGCTACTGGTGTCGGTGATCCGCCACGCGGTGGCGGGGCCGGAGCCACCAGGCGCCGGCGTCAGCTGTTCGCACTTCTTGAACGGTTCCCAGGTGTCCGGCGACGTGACGACCAGGTTTGCCCCGGCCCCGACGAAATCGCTCACCTCCCACAGGTTGGCGTAGCGTCCTTCTAGTCCGCGCCAGCGCGCCCGCGGCGCGGGCGGGTGGTGCTCGAAGAAGTCGAGCACCTTGAAAATCCCCCGGGTAATCTCAGCCGCGGGGCCGTCTGCGCAGTTCGTGAGCACCACTACCACCAACCCCGAAGCGGGGTCGGCCAGCGAGCGGGTGATCTGGCCCGGGAAGCCGCCTCCGTGGCCGAACGCTGTTCGCCCGTTGTCGAGCCTCTCCAGGTCCAGGCCAAGGCCATAGTCCCGGAAAAGCTCGGAACCGGGGTCGTGCACGTGCCAATGCACCCGTTGCATTTCCCGTTTGGACGCATCGCTCAGCAACTGCTTCGAGCCTGTCATGTGAGCCGTGAAATAACGGCAAAGGTCCTCGGCGGTCGAGTAAAAGCCCGTAGCTGCGGCCATGGCTCGCGTGCTGACCACGGGCACTGCCCTGCGCCGGCCGTCGGCACCCCGACGAGTATGGCCGGTAGCGGCGGGGGCCGGCCCGGGTTCTTCCCATTCTGGGCCGGTCGAGGTTAGCCCGAGAGGACCGACGATATTTTCCAGTACGTAGGTGTGGTAGTCGAGCCCACTGACCTCCTCAATGACCATACCGAGCAAGCTGTAACCGACATTGGAGTATTTGAGGGCCAGGTTGGGTTCTGTAACGAGGGGGGAAGCGAGGACCTCCTCGCGCAGTTGACCGGCGTCGGGAAAAGGCCGGTGTAATTGCCAGAAATCACAGTCACGACCATCGCGGATAACGCCCGCGCCATGGGAAAGAAGTTGCCGCAACGTGATCTCTCCCATGCGACGGTCCCGGTGCTCGTTTAGCCAGGGGATGTAGGCGGCGACGCGGTCGTCCAGTCGTAAGCGTCCGTGCTCGCCGAGTTGCATCAATGCCGTCGCTGTGAACGTCTTCGAATGTGAAGCGACCCGGAAGATGTGAGCCGGTGTCAGCGCCACCGGCCCTGTCAGGTCGGCATAGCCGAACGCCTCGTTCAGGACCACTTCGCCCCGCCAGGAGATGGCCACGGCGTAGCCGGTGACGTTGGCATAGGGGTGCCGGTACGCGAGCCAAGAGTTCAGGTACTCGGCCGCACGGTCGAGCGAGCGCCGGTTAGTCGCCATTGGGCCTCCTTGTGGTCCCCGTTCGTATTTGAATTCCTACCTCTTGTCCGGGCATTCAGGCCACTTCCGGCGCCCGGGCCGGGCTGCGGGCGGCGGGCGCGCCGGGCCCCACCACTCGGCGATAACGTCGCGAGACCCGACGGTGGCACCACCGGCTTGGAGGGACAATGACTACCGGAACCCCCACTACTGCCATCGCACCTGAGCAGCAGCCCCAACGGGTGGAGCCAAACCAGGCCGCCGCCGGTCCCGTCGGGACGCTGTTGTCGGTCAATGTCGGCTTGCCGAAAGACGTGCCCTGGCAAGGCAGGACCGTCTTTACAGGGGTTTTCAAGGACCCCGTGCAGGGCCCCCGCCGGGTCTCCAGGCTCAACGTTGACGGCGATGGTCAGGGCGATCTGGCCGGGCACGGTGGCGAGCAGCGGGCGGTGTTCGTCTACCAGATCGGCTCGTACCGGTATTGGGAGCGAGAACTGGCACGAAACGACTTCGTGTACGGACAGTTCGGCGAGAACTTCACCGTGGACGGACTAGCGGACGACGAGGTGTGCATCGGCGACCGCTTCCAGATCGGCAGCGCCATCTTCGAGGTAACGCAACCTCGCGTCACGTGCTATCGCGTCGGGATCCGCATGAACGACCCACAGATCCCGGCGCTGCTTGTCTCCCGGCACCGTCCGGGGTTCTACTTCCGGGTGCTCCAGGAAGGCGAGGTAGAAGCGGGAGACAAGATCATCAAGGTCTCCTCGGGGCCCGAGCAGATGACGGTAGCAGACACAGACGCGCTGCTTTACCTGCCTGGCCACACGGGCCAAAGTCTGCTCCGAGCGTTGCGGATCCCGGCCCTCAGCCCCGGCTGGCAGGGCTCGTTCCGGGCCCTGCTGAACGAGGAACCCGGCCGCGGCAACGCCGGCCTCGTGGTCGCCAGCCCTCCTCCTGCCTGGCCCGGCTTTCGTGAACTGGCCGTTACGGCAATCACCCACGAAAGCGACTCCGTGATCTCGGTGCGGCTCGAGGACCCTAAGGGTGCCCCACTACCGGCGGCCCGTCCAGGTCAGTACCTCACTCTGCGAGTCCAGCCCGACAAGCAGCAGCGGGCGTTGTTGCGCAACTACTCGCTCTCCGGACCACCCGGCGCCGGCTACTACCGGGTCACTATCAAGCGCGAACCCGATGGCGCCGCCAGCGGCTATTTGAGCACTCGTCTCGCCGTCGGCGACCAACTCGAAATTGCCGCACCGCGCGGCACATTCATCCTTGATGAGACGCACGCGCCCGTGCTACTGATCAGCGCCGGTATCGGTGCCACCCCCGTCCTCGCCATGCTTCAGGCCCTGGCGCAAGAGCGCTCCAACCGGGAGATCTGGTGGCTGTACGGCGCGCGCGACGGCCACGAGCACCCGTTCGCGGCCGAGACCCGTGCCCTTCTCGCCTCGCTGCCCAATGCCCGGGCCGACATCTGCTACAGCCGCCCTGGCCCCGATGACCTCCAGGGCCGCGACTTCGACACAAAAGGACGTCTTACCGGGGCCTTGCTGGCCCAAATGCAGCCACCCTCTGATGCCGAGGCCTACCTGTGTGGGCCGGCAGCGTTCATGGACGAAATCAGCGCCGGTCTGGCCGCCTTAGGGTTCGATGCCTCCCGCATCCACACCGAAGTTTTCGGTGCCGCACCCAGCGTGACGCCCGGGATCGCGGCGGCGCCGGCCCGGGCGCCCCACCCACCCACGGGCCAACCCGGGAACGGGCCGACGATCGGGTTCGCCCGCAGCGACCTTACGATCGCATGGAGCCGCGATTACGGCAGCCTGCTTGAACTATCCGAGGCCTGCGACGTACCCGTCCGCTGGTCATGCCGCACCGGCGTGTGCCACACCTGCGAGACGACGCTGATCGAGGGGGATGTCAATTACAGCCCGGACCCGGTTGAACCTCCCGCTCCGGGAAGCGTCCTCATATGCTGCTCACAGCCCCGGGACGACATAGTTCTCGATCTGTGACCCGGGACGAGCTCGGTCACTCTGGACAGAGGGTGGGCGCCCCACCCATGTGGTTTATGTGCGGAAAACCTGATAAACCGACCGAGCAGCGGCCGCCGGGCTGTGGGCTATCGACGCCAAGGGTGAACCGGGCCCGGCTACAAGCGGGATACGAGTTCGGCCACAATCTCGGCTGACGTTTGAGGCTGCTTGGCGAGCGCCACGCTCTGTCCGGCCCACAATGAGAGCGCTTCGACTTCGCCGGTGGTACCGGCCATCGGTGCCGCCGTCTCGTACCGGACGATCGGATCGCCGGAGGCGAAGTGGGCGATGACTTCGCCGGCTCCCGGCCGCCGCCCGAGTGAGGGCCGGCCCGCCGCTTCCCACGCCTCGGCCGTCGAGTTGCGAAGGGCGCGGTGGGGCGCGTCAGGCCACCCGACCTCGAACAGGTTGGGGTACAACAGCGCATCGGTCTCGGCCGCGGCGATCAGACGGCGGCGGTAGTCATCGTGGATCGGCATCTCCTCGGCCAGCAGAAAACGGGTGCCCAGCCATGCCGCCTGCGCGCCCAGGGCGAACACGGCCGCCACCCCCCGGGCGTCCCCGATCCCACCCGCCGCGATCACCGGCACGGGCGCCACTGCGTCGACAACGGCAGGCACTAAGGGAAGCGTCGCGATCTGGCCCCAAACGTGCCCGCCAGACTCCCAACCCTGCGCCACAACGACATCAACTCCGGCGGCTACTGCCCGCCGCGCCTCTTCGGCGCTGCCGATCGTGTGCAGAACGACCCCGCCGGCGTCGTGGACCTGTTCGACATAGCCGGCGGGCTCTCCCCACATCAACGACACGACCCGCAGACCGGCTTCAAGGGCCTCGTCGAGGCGGCGATGCTGATCCGTGTTGAGGATCAGATTGCCGCCGAACGGACGGCCGGTTAGCCGGGCCGTCTCCCGGACCGGATCCCCGGCGGGAGTGGACCACGTCAGCGCCAGCATGCCGAGGGCGCCGGCGTTCGACACTGCGGCCGCCAGTTCGGGCACCGCCGACATCGGCGCTTGGACGATCGGCTGTTCAATTCCGAGCAGCTCACAGACGGGCGTTCGCACCAGTCCTAGCTTTCCGTTTGCTCCGGCTCGTAGCAAATGCAATACCCGGCTCCGAGGCAAGGCCGTCCGTCCAGCGCAGTCGGCCCGGCCAAGGCCGTCGGGCCCACATTCATCTATGACTCATACGACGTCGGCGCCGACTGAGGAGCCCGCTTGTTCCACCCGTGAAAGCTCGAGTAATCGCCTGCATCCCAGGCCTTGCGCAGTCCCGGCTTGCTCAAGTCCCAGTCGGGGCGGATCTCACTCGTAGCCGCCCGCAAGTCGTGCCACAAATCGTAGAACGACGGACGGCCCCAGAACCAATACCCGTTGTAGACACTGTGAATTACCAGCCCCGGCTTGAGCACCAGCGTGTGGGGGATCATCGGGTCGTGCTCGGGGTCGGTGTATTCCTTGATGTCGAGGTCCTTCTGGACCGTCCGCGCCGGATCGGACAGAAAGGTCCATTGAGCGCCGACTGAGGCGCGGAACTCTTGTGTCGTGTGGTGGTCGTCGGTCGAGATGGTGACGATCTGGGTGTAGGCGACGGCGACCTTGGCATAGTTCGCCGCCAGCTCCAGATGCTGCTGGTGCTCCTTGGGACAGTAATTGCCGCGCGCCAGCGTGAGGACCAGCGGGTCTTCGCCCTGGAGCTCACTGAGCTTGCGCACCGTGTTGGTGTGGTCCGGCAGGGCGTAATCGGGAAAGGTGCCGCCGGGTCTGATGTCGGATCGCATGGATCACCGTCCCTTTAGTCGCTTCAAGCGCCCATCCTCCTCGGAGGAGTCGGCCCGCCCTGCCCGGCAGTGGGAGGGCTTGCCGTCACGAGACTATCCTCCGCGACGGCCACGTCACCTCCTCGTCCGCTTTTCCCCTCACCCCGTCAAGATGACGAAAGAGTGCTGTATGACTCGGATCTCGGACCACAATGGGCGAGGCCCCGACGCCTCGCCGGAGCAACCGGGCACCCGTCCCGCTGACGGACGAGTGGTCCACGAGCGAAGGAGCTCACATGAGTACGACCCCCATAGCCGACTATGCGCTCCTTTCGGACCGGCACAGCGCGGCGCTGGTGAGCCGGGCCGGGTCGATCGACTGGTTGTGCTTCCCACGCTTCGACAGCCCGTCGGTCTTCGGCCGCCTTCTTGGTGACGAAGCGGGCCACTGGTCGATCCGGGCCACGGCCGCCACCGGCGGGACTCGCCGCTACCTGGATCGCACCATGGTGCTGGAGACCACTTTTCACACGCCCTCGGGTACGGCTTCTGTCACCGATGCTCTGGCCATGGGTGACGGCAACCGGGGACATCAGCTCGGCCGGAACGCGCCCCATCTTCTGCTGCGCCATGCGAGCTGCGTTGACGGAGAAGTCGAGTTGTCCCTGGAATACGTCCCGCGTCCCGAGTACGGGTTGGTCCATCCCCTATTCGACATGGTCGACGGTGGAGTGACCGCGTTCGGGGGTGCCGACGTGCTGGTGCTCTCTTGCCCCGTTGCACTGACCATCGACCCGTCGGCGGTCTCGGGCCGGCTCCACCTCCGCCGAGGCGAGAGCGCGGGTTTCGCCCTCCACCACGCCAAGCGGGACGAGACGGGCACAGCCAGGGTCTGGGACCAGTCCGAGATAAGCGCGCGGTTGGATGACACCGTCTCGGCGTGGGAGTCGTGGTCGGAGCTCCACCAGGGCTACGTGGGCCCGTGGCGAGACCTGGTGCAAAACAGCGGACGGGTGCTCCAGGCGCTGTCTTTTGCCCCCACCGGGGCGATCTGCGCGGCGGCCACCACGTCGCTGCCGGAGGTGGTGGGGGGCGCCCGGAACTGGGACTACCGCTACACCTGGGCCCGGGACGCGTCCTTCACGATCGAAGCCCTCTGGGTGGCGGCCTGCCCTGACGAGGCGAACGAGTTCTTTGAATATATGACCACGTCCGCCGCCGGCTCCCTGGATGCGGGCGGCGACCTGCAGATCATGTTCGGCATCGGGGGCGAACGGGACCTGACCGAGCGGGAGCTGCCGCACCTGGAGGGCTGGCGGCACTCCGTCCCTGTCCGGGTCGGCAACGGTGCCTGGGAGCAGCGCCAGCTTGACGTCTACGGCGAGTTGCTCAGCGCCGTGGACCGTCTCTCCGACCACCTGTTCGACACCACCTCCCGGCGGGTGGGGCCGATGGCCGCTCCTGACAAGTGGGGTGCGCCTCCCGACCTGGCCCCAGCCACACGGCGGTTCTTCGTCCAGCTGGCCGACACTGCGGCCCGGCGCTGGCCGGAAAAAGACCAGGGCATCTGGGAGGTCCGGGGCCGGCCTCGCCACTTCCTGTACTCGAAGCTGATGTGCTGGGCTGCCCTCGACCGGGCGGTGGCATTAGCCGACCGTCTCGACGCCACCGACCGGGCCGACGCGTGGCGGCAGGCGCAGGACCAGATCCGTGGGGCCATCTTGACCAAAGGCTGGAGCGACCAGGCCAAGGCCTTCACCCAGTCGTTCGGCTCGGACGACCTTGACGCCTCCAGCCTGATGCTGCCCTTGGTGGGGTTCCTCCCGGCCGACGATCCCAGAGTGCTGGCCACGATCAACGCCACCGAAGCACACCTGACTGACGATCGGGGCCTGGTGTACCGTTACCGGTCCCACGACGGGCTCGAGGGCGAGGAAGGCACGTTCCTGCTGTGCACCTTCTGGCTGGCCCAGGCCCTGGCCCGGGCCGGGCAGCCCGGCCGGGCCCGCACCGTATTCGAACGGGCCGCCGCTTTTGTCAACGATGTCGGCCTGCTCTCTGAGGAAGTCGATCCTGCCAGCGGAGAGCTACTGGGCAACTTCCCTCAGGCCTTCAGCCACATTGGGCTCGTCAACGCGGCCTGGGCCATTTCTGAGACCGAAGCCCGACAATCCAAGCTGGCGCCACCTTCGAGCGGGCGCTGACGATGGGAGAGGTATGAGCGAAGAAGACCGCAAGGTGGCCATCATCACCGGAGGTTCTCAGGGCATTGGCGCCGGGCTCGTCGCCGGGTACCGCCGGCGGGGCTGGGCGGTCGTGGCCACGTCCAGGACCATCAAGCCCGCCGGGGACCCGGCCGTGCTCACTATTGACGGGGACATTTCCGAACCCGGCACCACCGACCGGATCATCACCGGCGCACTCGGGCACTTCGGCCACATAGACACGCTTATCAACAATGCCGGCATTTATATCTCCAAACCGTTTACGGACTACACCGCCCAGGACTACGCCACTGTGGTCGGGGTCAATCTGACCGGGTTCTTTACGTTGACCCAGCGCGCCATCGAGGAAATGCTGAAGCGAGGACACGGCCACGTGGTCAACATCAGCGCCACCGTGGCCGATTACGCCATCGCCAGCGCGCCCTCTGTCTTGACCGCCCTCACCAAGGGCGGCCTTGCTTCCGCCACCAGGTCACTCGCGATTGAGTACGCCTCCCGCGGTATTCGGGTGAACGCGGTCTCGCCGGGCATCATTCAAACGCCGGTGCACCCGCCCGAAAGCTATGCCGGGCTCGGCGACCAGCTCCCTCCGGTCGGCCATGTGGGCCAGGTCCAAGACATAGTCGACGGCATCCTTTTCCTGGAATCGTCGCCCTTTATCACCGGCGAGGTCCTGCATATCGACGGCGGCCAGATCGCCGGCCACTGAGGTCTACGACTGCTCGACCGGGGCAACGATGTCGTCATAGACGCGCACAGCCGTCAGAAGGCCGTCCGGGCTGCGCTCGTAGACGCCGATCCCCGCTTGGGGGGCCAGGTCGTGGCTACCCCAACGGACGCAGTTGTACTCGAGGGCGCATCGCACCCCGTCGTCGGTGATAGCGCAGTGCTGGAGGCCGATGCCGCCGCCGGCACTGAAGCACAGGGTGAAAAACGAGCGGAGCTCAGGTGTGCCGCGGTGGGTCTCGTGGGGCCCGATGGGCTCGCGGTAGTACCCGTCGGGCGAAAAGGTGGCCACGATCGCTTCGGCATCGCCCGCGTCCAGCGCGGCGTGGTAACGGCTGATGACGTCGCCGGGTTCGGCGTCCGCGCTCTCGAGTATCGGAGGCCTGAGGTGGCGCCGTCCATCGACCGGCCACTGGCTGCAATAGGTGCGGAACACCACCGACCGTTCATCGGGGGACTCAGCGACGACCGCCACCGGCCAGGCCAATGCCGGCCCGTCGCCGGCCAAATGGGCCAGCAACTCCACCACGGCCCGCCTGCCGACGACGGTGGACGCCACGGTCTCGATGCGAGCCTGGTGCTCGGCCAGCCAGGACTGGTTATGGCGGACGAATTGCCGCAACTGCCTGTGGCCGCGGACCTCGCCGGCGCGGGGGTCGTAGATCACCACCTCACCAGGCCACACGTCCTCCAGAGCGTGTGCGTCGCCGTGGTTAAGTGCGTCAAAGTAGGCCAACGCCGGGTCGGCGAGACCCTCGGCCCGGGTCTGCCTGCGGGCCAATTGGACGGCATTGGCGAAGTCCGGGAACCAGGGCATCTCAACCCCCATGGTGGCTTAGTCGGTGCTGATCTCATAACCTGACGAGCACAATTCTGTCGCCTACCGGTCGCAGTCGCTTACCCGGCTGGTTGTGCGCGCCAAGGTAACGATAAGAGCACCTGGCGCGCACGAGTCCGGTCGGGAGGGGGCTGCGGAGCACCTGGCGCGCACGAGTCCGGTCGGGAGCGGGCTGCGGAGCACCTGGCGCGCACGAGTCCGGTCGGGAGGGGGCTGCGCCCGGGCCTCTTTCGGCTAACGCTAACCGGAGCGGGCCCGGGATAGCGAACTCCCGAGATGACCCTAGAGGAGTGGGGCGGGTGCCACTCCACGGAGAAAATGGCGCTGGGAAGCGAGGAACACGAGCAGCGGCGGGGCGATCGACAGCCAGCTGGCACCGAGTACAGCCGTCCCGCCCAGCCCGCTGGCCACGAGAACGGGCAGTGTGTAGAGGGACGAACTGTTCGTCATGACAATCATGATCAGGGAGTCGTTCCAGACCTGCAGCACGGTGAGGACGACGACGACAATGATGGTGCTCACCGAAAGCGGCAGGAACAGCCTGGTGGCGATGCGAGCGGTCGACGCCCCGTCGACGCGCATCGCCTCGACCAGCGGCTTGGGGACGGCGGCGAAGGCGGCCCGCAGGAAGAAAATTGCCAGCGGCAGGTCGAGAGCGACATAGATCAGCATCACGCCGAGCCTGGTGTTGATGAGGCCCAGC
>Ga0335075_10015257_pt1 | contig 11517 bp, 11 predicted proteins | sample Lox_Sample_24_FD_206723 | JGI IMG/M metagenome (GOLD analysis project Ga0335075, IMG submission 206723) | Soil microbial communities from Loxahatchee National Wildlife Refuge, Florida, United States - Lox_Sample_2.4 | ecosystem: Environmental > Terrestrial > Soil > Wetlands | place: USA...
CGGTCGCCGAGCCCGGCCTCGTGCGCGGCCCGGGCGACCTCATCGGCGAGATCGGCCTGCTCGCGCGCCACCGCAGGCGAACCGCGAGCGTATCGGCGCGCACGGATTGCGTGCTCCTCTCACTTCCCGCCGCGAAATTCCGCCAGCTCTATTTCCAGCATCCCGGCTTCGCGCTGCACCTCTTGGAGATCCTGGCCGAGCGGATGATCCCGAATATCGCGTCGCCCCGCGATCACGATTCACCGTAGCGCGCACCGGGATCCCCTTCCGCTTCGCCCAGCTCCAGCACCGTCCGCCGCCCCAGCTCCAGCGTCTGCACGCGCGCAGCAAGGCCGAGCGTGGTGAAGGCCTGCACGAACGCGGCCTGGTCCTCGGTGAAATGGCGCCAGCCGTCGTTGTGCACGGCGACGATGCGCGCGCTCGCGAACGCATGCGCGGCCTCGATCGCGTCGTTATTGTCCATCGTCACGTGGAACGGCCCGCGCGGCTTCGCCGAGCCGGCGAACAGAATGACGAGGCGCGGCCGGAACCGCCGCGCGACCTCCGCCACGCCCTCGTACCACACCGTATCGCCGGTGACATAAATCGCATCGCCCTCCCGCCCGAGCCCGAGCGCAAATCCCACCACCTCGCCGCTGATCGGCTCGATGCCGGGCGGGCCGTGCCGCGCCGGCGTCGCGGTGACGAAAAGCCGCGCACGGCCCGCCTCCTCGAGGCTCGCCGTCTCCCAGGGCGCGAGGCCGATGGCTCCGCCACCCAGCCGCGCCGCGCCGATCTGCGTCGTGAAGGTCCGTCCCGCCCGGTCGAGGAACGCCCGGCCCGCGCGGTCGAGATTGTCGAAATGCTGGTCGTGGCTGAGCAGCACCGCATCGACCGGCCCGATCGCCTCCGCCTCGACCGCCGGCCCGCGCGTCTTCTCCAGTACCACCCCGCGCGCCTCGTAGCGGCCCGGCGCGTCGAAGGTCGGATCGGTGAGCAGGCGGAAGCCCCCCACCTCGATCAGCACGGTGGGCCCGCCGACCAGCGTGAGCGCCGCGTTTAATCCCACGACGCGCGCAATCCCCGGCCCCGCCCGCTCGCCGCTCAGGCGCGTGCCTCCGCCAGCGCCGCCGGCGCCCGGTTCGATCCGGCCTGGAGGAACGCGCGCACCGAGCGGCAGGCCTGCCGAAGCCGCTGCGCGTTCTCCACGAGCGCGATCCGCACGTACCCTTCCCCATGCTCGCCGAACCCGATCCCGGGCGAGACCGCGACCTTCGCCCGCTCCAGCAGCAGCTTGCTGAACTCGAGGCTGCCTAGCGAGGCGAACTGCGGCGGGATCGGCGCCCAGGCGAACATCGAGCCCTCCGGCACCGGCACGTCCCACCCGGCATGGGCGAGCCCGCGGATCAGGATGTCCCGCCGCTCCCTGTAGAGCGCCCGCAACTCCGCCACGCACTCCTGCGGCCCGTTCAGCGCCGCCGCCGCCGCGACCTGGATCGGCGTGAACGCCCCATAGTCGAGATAGGACTTCATCCTTGCCAACGCCGCGATCAGCCGCAGATTGCCGGCCGCGAAGCCCATCCGCCAGCCGGGCATCGAATAGGTCTTGGAAAGGCTCGTGAACTCGACCGCGATTTCCTTCGCCCCGGGAACCTGCAAGAGCGACGGCGGCGGCGTCTCGCCGAAATAGATCTCGGCATACGCGAGATCCGACATCACCCACACCTCGTGCCGCCGCGCGAAGGCGACGATCTCCCGGTAGAAATCCAATTCCGCAAGATAGGCCGTCGGATTGGAGGGGAAGTTCACGATCAGCGCGGTCGGCTTCGGCACCGAATGCCGCACGGCGCGGTCGAGCGCGCGCAGCATCTCCTCGTCCGGCGCGGCCGGCACGGAGCGCACTGCCGCGCCCGCGATGATGAAGCCGAACTGGTGGATCGGGTAGGACGGGTTCGGCACCAGGATCGTATCGCCCGGCGAGGTGATGGCCGAGGCGAGGTTGGCCAACCCCTCCTTGGAGCCGAGCGTGGCGATCACCTCGCTGTCGGGATCCAGATCGACATCGAACCGCCGCCGGTAATAGGCGGCGAGCGCCCGCCTCAGCCCGGGGATGCCCTTGCTCACCGAATAGCGGTGCGTGCGCGGGTCCTGCACCGCCTCCACGAGCTTGGCCACGATATGCGGTGGCGTGGCGCTGTCCGGGTTGCCCATCCCGAGATCGATGATGTCCTCCCCGGCCGCCCGCGCCCGCGCCTTAGCCGTGTTGACCTCGGCGAACACGTACGGCGGCAGGCGGCGGATGCGGTGAAATTCTTCGGACATGGGTGGCTCTTGCTGAAAGAATCGCCAAACGGAGCGCTTTTACGGCAATCCGCGCCCGCCCCATAGCACCTTCCGAGCCGGCGCCATCCCAGTCAGCGAACCAACACGATCGCGGCCCCCGCCGCCTTGGCGATCCCCGCCCAGACGCGATCCGCCGTCAGCGCCGGCGCGCCCAGCCGGTGCGCGAGCGCAAGGCAGGCGCGATCACCGAGCGAGACCCCCGCTTCCCGGCTCAACGGCAGCAGCAGCCCGGCCGCATAGGCGAGCCCCTCGTCGAACGGAACACGCTCGATCGGCAGCGGATCGAGCACCTCGCGGATCTCGGCCTCCGCCGCGCCGTTGCGCGCAAGGTGCCCGACGACCTCGCCGAGATTGACGGTGGTCATGGCGGACTCGCCAAGCGCGGCGCGCACGCGCTCATGGCCGGGCTCGGCCAGCAGCAAAGCGAGCAGCGCCGAAGCGTCGATCACGGCAAGACTCATTCCCGCGCCGTGTCGCGGCGCCGCGCGGCGAGGAACGACGCGACCGAACCCTCGCGCTTGTCGCCGAGAATCCGCCGCGTCAGCGCCTGGGCGCGCGCAACCGTCTCGTCGATCGTTCGGATGCGGATTTCCTGGCCCGCCAGCTCCACCACCACCGCCCCGCCGTGCTCGAGCCCCACTTGCCGGCGGAACTCCGCCGGCAGGCTGATCCGCCCCGATTCCGTCACGCGCCCCAGTACCGATTTCATGGCGCATTTCCTTTCCACGCCAACACTGCGAGCATATGGCCACACGCCGCGCCCGCGCAACGCCCCGCCCGGGATGGACAGACCGCGCCCAAGCCCGCCAATCTCGCGGCAAAACGGAGGAAGCGGCGATGAGCGGTGAGGACTGCCTGGCCGGCGTGCGCGTTCTCGACCTCACCCAGTTCGAGGCCGGGCCCTCCTGCACCGAGGCGCTCGCCTGGCTCGGCGCCGACGTCGTCAAGGTCGAGAACCCGAAGAACGGCGATCCCGGCCGCTCGCTCAACGCCCCGCCCGGCGCGGATGCGCACTACTTCCTCCAGTACAACGCCAACAAGCGCTCGGTCGCCCTCGACCTCAAATCGCCCTCGGGCCTCGCCCTCGTCAAATCCCTCGCCCAACACGCCGATATCTTCGTCGAGAACTTCGCCCCCGGCGCGATCGAGCGGCTCGGCCTCGGCCCCGAAACCCTCCGCGCGCTCAACCCCGCACTCATCTACGCCCAGGTGAAAGGCTTCGGCGCCGGCTCGCCCTACGAGCGCAACCTCGCCTTCGACATGATCGCCCAGGCCTGCGGCGGCCCGATGAGCATCACCGGCGAGCCCGACGGCCCGCCGCTCAAGCCCGGCCCCACCCTCGGCGACACCGGCACCGGCATGCTGCTCGCCGTCTCCATCCTCGCCGCCCTCTATCGCCGCACCCGCACCGGCCAGGGCGAGCATCTCGAGGTCGCGATGCAGGACGCGATGTTCCAGTATATCCGCGGCGCCTTCGCGAGCCTCACCCGCACCGGCCACCCGCCGCGCCGTGCCGGCGCCGGCAGCGTGCTCGCCCGCAACCCGCCGATGGGCATCTATCCTTGCCGCGGCGGCGGCCCGAACGACTATGTCTATGTCTACACGAGCCGCGCCAATCCCGAGCACTGGCGCCGCCTGCTCTCCGTCATCGGCCGCGAGGACCTCGCGGACGATCCCCGCTACGCCACCCCCGCCGCACGCGCCGAGCGCGAAACCGAGGTGAACGATCTCGTCGCCGCCTGGACGCGCCTTCACGACAAGCACGAGGCCATGCGCATCCTGGGCGAGGCCGGCATTCCCGCCGGCGCCGTGCTCGACCCCGCGGAGCTCCTGAACGACCCCTCCTTCGCCGCCCGGTCCATCGTCCAGACGATCGCGCACCCCACCGTGGGCCCCTACACAATGCCCGCCTGGCCCGTGCGCTTTTCCGGCCGCACGCCGCCCGTCCACCCCGCGCCCCTGCTCGGCGAGCACACCGCCTCCGTGCTCGCGGACTGGCTCGGCATGACTCAACCACTCGCCGATGCACCCACCTGACCACACAAAGGAGCCCACCATGGCGGAGCTCACGGGTTCGGAAATCCTCGCCCGGTGCCTGGGGAAAGAAGGAATCGAAAACCTCTTCTTCCTGATGGGCGGGCCGATGCTGCTTGCCGAGTCGAGCTGCATCAAGGAAGGCATCCGCATGATCGATGTCCGCCACGAGCAGGCGGCCGCTTTCATGGCGCAGGCCTACAGCCGCCTCCTCCAGAAACCGGGCGTCTGCATGGCCGCGAGCGGCCCGGGTGTGGCCAATCTCGTTACCGGGCTCGCCAACGCGCTGATCGACTGCGCGCCGGTGGTCGCCATCGGCGGCTCGAGCCCGATCAGCCAGTTCGGCCGCCAGGTCTTCCAGGAGATCGACCAGGTGGCCCTCATGCGCGGCTGCACCAAGCATGTCGATCGCGTGCACAACCTCAAGCGCATCCCCCAGCAGGTCAACTTCGCGCTCCAGAAATCCATGGCCGGCAAGCCCGGTCCCGCCTATCTCGATTTCCCGGGCGACATCCTCTACCAGAAGATCGACGAAAGCACCGTCGATTGGAGTTTTTGCGGCCGCAAGCTGCTCGACGCCCGTCCCCTCGGCGACCCGCGCCAAATCACCAGGCTGATCGACGCCCTCGCCGCCGCGCGCAAACCCCTCCTCGTCTCCGGCAGCGGCGTCATCTGGTCGCGCGCTTCCGGCGAAATGCAGGCGCTGGTGGAGAAAATCGGCATCCCCTTCTACACCACGCCGCAAGGCCGCGGCGTCGTCCCCGACGACCACCCCTATTCCTACCTCGCGATGCGCAGCACCGCCTTCCGCGACGCCGACCTCATCGTCGTCCTCGGCACGCGCATGAACTACATCATCGGCCACGCCGCTCCGCCGCGCTTTTCCGCCACCGCAACGATCGCCCGCATCGACATCGACGCCGAGGAGATGGCAACCGCCGCCCGCACCGTCGATATCCCGATCGTCGGCGATTGCCGCATGGTGCTCGAGCAGCTCATCGAAGGCATCGGCCACCGCATCACGCCCGACACCTACAAGTCCTGGCGGCAGACCCTTGCCGAGGGCGAGGCCGCCAAGCGCGCTTCCTCGGGCGCCAACCGCCCCGCCGAGAATGGCGAGATCCACCCCGTCCGCCTCCTCGAGGAAATCCGCGACTTCGCCCGCCGCGACGCCATCCTCTGCGTCGACGGCCAGGAAATCCTGAACTTCGGCCGCCAGACCCTGCCTACCTTCGTCCCCGGTCACCGCCTCAACTCGGGCCCCTTCGGCACCATGGGCGTCGGCCTGCCGTTCGGCATCGGCGCCAAAATCGCCAAACCCGATACCCAAGTGATCGTCGTCCACGGCGACGGCTCCTTCGGCCTCAACGCCATGGAGATCGACACCGCGGTCCGCCACCACATCCCGATCCTCGTCGTCATCAGCCTCAACGGGGGCTGGACGGCGGATCCAAAACGCGAAAAGCCCGGCCGAGACCTCGGCTACACACGCTTCGACCGCATCGCTGAGGCCCTCGGCGCCTACGGCGAATACGTCTCGCAACCCGAGGAGATCCGCCCCGCCCTCGAACGCGCCCAAGCGAAGGTCGACGAAGGCATGACCGCCCTCGTCAACGTCCGCACCGATTACCGCGCCCGCTACGGCGGCGGCGCCTTCTCGGACTACTCGACTTAAGCAAGACCAGGGGGACGCTGTCCCCTCGGCCTTCGTAATCGCCCATTGGAAAGGCGCGGCTTTGCTCCACATGGTGCGATGCGAAGAGGAGCATGGTCATGGACACATCCGTCACCGTGAGGGCGGGGGGCGCTTCTGTGTTGCCGGTGCGTCGTCTCGGCCGCACGGACATGCAGATCACGCGGGTGGGTTTCGGCGCCTGGGCGATCGGCGGGGCCGATTGGGCGGTCGGCTGGGGGGCGCAGGACGATCGGGATTCGATCGCCGCCATCCGCCATGCGATCGCGCGCGGCGTGAACTGGATCGACACGGCGGCGGTTTACGGGCTCGGCCATTCCGAGGAGGTCGTGCGTCAGGCGCTGGCCGGGATCCCGCTTTCGGAGCGGCCCTATGTGTTCACCAAGTGTGGGCTGGTCTGGGACGAGGCGAACCGCAAGGCGCCGCCGCGTCAGGTGGGCGCGCCCGCGAGCATTCGCCGCGAGATCGATGCCTCGCTCAAGCGGCTCGGCATGGAGCGCGTCGATCTCTATCAGATGCACTGGCCGGCCGAGGACGGCACACCGCTCGCCGACTATTGGGGCACGCTGCTTGAACTGAAGCGCGAGGGGAAGGTGCGCGCGGTCGGCCTTTCCAACCACAATGCCGCGCAGCTCGCGGAGGCCGAGCGTCTCGGCCATGTCGATACGCTTCAGCCGCCCTTCTCGCTCATCCGGCGCGGCGTCGCGGCTGCGGAACTGCCCTGGTGCGCGAAGAACGAGACGGGTGTCATCGTCTACAGCCCGATGCAGTCGGGCTTGCTCACCGGGCGCTTCACCATCGCGCGCGCGCGGTCGCTGCCGAAGGACGACTGGCGCTCCCGCAACGCCGAGTTCACTGGCGAGAAGCTCGTGCGCAACCTCAAGCTCGCCGACGCGCTGAAGCCGATCGCCGATCGCCGCCACACCACGGTCGCCGCCGTCGCGGTCGCCTGGACGCTCGCCTGGCCGGGCGTCACCGGCGCGATTGTCGGCGCCCGCGGCTCGCTCCAGGTCGATGGCTGGATCGGCGCGGCCGCGCTCGAGCTCGACGAGGCGGACATGGCCGAAATCGCCGCCGCCATCGAGACGACCGGCGCCGGCGCCGGCCCGGCCGCCCCGGCTATGTAAGCCGCCACCTCCGCGGCGCCCATGGAACCTCTTTCGTCTTCTCCCGCGAAGGAGGAAAAGACCCTATGACCGCGAGCACGCTCGAAGAGATCCGCAACCGCGTTCCCTACCAGCCCATCCACCGCCGCCCGCCGCTCCGCCTGCCGGGCGGCGCACGTATCGCGGTGTGGACGATCGTGAACGTGGAGAACTGGAGCCCGGCCGCGCCGATGCCGCGCACCGTCCTCCCGCCCCCGATGGGCGAGAAGCTGCTGCCCGACGTGCCCAACTGGGCCTGGCACGAATACGGCATGCGCGTCGGCTTTTGGCGTTTCATCGATCTCTTCGCCGCGCGAAAGATGAAAGCAACCTTCGCCCTCAACGGCTCCGCCTGCACCGTCTACCCGGAAGCCTGCGCCGCCGCGCGCGACGCCTGTTGGGAATTCATGGGCCATGGCTTCGTCCAGAAGCCGATGCACACAATCGCGGACCAAGCCGCCGCCATCGCCGAAACGATGGAAGCGATCAAGCAATTCACCGGCCGGCCGCCGCGCGGCTGGGAAAGCCCGGGCCTCACCGAAACGCTCGAGACCGCGGACCTGCTCGCCGAAGCCGGCATCGAATATGTCGCGGACTGGGTGCTCGACGAGCAGCCCGTCCCCGTGAAAACCCGAACCGGCCGCCTCGTCTCCGTCCCCTACACGGTCGAGATCAACGATGTCGTCATCACCGCCGTGCAACGGCTCCCCTCGGACGAGATCCTCCGCCGCGGCCGCGCGCAGTTCGACCGCCTCTACCGCGAGGGTGAGCACGCGCCCCGCGTGATGGCGATCGCCATCCATCCCTACCTCACCGGCGTCCCGCACCGCATCGGCGCCCTCGAAGCGCTCTACGACCACATCCTCGGCCACAGGGATGTCGCGATTCTCACCGGTGAAGAAATCCTCGATTGCTACCTCGCGCAAACCCCGAACGAGTAGCTATCCCGGCCCCCACCGCGCCGCCGCGTCACGGGCGGCGAGGTAGGCGAAGGTGAGAGCGGGCCCGAGTGTGATTCCCGGCCCGGGGTAGTTTCCGTTCATGATCGAGTTCATATCGTTGCCGCACGCGTAGAGCCGTGGAATCGGATTTCCGCTCGCCTCGAGCACGCGTGCGCGTGTGTCGGTGACGAGCCCCGCTGCCGTGCCGAGATCCGCGGGATAGACGGCGACCGCATAGAACGGCGCGCGTTCGATCGGCGCGACGCAGGGGTTGGGACGGTTCTCGGCGTCGCCGAGGTGCCGCTGGTACGCATCGCCGCCGCGGCCGAACTCTTCGTCCCTTCCTTCGCGGGCGCCGCGATTGTATGTCTCGAGGGTCGCCACGAATCGTTCGGCATCGATCCCGAGCGAAGCGGCGAGCGCGCGTGGCGTCGGTGCGGTGTGCAGATAGTTGCTCGCAATGTCTCTTTTGAGAGCAAGCGCGAATGGCCGGATACGTCCCAGCCCGTATTTCCAGAGGAATCCTCGGTCGCAAATGAGATAGGCGGGCTCGGTCGCGGAATTGCCGTCGCGCAGCATGGCGAGCACGAACTCGTGGTACGAGAGCGCCTCGTTGACGAAGCGCTTTCCGCTCCGGTCGATCGCGATCAGGCCCGGCTTGGCGCGATCTGTCACGGTGTGGGGAAAGACGCCTTCGCCCCCATCGCCGCGGCGAAACCGCGAGGCCGGGACCCAGAAGGCGGCGCTCGCGTTGGCCGTGCCGATCCATCCTCCGGCGGCGAGCCCGAGGCGAATTCCGTCGCCCGCATTGCCGGGGGCGGCCGCGGTGAGGGCGCCGGCCGCCGTCGGCAGGTAGCGTGCGCGCAGCGCGCGGTCGTGGGAGAAGCCGCCGCTCGCCAGGATCACCGCCCTCCGCGCCCGCACCTCGCGCCGCGTGCCGTCCTTGGAGCGGAGCACCGCGCCCTCGATACATCCTTCGGAACGAAGCAGGGATTCGGCAGTGGTCTCGCGCACCAGCTCGACGTTACAGCCGCGGAGCGAAAGCAGCAGCCGTCCCGCGAGCGCGTTTCCTAGATAAAGCGTCGTTCCGCGCGGATGGGAGAGGCGCTGCCGGGCGTGGCGGCCGAGCAGCTGCGCCGCGCGCCAGGTGGAGCGCGCGGAGCGGCCGAGCTTCCTGAAATGCGGGATGTCCTGACGGCTGATCATCATGCCGCCGAACAGCGTGAACTCGGGAAGGGGAGGGCGCAAAATCGCGAAGTCGGCGCCGAGCGCGCGCGCATCGAACGGGCAGGGCTCCAGCACGCGGCCGCCTTCGGTCGCGCCCGGGAGGGCCGGATAATAGTCGGGGTAGGTCTTCACCGGCATGAAGCGCAGTTGCGTGTGTGCTTCGAGGTAGCTGATCGCCTCGTCGGCGCGCGCGAGGAAGGTTTCGCGGAGCTCGAGGTTGAAGGGATCCGGAACGGTGTTGCGAAGATAGAGCCGCGCCGCCGCGACGTTGTCGGCAAGCCCGATCTCCCTCATCTTGTGGTTTGCCGGCACCCACACCATGCCGCCGGACCACGCCGCCGTGCCGCCGACGAGCGAGGTCTTCTCGACGAGCAGGACTTGGAGCCCTTCCGCGGCCGCGACCGCGGCGGCCGTCATCCCTGCGGCGCCGGCCCCGATGACGATCGCGTCGCAGCTCTCGCTTTCGCTCACTCGTCCGTGGGCGGCGTGGTGATGACGAAGAACACGAGGTCGGCGAGCCCGGTGTTGTAGATCGCGTGCTCGACACCGGCGGGCAGGTGGATGCAATCGTGCCGCCGCACGAGGATGCGCTCGCCGTCCAGCTCCATCAATCCCTCGCCCTCGAGCACGTGGTAGATCTGCTCCTGGATCTTGTGCCGGTGCGGCTTCACGTAGCCTTTCGGCTGGTAGGACGAAATGCGATAATCGAAGCCCTTCGTCGTCACCAGCATCTTCGAATGGGCGTCATAGTGCTCGGGTGGCGTTTCCCACAGCACCTCGGCGATATTGCGGATGGTGGCGCCGTTGCGTTCGTACATTCGTTTCCCTCCGCGTCAGGGCGCGCGATCGGCGAGCGCCTTTTCCTTGGCCATGGTGTCCGCAAGCCCGCCTTGGATGTCGAAGCGCGGCGCGTAGCCGAGCACGCTCCGTGCGCGGCTGATATCGAGCGCACCCTTGGGCGGGCAGGGGACGGCAATGCCGTCCACGCTCCCGTGGTCGTAGGGCCCGGGCCCGACGCTGATCCGCGCGCCCGGCACCAGCTCGCGCACGATCGCCGCGATCTCGTCGAGCCGCGGCGCCGCCCCGCTCGCGAGGTTGTAGGCGTCGAAAGGGTGCTCGGGCAGGTCGAGCGCGCGCAAAAGCCCGTCCACCACGTCGTCGAGATAGGTATGATCGACCGCGAATTCCGCGCCCGAAGGGAGATGGTACGCTGAGCCGGCGAGGGCCGCGTCCACGAAGGTCCGCGGCACGCGCGCCCGCGGCAGCCCGGGGCCATACACCCATGAGGTGCGCATATGGATTGTCTCGACGCCATATTGCGCCCGGTACGCCCGCCCGAGATGCTCCGCCGCGAGCTTGGAAATGCCGTAAGCGTTGGTCGGGCTCTGCGGATGGCCCTCGGCGATCGAGGGTCCGAGGAACGCGCCGTACGTCTCCTCGCTGCTCACGTGCACCATCCGCCGCACGCCGGTCAGTCGCATCGCGTCGAGCAGCGTGAGCATGCCCTCGACATTGACGCGAAGGGCGGCCCGCGGCGCGCGCGTGGCGTTCAGCACGCCCACAATGGCCGCGCAGTGGATCACGGCGTCCGGCCTGTCGGAGAGGAAGACCGAGGCAAGCTGCGGCCATTCCGTGATCTCGCCGGCAATTGCCCGCACGGCCGGGGACTCTTCCGCCAGCCGCGCGAGCGGCCCCGAGACCGCGACATCGAAGGCGCTCACCCGATCGCCCCGCGCGGCGAGTGCGCGCGTCACCGCAAGGCCGATGAATCCGGCAGCGCCGGTGACGAGCACTTGCGCCATCGCTCAGCCGGCCGCCGCCAGCTCCGCCGCCGTGCTCCGATGGCCGAAAACCGGCTCCTTGTGCGGGATCGGCGGCAGCGCCCAGGTCCCGGTCGCTGGCGGCCGCACCTCGGCGTCCACGTGCACATCGAGCACCCAGGGCTTCCCCGACGCAACCGCATGCTCGAGCGCCGGCGCCAGATCGCCGATCCGTGTGATGGTCGCGCCTTCCACGCCGTGCGCCCGCGCCATCATCGCGAAATCGGGGTTGTAGGGCTCGCGGTTCGGCCCGCGGCGGAACGCGGTCCCAAGCTCGCGCCCGTCGAACAGCCCGTACTGGATGTCGCGGATCGCCGCCCACGCGAAATTGTTCC
>Ga0335075_10015258_pt1 | contig 11517 bp, 5 predicted proteins | sample Lox_Sample_24_FD_206723 | JGI IMG/M metagenome (GOLD analysis project Ga0335075, IMG submission 206723) | Soil microbial communities from Loxahatchee National Wildlife Refuge, Florida, United States - Lox_Sample_2.4 | ecosystem: Environmental > Terrestrial > Soil > Wetlands | place: USA: Florida...
ACTGGACCGGACAGCACTACGAGTTCGCAGGCTACGTCACCGGCTTCGGCCCAGGCCAGCTGGGCGAGCGCGAAGCGCTCGGCTACCGCGATGATCAGCTCATCTGCATCGTGACCGTGGGCGGCTCGGGAGTCGGCGGTCACCTCCTGCGGCGGGTGATCGCCGCCTTCCCCGAGGCGAAGGCCCGCGTGCCTGCCCTCCAGATGATCGCCGGCCTCCGCTAGCTAGCCGAAGCGATCACACATGCTCTCGCTACGGCGTCGTTAGCAGTTCTCACGCTACGGGCAACCCGGCCGAGGGTTTAAACCGCGACAGACGGTAAGCAGTACGCGCATGAGCAGCTCATGTGATGAGCCGGATCTGCGCCCCGCCCGGCGGCCCTGGCCCGTAGCGTTCACGGGTCTCGGTGCGGTCGCGTTGCTCGCGGCGTGCGGTTCGGGCGCCGCCGGAACCACGGCTGGCTCATCGACGAGCCCGTCGGTGGCGCCAAGCGCAACCGGCTCGATGTCGTGCGCGCAGGTCACGGCACTGCGTGCGGCCCTGGCGAACGTCGGCCGCATCAGAGTGAATGCGCATACGGGCAGCCAGATCTTGGCTGACCTGACGGAAGTCGGGACAGCTCTCACCGCGATGAAAGGCGGGATCGGCTCCGCATTCGCGGTCGAGGCTCACCTGCTCAGCGCTGATCTGACCACGATCGGCAGACGTGCCCGGGCGCTGTCGTCGAATCCGTCACCGGCAAACCTCCGGGCAACGACCACCGCCGTGGCAGAACTGAAGACGGCAGCTGCGGCCGCGATCGTGATAATGCGGAGAGCCTGCCCGTCGTCCTGAGGAGCAGGTGCCGGACCGTCGCTCGCAATCCGTAGCGCGCCGGACGAGACAATTGCGCTAAATCCACTTCCGGTCGCCGGGTCGCAGGCACGCTAGACCTATGACCCAAGGGCCAACGGACTCGCCTGCCGCGGCGCCGCCATTCCGTGGAGCGCTGACCCGCGTGACGAGACGCCTGCCGGCGCGCATTCCGGCGTTGCGGCGCTTTCGCGCTCGACAGGAACTGCAGCTTGCGGCCGCGCTCTGGCACGCCGACCGGGCCATGGCGGCCGGCTGGTGGTCGGTGCTGGCGCTGCGCGGCCTGCTTCCTGCCGGGTTCGCCATCGCGTCCGGTGTTCTGGTCGCCGCGGTCGAGCATCACCAGGACCTGGACGTGCCGCTGGCCGTGGTCGGCATCGTCTTCATCCTGATGCAGGTCCTCGGGCCGCTGCACACCGCGCTCAGCGCGAACCTCGGTGACCGCACCGCGGCCTATCTCTATGACGAGCTGACCGGAGCCTGCCTCGGCCCGCCGGGCATCGGCCATCTGGAAGACCCCGAGCTGGCCGCTGATCTCCAGGTAGCGAGGGACTTCGACCGGGGCATGACAGCGCCACCGCTCTCGGTCTCGATGGACTTCATCGCTACCGGACTGGTCGACATGGTCGCCGGGCTCGCCCAGGCCGTGGTCTTGTTCGGCTTCGCGTTCTGGGCACCGCCCGTGCTGGCCGTGGCCTGGCTCTCGACCCACTGGCTGCTCCGCGAGAGCGGAGTCTGGCGGGACCGCAATACCGACGAGGTGCGCCAGGCGCAACGGGACGCCGAGTACGCCTACCGCCTGGCCGTCGATCCGCCCGCCGCGAAGGAACTGCGCATTTTCGGCCTCCCGGACTGGGTGCTCGAGCGCTTCGCAACTAGTCGCCGGCGCTTGCACCAGCTGCAGTACCAGGCCACCCGGATGCGGGAACGATCAGTACTCGGCTCGATGCTGATCGTCCTGGCCGCGAACGTCGGCGTCTTCTGGCTGCTCGGCGCGGCCGCGCTCAGCCAGCGGATAGGGCTTGGCCCGCTGGTCGTCTACGCACAGGCGGCTGTCGGCACCTCGATGATCGCCTTCGGCGGGCTCAACTGGGCACTCGACGGTGCCGCCGCGCCGGTGGCCGCAGTTGGCAGGCTCAAGACCGCGACAGCCGCGGCCGGCACGGTCACGTCGGGCGCGCTGCCGGCGACCGGGATGCCGTCGGCTCAGATCCGCTTCAGGAACGTCACCTTCGCCTACCCGGCAGCGCCGGACCGGCCGGTGCTGTCGGGGCTCGACCTGGACATTCCGGCCGGCAGCTCGCTGGCCATCGTCGGGGTCAACGGCGCGGGAAAGACCACGCTCGCCAAGCTGCTGTGCCGGCTTTACGATCCGCAGTCCGGCTCGATCGAGGTCGACGGCACCGACCTGAAGGACCTGGACCTAACCTCGTGGCGGGACCGGGTGACGGCCGTATTTCAGGACTTCGTCCGGTTCGAGTTCACACTGCGAGAGAACGTGATCCCGCGCCTGGCCGGACTGGCCGAGCCCGACCGGCCTGGCCAGTTCGACCCGGTCGCAGCGGCCGCTCTGGACGCTTCCGGCGCCGCAGGCCTGGCGGGCCTGGACACCGTTCTCGCCAAGGGCTACACGGGCGGAACCGATCTGTCCGGCGGCCAGTGGCAGCGAGTCGCCCTGGCTCGCGCGATGGCGGCGGTCCAGCTTGGCGCCGGACTGGTCTTGCTCGACGAGCCGACAGCTCAGCTGGATGTGCGCGGCGAGGCGGAGATCTTCGAGCGAGTGCTGGCCGCGACCCGGTCGTGCACGACGATCCTCATCTCGCATCGCTTCTCGACAGTCAGGCACGCAGACCGGATCGCCGTCATCGAGAACGGCGCGGTAGCAGAGCTTGGCAGCCACGACGAACTGATGGAGCTACGGGGCCGGTACTGGACCATGTTCACGCTGCAGGCGCAGCGGTTCGCGACCGGCACGCCAGAGGAAGGCGAGGAAGAGGTGATCTTCGATGTCCTCGCCTGACCAGCCAGCTCCCGCTGAGGAGGCGGCTGACAGCCTGCCGCCTGCGCTGTCCTCCATGTGGCGGCTGTGCCGGCTCGGCTATCGCTACGAGCCAGCGCTCATGGGCACCGCGTTCGTTCTCACCCTCATTGCGGCAGTGCCGGATGCGCTGCTCGCGGTCTGGTTCGAACTACTCGGCAAAGGGCTGCTCGAGCACAAGCCGGGCCTGCTGGAATTCGCCATCGTCGCGCTGGCGGTTTCGGCCGTCGCCACCTGGCTCATGCAGACGATCTCGACCCGGATACAGCGGCGCTTCCGCGACAAGGTGACGATCGCGCTTGAATCGCACGTCGCCAGGCTGCAGGCGGACATCTCCACGATCGCGCATCAGGAGCGGCCCGAATACCTCGACCGGCTCTCGGTCCTCCGGGAGCAGATCTTCACGCTCGACCACATGTACATGTCGGTGTTCGCCACGGCAGGCTGGATCGTGCGCCTGGGCATCACGATCGCGTTGCTCGCGACAGTGAACCCGGTGCTGGTAACGCTGGTCCTGTTCGCCTTGCCGACCGTGGCGGCGACGTCATGGCGGCCAGTAGTTGAGCGCACCGCGCAGGAGCGCGGCGCGCAGTCCGACCGGCTGGCGCGGCACCTCTTCACGGTGACGACCAGCGCCTCACCGGGCAAAGAACTGCGCCTGCTCGGCATCGGCCCGCAACTGGCCGGCCGGCGCAGGACCGCGTGGGAGCAGTGGTACGGCCCGGTGGCCGCAGCCAGGACCGGCTCATCGGTCTGGTACGCCGCGGGCTGGGCGATCTTCGCTGCCGCCTATGTCGCCGCGATCGCGATCGCGGCGACGGGCAGGCACGCATCTGCCGCTTCGGCCATCCTGGTGCTTACCGCGGGCGCACGGCTCTCCTCCTACGTCGGCGCCACGGTCAGTGAGATCGGCTTCCTGCGCGGCATCTGGATGGATGGCTCGCGGCGGCTTGCCTGGCTCGAGGACTATGCCAGCGCCGCAGCCGCAGATGCCGACGTGCCCGCGCCGGGTCGCATCGCCGACGGCATCCGCTTCGACCACGTCACGTTCTGCTATCCGGGAACGACGCAGCCCGCCCTCGCCGACATTGACCTGTTCCTGCCGTCGGGTTGCGTGGTGGCAGTCGTCGGTGAGAACGGGGCCGGCAAGACCACGCTGGTCAAGCTTCTCGCCAAGCTCTACCGCCCGACTTCGGGCCGGATCCTCGTCGACGGCACCGACCTCGCCCGCCTGGACCCGGCGCAATGGCGTCAGCGCATGGCCGGAGCTTTCCAGGACTTCTTCCGGTTCGAGTTCCGCGCCGGGCAGACGATCGGCCTCGGCGACCTGCCCCGGATCAACAGCGAGCCAGCCCTCACCGTCGCGATGGACCGGGCGGGCGCGCACGATGTCGTCGGCACGCTGCCGGCCGGGCTGGCCACGCAGCTCGGCCCGACCTGGCACGACGGCGTCGACGTCTCCTTCGGCCAGTGGCAGAAGCTCGCACTTGCCCGCGGTTTCATGCGTGACGAGCCGCTGATCGTGGCACTCGACGAACCGACCGCCGCGCTCGACGCCGAGACCGAGCACCAGCTGTTCGAGCGGTATGCCAGCCGGGCTCGCGAGCGCAAACAGAACGGCAGCATCACGATCCTGGTCTCGCACCGGTTCAGCACGGTACGCATGGCCGACATGATCGTCGTGCTCGACGGGGCGCACGTCGCCGAGTCAGGCACACACGACGAGCTGATGGCGCGCGGGGGCCGGTACGCCGAGCTGTACCAGATCCAGGCGGCCGCCTATCAGTGACGTCCTGCTCAGTGGACCGTGTTAGCTCGGTCAGGAGCTGAAATGGATCGTCACGGTGTCGGCTGCCCCGTGCACGGCAGGCACGGCGATGAATCCGTGCCCCGCAGCCTCCTGGGCGGTTACCAGGTAATGACGGGACTTGCCGGTCTTAACGCGCGCAGGCACCTTCACCGCGCACACGAAATCGCCGCCCGAAGGGCTCCACTTGCACGTCGCGATCACGGCCTTGATGCCGGGTCCGGTCAATGTGACGCGCACGTCGTGCCGTGCAGCGAGCTGCGCAGCAAGACTCCGGGGCAGCGCCTTGCCCCCAGCATCGGTCAGCCGGAAGCGCACGTCCAGCGAACGCGTTCTGGCCAGCGTCTGGCCTGACCGGGGCGAGATGAAGCCATCGATCCCGTAAACCACTTGGTACGAGACAGACACCGGCGCGGCCTGCTCGTTGCCGGCCTGGCTGGTCGCGCCAGCACAGGTCGCCGTCATAGCGCCGACCCCGCCCGACGGCGTCGGGGCGACCGTGACGGTGGCGTCCGTCGCAACCCCGGAAACGTCATCCGTCGTCGTGCAGCCTGCAGCTGGTACGGCACCGTAGAAGTAGCGCTGGCCGGCGACGACGCCGGTCACTGTCACCGCAGGACCGGAAGTGTCGACCTTCACCGCGAAGGATGCGTGACCAACATTCCCTGCCACGTCGGCGCACGACGCGGTCAGAGTCTGCGGTCCCTCCTCGGAACTGGTGGTGGACTGCGTGCAGTCTGCCGGGTTGACGACGCCGTTGTCCGTCCAGTGCCAGTCCACGGTGACGGGCGAGGTGTACCAGCCGCTAGCGCCCGGACTGCCGGAACTCACCGCTGGGGCCGCTACCGGCGGGCTCGTATCCAGCGGGGTGGTGCAGCCGTCCGGGACGTGGGCGTCGGAGTTGGAGCCGTCCGGACAGATGGTGTTTCCCCACACCACGTTCGCGAGACTGGCACCGGTGATAGTCGCGCCCGACAGGTCCGCGCCACCGAGGGCCGCCTCATCCAGGTCCGCGGAGGTCAGGTCGGCGTCCTGCAGGTCCGCATTCTGGATGCTGGCCTGATCAAGGTCCGCGTCAGACAGCTCCGCGGCCTTGAGGTCGGCATTATCCAGCGTGGCCTGCAGGAAGTTCGCGCCAGACAGATCCAGGCCGGCCAGGTCGTACCCGGCAAGGTCATCCTGAGACAGGTAAGCGCCCGGCCCGACGAGGTAGCTCTGCACTTGCGTCCAGTTAGCGGGCAGCGAGGCAGCCGTTCCGAGGACCGGGCCAACCGTGGCACCGGCCAGGGAAGCGCCCGCGAGGATCATGCCATTGACCGTCGCTCCCTTGAGGCTTCCGCCCTCGAGATTGACGTCCGTCAGGTTCGCGTCGGTGAGGTTCGCCGCGAGACTCGCCCCGGCGAGGACAGCGTCCGACAGGTCAGCGTCGGTCAGGTTGCCGCCGCCGAACTCCGACCCGCCGAGGCTCGCGCCCTGCAGGTTGGCGCCAGTGAAGTTCGCGCCGAGCTGCGCCTCGGACAGGACAGCCCCATCGAGGTCGGCGCCCTGAAGGTCAGCGTTATCGAAGTCGATGCTGGCCAGCAGCGCGCCCGGCAGGCTAACTCCAGGCAGCTTGGCGCCACTCGCGTTCGCGCCCGGGCCGAGCAGGTAGCCGCTAACTGCGAACCACTGGTACGGATAATCCGCCGGCGTTCCGGTGACGTCGCCAGAGATAAGGCCGGTGACGATCGAGTCGGTCATGTTGGCGCCGTCGACGTCGGAACCGGCAATGTCTGCGTCGTTGAGCTGAGCTCCGAGCAGGTCGGCGTCCGTGAGATTGACGTCGGTGAGAGCCGAGCCGATCAGCAGGGCATTCGTGGCGGTCGCGCCGGCCAGATCAGCGCCGGCCAGGTCCGAATCAGTGAGGTTGGCGCCCGTCAGGTCGGCTCCGGCCAGGTCCGCATTGTTGAGGTAGCAGCCACTCCACACCACCCCGGGCGCGGGAGCAGGGGTAACCGCTCCGGTTGTCGGGTCGACGGTCGGGCAGCTGGCTGCCTGTGAGCTCGCCGCGGCGGCGGTCAGCAAACCGAAAGTCAGCGCGGTCGCGCCGGCCGCGCTGAGGAAAACAGGCAGCGTCCTGCGAGCCATCACGGATTTCTCGCTTTCCCCACGTGACGAGCGCCGACTTCGCTCGCGCCGCAGTCACGATATGGCACGTCCGCTAAGAGCGACAAGGTGTATATATGGAGCATTATTATGCCGGCCTGAACATGGCCGAGTTCTCAGGCAGTCGGGGGAGAAACAATGTGGTCCGGGCTGCTGTGTGCTGTCAGGAGAGTGGCTGGTGCGCGGATCTTCGCGGTGGCCGCGACAGCCGGACTCGTCGTCGCTGCGAGCGCCGCGGCTGCCGGGACCGCGCAGGCGGACACAGTTATCTGCCCCACGGTGGCTGCGGGAACAGGATTCCTTACACCGCCCCCGACTGCCGGCGTGGACTGGAGCGGGTGCAATCTGACCGGGGCCTTCTTCGGCAGTGCGGACATCAGCGGAGCGAATTTCACCGATGCCAACCTGTCTGAGGCCGGCCTCGGCGGCGTCAATGCCAACGACGCGAACTTCACCGATGCGACCTTGTCCGACGCCCAAGCCAGCACTGCTCAACTCACGGACGCAGATTTCGTCGGCGCCAACCTGACCGACATGGGTGCCGGCGCCAATTTCACCGGCGCCAACCTCCGCGGCGCCAACATTTCGGCAACCCAGTTTCAGGGCGCCACGTTCGCCGATCTCAGCTCCGGCGATCTCACTGCGACCCAGGCCCCGGTCCTGCCAGCGTTGTGGTCACTGAGCGACGGCTACCTGCTCGGCCCTGGCGTGAACTTCGACGGCCTTAATTTGACCGGCTGGAATCTGTCGAACCTGAACCTGTCCAATAGCGAATTCGTCGGCGCCAACCTGACCAACGCGAACCTGGACGGAGACAACCTGGCCGGCTCCGACGTGCAGGACGCCATCTTCACCGGAGGTTCCTGGACCGCGGTCGAGTCCGGCGGCATCACCGGGACGCCAGCGGCCCTGCCCGCGCACTGGACGATTTCCGACGGCTACCTGATCGGCCCTGACGACGGCCTCGTCAGCGCGAACCTTGCTGGCGCCAACCTGACTGGCGCCGACCTCGCTGGTGCTGACCTCTACCTCGGCAGCCTGGCCGGCGCGAATCTCACTGACGCGGACTTCCAGGGCGCATCCCTTGATCTGGTGGACCTCACCGGCGCGATCTGGTCGGACACCAGCTGCCCGGACGGCTCGAACTCCGACAATGACGGCGGCACCTGCGCTGGCAATATCGACGACCAGCCGCCGACGGCCGAGCCAACACTCGACGTGACGGGCGGCCAAGACGGCTTCTATCCGAAGGTGACGGTCGTCTGGCACTGGACCGACGGCAACGCGACCATTAATCCGGCCGCGTGCCCGGCGTCGACGACGAGCACCACGCAGGGCGACCCCGCCACGATCAACGGGATCTGTCTCAATTCCCTCGGCGGCGTCGGAACCGCCAGCGTCCAGGTGAACATAGAGAATCAGCCGCCGGCAGTATCCGTCACCGGGGTCGGGGCCGGGCACGTCTACGCGCTCGGTCACGTCCCCGCAGCAGGCTGCCGCACCGCCGACAGCCTGTCCGGCGTCGCTCAGAAGGCCTCGGTCACGGTCACGACGACCGGTTCGCACGGCGTCGGACGTTTCACCGCCACCTGCACCGGGGCGGCGAACAAGGCCGGCATCCGCCAGACCGTGCCAGTGAAGGTTCAGTACACCGTTGCGTACGGCTTCAGCGGATTCTCCGCTCCCCGCACCGGAGCGACTCTGGCCAAGTCGGCTCACGCGATCAGCGTCACGTTCGCACTGGCCGGCCCTGGCCGGAAAGGCATCCCGGCACGTGCGGCCTCGAAGCTCAAGGTCCGGGTCACGCTGTCCGGCCCGGGGATCTCCGCCGTCAGGGCAGCGTGCTCCCTTGACTCGGCCGCGAGCGAGTTCCGCTGCACGCTGAAAACGCCGGCAAAGGCCAAGACCGGCAGGTCGCAGAAGTACAAGATCACCGCCTGGGAAGACGTCGGCACGGGATTCGTCGCGGCGCCTGCGGTAGGCAAGGCGGTCAATCCCGAGATCGTCCATTTCAAGTAGCCCTCGCCGGCAATCGATCCAGATGACGTACAGGAGCTTGCATGTCCGCTCGGATGCTCAGCACCCGGCTGCTCGGCCCGATCGCCGCCATTGGCCTGATAGCAGCAATCAACCTCCCGGCCGGGGCCGCTCAGGCGGCCAGCAACCAGGACGCGGTCACGTGCCCTACCGTCAACCCGGCCACCGGGCAGGTGACGCCCGGCTGGGCTAACGGCGTCGACTGGGCGGGCTGCGACCTGGCCGGTGCTGATCTGGAGTACGCGGAACTGAGCAATGCGGAGCTCGCGGGCGCGAATTTCACCGGAGCCGACTTCCAGAACGCGGACCTGTCGGGCTCAGACCTCACCGATGCGGACCTGAGCGGAGCAAAGCTGGAGGCGACGAATCTCTCCGGCACCATCCTGGCCGGAGCGACGCTCACAAACGCCTCCTCGGGCGGAGTGATCGGGCCCGTTGCGTCGCTCCCGCCGGACTGGTCTGTCGTTGACGGCTTCCTCGTCGGCCCGGCCGCGAACCTCACTTACGCCAACCTCCTCGGCAGCGACCTGACCGGCGTCGATCTCAGCGGCGCGAACCTGACCAACGCCAACGTCAAGCAGACGACACTCAGCGGCGTGAACCTGACGGGAGCCACCCTGACGGGCATCGAGTCCGGCGATGTCACCGGGACCCCGGCGGCACTGCCAGCAAACTGGAGCCTGATCGACGGCTACCTGATCGGAGCGGGAGCGGACCTTAGCTCGGCCGACCTCATCGGCGCGGACCTAGCCGGCCTGGACCTGGACGGCGCGGACCTCGCCGGTGCCGACTTCAGCTCTGCGAACCTCACCGATGCCGACCTCAGCGGCGCGACGCTGACGGAAGCCAACCTCGGCGGCGCGGACCTTACCGGTGCCACGCTGACCGGCACGCAGCAGCCGTCCGGCATCACCGGAACCCCGGCGGCGCTACCGGCGAACTGGACCCTGCAGAGCGGCTTCCTGTTCGGTCCCGGCGTCGGCCTGCCCGGTGCGAATCTTTACAAGTTCGATCTCAGCAGCCTTGACCTTGCCGGGGCCGACCTCAGTAACGCTGACCTCCTGGACGTGAATCTGACCGGCGCAGACATGGAGAACGCCGATCTCAGCTCGGCCGAGCTCAACGGCGCTGCGATGGCCAATGCCGACCTCAGTAACGCTGATCTGAGCGAAGCCCTGCTGGAGGACAACAGCCTCGCCGATGCGAACCTGTCTGGTGCGAACCTGACCGACGCCGCATTGCAAGAAGCGGATCTCGCTGGCATCAACCTGACGGGCGCGACGCTGACCGGCATCGCGACCTCGATCGATTACGGAACGCCAGCCGAGCTACCTGCCGACTGGATGTACCAGGGCGGCTATCTCATCGGCCCGGGCGCCAGGCTGTCCGACGCTGTCCTGACCGGTTTGCAGCTGACCGGCGCTGACCTGGCCGGCGCCAGCCTGGTTGGCGTCTCCGCTGAGCACGTCAACCTGACCAACGCGAATCTCACCGCTGCGGATTTTCAGAGCGGCGACCTCTCGTTCGCCAATCTGAGCGGCGCCAACCTCAGCGGCGCCAGCCTCTCCTACACCAACTTGTCCTACGCCAACCTCACGAATGCCAACCTCGACGACGCTGGATATACCGGCGGAACTTTCGCCGGAGTGCTGTGGGACAACACCACCTGCCCGGACGGCAGCAACTCAAATGACCACGTCAACGGATGCTTCACCGCGCTCGGCACGCCGCTCCCTGAGGCGGCTCCCGTTGTTACCAGCGGAACGGTCGGCCGGGACGGCTGGTACACCTCAGCGGTGACCGTCACCTGGAACTGGAGCGATCCGACCGGGACCATCAACACCTCCGACTGCACCAAGTCGAGCACGAGTTCCGGCGAAGGCGCGCTGACACTGTCGGCCTCGTGCGCGAACACGGACGGGACCGTCGGCAGCGCGTCCTACCTCGTGGCTGTGGACACCACGAGACCGCAGGTCACGTTGACCGGCCTGAAGTCCGGTGCCCGGTACGCCGTGGGCGCCGTTCCGGTCGCCGGCTGCAAGACGAGCGAATCTGTCTCGGGTCTGGCGACAGCTGCGACGTTGCAGCCGACCTCTGGGACAAGCGGCCTCGGCGAGCACACCGTGATGTGCGCAGGGGCCGTCAGCACCGCGGGACTGACGGCTAAGCAGGTCCACGTCTCATACTCAGTCTTGTACGGCTTCGCAGGTTTCCAGTCGCCCAAGGCCGGCAGCACGATTGCCAAGTCAGCGCATCACTTCACCGTCCTGTTCCGGCTCGTCAGTGCGACAGGCGCCACTTTGGGCGGCACCACGGCGGCCCGGCTGGGCTCCAAACGCGAAGTGCGTGTGACGCTCAGCGGCCCCGGCGTCAAGGCCGTCGACGCAACCTGCCGCTGGCTCCGCGCCAGCGATCGCTTCCGGTGCAGCGTGCCCATCCCGGCCGCGGCGAAGACCGGTAAGTCGAGGAAGTACTCACTCACTGCTGAGGAGAACCTCGGCTGGGGCTTCGTTGCCGCTCCCGCAGTGGGCGGCACAGCCAGCCAGGAGACGGTGCACTTCAAGTAACGGGCAGGTGCCGGGCCTGGCCGCCGGTCTAGCGGAAGTGAATGACCTCCGGGTTGGCCGACTTCCCGACT
>Ga0335075_10015259_pt1 | contig 11516 bp, 10 predicted proteins | sample Lox_Sample_24_FD_206723 | JGI IMG/M metagenome (GOLD analysis project Ga0335075, IMG submission 206723) | Soil microbial communities from Loxahatchee National Wildlife Refuge, Florida, United States - Lox_Sample_2.4 | ecosystem: Environmental > Terrestrial > Soil > Wetlands | place: USA...
CCTCACCGGAGAAGACTGGAAAGCCTACGAGGCCTCCGGCTGTCAGGCGCCATTTTGGAATGAGAATTTGGGATTTTTTTCGAATTTGGCCATCAATAGTGAGAATATGCCCCGGCCATGTTCTCACTATTGATGGCTTAGTTTGGTGGCAAGGGAGGCGAAATTCGCTTCCTGGCAAAATCTGTCAAAATTCCGTTGGCCCCTTAGTAGGGTTGCGCTACGCAGATGGCGGAGCACCTGCGGATCGGCCACAACACGGGCCAGCCCAGCGAGCAACGCCGGTCGGAATTCGATCGGGAGTGAAGCGATCGCCGCGTGCGTGACCCGCCGCTTGATTGGTCGGGCGCGCACATCGAAATCGGGAAACAGCGTGCCCAATACCCATCCGACGACTGGTTTCTCCCGGTCGGGCGCAATTGGCTTCCAGGTCTGAACCAGCAAGAGTTGCATCACGGCGATTGGGGAATATTCAGCGGAGTTCTCCTGAGCGAGATATCGCTCGATAATTTGTTCTCCCGCCAACGCCTCCGACCATAGGTCGTCGAAGGGAGTTGTCTCGATGAGCGTCGCCCGACTGCCGCGGTGCTCTTTCGTGTCCGTAAAGGCGAGGCCGCAGGCGGGGCATGTTATCCGCCATGCCTTGCTCCAATGTTTTGGAACGGCGCCTTCGGCGCCGTCCTGAGCAAAGCGATCCGCACAAGGATAGCAGATTTGCTGGGGTCTTCCGCGGCTGATGAGGTTGGAGACTTGACCATTAAGTGTGCTGATCTGCGTCATGCCGATCAACACCCCCGGATCGCAGCAGAACTTTTCCGTCAATCGAGCGACGTGTTCCAAGCCGAGTCGATAATCGAGTGTGGTGAGTCTAATGTCGCCAAGGCCGAGCCACTTCGCAAAAAATGAACCCGATACGCCGTAGAATCGAGCGTGTCTGCCAAGCCAAGAGGAGAGCAGTTCGTCGCGCGCCACTTTGAGGACGACCGGCAACGGCTTGGCGTTGGGGGCGATCTCGTCGCTCATTGGAAGGCCATATCCGTTTCTGAAACCGGCTGATACATCTCGACTGCGTCGTCGGTAATGCGCTCCTCGCCCTTTTCAATCGCTTCGATCGCCAGCTCGTTGAGCATTCGAAAAATGCGAGAACTGATCCCGTTGCTCATTTGGAGGATGCGACGAAGACCCTTCACGGTCAGCACGCTGGGTTGCCGCATCGGGAGATTACGGATGATGACAAGGACGAGCTGTTCGAACTCCTTGCCGGCGGTCCATCGTGGCAGTGTAACGGCGTCAAAGCGTCGCGCGAGTTGAACGTCGCCATTGATGGCGTCCCTTGCCTCCATGATTCCGAAGCAAACGAGTGAGAGCTTCAACTCATTGCTCAGAAAGCGGAGGGTGTTGAGGACGATGCGCTGTTCGCGCCAAGACCCCGCGAGAATGTTATGGATCTCGTCGAGAACGAGGATTTGGACGCCAAGATCGCGAAGCGTGTTTACGGCGCCCCTCTCCACATCGACGATGCTGGCGCGCGGATTGTGAGGCGCGTCGACGGCGGAAAGGATCTGAGAAAAAAGCCTTCGTTCCGTTGGGCGCCCGCTCAGTTCAAGGACAAGCAGCTTGCTGGACGCTGTCATCGAATTGGCTGCACAATCCGCTTTGAACTTGTCCACCAACATGGACTTCCCCATCCCGCTGTCACCATAAACAATCAAGGACGGCATCCGCGTGGTGCGCGGATGCTTGAGCAGCTTGTTCAGGTGGTCGAGAATCTGCACGGCTTTCGGATAGGCAATCCATCGTTTCGACTGGATAAAATAGGTCCGCTCTTCGATCGCGCCGGCAATGACGTTTGCAGCTTCATCGGTGAGGTGGTTTGGTTTGAACATCAGGTGGCGGTTCCGAAAGCTCCAGTTCGCTCGGTATGCGTGAGTCGATGCCTGTCATCGACCCCGAGCCGAAATCGTCCCCGACTATTTGTGACTGAAGGGGATTGTTGCGCGCCGCCGCCGTCTTGGCGATTGCCTCGGCGATAATCTGGCGTTGGGCCAGCGCCGTTCGCATGAGCTGGTCGTCATCACGCTCTCCCCTACCCTTCGCCCGCTGCACTTTTCTCGCCAGCTTCCATTCGCGTAGGCTGATCGCAGGGAACTCGAGATTGCGCGCGCGAGCCTCGATGAAATGACGCGTCGAGGGGTGCTGAACAAAGATCCGCGACACATCTCTGGGGTCATACTTGATCAACAAATCCCCCGCGTGCCTGCCGACCTCAGCCGACAAGGCATTCGACCAATAAGGCAGATCATGAATCCAGATGCCGTCGGGCCTTAGCTTCCGGTAAGCATCGGGGAGGAACGACGCCCAGAACGCCATTCGGTCTCTTGGCATTCGCAGGGGAGTCGAAGCTTCATTCTCTTCCCACACTGCAATCGGCGGACGCAGAAGCGCGCTGTGTATCTGCTGATTGTACCGCCCTGCGATTTCCCAGCCCAACGCGCACTCAAACTCACGGAAAGTCATTGCCGAGAAACTGGCGGAGTCGTTGTCTTGCCGAGCTGCGGGACTGGCGAACGTCGTTCCAGGGTAAAAATGCACGCGCCCCATGATCGTGCCGATCAGTCGTTCGATGTGACCGCCATAGCGTGGCGCGCCGACGGGCCGCCAAATGAGTCTTATTCCCTCTTCGCGGCAAGCCCACGAGAAGGCCCTGCTTCTGAAGTCCGCACCGTTGTCGACATGAAGCGCTTCCGGCAGCCCCACCGTAGGCCAACGCGCATCGATCGCGTGTTCTGTGAGCCACGCGCTTTTCTCGTAGACTGCGTTCAACATGCAAAGACCGATGGAGATTCGGGACGGCCTTTCCATCGACAAATGGAACCCGACCACCATCCGGGTGAAAACATCGATCGCCAACGTCAGCCAAGGGCGGACGTTCATCGCCTTACGCGTTGTTTCATCTACGAGGAATAGGTCAACCTCGGTGTGATCGATCTGCACGACCTCCAACGGCCTCGATGCGGCGTACTGGCCTGGGATCGCCTTTGTCGCTTTGACGCCGCTGCTGTCTTTGCGCTTCAGCGCCGCTACGCGCTTGTCGATCCGATCAACCCTTGCTTTGATCGTTCGGCGGTCCGGCAAGGGTAGTCGAGCGCGCGCGCATTTCGCTCTTACCTGCTCGATCAAATATGTCATCGTCGGTCGTTCGGGCTTCAAATAAATCTCCCGGATCGCCAGCGAAATCAGCTTTTCCCTTCGAGGATCCAACACGAACGCGTTCTTGCGGCGGCCCCGTGTGCGCGGTTCAACCGAACTGACGGTTCGATTCCTCCGGAATGCAGAGATCAGCCGATAGAGCGTCGGCCGGCTGACTCCCAATTCCCAAGCCACCTCGTCAACGTCTTTGATCGATAGACGTTTGTCGTCGTGCCGCTGCAAGAGCTCGCTGATCGCCTCTTCGCGTCTGCATCCCTCAAGCCATCTGCGCTGCTTTTCATCGTCGTCAAAGACGCGTTCTTCAGTCACCGCGGCGGCCAGCTCCGCAAAACGTTGGGTGCCTGAAATTCTCACAATTGATGGCTGAGTCAACGGAGATTATCAAATTAAATGGATATTCTCACATATCATGGATAAGCCTAAACTATTGATTTTACTGAATCCGATTTCTCAGACCAAAACGGCGCCTGACAGCCAGCGATCCACTTCGGCGCGAAGCTGCGTCTCCCGCGTCTTCATGCGTTCGTAGCTCATCGCCTTGTGTTTGGAGGCGTTCGCCTTGATCTTCGTGCCGTCGAGCGCGACATGCCCCAGCTTCGCCAGCCCGGCTTTTTCCGCCAGCTTCAGCACTTGCAAAAACAGCCTCCCCAGCGCCGGCAGATGACGCTTCCTGAAGTCGGCGATCGTGCGAAAATCTGGCGCATCGTGCGCGACGATCGTCATGAAATCGACCCGCTCGGCGCATGCCTTCGCGATTCTCCGCGAGGAATAAAGACCAGAGCAATAGGCATAGAGCAGCAGGGCCGTCATCAGGCGCGGATCGAATGGCGGCTGACCAAGCCCGCTTTTATAGCTTGCGACGATCTCCGACAGATCCAGGTGCTCGCGCGCCAAGGCGACGACAAACTGCGCCAGGTGGTCCCCCGGCACGCAATCGGCAATCGCTGGAGGCAGGAGTTGCGCCTGATCAATCTTCCAAGGTCGAAAATGTCGGCTCATGTCGCGAAAGGAATCAGATTCGCCGCGAAATTGCCACCACTACTCGGACACGCTCCTAGTCTCTTATGTTCGCGGTCAAGAGATAAGGCGTGGTTGAGCGCCGGCTGAGCGGAAGGCCGTTGGCGAGAAGGGACCGTGGCTGCGCAGAGCTGGGAGCGGAGCGAGAGACGACGGTTGATCAAACTCTTATCCGCGGGTTGGTTACCGCCTTCCGTGTCTTCGTCTCGGGGCTTTCCTCGGTCTAGAGGACGGGCGTCAAGCGTGAGCTCGGCCACATAACTAGCGACGGGAGTTCCCCACCTTCGTGCTCCGCTCCCGGCCCTGCGCAGCGGGATGTAGAGACTGCGCCTTTGCCTTACGCCAGCACGACCTCCCGTCCGATGGCCCACAGGAAAGCGGCGATCTCGCGGGCGATAGCGGCCGCCACGACCGGCAGCTTCTTGCCCGCGGCGGTGAGGCGGCGATACGCGCACGGATTTTGGCAGTCCCTCCCGACGGGCTCTCAAGGTCTCGCTCACTCTCGCGGGATAGCGGTAGGTCCAGGCGGCCTCGACGAGCGCCCGCCGGGCGCGGCGGTTGCCGGCCAGGGTAAGGCCTTTCCGTCGGATCGTATCGCCGGTCGAGCGCTCGGCCGGAACAAGGCCGAGAAAGGACATGAGCTGTCGCGGCGTGTCGAACCGCCGCACGTCGCCGATCTCGGCGGCGAAAGTCACGGCGACAAGAAACGAGGCGCCGCGCATCGCCTGGTAGGCCGCAACAACCGGCACCATGGACCAGGCCGGCACGATGAGAGCGAGTTGCTTCTCGAGACGGCGCAGACGCTGAAGGGCGTCCTCGATTGCGTCGATGGCTTCCTGAAAGACAATCTGTTGCGCGAGGTGCTCGAACTTCTGGCCGGCAAGCCAGCGTCGATGCGCCAGCGTCCAATGGCCGCCGCCGCTGTAGATCCGGCTGTGCCGCAGCAGGAAGTACAGCAACTGCTGGCGTTTGCGGCGGAGATCGTCGGCCGCCGCCTCACGCGCCCGCACAAGATCGCGCACTGCTTCATGCGCCACGTCTGGCGCCCACACTCCGGTCAGTTCGCCAGCCCGATGGAGCTTCGCCAGCGTGACCGCGTCACGCCGGTTCGTCTTGATCCGCTCGCCCGCCCGCTTCGGGATCAAGGCCGGAGCGACCACCAGGCAATCGTGGCCAAGCGCCTTGATCTGGCGATAAAGCCCATATCCCGTCGGCCCGGCCTCAAAGCAGACATGCAGCCGGTCGTATCGCTCCGCTAGTCGCTTGATCGTCCGCTCGATCGGTCCCGGGCTGTTCTCGACCTCGCCGAGAAATCGGACCTCTCCAGCCCGGCCTCCTTCCGCGATCGCCACGGCGTGCTTCTTCTTGGCGACGTCAAAAGCGACAAAAACTTCGCTATGCTTTCCCATGGTCCGCCCCCCGTGCATGAGGCTCGGCTCGGTCCGCCCGAGCAACCCTCGTTCTTACCCGCACGAAAGGCGGGCCACCGGCTCAGCCCGCGAACATGACGTCTAGCCCTGTGATTTGTTTGCGCGCGCGCCCCCGATCGCATCAGGCTTCCTGCGCAACGAACCCAGACTGCGGCGGAATTGGACTGGCCAGCGCGTCACTTGGTATGTGCGCGGCGACGCCTCCTCGGGGAACCGATCGACTTCCTTACTTCTCTTACGCGATGTTCGCAGGATTCGCTCTGACCGCGCTGGTCGGACCGATGATGAACAATGCGGGCCTTTACTGGATCGCGATCGAGCTGACGACGCTGGTCAGCACCCTCCTTGTCGCCTTGCGTGCCGCAAAAGGCGCCTCAGGATGAGGGAGTGCTTTTGAAACAGATGGGGTGATTGGGGTCTCGCCCGCGGCGGGTGGCTGCTCCTGTCAAGATGTGAGAACGTGGTCGGCTTGGCGTCGCCACAGGCATCGAGAAGGAGCAGTCATGACGTATTTTGCCGGACTTGACGTTTCGTTGGAAGAGACCGCCGTCTGTGTGGTCGACGAGACGGGACAGATCGTCAAAGAGGCCAGAACTGCGAGCGAGCCGGAAACGCTGATCGTTGCTCTTCAAGGGATTGGCGTTGCGCTTGAGCGTTTGGGTCTAGAGGCGTGCTCGCTGACCGCATGGCTTCATGATGCGCTGACGCAGGCAGGGCTGCCGGCGATATGCATCGAAACGCGCCAGGCGAATGCGGCAATGAAAACCATGCCCAACAAGACTGACCGCAACGACGCCCGCGCGCTCGCGCAGATCATGCGGACGGGCTGGTTCCGACAGGTTCACGTCAAGAGCCGGAACTGTCGGCTCTGGCGCTCGCTTCTGATCGCGCGCCGCACCATTCTCAACGAGATGCGGACGATCGAGAATGTTGTCCGGGCGATCCTGCGGGAGGCAGGCCTCAAACTTGGAACCCCGCCACGGGCCGTCTTTGCCGACCGCGTTCGGGAACTCGCCGGGGCAGATCCAGCCGTTGCGCCCTTGGTCGATCTCCTGCTTGCCGTTCTCGGCACAATGCTGCGTGAGTTCGGGCGTCTGACCAAGCAAGCGCTTGACGCGGCCGTCGAGAGGAAAGCTGCCGACGGTTCATGAGCGCTCCCGGCGTCGGGCCGATCACGGCGCTCGCCTGCCGGGCGACAATCGAGAGGCCGGAGCGGTTCCAGCGCTCGCGCGACGTCGGCGCCCATCTCGGCCTCACGCCAGCGCGCTATCAATCTGGCGAAACCGATATCCAAGGCAGAATCAGCCGCTGCGGCGACGAACTCGCCCGCACGGCCCTCTACGAGGCCGCCCACTGCTTGCTCACGCGCAGCAGCAAATGGTCGAGCTTGCGGGCCTGGGGCATGAAGATCGCCAAGCGACGAGGCATGGCGCGCGCCCGCGTCGCTGTCGCCCGCAAGCTCGCCGTGGTGCTGCACAGGATGTGGCGCGACGGAACCGAATTCCAGTTCAGCCGTGAAGCCCGCTTCGGCTGACTGCTTGGCCACCGCGTAAGGGAGATCAATGAAACAAACGGAGATCAGAGAAGCTTTGATCAAAAGGGATTCGCCCGAAGGGTGAAGCCGATCGTTCCCGTGGGGACGAAGGGCGGGATGATCTCGTTGAGAGTCTCGAACCTGTAGACCAAAGGTCTGCAAGGTCGCGAAACAGATTGAGACGTCCGGCCCTCCTAACCCCATCATGCGGCAGCCGCGCGCCGACCGCGAAGAGAAGCGTCAAGCCCACGCGAACGAGACGCCAGCCGGACGGACGGACGAGTGGACAGGAGCCGCTTGACCTCAACGACCCCAATCAGAGAAGGCTCTTAGGGCGGAGCGGCAAGCCGACGGAAGCCGAACCTTCAAGTTGATTGAGGCGGAGCCGCTGCAGACAGGCTACGGCGTGGATTTATATAACGAGATATTTGCGCAGAGGCGTCTGTCAGTGGAGAAACGTCCGGCGTCAGGGCAATGAATTCAGCTTGATTGTCCATGAAAATTCTAAGAGACCTGCATGAACGGACGGCTGCGCCTCTTGGCGACGTATCGACAATGCGCTTGTGCGTGCTTGTGAAGTCGAGTATATAAATTCGTAGGGAATGGAGTCTCCCGAAACCGCCCCCGATATGGCTAATGACTCCTACCGCGACGATCGCGGCAGGAGTTAAGCGACGGGGCCGCTCACCCAACGTGAGCGGCCGTGTAAATGGGCTGTCCTGATCCAACGAAACCCGTGCTGCAGAACGGGACGTTGAAGTTCAGGGAGAAGCCCGGGCAGTTCCTGTCGCAATCGCCGCTCCACCTTGTTCGGAGGAGGAGACAAATGGCGTATGTGGAACTAAGCCCGATGATCGCGGCGCTGCGCAATCGCCCCACGGATTTCGAGGTCGATCGCGGCTGGCTGACACACTTTCCGAGTCGACACAGTTTCAAGTTTGACCGGCTGGGGAATGTCGCAATGCGTGCGCGCTGCGACTGCGCACACTTATCGGTGCGTGTCGAGGATGGACAAGAGCTGTGGACCGCCTATCGAGAGTGGCATACGAACTATTGGCGTCCGATCGAGATAAATCGCGAATTCGCGGCCCACTTCCGTTGCCCCAACATTTTGCAACGGGCTCTCCGCGGACTTCTCGCGAAAGCGCGCCGGGTCCTGCTTGATCCAACCCTCGATCAGGAACCTGCGAACGTGGTCGCTGATCGCGCTGTGGTCGTGAACGGCTGAACACCGCAGTCATGCCCATCTGATCGTAACCGGGCGACGCCATCCAGCGGAGCTGGCTGGCGCGCTTACTTTACTTCCTTTGCTGGAGAACTCATGCGCAGCGGTCACCCCGACGATTCCAGCAGCCACATCCATCACCTTCTGAATGATCCTATGATCCAGAGGGTGATGGATGCGGACAAGGTCGACACGAGCGCTTTACTCGCCATCCTTGTTCGCACGGCCCATAGATTAAAGGAGCAATATTCCGACTTGACCGCCGGAGCTCAGGTCCTTGCGGAGCGCGTTACGCCATTCGATACGAAATTTAGGCCGGGCGTCGGCGTCATGTTGGTCAACGGTTTCGGCCAGGTTTTCGTCGGTAAGCGCGTCAATATGATCGAAGAAGCATGGCAGATGCCGCAGGGCGGCATCGATGGAGACGAAACGCCGATCATCGCGGCGATGAGAGAGCTTCTGGAAGAGCTGGGCACGGCGAACGTCGAAGTTGTCGCCGAGTCGAGCCGATGGTTGCAGTACGAATTGCCAAGCTCCCTTCAGGGGCGCGCTTGGGGCGGTCAGTGGCGCGGCCAACGTCAAAAATGGTTTCTGATGCGATTTCTCGGCGACGATCGCGAGATAAACATCGCCACCGATCATCCCGAGTTTTCGGCCTGGCGATGGGTCCCTCCGGAGCATCTTGTCGAATTGATCGTTGCGTTCAAGCGCCGACTTTATTTGGACATTGTCGAAGAGTTTGCCGACTTTCTGTCTCGCGGGCAGCAGAAAGGCGGAGACCGGCGTTAATTGCCGAGAACCTCGAGCCCGCGAACAAAGTTTGGATCACACGGAGAAATGCAGTGGCATTCACAATTCTCGCTTTGGTGGGCGTGGCCTTGGCCGTAACCGTGCATTCGTACAGGCGCGCAGCCGTTGTGTCGCCTGTCCGCATCAAGCATCGAAGTCGCCGCTAAATCCAGTTGAAGGTGTCGACTTCGCTCGGAGACCGAAGCTGGAACCGCAATGCGCGAAGCCGCGTCCGGAAGCCGGTTTCGTCGGATGCGCTCCCGCAAAGACAGTCTCGTCCTTACTCGAGGGGGGATCCAGCCTCTCGGTGAGATGGTCGAGATTGTGCTCGACGCGGTTCCCATGGCGTCTACCGCGAGTTCATTGCCGACCCGAATGCGCGAGCGGTCATTGCCGCGGTCGCCTCCAAAGAGATTTTGAATGGATTTGCGCGAATATGAGCAGCACAAGTTCGCGATCGCCGATCTGTTGCGTCAGATGGAGCTGGCCGCGCCTGACAAACAGCGCTGGCGAGACCAGGCGACCGCCCTATTCACCCGGCTCGCGGAAGACCGCTTCAATCTGGTTCTCGTCGGGCGATTCAGTCGCGGCAAGACCTCGCTGATGAACGCGATTCTGGGAATGGACCGGCTGCCGACAGGAATCATCCCGCTTACCTCCGTGATAACTTCGGTTGCTTACGGCAGCGTGGAACGCGTCAGGCTGCGTTTCACGAAAAGCTTCATGGACGAAGACGTCCCACTAGCCTCTCTGCCACAATATGTGACTCAACAGGGCAATCCCGGCAACGCCAAGGGGATAAAGGAAGCCGAGGTGCAACTGCCGGCCGAGATCCTGCGGCGTGGTTTCTATTTCGTCGACACCCCGGGCCTCGGCTCCGCGATCGAGGAGAACACTCGCACCACAGAATCGTACCTTCCAGAAGCTGACGCCTTCTTGCTCGTGACCAGCTTCGACAGCCCTCTTTCGGAGGAAGAATTGCGGTTCTTGCGCGAGGTCTCTTCCTCGTCGCGGCGCGTCTTCGTCGTCTTGAACAAGCAGGACACGGTCAACGATGAGGAGCGCAGCGAGGCGCTCGTGTATGTCCGCCGCAAGCTCGACGCGACGTTTGAGCAGAAGTCGCCAAAGATATTTTCGATTTCCGCTCGGCAGGCGCTGGAGGCCAAACAAGCTCGTGATTCCCAGCGTCTCGAGGCGAGCGGGATCCTCGTCCTGGAGCAGGAGCTGGTCGATTTCCTGCTGACGCAGAAACGTTCGGAATTTCTGCTAAGGATGTGCGATCGGCTGGCCGATCTCGCGCGGAGCTTTCCTGGGTCCGAGCAAACCCTGGGGCTGGCCGAGAGGATCTCTGCGCTGTCGCGGCGAATCGCCATCGATAGTCCAAGCCGGGCGCGAAGCGAACCAACGCAGAAGTCGGTGGCGGACGCGCCGACGGCGGCGCAACTTCAGCCTTGCGAAGTCTGCGCCGCGGCTTCGTCGGCGCTATGGGAGTTCCAACGCGGTTTCCAGTATGAGATCATGATCAACCGCGCGGCGCAGCGCGATCTGGCGGCGCGCGGCGGCCTCTGCAGCTTTCACACCTGGCAGTATGAGGCCAATGCATCGCCTCAGGGAGTTTCCGAGGGCTATCCTGCCGTGCTGGAAGATTGGGCGGCCTGGATGCGAGGCGCTGCGTCGGACGCGGAGATTCTGGGCGTCGCGGCGAAATTGAATGCGCGATTGCCCAACGAGGCGAGCTGCGTTCTTTGCCGCGTGCGCGCGAAAGCGGAGTCAGACGCGATTGCGGGCTCGTCGCGCCGATTGACCGTTGAAGGATCGCAAGCGCTCAATCGCTTGTCCGCCCTCTGTCTGCCTCACTTTGGCCGGCTTATCGGGACGTTGCGAAACGAACAGCTTATTGGGGAGCTCTTGACTCGCCAGGCGGCGCTTCTCGAGCGGTTGGCGGAAGACATGAAGCGGTCCGCTTTGAAGCATGACGGCGTTCGGCGTTATTTGCTGAGCGACGAAGAGGAGTCCGCGAGCAAGCGCGGGCTCTCGCTCCTGGCGCGGGCCAGACCTATCGCGGATTAAGAAAGGGCAGTTCGCACCGCGAAAGAGGTCCTGGCGAACCTCGAACTTTGCTCAGCCCTCCTTCAAACAAAGTAGGTCGAGACGGAGTGAGACATGACGACGGTCATTCTGGTTCGCCACGGACATGTCGAGGGCATTCGGCCGGCGCGTTTCCGCGGGCGGCAACCGTTGCCGCTCTCCGAACAAGGTCTGATGGAGGCCGAAATGACGGCGCAACGAGTCGTATCCGCATGGGCTCCGACGG
>Ga0335075_10015260_pt1 | contig 11515 bp, 7 predicted proteins | sample Lox_Sample_24_FD_206723 | JGI IMG/M metagenome (GOLD analysis project Ga0335075, IMG submission 206723) | Soil microbial communities from Loxahatchee National Wildlife Refuge, Florida, United States - Lox_Sample_2.4 | ecosystem: Environmental > Terrestrial > Soil > Wetlands | place: USA: Florida...
CGTGGCCTGCAGATCGGCGACGAGGCGCTCCGGGCGAATCGGCCGCTCCTCCGAGGCCGCAAGCGCGGCGAAAACGTCGAATTTCTCCCGTTTGGCGATCGCCACGCGCCGCGCCGCGGGGGTGTCCCGCGTTGACGGCGGCTGAAGCGATTGTCCGAGAATCTCCAGCAGGCCGGCAAGTGCGAGCTTCGCGTCGCCGACGACGGCGGCAACCGTTGGATAGTTCGCGCCGATCACGCTGGGATCGACGTCGATGTGCACGATCTGGGTCGTCGCACGATCCGGACGGCGCCAGCGTTCGGTCGTCACCGAACCGGCGCGGCAGCCGACGAAGAGCACGCAATCCGCCTGTGCGACGATCGCGCGCACCGGAGCCGTCCCGCCGTTGCTTCCCACGACACCGAGCGAAAGCGGGTGCGTATCCGAGATACTCCCCTTCCCGCTGATCGTCGTGCCGACCGGTGCGTCGAGCAGCTCGGCGAGCGCGGCGAGTTCAGCTTGCGCACCGGAGATCGTGACGCCGCCACCGACGATGATCTGTGGCAAGCGCGCATTGCGCAGCACCTGCGCTGCCGCCTCGAGCGCCGCAGGATCGGCGGCGCTCCGCTGCGCGGGAAAACGTCCGAAGGCCGCATCGGCACGCACGTCGTCGGCCGGCGCATGTTCCTTCTGCACGTCGAAGGGGAAACAGAGGTGCGCGGCACCTGGGCGTCCGGTCGTCATCTGCACGAATGCGGCGCGCACCATGCGCGGCAGATCCGCGGCGCGCAAAAGCGTGGTGTGCCACTTGGTAAGCGGTGCGAAGAGCGCGCCCTGGTCGAGTTCGGTCAGGGTGAAGCGTCCGCGCGAGGTAGTGGCGACGTCGGTCGTGATCGCGAGCAGCGCAATCGACGACTCGTTGGCCTCGACGACGCCCGGCAGAATGTACGTCGCGCCGCCGCCGCTGGGCCCCTCGCAGACTCCGACCCGCCCGCTCACCCGCGCATAGGCGTCGGCCATGTAGGCCGCCGAGCGCTCGTCGCGGGTCAGGACGTGACCGATGCCGTGGTCGAGCCGCGCAAGGGCGTCGTAGAAGGGCAGACTCGTGTCGCCGCAGAGCCCGAAGAGGTGCCGCACCTGCAGCGAATCGAGCATCTGCACCATCGCTTCGGCGCCGGTCACGTCGTTGTCGGCGCCTCTGGCCTGGGGCACCGGGGCGGTCTGGATCATCGTCGCCTTCCCTTCGCGCGCAGGACGGCGCGCCCTGGAACGACCATGATTCCAGTCGTGCTGCTCCTGGGAATCGAAACTTCATGCGACGACACCGCCGCGGCGGTCGTCGCCGACGGGCGGCGCGTCCTCTCCAACGTCTCGACGAACCAAGACGCCTTCCACGCGCGCTTCGGTGGCATCGTCCCGGAGATTGCCGGACGCCAGCACGTCGCACTCCTCTCCGCCGCCGTCGACGACGCGCTCGGCCGCGCCGGCGTTGCCTTGCCTGACCTCGACGGCATCGCCGTTACCGCCGGCCCGGGGCTTATCGGGAGCCTCGTCGTCGGTGTCGCCTCGGCTAAGGCGCTCGCGTTCGCCGCGCGCAAGCCGCTGTACGCCGTCAACCACCTGCACGGCCATATTTTCGCCCCCTTTCTCGACCGGACGGAAGAGCCGCGTTATCCGCTGCTCGCACTCCTGGTCTCCGGGGGGCACTCGCAACTCGTCGCCGTGGAGAGCCCCACGGAGATGCGAATCATCGGCAAGACCCGCGACGACGCCGCCGGCGAGGCCTTCGACAAGACGGCGCGGCTCCTCGGCCTCCCCTTTCCGGGCGGTCCGCACATCGACCGGCTCGCGAGCAGCGGAGATTCCAAGGCATATGCATTCCCGCGGCATCGCGCCGACCCGGGCGCCCTCGACCTCTCCTTCTCCGGCCTCAAGACCTCGGTTCGCTACTTCCTGGAAAGTGAGGCGGGCAAGGGCGCGAACCGTGCCGATGTAGCCGCATCCTTTCAAGCGGCGGTCGTCGACGTGCTGATCGACCGCTTGCGCCGGGCTCTCGACGCGCGCACCTACGAGGCCGTCGTGCTCTCAGGCGGCGTTGCGGCGAACTCGGCGTTGCAGGCAGCGTTCCTGGCCATCGGCCGGCAGCGCGGGATCGACGTGTTCGTCCCCCCGCCACGGTACTGCACCGACAACGCGGCGATGATCGCTGCAGCCGCCGACCGCCAAGGAGAAGCGGTCCGAGCCGACGTGCGTACCCTCACCGCAGACCCGAATCTCCCCTTCGCGCCCCAGCGGACGGCCCTTCTGGGAACCGGCTCTCCACAAAAAGCTTGCGTCCGCGCTGTGGAAGGTGTGGAGAGTCGGGCCCCCTTGTAGCGCGCTCACGGCTGTTCAAAGGTCCAGCGGCGAATGGCCGCGACGAGCACCTGGCGCTCCAGAGCGTGGATACGCTCGACGAGCGCCTCGACCGGTTCCTCCGGGGCCCGGAGCAGGGGCGCCCGCGCCATGATCTCACCCCGGTCGACCTCGACGCGCAGCCGATGGACCGAAGCGCCGAACCACGGCGATCCGTAGGCGATGGCGTCCTCGATGGCGTGCGCACCGCGGAAGGCTGGGATCACGTAGCCGTCGGGCATCGTCACCGTCTCGAGCGGCAAGTCGAGGGGGAGGAACGCGGGATGCAAGTTGAGTGTCTGCGGAAAGCACTCGACGAACGCCCGCGGGAGGACGTGCATCCACCCCAGCAAGAGAACGAGGTCGGGCTGCGCCCGCTCCACCGCTTCGAGTACGGCGGCGTCATACGCGGCCCGCGGCTGCACGCCGCGTTCCCAGACCAGTATGGTCGACGGAATCTGCGCCGCGCGCGCACGTTCGAGCGCATACGCTTGGGTGCGATTGGCGATCAACGAAACCAGCTCGAGCGGAAGGCGCTGCTCGCGCACCGCGTCGATGATCGCCTGAAAATTCGAGCCGTTCCCGGAGGCAAGGACGGCGGTCCGATACGCGCGCCCGCTGGGGTGAAGCGGAAGAGCCTCAACGACGTGAGCACCCGTCGTGCGCTCGTAATACTTGATGAGCCGCCCCGACTGCACGGCCGGAATGAGGGCACGCGCATAGCCGCGCTCGCGCAACGAGAAGAGTGCTCCTTGGAGGAGCACCGGTCCCAGGCCCGTCTTTCGCGCGCGCGGCACGAGGCCAAACGGGCCGAAGATGCCGACGTCGTGGCGTGTCGCCCAGGCGCGCAACCAGCGGAAGTGCAACCCGCGCGGATCGAAGGTGGCAAAGCCCAGTGGACCCTTTGCATCTTCGGCAATGTACGATCCGCCGGCGTACGCTTCAGACGACCACGAGCCACCGAACTGCGCATCGATCCAGGAGAGATATCGCTCCGGCGTCCGCACGTATCGCTGCACGCGAATACCGCGCGCATAGAGAGCCTCGAGCGCCTCGTGGACGGGCTGCGTCGCAAAACGCGGATCGTCGAGATCCGCCAGCAAATTCACACGAGATTCGGTTGCGATCATGCGTCGCGCGCGGGATGCACGACGACGGCTGGGTCCCCTTCTGCGCGCTGTTCGATCCAACCGACGACACGCGCACCCGAGACGGCGCTCACGGCCCGCGCCGCGTCAGCGAGCGGAACGATCAGCGTATAGCCGATCCCCATGTTCAAGGTTCGATAGGATTCCTCGTGCGAAAGCCGTCCGCGCGAGACCAGCTCGCGCTCGATCGCCGGGATCGTCCAGCGCCGCTGCTCGAAGATTGCCTTGCACCCGGGCGGCAACGTCCGCGGCACATTTTCGAGCAACCCGCCGCCGGTGATGTGCGCCATCGCTTTCACGTCGGCGACGCGCTCGATCTCCCGCACGGCGGCGTAGTAGGAGGGGTGGGTCGTAAGTAGTGCATCGGCAAACGTCGTTCCCATAAATGGTGCGGACCACTCGCTTGGTGGGATGAGCGCGCGCGCGAGGCTGAAGCCGTTGGTGTGCAGACCGATCGCCGGCAACGCGATGATCGCATCGCCCGGGGCAACTCGATCGTGATTCGGCACGTCGCCGATATCGACGATGCCGACGATCGTCCCCGCGAGATCGAAGTGCTCCGGCGCGTAGATGCCCGGCATCTCCGCCGTCTCACCGCCGAGCAGCGCCATCTCGTGCGCCCGGCAGGCCAGCTGAATTCCGCCGACCACTTCACCGGCGACGGCGGGGTCGAGTTTTCCGACCGCTAGGTAGTCGAGAAAGAAGAGCGGCTTGGCATTGACGACGAGAATGTCGTTGACGCAGTGGTTGACGAGATCTTCCCCAACCGTATCGTAGCGTTGCAGCTCGGCTGCGATCAGGATTTTCGTTCCGACGCCGTCGGTCGAACCGACGAGCGCACGGCCTTCGTCGCCCGGAAGCTGAAAGAGTCCGGAGAAGCCGCCGATCGTCCCGAGCTGAAGCGGGTGGCGCCAAGCGCTGGTGATCTCTCGATACCGTGCCACCGCCTGGTTTCCGGCTGCAATATTGACTCCCGCCCGGGCATAGGCGTCCTTCTCGTCCATTGCCTCGGGCGTTTCGTCTTCATGCTCGCTTGTCATGCAAATGGCCAGCGTCGTCCCGTGGCGCTTTGGGAATAGGACAGCGTGGATTCCGCCGTTGAGGAGCGCCGCGATGTCACCGAGTATGGTCTTCGGCGCGTTTTGATCGTCTCAGGCGTGATGGCCGCCGCACTGATGCAGACGCTCGACACGACGATCACCAACGTCGCACTCCCGACGATTCAGGGAAATCTCGGTGCGACCCAAGACGAAGGCACCTGGATCGTGACGGCTTACACCATCGCGGCCATCGTCGTGATTCCCCTGACCCCGTGGCTGCAACACCGTTTCGGCCGCCGGAATTATTTCGTCGCCTCGATCGTCGGATTCACACTCGCCTCGGTCGTCTGCGGCGCCTCCGGCAATCTCGGCCTCTTGATCGTCGCACGAGTCGTACAAGGCGCGTTCGGCGGGGGCCTGCTCGCGACCGCACAGGCCATCTTGCGCGATACCTTTCCGCCCGAACAACTCGGCACCAGCCAAGGCATCTTCGCGCTCGGTGCGATCATGGGGCCGGCGCTCGGACCGCCGCTCGGCGGAATCCTGGTCGACAACTACTCGTGGAACTGGGTCTTCGACATCAACATCATTCCGGGTCTGTTTGCGTCGATCGTACTTTTTGCGTTGCTCAAAGACCCTGATTCAGCCCATCACGGGCGAGTCGATTTCGTCGGCCTGGTGCTGCTCGCTGCGGGCCTGGGCTCCATGCAGTACGTGTTGACCGAGGGCGAGCGAAACTACTGGTTCGACGATCCCGTCATCTCGTCGTTGACCGCGCTGATGGTGGTGAGCCTCGCGCTCTTCTGCTGGTGGGAACTCAACGGCACCGACGTGCCGGTCGTGGACTTGCGCATCCTGCGCAACCGTACGGTCGCAGCGGGGTCGGTGCTGGCGCTCGCACTCGGTGCCGCGATCTTCGGCTCGACCTACACCTTGCCGCAATTCACCCAAGGCTCACTCGGCTTCACGCCGACGCTGAGCGGTGCGCTCTTCATCTTGCGCGCTGCCCCGATCATCCTCGCCACTCCGTTTGTCGTGCGCTTCAGCGGCCGGCTCGATGCGCGCGTCTTTTTAGGCGTCGGCTTCTTCCTCATCGCACTCGGCAGCTGGACGCAGGCGCTCGTGACGACCGGCCAAGCCGACTTTTGGAATTTTGCCGTCCCGCTCGCCTTGACGGGCCTTGGGGCGTCCTTTCTCTTCGTTCCGCTCTCGATTGCGGTGCTCGGCGCAACGACGCCAAGCGAAGGACCGAAGGCCGGTGCTTTCGTCAATCTTGCAACGCAGTTGGGAGGATCGATCGCCGTCGCCGCGCTCGCCGTGATCGTGGACCGTCGCGAGACCCTTCACTACGAAACGCTCGCGTGGCATGCGACCGCCGCCAACGCCGTCGTTACGCAATTCTTGCGGCACAGTAGCACGAGTCAACTCGCCTTCATCATGCGGGTGCAAGCAGAGATTCTCTCCTATGCCGATGCGACCGTGGCTATCGCAATTCTCGCGATCATCTGCGTACCGCTCGTCTTCTTCATGCGCAAGCCGCAAAAGCCCGCCGCCCGAGTGGAAGTCGGCGGGTGAGCCGCTCGTCAGCGCGCAGGGCGAATGCGGTAGATCTCGCCCGCCAAGTCGTCGGCGACGAAGAGCGAACCTCGTGAGCCGACGGCGATTCCGGTAAAGCGCATCTTCCAGTGGGTGTCGCTCGTAACCGCGCGTGCATCGGAGAGAAACGGCTCCCACTGCGTCGTGGGATCGTCCCAATTCACGGGCTTTGCGGGGCGATCGCCTCGCATCGGCACGAATTCGACCCGCGGGACCGTTGCCGGACAGCAGTGCCACGACCCGTGACTGGCGATGAAGAGACCGCCGCGGTAGTGCCCGGGAAAAGCGTAGGCGCCGCGCGGTGCACTCGGGTAGAAGACCGCGCCGATGTGCGTCGCGTAGGCCGGTAATTCGACTAGCGGCACGACGACGTCGTCGCAGCTGGGCGGCGGCTCGACGCCCAGCGGATTGTACGCGTGGTGGTCCTCCTCGCAACTCGGCCAGCCATAGTCGGCGACGCCGGGCCGCGCGCTCACGTCGTCGGCAAACTCATAGGGATGACCGTACGGCAAATTATCTTGGCCTGCGCCCGCCGCCCAAAGATGCCCGCTCGCCGGATCGATCGTGAGCGCAATCGCGTTGCGAATGTGCGTTGCGCGCGCCGACATCGTGCCGCCACGCAGCGGCACCTGTTGAATCGTCGCGCGCGTCGGATCGGTTTCGGTACAGGCGTTGCACGACGAGCCCACCGAGATGAAGATCGTCGTGGGGCTCACCGCGACCGAGGTCGTGCTGTGCACGTCCCCGTCGGAATGCGGGGCGACGGGACCCTGTCGCACGCGCGCGACGATCTGTGGGTTCGAGCCGCTCTGTGCGCCGGCGTGGTAGGCGATACGCCAGACGAAGTGATCGGTCGCTGCATAGACGGCGCCGTCGGGGCCGAGCGCCACCCCCGCCGCCGGCCCTTCGCCCAGCTCGACGAAGGTCTTCGGCTCCCCGGCTGCGCCGGGATTTTCGGCGTGTGGGACGATTGCGATCGTGTGACCTTCGGTGCCGACCAAGAGGTCGCCGTTTGGGAGCGCGGCGAGTTCACGCGCACCGTGGACGCTCGCAACGACTTCGCCGGTGAAACCAGGAGGAAGGTGGAGATTTGCCGCTTGCTCTGCGGGCGAGGCTCCAACGCAGTCGGTTACCGCCGCGCCTACTGCCGACATTGCAATAATCCCCGCCAGCACGCGCAGGGGCTGTTTGTACGGCCGCAAAAGCTCGCACACTTGTCTCATCGTCGGTCGTCGCCTCGTTCGTTCATCCCTGAAAGGCTATTATGCAGATTCGCGTAGCATCCGGGCCACCAAGCACACTCGCGGCAGGGTCGCTCGCCGTCGGCATCTTCTCGGACGGCCGGCTCGATGGCGCGGCGCAAGCGGCCGATCAGGTGTTGGACGGTGCCATCAGCGAGATCCTCGCCAGCGGCGAGATCAAAGGCGAGGTTGGCGAGACTTCGCTCATCCATGCCAAGCAGCTCGGGATAAAACGAATCCTCGTGATCGGCTTGGGCGACCGGGCGAAATTCGAGCCCATCGCACTCGTCCGTTTCGCCGGAACGGCGGTGCGCTTTCTCGCGCGCCGCAAGGTCACCTCAATTGCACTCGCCCTTCCGCTCGAAGCCCAACACCACGTGCGCGCGAGCGCATCCGCACTAGTCGAAGGGGCGCTCGCGGCGACCATCGACACGACGACCTACCGCACGGAGCCCGAGAAACCGATCGTCCTCGACGAGTTGATCTTGCTGCAGACCAGCGGAGCACACGAGTTCGAACGCGATGCCCTCGATGAGGGCGCCCGGCACGGCCGCATTCTCGGTGAAGCGATCAACTTCTCACGTATCCTCGCGCTCACGCCGGCGAACGACATGACGCCCACGATTCTCGCGCAGCGCGCGAAAGAGCTGGCGCAGCAGCACGGGCTAGAGGTCGACATCCTCGAGCGAGCACGGATCGAGCAGCTCAAAATGGGAGCGCTCCTCTCGGTTGCACGCGGGAGCGACGAACCGCCCACGATGATCGTCCTCAGCTACAACGGCGATCCGTCGAGCAGCGAGAAGCTCGCGCTCGTCGGCAAGGGCGTCACCTTCGACTCCGGCGGGATCTCGATCAAGCCCTCTGAGCACATGGAAGAGATGAAGTACGACATGTGCGGTGCTGCCGGCGTGATCGCGGCGATGGGCGCAATTGCCCAACTCAAACCGAAGATCAACGTCATCGGCGTCGCCCCCGCCACCGAGAACCTTCCGGGGCCGCGGGCGACCAAACCCGGCGACGTCGTGACGGCAATGAGCGGCAAGACGATCGAAGTGATCAACACCGATGCCGAAGGCCGACTGATCTTGGCCGATGCGCTGGCCTACGCGCGTCAACTCGGCGCAACTAAGATCATCGACGCCGCGACCTTGACCGGCTCCATGGTCACGGCGCTCGGCCACGCAGCGGCCGGCGTCATGACCAACGACGATCCCTTTGCCACCCACTTCATCGCCGTCGCCAACAAGACCGGCGAACGCTACTGGCAGCTTCCCCTCTACGACGAGTTCTCGCGGACCGTCAAGAGCGAGATCGCCGACTTACGCAACTCGACCGGGCGCCCCGCAGGGAGCCTCACCGCCGCTGCCTTCCTCAAAGCGTTCGTCGGCGAGACGCCGTGGATTCACCTCGACATCGCCGGTACGGCCTACGTCGACGACGAGCGGCCCTATCAGGCGAAGGGGCCAACCGGCGTCCCGGTGCGCGCCTTCGTCGCCTACGTTGAAGCGTTGGCACGCGGCGACCGCGAGACGCCGAAGTCGGCGTCGAACGGCGCGACGCACGAACAGGTGGCCGAAGCACGCTAATGGCCTAGGAGCGCTCGCCGCTCGGTTGAACGGCTCGGAGAGCGTCCATGCGCTCCGTTGTGAACGAACCGGCGCCTGCGCGGCGTTCACACACCGTGTTCTCTTCGCTGCGCGCAATCGGCACGTCGCTCTCTGATGCCGTACGCCTCATCAGACCATACTTCAGTTCGGAGGAGCGGCCGGTGGCGTGGGGCCTGCTGCTGGCCATCATCGCGCTCAACCTCTTCACGGTCTACCTCAACGTCGTGCTGACGTATTGGTACAAAATCGCCTACGACGCCTTGCAGACGAAGAGCGCCCCGACGTTTTGGGCTTCGATGTTCACCTATCGCGTCGTCGACGGCTTTCCGTACTTCGTACCGGGGTTCTGCGAGATCGCCACGGTGCTGATCGTCGCCTCGGTCTACGCGTTCTATCTCAACCAGATGCTGCAGATTCGCTGCCGCCGCTGGCTGACGATCAAATTCGTCGCCGACTGGTTCGATCGCCGCGCGTACTACCAGATCAGTCTTCAAAGCACCGGGACGCCGCTCGACAACCCTGACCAGCGCATCGCCGACGACCTCGCCGATTTCGTGGCGAGCAATCTCACGCTCGGCGTGAGTCTGCTCACCAACGTCGTGACGCTTCTGAGCTTCGTCGGCGTGCTGTGGAGCATCAGCCCTCCGCTGGTCATCGGACATCTGCGTATCCCCGGCTATCTCGTCTGGGCGGCGCTTCTCTACTCCATCGCCGGCACGTACCTCACGCACCTGATCGGGCGGCCGCTGATCCCGCTGTCGTTTGCACAGCAACGGTACAATGCCGACTTTCGCTTTGGCCTCGTGCGCGTGCGTGAAAACGCCGAACAGATTGCGCTTTACCACGGAGAGCGGGAAGAGCAGCACGGCCTGATCGAGCGTTTCGCAGCGATCTACACCAACTGGTGGGCGATCATGAAGCGCACGCGTTCGTTGAACTTCTTCACCATCGGCTTCTCCCAAATCGCCATCGTCTTTCCGCTGGTGGTCGCGGCGCCGGAGTATTTCCGGGGCGTCTTTGCACTGGGTGTGCTCATGCAGATCGGATCGATCTTCGGAAACGTCCAGGGGGCACTCTCGTGGTTCGTGACGTCATATCCCGATCTGGTCGACTGGCGCGCGACCGTTCAGCGTCTCGATGGTTTCGAGCGCGCGATGCACGAGGCGCGGCGGCGCGCTGAGTCACCCGAGCTCTCGGTGACGAGCGGGGCGCAGGCGCTTGCCGCGCACGACCTCGAGATCGACTTGCCCAACGGGCAACGGCTGCTGCGTCAGAAAAAACTCGAGCTGATTCCGGGCGACCCGATCGCGCTCACCGGGCCATCCGGCGTCGGCAAATCCACACTCTTCCGGGTTTTCGCCGGCATCTGGCCGTTCGGGCACGGAAAGCTCGAGTTGCCTACGGGTCCGCTGATGTTCTTGCCACAGCGCCCGTACGTGCCGCTGGGCACCCTCAAGCACGCCGTCGTCTACCCAATGAACGAAGGCGAGGTCTCCGACGAGCAGGTCGACGCGGCCCTCGCGAGTGTCGGGCTCGGTGCGCTCGGCGCACAGCTGAGCGAGATCGACAACTGGGCTCTCCGTCTCTCCGGCGGAGAGCAGCAGCGGCTCGCTTTGGCGCGCGCATTGTTGCGCGCCCCGGCGTGGCTCTTCCTCGATGAAGCGATGTCCGCGCTCGAAGAGAGCGAAGCCGTGGCGCTGCTCCAACTGCTCGGCCGGCGTCTTCCGGCGACACAGATCGTCTCCATCACCCACAGCGCGACGCTCGCGGCGTCGCATGCGCGTCAAGCGACGATTCGGGCAGACGCCTCAGGCGACGCCATCTCCCCGGATGAGCCGAAGAGCGCCGGAGTAATCGCTACTTCTTAAGGAGCTTTGGTGGCGTTCGGTCGAAGCGACGTCGCCCCGGCGTGCGTCGGCACATGCACGGCCGGGGGGACGTTCGCTGGGGAGTGCACGTCAACCGCTTCACCGGAAAAGATGGCCGCGACGGCTACGAGGTAGCCCAGGATGAACAGGGTGCGACGCGGCGAGGCCACTTCCGACGGTCGAAACATGCTCTTCTATCATCGGGGCGCGTTTACGGTCGCTGAAGGGTTCTTGCGAAACCTTTACTTGGCGCAGAGTGCGACCGCCGCACGCGGTCCGTTGTAGGTCTCCGGATATTCCCCGGTAAGACAACCCAAGCACATCTCACCACGCTTGCGCCCGGTTGCCGCGAGCAAACCTTCTTTGCTCAGGAATCCGAGCGAATCGGCACCGATCGTCTCGCAGATCTCCGGGATCGTGAGGTTCGCAGCGATGAGTTCGTCGTGCGTCGCCATATCGACGCCGAGATAGCAGGGATCGATGATCGGCGGCGAGGTGATCCGCACGTGTACCTCGGTTGCGCCGGCGTCGCGGAGCAACTTCACAATGCGCGGCGTCGTCGTGCCGCGAACGATGGAATCGTCGACGACGATCACCCGCCGCCCGCGCAGATTCTCCACGATCGGATTGAATTTGAGCTGC
>Ga0335075_10015261_pt1 | contig 11515 bp, 9 predicted proteins | sample Lox_Sample_24_FD_206723 | JGI IMG/M metagenome (GOLD analysis project Ga0335075, IMG submission 206723) | Soil microbial communities from Loxahatchee National Wildlife Refuge, Florida, United States - Lox_Sample_2.4 | ecosystem: Environmental > Terrestrial > Soil > Wetlands | place: USA: Florida...
CGGCGACAAGTCGTATACCGTCGATGCCTCGGTTATGCAGAGCTTGATAACCGCCCTGACGGCGCCGAGCCAGGTTGAGGGCTTCGTGGACGATCCGGCCCGGAAACGCGAACTCATTTCGGACAAGCCGGATGCCGTCGTCCGCATCTGGACCGATAGCTTGACTACGGAGGAAAAGAAGGAAGAATCGAAAGAAGGCAATAAAGACGATAAAAAGGAGATAAAAAAGGATATAAAGCCGCAGCCGAAGGACAAGGACAAGCCGGCGTTCACGTTGTCATTTGGCCATCTGCAAGGGAAAGATGCAGCCGTGGAGCGCAAGCGCGGCGACGAGAAAGCGAGCACGGTCGTGCTGGTGCCGTCGCGGCTGCGCGATCAGGTCTTTGAGGGACCGCTGACCTATCTCGACAAACAGTTGCCGCCCTTCAACGCCAATCGCTTTGACGCCGTGAAAAACGTCACCAAACTGGCGCTGACGCGCGACGGCACAACCTATGTGGTCGGCCACGAGGACAAGCCGGATGCGCCGTGGAAGATCGACAAGCCCTCCGAATTCGCCGGCCGCACCGCCGACCGGGCGACGATCGAAAGCATCCTGCGCGATCTCAACAATCTGCGTGCCGTCAAGATCGAGACCGACAAGGCGCCCGAGGCGGCCAAGCTCGGCGAATGGGGTTTGGACAAGCCGCGCCTCAAGGCCGTCGTCACGCTGACGCAGGACGGCCAGCCGAAGACGTTCGACTTCGATTTCGGCAAGGAGACGAGCGACAAGAGCGGCGTCTATCTTCGCACCAGTTTGCAGGACACGATCGTTGTCGCCGGCAACAACGTGGCCGCCTCGTTGCAGCGCGAATTGCAAGATCCGGCGGTGTTTCATTTCGACGCGAGCAAAGTCCAGGAGGTCAAGCTGACCGGCTGGATCGCGTTGCAAAAACCGCTGGGCATAAACGCGCCCAAGACGCTGACGTTCAAGCGGCCCAAGGGCGGCTCCGGATGGGAAAGCGAGCCGAAGGATTCCTTTAAGCTCGATAAGTCGCGGCTGGACGACTTCCTGAAAAACCTCGCCGATCTCAAGGCGGCGCGGTTCGTCGCCCACAAAGCGAAGCCGGCCGCCAATCAAGATCTGGACGTGGACAAGGGAGCGCTGCTCATCGAACTGACCGTTGCCGGCGAGAAGGAGCCGCGCAAGCTGACGTTGACCGTCGGTAAGCTGGATGGCGCGTTCGGCTACTTCGCCATCAGCAATCAACAGCCCGACGACATTTTCGATGTCCGCAGGGATCTGTTCGATAAGGCCAAAGAGAAACCGGCGTATTTCAGTGGGCAATAGACCCTACCCGCCCGCCGCGCTCGCAAGGGCATCCCTTGCTGGCGCGGCGGGAATGGTTTGTGCCGCCGCCCGCACACGACTGGCGCCCAATCTACTTTTTTCGCCGCGTCTTGCGCGGCGTGCCGGGGTGCCCGGTGGTTAGACGGTCCAGGTACTGCTGGATCTGCTCTACGGACAGACCCTCCAGGCGCTTCTCCGGCGGCAGCGATTGCAACAGGGCCGCTTGCCTCTCCGGCGGCAGCGCGCGCAACAGGGCTACTTGCCTCTCCGGCGACAGCAACTGCAACGCGTCCGCCTGCTCCTCCAGAGTTAATTCCGGGAAATGTTCCTTGGTATAGTCACGCCGAAAATCCGCCATCGTATAGGACATGGTAAAACCCTCTTGCTGAAACTTCGTGAAGAGCTGCTTCAGCAGCGAACTGGTATCCTCCGAGCGCTGCCTGTAGACGCCGCTGGCAAAGCCCACCAACTGCGGCGCGGCGCTGAACAGGTGCAGCGGAGCATTGTGCGCCTCACGAGGCAACTGCCCGGCCACGACAACGCGAACCGTGTCGAGACCCCACCGGCAATCATACACGCCTGCCTGCCGTTGTTGCCACGGTACCTGACCCGACAGGTTGTGGGGGAAACGAGCAGCCACTGCATACAGCCGGAAAAGATCGGCGGGCAACAGGTCGGATGGCGAGGAGCTGATGAGCTTACGGTAGGCGACGTAGTGGCCGACCAACTCTCGGATCGCCCAATCGTCCAACGCCTCACGGTGCGACTTGAAGGTAATCAGGTTGTGTTTGGTAAGGTCATCCAGCCCATCGGGTAGGCGGCCGACAAATCTTCCACTCTTCTGGCGCACAATTACCACATCGAGGAGTTGTTGCTGTGCCGACAAGTCGCTCTCGATCTCGACGGTAAAGGGCGAGTCCGTGAAGAAATCGGTCAGCAGCAGGCCGAACAAGCGGTGCCAATCGCGAAGCGCCTCTTTCTCGACGGGCATGGGACGGCCCTCCGGCATCTTGCCCTACCACAAGAACGCTTGACCTCAATCTCCGTCGCTTGACGGCACCCGGCCAATCATCACGCGCATACGTTGGCCGAGGCGCGGCGGCGGCTGGCCCGGATCGATGATAATCAAACACTCGGCCGTTCGCACGTCGGTGAAAGCGGAGGGATCGAGCGTCATCGGCCGGCGCTGCTGGAACCAACCGGCGACGCGCTGGACTTTGCCGCGCCAGCTCGCGCCGGAGTGCGTGTCATCGCGGATCAGCGCCGTTTGTCCCACCTGGATGCGATCGACGAATTCCTGATCGACCTCGGCGCGGACCAACGGCGGCTCGTCCGGAGCGAAGCGCACGACCGGCGAGACGCCGACCCCACTGATCGGTGGATTGCCGGTCGCAATGTCGCCGGCGCCTACTGAGATGTGCTGCACCGTGCCCGCCACCGGTGCTTTCAGGGTGCATTCGTCGAACTGGCGGCTGGCCCGATCGCGCTGGATGCGCGATAGTTTCAGCTGGGCCTCCGCCTTGCGTACCGTCAACGCAGGATCAACGGTCCTGAGTTCGGCGAGCTTTTCGCGTTCGGCCTGTTCCTGCTGTTCCAGCGCCTTGACCTCGGCGCGGGTCGTGCTCACCTCCTCGATAGGAACTACGTTTTTTTTGAGTTGATCTTCCTTGCGGCGGAGCGTCTGGCGAGCGGCATCGAGACGGTAGCCGGCGGCCAACACGGCGGCTTGCTGCTGGGCCAGCCGCGCCCGCTGCTGCTCTTTCAGCTTGAGCGCTTCTTCTACTTGGACCTCCGCCGTCATCACGGCCGCTTCCGCCGCCTCTACCTGAAACCGGGCATCCTGGTCCTCCAGCCGCAGGATCACCGCGCCGGCCTCGACGTGCTGGCCCTCTTTGGCAACGATCTCGGCGACGCGGCCGGGATACAACGGGGCCAGCGAACGGATGCCGTGCTCCAGATCGACGTAGCCGGTGCAGACCACGCCCTCCGCCGGCGATCCGTCGCTAACGCTTCCGGCTCGTGACCTGCTGGCCGAGCCGGAAGCGTTAGCGACGGGTTCTTCACGGCGATAGTGGATCGTGGCGGCGCCGACGCCGGCGAGCAGAAGGAGGAGGCCCAGAAGAAGAAACCACTTCGTTGTGTTCATGACGCACCAAGGCTCGCCGATTTCGCCGCCGCTTCTTCGCCGGTCAGCCGGCCGTCCTCCAAGCGATAAATGCGGTCGGCATAGGGGAGAATACGATGATCGTGCGTGACCATCACCACGGTCGCGCCGCGGTGGGCCGTGTCGCGCAGCAGCTCGACGATATGCTTGCCGTGTTCCCAGTCCAGAGCGCTGGTTGGCTCGTCGGCGAAGAACAGGTCCGGCTCCTTGATGAGCGCTCGGCCGATGGCCACTCGCTGTTTCTCGCCGCCGGAAAGGTGCTCCGGCAGCAGCTTGCCCTTGCGCGACAGGCCGAGCAGGTCCAGCATGTCCGAGGTTTTCCGCTTCGCCTCAGCCCACGGCATCCGCTCGCCCCAGCGCAGCACCATCTCCAGGTGATCGCGGGCATTCAGGGCCGGCATCAGGTTGGCACCCTGAAAGATGAAGCCGCAGTGACGCAGACGGAAGCGTTCGCGCTCCTCGTCGGACGATTGCCACAGGTCGCGCCCTAACGCCAACACCTGTCCGCTGTCGGGCCGCAGCAGCCCGGACAGCATGGCCAAAAGCGTGGTCTTGCCGCTGCCGGACGGTCCCATCAAAAGCGACATCTCGCCGGCCCGCAGCTCCAGCGACGCCTCATGCACGGCGATGGTCCGCTCCTCGCCGCTGCCGAACGAGCGGGTGAGGTTTTGCGCGCTAACGGTGATCGTCGCCTCCGCCATGCAATTTCTCAACGCAATAAATTAGCCGGCTCCACCAGGCGCAGCGAGCGCAAGGCTAGCAGGCCGGACGCCAGGGCAATCGTCATGGTCACAATTATCGTACCGGCCAAGAGCCATGCCGGTAACATGACCTCGGCGCCGATGGCGCCGGCCAGCCGTGCCAACACCAAAGTCATCGGCAGCGACGCGGCCACGCCGGCCAAGCCGATCCAGAACGACTGTGCCAGCACCAGCGCTCCGATGCGCCAGCGCGGCAGACCCAGTGCCCGCAATACGGCAAACTCGCGCAGCGACGCTGCCGTGGCAGCGTACAACGTTTGACTGGTGATGACCAGACCGACGATCAGGGCCAACACCGACGTCAGGCCCAAAGCGAGGCCGACGCGCGTGCGCGTCAACCAGTACAGCCGCGTTTGGATCGAAAAATCGTGTTCGGCGATGACCGTCATCTCCGGGTACTTGCGGCGCAAGCGCTCGACTACTGCCGGCACGTCGGCGTCGCGGCGGCAGCGGGCCAACAGATATTGCGTCTGGTCCGGTCGATACTGGAAGAGCAGCGTCCGCGCCGTCTGCATCGAGCAAAAGACATAAGGCCCCCAAATACTATTAAAACCGTGGACCAAGCCGACGACGCGAACCTTGTGCCCCATGACTTCCGCCGTCTCGCCGATGCCGGCCCGAAGCCCCAAGCGTTCCAACTCGGTCTCATCGACGACAACGGCGCCCGGTTCGGTCAGCAGCGTGCGCATGGCGGGGGTCAGGTCGGAAACGGTCCCCAGCGCCGGCTGCTCCAGGCGCGTCCCGATAATGCAGCAATGTTCCGAACCGCCCGCCGGCTTGTGCCAGTAGTTGAATTCGTAGAGATAATCCTCGACATCCTCGATTTCCGGCTCGGCCTGAACGCGGAACAGCCAGGCTTCGGGGATGGGATGGCCCAGCTCAATGCTGGGCACGCCGCGGATGCCGACCCAGATTTGCGCCTGGGCGTGGTCGATGGGCCGCGACGTAACGGCCAGCGTCCCCAGCAGAACGCCGAACTGCACGGCGATCAAGACGGCGCTAAAGGCGACCGCCAACACCGCCGGCAAAAAGCGCTGGCGCCCGTGCCAGAGGATTTTCAGCGAATACAACCTGTGCATGGCACATCGAGTATCCCGACAAGGCCGTCGCTGGCGCTCCGAACTTGTCGAACGCTTCTAACAGACAGCGGCAGCAGGGCGCGGCGCTTCCATCCTACCATAAAGCTGCGTTCGCGCCAGGTCGGGCGGCGTCCACGCCGGCAACTCGCACAGGCCGCCGCCACAATAGGTGGGGTGCCACAACTGCGTGGAGATGACGCCCATCAAGCCCATATCCAGGGAGAAGCGGCGCAGCGAAGCCAGCGGCTTGCTCAACTGAAGTTGCCGCGCTCACTCCACCGCCTACGGATCGAAAAAGCCGGTCTTTTTCAGCGCTTCGGCGCTGAGAAGCTGATCGACCCAGCGCGGCCGATCTGCGGCCACGAAAGCCCGCCCCACGTTGGCGCGGAACATGGTTTTGCTTCGCTTGGCGATCGGCGGCGGCAGCATGCGCGCGGCCACGCGGCGCAGCAGATATTTGTCCGTCCAGCGCCGCAGCTTGTAATGCGGGCCAGTTCGGCGCAGAATGCAACAACGCGCTCGTCGAGGAACGGATAGCGCCCTTCCGTGGCGGAAAAGCGCGTTGAGCGATCTCCCTTGGCGGCCATGAGCAAACCCGGCATCATGATCTGATAGCTCATGTACAGCGATTGGTTCAAGGGGTGCCAGCGGCGAATGCGTTCCGGCGCGGCAATATCGTCGTAGGCGGAGTAGCCATCCAACCTGTTGGTCCCAAGAAGGAGTATGCGTTCGCTGAGACTGAGGCGCGATTTCGATTTCCATCGGACTGAGAGGAACCATAATAAAATAATCCCTGACACGAAGCCTTCATGCCCTTCCTTGCCTATTTTACACATGCTGCCTCTTTTGACCAAGCGAGACTTTAGTAAGATGGCGTTCATTTCCCCAAATCAAAACCGAGACAATCGGTCGCATCGAACGTTCGCACGATGAGGGTCGCACCACCCCATAAAGATGCAAGGATTGTACCGAAGACAACAGAGCGGCCATTCCATAGTTTGGCTTTGGCGCTTTCGCCACATCGCATGCAAGCGGGTTAGCGACACTTCGTAGCAGCGTCGCTAATCGGGATCGCAGGAGGAGGCAAGTATGCCCGACGATTTCCAGAACTCCCGCCATCTGGAACCGGACGTAAGCAAATCGCTGCTGCCGCAATCGTGCCAGCTGGTCATTTTCGGGGCCACCGGAGACCTGTCTTGGCGGAAGCTGTTGCCGGCGGTTTATAACCTAAACATCGACGGCGTGTTGCCGACGCATTTCGCCGTGGTTGGCTTCGGACTGCCTGCCGAGGGCCACGTCAGCGGTGACGCCGACGAGTACATCCGCCAGCGCGCCAAGGACGGCATCAACCGTTTCTCCCGGCAGCCGCTCGACGACAACCACTGGGCCGACTTCGCTCGCGCCCTTTTCTTGGTGCCCGGCAGCTTCAACGACGCCCGCGCTTACACCCAGCTCAAGGCCAAGATGGAGGCGGCCGATCAGCAGTTCGGCATCCCCGGCAGCCGGGTTTACTACCTGGCCGTGCCGCCCAACTTGATCGGCATCTGCGTCGAGCATCTCAAGGCTACCGGACTCATTGCCGATCCGCAGGAACCACGCGGTTTCACGCGCGTCATCGTCGAGAAGCCGATTGGCCGTGATTTGCACAGCGCCCGCGACATCATGCGTGTCGTCGGCGCTTGCTTCGCCGAGAGCCAGACTTATCGCATCGATCACTACCTTGGCAAAGAGACGGTGCAAAACCTGTTGGTGCTGCGCTTCGCCAACAGCATCTTCGAGCCGCTCTGGAACCAGAAATACATCGATCACGTGCAGATCACTGTCGCCGAAGAGGAAGGGCTGGCGCAGTATGACGCCAAGACGGGCGAGATGATCGCCACGCGAGCCGGCTACTATGAGGGCGTCGGCGCCCTGCGCGACATGGTGCAAAACCACATGCTGCAAGTGCTGTGCTTGGTGGCCATGGAGCCGCCCTGGTCGCTCAAACCGGACGTGGTGCGCGACGCCAAGGTCGGCGTGCTCAATTGCCTGCGCCAGATGACATCGGCCGACGTTGAGAAGAACGTCCTCCGCGCCCAATACATCGAGGGCGACATTCAGGGGCGGCGCGTGCCCGGCTATCGCAAAGAGGTACGCGAATCGTTCGAGGTCATGAAGAGGCCGTTGCCGCCCGAATCGGTGCATTCGACGACCGAGACGTTTGTGGCCTTGAAGCTGTTCATCGACAATTGGCGCTGGGCCGGCGTGCCGTTTTACCTGCGAACCGGCAAGCGAATGCCCAAGCGCGCCAGCGAAGTGGCCATCCAGTTCAAAGATGTGCCGCAAGTGCTGTTCGGCGCTCAGGCCGATGTGCCGTTGGAGCCGGTGGTGCTGTCGCTGCGCGTGCAGCCGGAGGAGGGCTTGGCCATGCGTATCGCTTCCAAGCTGCCGGGTCCGAAGGTGCATATTTATCCGGTCAAAATGGAGTTCAATTATAGCTCATCGTTCGGCGGCACTTCGCCGGAAGCCTACGAGCGTCTCATCCTCGACGTGATGGCCGGCGACGCCACGCTGTTCATGCGCCGCGATGGCGTCGAAGCGGCCTGGCAATTCGTCATGCCCATTCTCGATCACTGGGAACAGTTGCACGTCCGCGATCTGCCGGAGTACCAATGCGGCACTTGGGGGCCGGTCGAGGCCGATCGCATCATCGTGCCGGACGGGCGGCAGTGGAGGACGTTATGACCGCGACAAACGCCGCACCGCGTTCGGTGCCGTTGGGGGCGGTAGAGCGCGAATTCTTGCGGCAAATGAAGGAAATGCAGGGTCCGGACGAACGGCCGGTGCAACGGACGCGCATGGCCAACCTGGTCGTGTACTGCGCCAGCCAGGAGCGTGCGGCCCGCCTCAACGCCGAGATCCCCGAAGTGGTGAACGTTCATCCGGCGCGTGTCCTGTTGCTGGTCGCCGACGCCGAGTCGCCGAGCACGGAATTGGAGACGACCGTACTGGTTCGACCGCTGCACATTGGCTCGCACGGCTTCAGCTTCTCCGAACAGGTGACGCTGACGGCCGGCCGCGGCGCTTTGCATCATCTGCCCTTCGCCGTGCGGGCGCTGCTGATCGGCGATCTACCCACGAATTTGTGGTGGGCGGCGCCGGTGCCGCCGCCCTTTGCCGGCCCGATCTTCTACGAATTGGCCGAACATGCCCAGCAAATCGTCTACGACAGCATGGGTTGGCCGGACCCGGCCCGCGGCGTGGCCGCCACCGCCGGCTGGCTGGAGCAGATCGATCGCGCCGACGGACCCGGCCGTTGGCGCGTCGCCTCCGACATCAATTGGCGCCGCCTCAAATACTGGCGACGCATGCTGAAGCAATCGCTGGAGGGCGCCGAGGACCGCGGCCTGTTCGAGAGCGCCGCCGAGATCCTCATCGAGCACGGCCCGCATGCGGTCGTGCAAGCGTGGATGCTGATGAGCTGGTTGACGGGAAAGCTGGGCTGGAAAGTGCGGACGGGCCGAGTCGAGCCGGGCGTTGAGATGACCTGGCGTTTCCACGGCCCGACCGGCGAGCCGTTGGTGCGCATCCATCGCGCCGACGAAGGGCCGCCGGAGATTCTGCGTATCCGCATCGCCTGCCGCATCGACGACCGCGCATCGGCCCTGGATCTGTCCGTGCAAGACAACCAGCGCTTGGCCATGCGCGTGGAAGGCATCGAGGAAGCACCGCGCACCATGACGGTTCCGCCGCATTCGCCGGCGGAGCTGGTCGGTCGTCAACTGTCCGACCGCGAGCGCGATCCCGTGTTCCGCACCAGCATGAGCGTCGCCCAAGTCATGGCCCGCAGCCTGCTGGAATGAAGTCAATCGGCCTCTTGCCGCGGTGTAACGTTATCGCGCAATTCAAGGCCGTATGCCGCGTGGACCGATCGGCGGCCTCCGGCCGGGCATGCCGGGCATGCCGGGCATGCCGGGCATGCCGGGCATGCCGGGTTGTTTGGACGCCACCGTCACGACGTTGGAGATCTTCTTCAGCTCCCTATCAGACATCAGGGGCACGCCGATACCGGGAGGCGCTTCTCCCATCCACATTTCGAAGGGACCATGTTCGATGCCGAACGTTATCCCCGCCGCATTGATCGTGCCTTGCGTTCGATTGCCAATGCTCCTGAGTTCGGCGAGGTAATAGTTTTGGCGAAATCCACCTGCCTTGGTGGCCTTGATAAACAAGAAGAGCCGCTTGCCGTCGGGATTGCCGGAGGTGAAGCGGTAATCGACCGACACCTGCATCTGGGCGCCAAAGCCGGAGATACTTGCGTTGGTCAACTGGACAACGAGCGGCCCCTGCGCCGGCATCGGGTTCTGGACCGGAGGGACCATCGGCGGCGGAGGCGCCGCCCCCTGGTTATGCGGCGGCGCCGCTTCGTTGGCGTTGGCGACCAGCGGCGGCGGTTGGGATTGCCGCGATCGAACCAACGCCCAGACGGCGACGCAGCCCAGTCCCAGAACGAGGAACCCCAGAACGACGCAGGCAGCGATTAAGAGCGGGAGGGCCGCGCCGTTGCTGCGCTTCTTGAGGCGCCGCCGGCGCAGCGGGGGCCGTTCCATGTCTTCGTCCTCCTCATCCCTGGCTACACGTGGGGCCGGGCGGGGGGAGGCCCGAATCCGCTCCTCGACCTCGTCGCGGTCTGAGGGGCAAGTCTTGCCGCGGACGACAAAGATCTCCGAACACGATTTGCAGCGGACCTTCTTGCCCCGCATCGTGTCGGCGAGTTGGTAACTTGCGTTGCAACCGGGGCAGGCGGCGGGGATCGACATACGGGACTCCTGAATCGGAGAGATAGCCCTCGCTTGCGCTTCGGGCTGGTAAGTCCTTCTGTGCTGGCGGGCATGGTCCGTTTTGTCCGCGAGTTCTAAGATTCTGAATGTAACAGGCGAACCGCCTTCTTTCAAGAAGGCAACACCTTAGGAACACGCTTCATGGATTCCCCATTCTTCGATGAGCTGCAAAACACCCTCGCCGCCGAGGGAGCGGACGCCGCCGTGCGCCGCCTGTGCGAACGGCTGCGCGATAATAAAGACTATGCAAATCTCTTTTACGCCTTGCTCATGCATAAACGCCAGCACCTCGGCGTTTCACCGATCCCTACCGGGCCTGCCGCCGACCTGCCGCCGTCCACGCACGAAGAGTACGAAGAAGCGATTCGCCAAGCCGGACGCCAGGTCGGCGGACTGTATCTGCAAGAGGGCCAGCTGGCGCAGGCGTGGGCCTATTTCCGCATGCTCAACGAGCCGGACGCCGTGCGCCGCGTCCTCGACTCTTATGAGCCGAAAGAAGACGAGGACGTGCAAACGCTGGTGCAGATCGCTTTCTACGAGGGCGTGCATCCGCGCAAAGGTTTCGATTGGATATTGCAGCGCTTCGGCCTGTGCAACGCCATCACGACGCTAAGCAGTCAAGAGCTGCCTCATCCGCCGGAGGATCGCCAATACTGCCTTCAAGCCCTGGTCCGCGCCTTGTATGACGAGCTGCGCGAACGCCTCGCCGCCGAGATTGAGCGCCACGACGGCAGGCCGCGGGCCGAAACCAGCATCCGCCAATTGATTGCCGGCCGCGATTGGCTGTTCGGCGACGATTGTTACCACATCGATCTCTCGCATCTGTCGAGCGTGGCGCAGATGAGCTTGCATCTGACGCGGTGCCCAGAGCTGGAGATGGCGCGCGAGCTGTGCGAGTACGGCCAACGTCTGTCCGGCCGCTTCGTCAATCCCGGCGATCCGCCGTTCGAGGATCTGTATCGCGCGATCGGCATTTACCTGGCGATCCTGGCCGGCGACAACGTCGAGGAGGGGCTGGAGTATTTCCGCCGCCAGGCCGAGAAGGCCGATCCGGAGACCATCGGCACGTATCCGGCGCAAGTGCTGGTGAATCTGCTGCTGCGGCTGGAGCGTCCGGCGGAGGCGCTGGCGACGGCACGGAAGTACCTAGCGTCAGCGGACAATCGCCAGCTGTCGTGTCCCAGCATCGTGGAATTGTGCCGCAAGGTCGGCGATTATCGAACGTTGGCCGAGGTGGCGCGCGAGCAGGGCGATCCGGTGCATTTCCTGGCGGGATTGCTGGCGAGCAAATCTTGAAACGAGCCGGAAGCGTCAGCGACGGACATTCGATCCGTCGCTGACGCTTCCGGCTCGTTTGATTT
>Ga0335075_10015262_pt1 | contig 11514 bp, 6 predicted proteins | sample Lox_Sample_24_FD_206723 | JGI IMG/M metagenome (GOLD analysis project Ga0335075, IMG submission 206723) | Soil microbial communities from Loxahatchee National Wildlife Refuge, Florida, United States - Lox_Sample_2.4 | ecosystem: Environmental > Terrestrial > Soil > Wetlands | place: USA: Florida...
AGCGAGCCCATCAGACATGTCGAGCGCACGGTGAGCGATCCACCGCTAGCCCGGTTGACCCGCCGTCGGAAGCGGCGAGCAGTCCGTCTCGACGACGGGTTGATGGGTATGGCGCTGCTGCTCGGCCCCGCCAACGTGATCATGCAGCTGGCCCGGCCAGGCGTCGGCTACGGCGTATTGGAGAGCCGCGTCGAGAGCGGCCGGATCGACTTGCATCCGATCAAGCGAGCCCGCACCACGTTTACCTATCTCGCCGTGGCGATGGCCGGTAATGAGGCGCAGAAGGCGGCGTTTCGCCGGGCGGTGAACCGTGCGCATGCCGAGGTCTACTCGACACCCGACAGCCCGGTCGAGTACAACGCATTCGATCCGGATCTGCAGCTGTGGGTGGCGGCGTGTCTGTACAAGGGCGGGGTCGACTTCTATCGGATGTTCGTCGGCGAGCTGGCCGAGCAGGACGCCGATCGCCATTACCACGAAGGCATGGTGCTCGGCACCACGTTGCAGGTGCCGCCGGAGATGTGGCCGCCGGATCGGGCCGCGTTCGACCGCTACTGGCAGGAGCAGCTGGACAAGGTACACATCGACGACACCGTTCGCGACTACTTGTATCCGATCGCGGTGGGTCGGGTGCGGGCCGTGAGGCTGCCGGAGTCGCTGCGGCGGCCGCCGGAAAGCCTGGCCCTGCTGCTCACCAGCGGTTTTCTGCCGCAACGCTTCCGCGACGAGATGCACTTCTCGTGGGATGCCGCCAAGCAGCGGCGCTTCGACCGGCTGATAGCCGTGCTGCGGACGGTGAATAACGCGCTGCCGCGGTTTGTCCGGCGCTTCCCATTCAACGTGTTGCTGTGGGATCTGGACCGACGTATCAAGGCTGGCCGCCCGTTGGTGTAGCCGGTCAGTGCGTCGCGCAGATACCCCCTACCGGGTCGGGGTCTTGTTGTACGACACAACGTCGTATTGAATGCCGTCGTGGCTGGATCGAGCGACATGCAGTGCCTTTACCCGGGCGTAGGGTCGGTTGCCGTGCGTACTGATGACGACAACTGGGACATCACCACAAGTGTCGGTTCGACCGCGCTATTAGTGGCGACCGCTCGAGCATTGGAGGCGCAAAAACCCGACCCGTTGGCCATCGACCCGTTTGCCGAGGTGTTCTGCCGGGCGGTGGGCGGAAACGCAGCCGACATGCTGGACGGCAAGGCACCCGAGCATCGACTGAAAACACCCGATTGGGGCCAGCATTTCGTCAACTTCCAAGGCGCCCGCACCAGGTACTTCGACGACTACCTCCAGCGGGCCGCACAGGCTGGCATCCGCCAGGTGGTCATCTTGGCGGCGGGATTGGACTCCCGCGCCTACCGACTGGCCTGGCCCGACCAGACGACGATCCTCGAGTTGGACCGTCCGCAGGTGCTCGACTTCAAACGTGAGGTGCTCGCCGAGCAGAGAGCCACGCCCAACGCGGAGCGCCGCGAGGTTGCCGTCGACTTACGTGAAGACTGGCCGCAAGCATTGCGGGACAGCGGATTTGATGCCGCCAAGCCGTCGGCGTGGGTTGCCGAAGGTCTGCTGCTGTATCTCCCCGCCGCTGCCGAGCAGCAGCTGTTCGCCGGAATCGATGCCCTGGCCGCCCCGGCCAGTCACGTCGCGGTGGAAGATAGCGCGCCGATGCCGTCCGACGACTTTGCCGAAGCCGTCGAGGAAGAACGCGAGGCTCGCGCCAAGGGTGACGAGCGCCTGTTCTTCCAGCTGGTCTATAACGAGCAACACGCTCCGGCTGCCCAGTGGTTCGACGAGCACGGCTGGGCGGCGGTGCCGACCCCGTTGGCCGACTACTTGCGCGAGGTTGGCCGACCGGTTCCCGAGCCGGATGCCGAGGCCGGACCGATGATCGCCCGCAACACATTGGTGAGGGCCGTCAAAAGGTGAGAAGCTCATGGCGTACAGTCAGCTGCTAATGACATCCATTTTCATTAAGCTGCTGTCTGATCGCGCCGGCGCCGATGGAAGCCCGTTCGCCCCGCCGACGCCCCGAAGGCTGTCGCAAGGAGACTGTTATGTGGACTGAACTGCAGCGGTTCGGTTTCCACACCGGTCTGGCCGCGGCCACGAATCGACCCAATCCGGGCGTCTCGACACTTAGCTTATGCAATGCTAACTTCGGCCGAAGTTAGCTTAGGCAACACTACGTCCAAAGGGGAGACCGAGGCGTGGAAACCGCTGACACTGGCATGGTCGTAACACGACCACCGAATGCCCGGGTAGACGACGACATCATGAGCCGATTCGCGACCTGTTGTCGGGCGCTTGGGTTGCCTATTTACGACCGCAGGCGTCCAGCAGACCTGGTCGCCGCCCGATCCGGGTTCACCGGCCTCACCCGCATCGCCTACGAGCAGTGCGACGCCTGGGTCGGCCTGGCCGCCGCCGGTGACGTGTCGACCCGGGTACTCGAAGCGATTTCGCAGACAGCGGCGACCGCGGGAGTATTGCAGCGCCAGGTGGAACTTGCGCCGGGCGTCCTCGGGTTCCACTACGACACCGGGCTGTATTTGCGGTTCCGCGCGATCGAGCCCGACGATTTCCACCTTGCGTACGCGGCGGCGTTGGCAGCCGAGGGCCGATACGCTGACGCGCACAAACTCGTCATCGACGTCACCCAGCGGCGGCCGGGCTCGCGGGAGGCCCGCTGGGTCGCGGCGACTATCCAGTACCGGGCCGAGCGCTGGGCGGATGTGGTCAAGCTACTGTCACCGCTCGTCAACGATCCCGGTCTCGACGAGCACTTCGGTCACGCCGTCAAGGTCGCCCTCGGGATCGCGCTGGCGCGGTTGGGCATGTTTGCTGCGGCGCTGGCGTATCTCGAGGAACCCAACGGCCCGGTTGCCGTGGCCTCGGTGGACGGCGGCTTGGTCAAGGCGCTGGCGCTGCGTGCCGACGGCGACGAGGACACTGCCCGAGAGGTGCTGCAGGACCTCTATGCCGCCAACCCGGAGAACGCGCAGGTCGAAGAGGCGCTGACGGATTCCAGCTTCGGCATCGTGGCTACCACCGCCGACCGCATCGACGCGCGCATCGACCCATGGGACCCCGAAACTGAGCCCAGGCCAGGCGATTTCGTCGACCCTGGAGCTCAGGAGCGCAAGGCCGTCTTGCTGGCCGAAGCAGAGCACGAGCTCGGGGAGTTCATCGGCCTTGAAAAAGTCAAAGACCAGGTAGCGCGGCTCAAGAGTGCGGTCGCAATGGAATTGGTGCGCAAGGAGCGGGGCTTCGAGGTCGCGCAGCGCACCCACCACCTCGTCTTTACTGGGCCGCCCGGAACCGGCAAGACCACTATCGCCCGCGTTGTCGCGAAAATCTACTGCGGCCTAGGCCTTTTGAAGAAGGAGAACATCAAAGAGGTGCACCGGGCCGATTTGATCGGCCAGCACATCGGGGAAACCGAGGCCAAGACCAACGCGATCATCGACAGCGCACTGGACGGTGTGCTGTTCCTCGACGAGGCCTACGCCCTGGTTGCCACCGGCGCCAAGAACGACTTCGGTCTGGTGGCCATCGACACGTTGCTGGCCCGGATGGAGAACGACCGTGATCGACTGGTGGTGATCATCGCCGGGTACCGCGCCGACCTGGATCGTTTCCTCGATACCAACCAAGGGCTTCGGTCGCGGTTTACGCGCACTATCGACTTCCCGTCGTACCAACCGGCCGAGCTGATCGAGATCGCCAACTTCATGGCAAAGCGGCGCGACAGCGCCTTCGAACAGCCCGCGCTCGACGACCTGGAAGCGTTGTTCGGCCACCTGGCCGCCACCACCAAACCCGATACGGCGGGGGTGGAACGCCGCGGCTTGGATATCGCCGGCAACGGCCGGTTCGTCCGCAACGTCGTCGAAAAGTCCGAAGAGGAACGAGAATTCCGGTTGGATCACAGCGAACATGCACAGACCGGTGAATTCACCGACGAGGAGCTCGTGACGATCACCGCCGTAGATGTCGCCAACACAGTGCCGGCCCTGCTGGAAGGCCTTCGGTTGGAGATGCCGGCATGACCCGCGAGACCGACGACGAGCGGCGCTCGTTCGCGTCACGCACCCCGGTCAACGACAATCCCGACAAGGTGGTCTACCGCCGCGGCTTTGTCACCCGCCACCAGGTGAGCGGCTGGCGGTTCGTGATGCGCCGCATCGCCTCCGGCGTCGCCCTGCACGACACCCGGATGCTCGTCGACCCGTTGCGTACCCAGACACGCGCGGTGCTGATGGGCGTGCTGATGGTGATCACCGCACTGCTGGGCTGCTTCGTGTTCTCGCTGATCCGGCCCAATGGATCGGCCGCCAACAACCCGGTGCTGGCCGACCGGTCCACCGCCGCGTTGTACGTGCGGGTCGGCGATCAACTGCACCCGGTGCTGAACTTGGCCTCGGCCCGACTGATCGTCGGCCGGCCGGTGAACCCCACCACCGTGAAAAGCAGTCAGCTGGATAAGTTTCCGCGCGGCAACCTGATCGGTATCCCGGGTGCGCCCGAGCGGATGGTTCAGAACACCGCCAAGGACGCCGACTGGACGACTTGCGATTCGGTGTCGGGTCCGGCTACCGGGGTCACGGTGATTGCCGGAGCCCCCGACAGCACCGGCACCCGAGCTGCGGCGCTGGGCGCGGGGCATGCCGTGCTGGTACGCAACGCCACTAGCAGCTGGCTGCTGTGGGACGGCCGGCGCAGCAGGATCGACCTTGCCGACCACGCCGTCACCAGCGCGCTGGGTCTGGGTAGTGACATACCGGCGCCGCGGCCGATCGCCGTCGGCCTGTTCAACGCGATTCCCGAGGCGCCACCCCTGTCCGCGCCGGCTATCCCAGACGCCGGCAGCCTGCCACGGTTCAGCCTGCCGGTGTCCGGACCGGTAGGAGCGGTCGTCCAAGCCCACGCGTTGGAGGGCATCGCACCCAACAGCGTGCTCTACTACGCGGTGCTTCCCGATGGCCTGCAGCCGATCTCGCCGGTGCTGGCCGCGATACTGCGCAACTCCAACTCCTACGGTCTGGATCAGCCGCCGCGGCTAAGTGCCGATCAGGTCGCGAAATTGCCGGTGTCCCGGACGCTGGACACCAGCCGCTATCCACATCAGCGGATCAGTCTGGTCGACGCCGTCCACGAGCCGGTCACCTGTGCGCACTGGAGCAAGCCGGCCGGTGCGACGACGAGTTCGCTGACCCTGCTGACCGGTTCGGCGCTTCCGGTGCCCGAGGCGGTGCACACCGAAGATCTGGTCGGCGCCGGAATCGGCGGTACCGCGACCCGGGTCGCGATGGCGCCGGGTACCGGGTACTTCACCGCGACCGTCGGCGAGAATGCGGCCTCGCCGACCGCCGGGTCGCTGTTCTGGATCTCCGACACCGGCGTGCGGTACGGCATCGATAACGAGGGTGGCGCCAATGGGCTCGCCAAAACCGCTGAGGTTCTTGGCTTGAGCCCGCCGCCGATTCCGATCCCGTGGTCGATGCTGTCGCTGTTTGCACCCGGCCCGACGCTGTCACGTGGTGACGCGCTGCTCGCCCACGACGGCCTGGCGCCTGATTCCCGACCCGGTCGTACCGCAGCGCAGGGGGAGAACCGATGAGCCGACTGATTTTCGAGGCCCGCCGGCGGCTGCCACCACCGGCCACCCGCAAGGGCACCATCAGCATCGAAGCCCCGCCGGAGCTGCCCCGGGTGATTCCGCCGTCGATGCTGCGGCGGGCGCTGCCGGTGGTCATCGTGCTTCTGATCGTCGGCATGATCGTCGCGTTGGTTGCCACCGGCATCCGACTGATCTCCCCGCAGACGTTGTTCTTCCCGTTCGTGCTGCTGCTGGCCGCCACCGCGTTTTACCGCGGCAACGACAACAAAAACCGCACCGAGGAAGTCGACGCCGAGCGGGCCGATTACCTGCGCTACCTGTCGGTGGTTCGGGACAACATCCGGGCCCAGGCCGCCGACCAGCGTGCCGCGGCCGAATGGTCGCACCCCGAGCCCGCGGATCTTGCCCCGGTACCGGGATCCCGCCGGCAATGGGAACGCGACCCCCAGGACGCCGACTTTTTGGTGGTGCGGGCCGGCCTACACACCGCAGCGCTGGACACCGCGTTGCGGGTCAACGACACCGCCGACGAGATCGACCTGGAACCGGTGTCGCACAGCGCATTACGGAGTCTCCTCGACACCCAGCGCACGGTCCGTGACGTCCCGACAGGTATCGACCTGACCAAAGTTTCCCGGATCACCATGCTCGGAGAGGACGACGAGGCGCGCGCGGCGCTGCGGGCCTGGATCGCCCAGGCGGTGACTTGGCACGACCCGACGGTGCTCGGCATCGCCGTGGCCGCTCCGAATCTCGAGACGCCGGAATGGGCGTGGCTCAAGTGGTTACCGCACGTCGACGTTCCCGGCGAAGTCGACGGCGTGGGCCCGGCCCGCTACCTGTCCACCAAGCCCGACGAGCTGGCCATCCAGCTCAGCCCGACGCTGGCCGGCCGCTCGGCGTTCACCGCCGGGTCGGCTGATGCGTTGCGGCACTTACTGATAGTGATCGATGATCCGGACTACGACCTGAACGCCTCGCCTCTGGCGGGCGGCCGAGCCGGGGTCACCGTCGTGCACCGATCGGCCAAGGCGCCGCATCGCGAACAATATTCAGATCCCGAACGGCCGATCCTGCGGATCGCCGGCGGCGCCATCGACCGCTGGCAGACCGGCGGCTGGCAGCGCTACATCGACAGCGTCGACCAGCTGGGCGCCGACGACGCCGGCCACCTGGCGCGCCGGCTGTCCCGATGGGACTCCAACCCGACGCACAGCGGACTGCGCTCGACGGCCACCCGCGGCGCCACTTTCACGACGCTGCTGGGAATTCCGGACGCGTCCCGGCTGGATGTGCCGACGATGTGGGCGCCGCGAAGCCGCGACGACGAGCTGCGGGTTCCGATCGGTGTCACCGCGACCGGTGAGCCGCTGATCTTCGATCTCAAAGACGAAGCCGAGGGCGGGATGGGTCCGCACGGGTTGATGATCGGCATGACCGGTGCGGGCAAGTCGCAGACGCTGATGTCGATTCTGTTGTCGCTGTTGACGACTCACTCCGCTGACCGGCTGATCGTGATCTATGCCGACTTCAAGGGTGAGGCCGGCGCTGATATCTTCCGCAACTTCCCGCAAGTCGTCGCGGTGATCTCCAACATGGCCGAGAAGAAGTCGTTGGCGGACAGGTTCGCCGATACGCTGCGCGGTGAGGTCGCCCGTCGGGAAATAATGCTGCGCGAGGCCGGACGCAAAGTACAAGGCAGCGCGTTCAACTCGGTGACCGAATACGAAAACGCGATCGCCGCCGGACACGACCTGGCGCCGATCCCGACGTTGTTCGTGGTGGCCGACGAGTTCACCCTGATGCTCGCCGACCACCCCGAGTACGCAGAGCTGTTCGACTACGTCGCGCGCAAAGGCCGCTCGTTCCGTATCCACATCCTGTTCGCGTCGCAGACGCTGGATGTCGGAAAGATCAAGGACATCGACAAGAACACCTCGTACCGCATCGGCCTGAAGGTGGCCAGCCCTGCCGTGTCACGGTCCATCATCGGCGTGGAGGACGCCTACCACATCGAGTCCGGCAAAGAGCACAAAGGCGTCGGCTTCCTGGTGCCCGCGCCGGGTGCCGCGCCGATCAAATTCCGTAGCACCTACGTCGACGGCATCTACGATCCGCCACAGGCGGCGAAAACGCTTGTGGTGCATTCTGTTCCCGAACCTAAGCTGTTCACTGCCGGCCGGGTGGAGCCCGATCAGAGCACGGTGATCTCGACGAACGGTCACGAAGAACCGGTCGGCCCGCCGCGCAAGTTGATCGCCACCGTTGGTGATCAGCTGGCGCGCTACGGGCCACGGGCACCGGAGCTGTGGCTGCCGCCGCTCGACGACGCGATCCCGCTGAGCACGGTGCTGGCCCGATCGGCGCTGCCGCGGGGCGAATGGCGTTGGCCGCTGGGCGAGATCGACAAGCCGTTCGAGATGCGCCGCGACCCGCTGGTGTTCGATGCGCGGTCGTCGGCCGGCAACTTGGTGATCCATGGTGGGGCAAAGTCAGGGAAATCGGCTGCCCTGCAAACATTTATCTTGTCTGCGGCAAGCCTGCACTCGCCCAGCGAGGTGAGTTTCTACTGCCTGGACTACGGCGGCGGTCAGCTGCGGGCGCTGGAAGACTTAGCGCATGTCGGCAGCGTGGCCTCGGCGCTGGAACCGGAACGTATCCGCCGCACCTTTGGCGAGCTCGAGCAACTGCTGCGGTCACGCCAGCAGCGAGAGGTGTTCCGGGACAAGCATGGGCCTGATGACGGATTGGGCCAGGTGTTCCTGGTCATCGACAATCTATATGCCTTCAGCCGAGACAACACCGACCAGTTCAACACCCGGAACCCGTTGCTGGCCAAGGTGACCGAACTCGTCAACGTCGGCCTTGCCTACGGCATCCACGTGGTCGTCACCACCCCCAGCTGGCTGGAGGTGCCGCTGGCCATGCGGGACGGCCTTGGGTTGCGGCTGGAGCTGAAGTTGCATGACGCGCGGGACAGCAACGTTCGGGTGGTCGGTGCACTGCACCGTCCGGCCGAGGCGGTGCCCGCAGACCAACCGGGTCGCGGGTTGACCATGGGCGCGGAGCACTTCCTGTTCGCGGCACCCGAACTGGCTGACATCGCTGCGATCAACGATCGCCACCCCGGCGTCACCGCGCCGCCGGTGCGGTTGCTGCCGACCAGCCTGACACCCGCCGCGGTCGGTGCGGCATATCGGGGTGCTGACCGGATCGTCATCGGTCAGCGCGAAGAAGACTTGGCCGCAGTCGAACTCGACTTCGCTGAGAATCCGCTGCTGATGGTGCTGGGCGACACCAAGTCGGGTAAGACCACGCTGTTGCGCCACATCATCCGCACCATCCGGGACAACTCAACGCCCGATCGCGTCGCGTTCACCGTGCTGGATCGCCGGTTGCATCTCGTCGATGAGCCGCTGTTCCCCGACAACGAATACACCGCGAACATCGACCGGGTGATCCCGGCGATCCTCGGTTTATCGGCGCTCATCGAAAAGCGGCAACCACCGGCAGGGCTGTCGGCAAGCCAGCTGACCGGCTGGTCATACGAGGGCCACACGCATTACCTGCTCATCGACGACGTCGATCAGATACCGGACACTCCGGCGATGACCGGTCCGTTCGTCGGGCAGCGGCCCTGGACGCCGTTGATCGGGTTGCTGGCACAGGCCAACGATCTGGGTCTGCGGGTGATCGTGACCGCACGCGCAAGCGGTGCCGCACACGCGCTGATGACCAGCCCGTTGCTACGCCGGTTAAACGACCTGCAGGCAACCACGTTGATGTTGTCCGGCAATCCGGCCGACGGTGGAAAGGTCCGCGGCCAGCGCTTCGGTCGGTTGCCCGCCGGTCGGGCAATTCTGCTGGGCGACAGCGACACCCCGACATATGTGCAATTGGTCAATCCGCTCGTCGACGAAAGTGTGGCCGTCGATGGTCGGTGAGTTTCATCGAAAGGAGTATCTGCAATGACACTACGAGTCGTTCCGGAGGGTTTGGCCTCCGCCAGTGCTGCCGTGGAAGCGATCACCGCACGCCTGGCCGCCGCGCATGCGGACGCGGCCCCGTTGATCACGGCCGTGGTTCCCTCGGCCGCCGATCCGGTTTCGCTCCAGACTGCGGCCGGGTTCAGCGCCCAGGGCACCGAGCACACTGCGGTGGCGGCCGAAGGTGTGGAAGAGCTTGGCCGTGCCGGGGTCGGTGTAGGTGAGTCCGGTGCGAGTTACGCCGCGGGTGATGCGGCCGCTGCAGCGACATACCTCAGCTGACGATGACCGCGCCGGTGTGGATAGCTTCGCCGCCGGAGGTGCATTCGGCACTTCTCAGCGGTGGTCCTGGACCAGGGCCGCTTTTGGCGGCCGCTGGGGCATGGACCTCGCTGAGCGCTGAATACGCCTCGGCTGCGGGCGAACTCACCACACTGTTGGGCGCGGTAGAGGCCGGCGCGTGGCAAGGTCCTAGCGCTGAGGAGTACGTCAGCGCGCACGCGCCTTATCTCGCCTGGCTGGCGGAGGCCAGCGCCAACAGCGCCGGGGTGGCTGCTCAGCACGAGATCGCGGCGGCCGCCTACACCACCGCGTTGGCCGCAATGCCGACGCTTCCGGAGTTGGCCGCCAATCACGCCATCCATGGCGTGTTGATAGCGACAAACTTCTTTGGGATCAATACGATTCCGATTGCGCTCAACGAAGCCGACTACGTGCGGATGTGGATCCAGGCGGCCACGACGATGGCCGCCTATCAAGCGGTTTCCGGGTCGGCGTTGGCATCGGCTCCCCGCACCGCGGCGGCTCCGCCGGTGGTGAAGGCCAATAGCGCGACGGCGGCCGCCGACCCGCCATCATCGGGATCGAACTTCTTCACCGAGATGTTCAACGAACTTGCCCAACTCATCCAGAACCCAGTCCAGACGATCAACGCGATCTTCGCCAACCCGGCCGCGTGGTTTCCACTGTTGTTCTTCATCGGCTATCAGGCGTTCTTCGAGCCGGTCGGTTGGACGACTTGGTCGCTGGTGCTGAGCTCCCCGGCGTGGATCCCGCTCATCCTCGGTCTGGCTCTCAACGCGGCGGCGTCTTTGGCTGGGCCGGCGGGCGTACCCGCGGCGGTCGGAGCCTCTGAAGTTCCCGCCGGAGCACCCGCCGGGTTGCCCGCCGCCGGCTTGGCTTCGACCGGTGCCGCGCCGGCCACGGCCGCCGGGTCGGCACCCGCGACAAGCACCGTGTCCGGCGCGGCTCCGGCGACCACGCCTGCCACCGCCGGCTTCGCCTATGTGGTGGGCGGTATCGGTCCCGATGCCGGGCCCGGACCGACATTGATCGATCGCAAAGGCGCCAAGGCGCCGGCTCGCTACATTCCCGCGGCTGCCGTAGCGGGTGCAGTGAGTCGAGACAAGGCTCGGGCAAGGCGGCGTCGACGGGCCGAGTTGCGTGACTACGGCGATGAGTTCGCGGATATGGACAGCGATCCCGGCCTCGGCGCTGATCCCGAGGACGCCCCAGTGCTGGCATCAGATCGCGGTGCGGGGTCGTTGGGGTTTGTCGGGACGGTGCAAAAAGACAGTGCCGCGCGGGCCGCGGGCTTGGCCACCCTGAGCGGCAATGGGTTTGGTGGGGGGCCAACTATGCCGATGGTGCCCGGCACGTGGGGTTCCGAGCCGCCGGAGGGAGAGGGGGATCACGGCTGAGTGTGCTTGTGTGACAACGGTAGTCGGTTAAGAGAAAGGACCTAAATTATGAGTATGTTGGATGCGCATATTCCGCAGTTGGTGGCTTCGGAGTCGGCGTTTGGCGCCAAGTCGGGGTTGATGCGCTCGACGATCGGTCAGGCCGAGCAGGAGGCGATGTCGGCTCAGGCGTTTTATGCCGGTGAGTCCGCGGCGGCGTTTC
>Ga0335075_10015264_pt1 | contig 11513 bp, 10 predicted proteins | sample Lox_Sample_24_FD_206723 | JGI IMG/M metagenome (GOLD analysis project Ga0335075, IMG submission 206723) | Soil microbial communities from Loxahatchee National Wildlife Refuge, Florida, United States - Lox_Sample_2.4 | ecosystem: Environmental > Terrestrial > Soil > Wetlands | place: USA...
CGGCTTGGCTGGGCTCCGGCCCGGCTGGCGGCGCTAGGCGGCGTCCTGATCGTGGTCGTGGTGGCCGGAATCGTGCTGGGCTCGGTCCGGCTGCCGCTTAGCGACATCATCCGGGCCCTGGCAGGCCGGCCAACCCCGCCCGGGGACTGGGCAATCATGCACGAGGTGCGGCTGCCGAGAACGATCACCGCGACGTTCTGCGGCGCAGCTCTGGGCGTGGCCGGGCTGCAGATGCAGACGCTATTCCGCAATCCCCTGGCTGATCCGTTCGTGCTCGGAATTTCGTCCGGCGCGAGCCTGGGCGTCGCCGCAGTCGTACTGCTCGCCGGATCGGCGGAAGCCGAGGTATTCGCCTCCAGCCTGGGCTTCGTCGGCAACCTGACCAGCGTAGCGGCGGCCTGCATTGGTGCCGGGGTGGTCATGACCGCCGTGCTCGGCGCCGGGCGGGTCGTGCGGTCGTCCAACACGCTGCTGCTGCTTGGCGTCATGGTCAGTTACCTGGTATCGGCAGGCGTGACGGTGCTGCTGGCCGGGGCGTCGCCCCAGCGTGTCCAGCAATACGTCGAGTGGAGTTTCGGCAGCTTCGAGGGTGTCAGCTGGCCCGATCTGCGCGTCCTGGTGCCTGTGCTGGCACTTGGGCTGCTCGCGGGCGCCGCCAGCATCAAACCGCTCAATGCGCTGCTGCTGGGCGAGCGTTACGCCGCCACCATGGGCATCCGCGTCCGCCGGGCGCGAGTGATCCTCATCGCGACCTCATCAGTCCTGGCCGGCAGCGTCACCGCGTTCGCCGGGCCGATCGCATTCCTCGGCATCGCGGTCCCGCACGTCGCGCGGTCGGTACTGCGGACCGCCGATCATCGGCTGCTGGTCCCCGGCTGCATCCTCATCGGGGCAAGCATGGCGCTGGCCGCCGACGTGCTGGCTCAGCTGCCCGGACAGGACATCCTGCCGCTCAATGCCGTCAACGCGGTCCTCGGTGCCCCCGTCGTCGTCATCGTGCTCATCCGCGCCAGCCGCCGGTCCAGCCAGCTATGAGCAGCCCGGGCCTGAGCTTGCCGCCAGGCGAGAAGCCGGTCCTGCGCCTGCAGGACCTGGCCGTCGGCTATGGCAAAGGGCCGCGTCGGCGCACCATACTTGCGGGCGTCACTACGGATCTGGTGGCCGGCGAGCTTGCATGCCTCGTCGGGCCTAACGGAGCGGGCAAGTCCACGCTGCTGCGGAGCATTGCCGGGCTGCAGGCGGTGCTCGGCGGGCGGGTGCTGCTGGCCGGAGTGCCGCTGATGCGGCTGACCCGCCGCCAGGTGGCCAGGCAGGCAGCCACAGTCTTGACCGACCGCGTCGAGCCGGGACAGCTGCGTGCCCGTGACGTGGTCGCGCTCGGCCGGCATCCGCACACCGACTGGACGGGCCGGCTCAGCCTGGATGACCAGGACGTCATCGACAGTGCGCTTGCGCAGGCTGGCGCGGCGGACCTGGCGGCCGCACTATTCGGCGAGCTGTCCGACGGCCAGCGGCAGCGAATCCTGATCGCCCGCGCGCTCGCCCAGCAGCCGCGCGTGCTGCTCCTCGACGAGCCGACCGCATTCCTGGATCCGCCCGCCCGGATCGGCCTCATGGTGCTGCTCGCCGCCATCGCTGCCAACGGCGCGGTTGCCGTCCTGGTCTGCACGCACGACCTGGAACTGGCAGCCAGAACCGCCGACACGCTGTGGGTGGCAGGGCACGGGACCATCACCTGCGGAGGACCTGAGGACCTGGCCCACGCCGGTGTCCTCGGTGGTGCTTTCACCAGCGAAGGCACAGTCTTCGATCCGGCAGTCCTCGGCTTCGCGCCCGCTGACGATGACCGGCCTGCTGCCGCTGTTGACGGAGAAGCATCACTGTGCGTGCTCGCCGCGCACGCCATGCGCCGTGCAGGCTACCGGGTCACCCGGACACCGGGTGAGGCCGACGTCCGGGTCAAGGTCGAGCGCGGTCCCGCGCATCAGGTTCGTTCAGCCCTTATCTCACGCGGGCATTCCAGCACCCACGTCAGCCTTGATGCGCTGGCCAGGCATGCACGCGGCCTGCGAGACCTGGCCGCTCAGACCGCCATCACCGAGTCCGGTGCGGAGATCAGTGAGGAGACAACCGCATGAGCACAACGATCACCCGGGGCGTCATCGGCGAGGAACCTGGCAACGGCACCGTTGAGGTTTTCCCCTTGCCGACTGACGAAGACACACTGACCTCTCTCGTCACCGACATCTTCACCGACTGGTGGGAGCACATCCACTTCGGCGTCATTGTCCAGGGCGCTGCCTGGGAAGTAGCCGCACCGAGCGCTCCCGTCCGCATCGGTTCGCTCGACGGGTACATCACGGTTGATTTCGGCCGCTGGCATTTTCACCTGTGCATCGGCGAGCACACCGCGTCGGGTCCGGAACTCGGCAGGATCCGCCGATGCGCGCGCGCCGAGATGTACCGGATCCTGCACGACGGCAAGCCGGGCAGCTGGGGAGTGCGGCTGTTCAACGGCGAGGCAACCCAGCTGATGACCGTCCTGCTCCCGCATCCGTGGCTCAGCGACACCCAGCAGCCCTTGGCAGAACCCGAGTGGGATCGGCTCGCCGCCTGGGACGCGCTCCGAGCGCATTACCTCGGCATGGCGCCGGACCCGCTCGACCGCACCGCCAGCGGCTTCAGCCACTGAGCTCACAGGACTGACCATGCCCGAAGCACAGCTCCCACTGGCCGAACTCGCCAGGATCGGCCCGTACTTCGCCCTCCAGCACGGCGGCCGGTCACGCCCAGGCGCCGGCTTCGAGCCGGTCACCGGGCTGGTCGCCGACACGCCGCGCGCGGCAGCGCAGCTCGGGCAGCGGATCGACGACATCACCGGTCGGCTCGGCACCACGCAGCGGTGGATCGGTGCATCGATCCTGTTCCAGGGCTGGGCTGCACGCCTCACTTCGATCTACGCGGGCTGCGCAATCCTCGGCGGCGCAGTGCCAGAACTCGCCCCTGCCCGGCTGTACTACCGCCTGCCGCCGGCCGGCCCGGTGGACCTGCTGGCGGCGCCACCCGTCCCGACTGACCTCTCCGACGGCTGGCAGCAGCTCACCGGGCACCTCGACCTGCTCGCAGCAGCCATCCGGCGGCAGGTCCGCATCGGCCACCACCTGCTCCGCGGCAACTTCGCCTCCGCGCTCGCAGGATCCCTCATGGTCCTCAGTCGCGGCGGACGCGCACCGCTGGACAAGCTCCTGAACCAAGCCTGGGCACAGCCGACTGAGCTGCGCCGCTATGGCCGGTGGCCGCTCACGCCCGAAGGCCCGCGTTATGCGCGCACAACCTGCTGCGGCTACACCAGGCTGCCCGGCGGCGGCCGGTGCGGCGACTGCTCACTCCACTGGCGCAAGCCCTTCAGTCAGCCCACCACCAGCTCGTGAACCTGCAGGAGAGGAGACAGCCATGCCAATGAAGATTTACACGCGCAAGGGTGACGCCGGCCAGACAAGCATCTGGGGAGGCCGCCGCCTCAGCAAGGATCACGCCAGGATGGAGGCGATCGGCGCCGTCGACGAGTGCAACGCCGCCATCGGATCGGCTCTGGCATCCGGACTGCCAGACGCGGTGGCCAGCATCCTGGCAACCGTGCAGGGACGTCTGTTCATCGTCGGCAGCGAGCTGATGGCGCCCGACCGCACCGGCAGCGGCAGTGCCCTCCCGAGGCTCGCCGAGCAGGACATCAGCGACCTGGAAGCTGCCATCGACTGCCTCGACACGGCCCTGCCCGAACTGCAGAACTTTATCCTTCCCGGAGGTACCACCTCCGGTGCCGCCCTCCACGTCGCACGCGGAGCGTGCCGCCGCGCGGAACGCCGCGCGGCAACGCTCAACCGCGCAGAGGGAACTGCCGCAGCCGTGACTGCATACCTCAACCGGCTCGCTGACCTGCTGTTCGTCGCTGCCAGGTATGTCAACCACGCCGCAGGCGTACCTGACGTCGTGTGGAGCGGGCAAGCCAGCCGCTGAGCGGTCCCCTCCTCCGGCCCACCTCGAATGCCTGGCGGGCGCTGGTCCGCCAGTTAGCGAACGAGAACATCGGTGCGCTGATCCTCGCCGCCGACATCCGGGCGAGGTGGGCCGAGCTTTCCCGGCAGACCAGCGCAAGATCGCCAAGGCCCTGTTCGATGTCCGTATCCAGGGTCCGCCAACCCGGACAGAACTGCTTTGAGCCCGAACGGATCCTCATGAAACCCCGCGCATCATCAGACTATGAGTCAGTCCGCACCAGATCTCTCGGCCTGGCCGCCGGAGAAGACGCTTCGCCAGGGATTTCGGGGCCGGACTGAGGTTTTAGAACTGCTACAGAACCACCTGATGCGCTGTACTTCAGCCGTTCAGCGGTCTGATAGGTGCTCCTGTCTGCCGGAGCCGCGGACATCGCCGGACATCCACACCGGGACGCGCACATGCTGACCCTTCACGATGACCTCGGGCATCCCCTCAGTCCGAGCGGCCCGCGGCAATGAATCGCGTCACTCGTCCCGTCACTGACCGAAGCCCTCGCCGTTACCGTTCCCGGTCGGCTGGTTGGCGCGACCGACTGGTGGACCCACCCTGCCGACCTTGACGGCCCGAGAGTACGGGGCACGAAGAATCCCAACCGCGCAGCGATTGCCGCGCTCAGCCCGGGCCTCGTAGTAGCCAACCGCGAGGAGAACCGGCGGCTCGACGCCCGCATCACGTGCCCGGCTGCAGGCAGATCGCGCGAGTCGGCGAGCGCGACGCTAAGCCTGGACGTGACATGCAGTGCGGGCATAATCTCCTCTTTAACGGAACGTCGGGCAGTAACGCGCTTTTCTGCATTGCGCACAGACAGAATAGACAGCGCTTTAGATCAAGCGTCGATTAGGGCCATTCTGCCTGCTCACTGCGATCTACGAGCTCCCCGCAATGACTCCGTCAAGGATAGCGCGTTAGTGTGCTGAATAAGGGTCTCACTGCCTTTCCGGCCCGGTGCTGATCATGCCTATCCGTAGCCATTATCCGGAACGTCATGACCGCACCGCCGCTCACACCTTCGCTGAGCCGGACCCGGCGGCCGCCGCGGCTGCGGCGAGCGCGGTCGCGCTGGCCGTCACGGCCCGGCTGAGGCGGACGGCGCGGCCGATGTCGCCGGCCTCGGGCGGTCGGCCGCTGCCGAGCTGGGGCCGGTGCTCGGTGCGGCCGGAGTAGCTGAGTGCCCCGCCGAGGCGGACTCCGAGCGCGCCTGCGAACGCCGCCTCGCACCAGCCGGCGTTCGGGCTGGGATGGTGCGGGCCGTCCTCGCGGGCTGTCTGCCAGGCGGGCCCGGGCCCGCCGCCCACCACCGGAGCGCACGCGGCCGCGAGCAGCGCGGTGACCCGGGCCGGGATCCAGTTGGCAACGTCATCCAGGCGGGCCGACGCCCGGCCGAACCGCTCGTAGCGCGGCGAGTGATGGCCGGCCATCGCGTCGAGGGTGTTCACCGCCCGGTACCCGGACATGCCGGGCGGTCCGGCGATCGCGCCCCAGATCAGCGGCGCGACGATGGCGTCGCTGGTGTTCTCGGCCACGGACTCGACGACGGCCCGGGCGATCCCGGCGATGTCGAGGTACTGCGGATCGCGGCCGCACAGACTCGGCAGCGCCGCCCGTGCCCCCGCCAGGTCCCCGGCCGTCAGCGCGGTCCCGATCTGGTTTGCCGTCGCCCCGAGTGACCGCGAGGCGATCACGGCCCAGGTGGTCGCGGCCGTCACCGCGACTCGCGCGGCCGGGCGGGCGCGGGTCGCCCTGATCGCGAGCAGGAGCGGACCGGCCCCGGCGAGCACGCCGCCCGCGGCGTAGGCCAGTCCGGGACCGGCGCGGTCGGCGTAGACGCGATGCTCCACGGCGGTCATGAGCCGGCCGAATAGGGCAACCGGATGGCCGCGCTCCGGATCACCGGCGATGCCGTCGGCGATGACTCCTGCGATCAGGCCCGCGGCCAGCGGCCAGTCCCGGCCGCGGATGACCGGCGTCACAGCGATGACCGCAGGACGGGAAGATCCCGGCGCGGACCGCGCTCGATCAGGTCCAGCAGCGCGCCGGTGTCGAGACTGCTGCCGATCGCGTCGGCGAGCGCGTCGAACTGGGCCTGCCGGGCCGCGGCGAAGCAGGTGCCGGGTGCCGGGGTGAAGTCTGCGCCGGAAAGGCGGGCGACCTCGGCCAGGAACGACTGGCGGAATGCGTCGTTCTCGAAGATCCCGTGCCAGAGCGTCCCCGAGACGGCACCGGACCGGCAGCCGTCCAGCACCGATCCGCGGTCGTCCGTCTCGCTGGTGAACCAGGACCGGCCGCCCGCGACGTCGACCTGCCCGTGGTGAATCTCGTAGCCGGAGACGGGGACCGCCCCCGCGTAGCCGGAACGGCTCCGCAGGGTCTTGACCGGGTCGAATCGCGTCTGCACCGGGAGCAGGCCCAGCCCGTCCACCGTTCCCGCCCGGCTCTCGACCTCGTCGCGGATAACGGTGCCGAGCATCTGGTAGCCGCCGCAGATGCCGAGGACCGGCAGCCCGGCCGCGGCCCGGCGCGCGAGCGCCTCGTCCAGGCCCCGCGCCCGCATCCAGGCGAGGTCCGCGACGGTGGCCTTCGTGCCGGGAACGATCACCAGGTCGGCGCCGTCCAGCCCGCTCGCTGACGCGACGAACCGGACGGCGACACCGGGCTCCAGCGCGAGCGCGTCCGCGTCGGTGAAGTTGGAGATGCGCGGGAGCCGGATTACCGCCACCCGCAGCGCCTCCTGGCCCGGGCCGGTCTCGGGTCCGTAGCGATCCTCGGTCACCACGGCGTCCTCGGCGTCGATCCAGGTCTGCCGCAGGTAGGGCACGACGCCCAGCACCGGCCGGCCGGTCCGGACGGTCAGCTCGTCCAGCCCCGGCCGGAGCAGCGACAGGTCGCCGCGGAACTTGTTGATCACGAACCCGCTGATCAGCGCCTGATCCTCCGGCTCGAGCAGCGCCAGCGTCCCGAACAGCGCGGCGAAGACGCCGCCGCGGTCGATGTCGCCCACCACGATGACCGGAAGGTTCCGCGCCCGGGCCAGGCCCAGGTTGACCAGGTCGCCGCGCCGCAGGTTGATCTCGGCCGGCGAGCCGGCGCCCTCGCAGACGACGACATCGAACCGCGACCGCAGATCGTCGTAGGCGTCCAGGACCGCGCCGAACAGTCGCTGGCGGCCCGCCCCGGCCCGCCAGTACTCCGCGGCCCGGGTGTCCCCGAGAGCGCGCCCCATAAGCACGACCTGGCTGGTCAGGTCGCTGCCTGGCTTGAGCAGCACCGGGTTCATCGCCGCCTCGCCAGGTACCCCGGACGCCGCCGCCTGCATCGCCTGGGCCCGCCCGATCTCCGCGCCGTCGAGTGCGACCACCGAGTTGTTGGACATGTTCTGCGCCTTGAACGGCGCCACCCGGATTCCCTGGCGGGCCAGCCACCGGCAGATGCCGGCGGTCAGCACGGACTTGCCGGCATCGGACATCGTGCCGGCCACCAGCACCGAGCCGGTCGTCACCTGGGTCGCGCTCCTTCCGTCAGCCGCCGGAACAGGCTGTCACGATCCGGATCCGTCAGCGGGCAGGCCGAAGGCGGACGGGTGCAGCCACTTCGCTATCGCCGCCACCGCCTGCGCGTTGCGCGGGCTCGGAGTGACCTCGTCGTAGCTGAGCACGAGGAAGCAGCGATTCTTCACCGCGGGCAGATTCTTGCTCGCACTGAACGTCTCCAGGAACTTCTCCTTCTGCGCGGCCGTGGGCGTGCCGTAGTCGTTGATGATGATGCACTGCGGCTTGGCCGCCACGACCTGCTCCCAGGAAACCGACGTCCAGCTCTGCTTGAGTGATCCGAAGATGTTCGTCCCGCCGCCCAGGCTGATCTCGGCACTGACCATGGCCAGCCCCGGCCCGGTGAACGGTGCCGACTGGCCGCTGTCATAGTCGAAGACGGTAACGAGCTTCTGGCCCGCGATCTTGGACTGCGCGGCCGCGACCTGCGCCTTCATGCTCGCGATGAGCTTGTCAGCGCGGGTCTCGACGCCGAAGATCTCGCCGAGGTTGGTGATGTCCTGATAGGTGTTGTCGATGCTCACCGAGGTCTTGCTGGACTGCACGTGGGCGCACGACTCGGTGAGGGCCAGGACCTTGATGCCGTACTTGGCCAGACCCTGGGGAGTGAGGTTGGTGCCGGTCTCGAGGCCGTAGTTGTAGCCGGCGAACAGGAAATCGGGGTGCAGGCCGATCAGCGGCTCCAGCGTGAAGTAGTTCGAGGAGACATCCTTAACTTGCCTGAAGCCGGCCTCGTACTGCGGCGGCAGCGGCTGGCGGACCGGGCCGTCTCCGAGCACGCCGAACGTTCCGACCATGTTCTTTTCCAGGCCCAGCGCGAGCATGTCCTCGGTCGAGTTGATGTCGTTGGATACCGCGCGCGTCGGTGCCTTGTCGTACGTCGTGCTGGTGCCGCAGTTGCTGATCGTGACCGGGTAGTGCGCGGCGGCACCGGCGGTCGAACTGGACTTGGCCGGGCTGCTACTGCCGCAGGCAGCCAGGACGCTGACGCCGGCCAGCAGCGCAGCTGGCACCGCCACGAAACGGCCGATGCGCCGCCGTCGCGCGCGGGCAGGTTGGCTGAGCTTGTGCATGGAGTTCCTCTCGGATCAGGTAACGCCGGGTGGTGCCGGCGGATCAGGGGACGAGTCGCCGGCGTCCGGCCCGGCACCGCTGGCGGGCTGGATCCTGCGGGGGATCAGATGCGGGGTGCCCGTGTCGGGGTGCTCGATGACCAGCACGTCCGCGCCATAGGCCTGCAGGATCGTCTCGGGGGTGAGCACGTCGGCGGGCGAGCCTGCGGCGACGATCTGGCCGGCCCGCAGCACGTGGATGGCCTCGCAGAACAACGCGGCGAGGCTCAATTCGTGCAGGGCGGCCAGGACGGTAACGCCGAGACCGGAGACAATCTCGAGGATTTCCACCTGATGGTGAATATCGAGGTGGTTCGTCGGCTCATCGAGGATGAGATGGTCAGCCTCCTGCGCCAGCGCCCGCGCAACGAGGACGAGCTGCTTCTCGCCGCCGGACAGCGTGTTGAACCGGCGCGAGGCCAGCTGCTCGCAGCCCACCCGCTCCATCGCGTGGTCCGCAATCTCGTGGTCGGTGTCGGTGTCCCGCTCGAACGACCGCTTGTGCGGTGTCCGGCCGATCATCACCATCTCCCGGACGTTGAAGTCGAACTCGCTGGCCGACTCCTGAGTGACCACCGCGATGCGGCGGGCTGTGTCCTTGTGCCCAAGGGAAAGCAAGTCCGTGTCGTCCAGCAGCACCCGGCCCGCGGACGGCCGGTGCACCCGGTAGACGGTCTTCAGGATCGTGGACTTCCCGCTGCCGTTTGGCCCGACCAGGCCGGCGAACTGCCGGTCGCCGACGGTGAGGTCGATCCCGGTCACGATGCGCCGGCCGCCGATGTCCACGGAGAGGTCGTCGAGCTGCAAGCTCACTGTGCTGTCTCGCCGAGGCTCACTGGGTCGCCCCATACAGATACGGGTGGCGCCGGATCAGGACGATGAGCGTGGGCGCGCCGATGAAGGCGGTGATCACCCCGATCGGCATCTCCTGCGGGGCCACGATGGTGCGCGCCAGCAGGTCGCCGAGAACCATGAAGCTGGCGCCGAACAGGACGCCGGCGGGCAGCACCCGCCGGTGATCGGAGCCGACCATGAGCCGCACGATGTGCGGCACCACGAGACCGACGAACCCGATGATGCCGCTGACCGCGACCGCTACGCCGGCAATCAGCGAGGTCACGATGAACAGGTTCCGGCGCAGCCGCCGCACGTCCACCCCGAGCGACGCGGCGGGCTCCGAGCCCATGGCCAGGGCGTTCAGCGTGCGGCCCTGCGCCATCAGGTAGACCATCGCGCCGGCCAGCGCCGCTGCGGGGATGGGCAGCTGGTTCCAGCTGGCCAGGCCGAACGACCCCAGCAGCCAGAACAGGACGGCCTGGGTGGCCTGCGGGTTGCCGCGGAAGATCAGGAAGCTTGTCACGGACTCGAACAGCGCCGACATCACGACCCCGCACAGGATCAGCTGGGTCGGGGACAGCGAGGAGCCCGTCCGGGAGACGAGGAACACCGCGGCCATCGCCGCCAGCGATCCCAGCACGCTGCCGACCGAGATCGCCCACACGCCGAGCGACGCGAACGCGCCGAGCAGCAGGACCGCCGTGGCGCCGACGCTCGCGCCGGACGAGACGCCGAGCAGGAACGGGTCGGCGAGCGCGTTGCGCACGAGGACCTGGACGACCGAGCCGGCAGTCGTCAGCGCCGCGCCGACGACAGCCGCGAGCAGCACCCTGGGCAGCCGGATCTGCCACACGATGATGCCGGCCACAGTATTCGGGGCGTGCCCCGCGATGCCCGCCACGACGACATGCCACACCTGGGACGGGGTGAGCGGCACCGAGCCGATCGCGGCACCGGCGGTCATCGTGACCAGCAGGAACACCAGGCACGCGAGGAGGACGACGGACAGAGGCACACGGTCACGCCGACGGCCACCGCGACGGGCAGCAGGCCGGACTGACCTAGGCCGAGTATCGTCCGCGCGCACTCGCACGCCCTCTCTGCGACGGAGGACGCACGAGCCGTCCTTCCTCCGAGGACCACTTCGATGACACAGAGCAGGCGACCGGGCTCGCCCCCGAGGGGGACTACCGTTGCGGGACAGCGCCGGGATCTCACCGGACTTCGCTGGTTCTGCATCGGCCCCCGGCCGCACGCGGTCAGGGGCAGCGCAACTGTAGGGGTCCGGCTATCGCAGCGTCAAGCTTGCCGGTCGCGGCGGGGGCGTTGCCCTTGTCCCGGCCGGGCGCGGCGGCGGGCCGGGTTCGCGGCGGAGTACGCGGCCAGAATCTCGCGGATGGCCTCGGGCAGGCCGGCCGTTGCCGCCGCGCCTGCCTCGGCGGCGCAGTCGGTCCCCGCGATGGCCGCCGCGATCTGATCCAGCGCCGCGCTGGCGGTGGTGAGCTGGTGCCGCAGCTTATGACTGCTGGCGGCCTGCGAGCCAGCCTGCCGGCGGATGCCGTCGAGGCGCTCGTAGTCGCCCGGACTCAATACCACAGCGTCCGAGCCGTTCAGCCGGATCAGCCTAGGCTCCGGATGCCACGCCATCAGCCGTGCTCCTGACCGCGCGTCCGGGCCGAGGACGCCGTGATGCGCGCCGCTTCGGCCCGGTGCCAGGAACAGCCGTGCCAGAAGTAGCTGCGCGAGGAACAAGAAACGCCTGGACTCATGCCCGCACTGCCCTTCTGTCGAGGGTCAATGACGAGGGCACAGGGCAGGCGACCGGGCTCGCCCTCAGGAGGGACCACCGTTGCGGGACAGCGCCGGAATCTCACCGGACTTCGCTGCGGCCTGTGCACTGGCTACTGCGCTACCGCGGGCTCGGACCCGCGGCAGCGTCACGCTACGGATGCGCTCAGCC
>Ga0335075_10015267_pt1 | contig 11513 bp, 14 predicted proteins | sample Lox_Sample_24_FD_206723 | JGI IMG/M metagenome (GOLD analysis project Ga0335075, IMG submission 206723) | Soil microbial communities from Loxahatchee National Wildlife Refuge, Florida, United States - Lox_Sample_2.4 | ecosystem: Environmental > Terrestrial > Soil > Wetlands | place: USA...
CCGCGCCGCTGCGGCCTTATGCCTCGCTGATCCGCCTCGATCGCCCGATCGGCGCGTGGCTCCTGTTCTGGCCCGGCGCCTGGGCCATTGCGCTGGCCGGGATGGGCGACAATGGTTGGGCGCTGATCGCCTGGTTCGCGCTCGGCGCCTTCGCGATGCGCAGCGCGGGCTGCGTCTATAACGACATCGTCGACAGGGATCTCGACAGGCAGGTCGAACGCACCCGCCTTCGCCCCCTCGCCAGCGGCCGCGTCTCGACGCGCGGCGCCTGGATCCTGCTCGTCGCGATGAGCCTGATCGGCCTCGTCGTGCTGTTTCAGCTCCAGCGTGTCGCGCAAATCGTCGCGCTTTTGAGTCTGGCGCCCGTGGCCGCTTATCCTTTCATGAAACGCATCACCTGGTGGCCGCAGGCCTGGCTCGGACTTGTCTTCTCCTGGGCCGCTCTGGTCGGCTGGCCGGCGGTGCAGGGAGACCTTGCTCCTGCTGCCTGGCTGCTCTGGACGGGGTCGGTCTTCTGGGTGATCGGCTATGACACGATCTACGCGCTCCAGGATGTCGAGGACGACGCCCTGGTTGGCGTCAAATCCTCGGCGCGCGCGCTGGGGCGTCATGCGCGTGCGGGCGTAGCGGTCTGCTACGGCCTTGCCTTGCTGCTCTGGGCGCTGGCCTTCCGGGAGGTGCGGGTCGAATGGTTCGCATTGCTCGGCCTGCTGCCGATGGCGCTGCATCTCATCTGGCAGGTCGTCGCGTTGAAGCCGCAGGACGGGGCCGACGCGCTCGCCAAATTCCGCTCGAACCGTCTCGCCGGGCTGCTGATGTTCGCCGCCTGCTTCGTCGTCGGCACCGCCTGAGCCTCGCTTGGTCGCGCCAGCGACTCGGCTCGCCGCCCGTTCATTGTTGGGCAAGCCTCGCGCACGCTATGATGTGGTTAAGAGCGTTTGGGGACCTGCCATGCTGAAATTATTGACGAAACTGGCCGCATTGGCCGCCATGCTGATGGCCGCGCCGGCGATGGCGCAGATCCAGACGGTGGACCCCAATCAGGCCGCCAGCAGCTATCAGTCGGACTCGCCCTATCGGCCGCTCCCGGACGAGAATCCCTATCCGGAGAGCCCGGCGCCGGAGCATAGCGAATCCGATTGGGTGCCGCTCGACGACAGCGCCAATCCGCCGCCCGAAATCTCGACGCAGACCTATCAGCCGCGCCCGGCGCCTGCACCCGGCGCGACCGTTCCGCGGGACGACGTGTTCACCGCTGCCGAGGGCGTGTTCGGCCGCGGCGCCGAGGGCCTTGCCCGCATCCTCGAGAACATCCTGCGCGATCAGGGTGAACCCGTCGCCTACATCGCCGGCCAGGAAGCCGGCGGCGCCGTCGTTTTCGGCGTGCGCTACGGCTCGGGCGTGCTCCACCATCAGGTGGAGGGCGAGCGCGCGGTCTACTGGACAGGCCCGTCGCTCGGCTTCGATGTCGGCGCCGACGCCAACAAGGTGTTCGTGCTGGTCTACAATCTCTACGACAGCCAGGAGCTCTTCCGCCGCTATCCGGGCGCCGAGGGCAATGCCTATTTCGTCGGCGGCTTCACGGCGCAATATATGCGCCGCGGTGATGTCGTTCTGATCCCGATCCGCCTCGGCGTCGGGCTCCGTCTTGGCGTCAATGCCGGCTATATGCGCTTCTCGGAACGCAACCGCTGGCTGCCTTTCTAGGTTTCGCTTTCGCCGCGGCGGCGGTGGCCGCCGGGCCTCCCGCTGTGGAGGCGCCAGACGGCTTTTCGCGGAGCGAGGCCGTGCTCGACAGGCTTGAGGCGCGCATCACCATGCCCGAAGGCGCGGCGCCGCTGGCCAGCTACGCGCGTTATTATGCGCGACATGTGCGGGGCGAGATTGTCGGCACCTATCTCCGTATCGGCAACGAAGTCCCGGGCCGCCGCTGGGTGTCTCTGGAGGAGCTTCCGCAGGTCGCCGACGGCGGCTGCGACGTCATCACCGTGATCGCCGACGTGCGCGGCACGGTCCGCTCCGCCGCGTGTAACGGCGAGGCGTAGACCGGCGCCTATCCGACGTAGCGCCAGGCCAAGGTCTCGCCGGCGTGGAAGGGGACGATAGTGGTGCCCGCCGCGGGAAGTGTTTCGGGCACCGTGACGGCCGCGCGCTCCAGCACGATCCGGCCCTCGTTCAGCGGCAGGCCATAGAAACGCGGACCGTTCTCCGAGGCGAAGGCCTCGAAATGGTGCAGCGCTCCCTCTTCCGCGAACACGCTTGCATAGCTCTCCAGCGCGAAGGGCGCGTTGAAGATGCCGGCGCAGCCGCAGGCGGCTTCCTTCTTCTCGACCGCATGGGGCGCGCTGTCGGTGCCGAGGAAGAATTTGGGTGAGCCCGACGTCGCCGCGCGGCGCACGGCCAGCCGGTGCTGTTCGCGCTTGGCGACGGGCAGGCAATAAGCGTGGGGGCGGATGCCGCCCGCGAAGATCGCGTTGCGGTTGATGATCATATGCTGCGGCGTCACCGTCGCGGCGACGTTCGGCCCGCTGTCGGCGACGAAGGTGACCGCCTCGGCCGTGGTGATATGCTCGAACACGATCTTCAGTGCGGGAAAGTCGCGCACCAGCCGCGTGAATATGCGTTCGATGAACACGGCCTCGCGGTCGAAAATGTCGATCTCGGGATCGGTCACCTCGCCATGGACAAGCAACGGCATACCGATCCGCTGCATCGCCTCCAGCGCCGGATAGAGATTGGCGATGTCGGTCACGCCGTGCGCGGAATTTGTCGTGGCATTGGCCGGATAGAGCTTGGCGGCGGTCCAGACGCTTTCCTCATGGCCGCGGGCGATCTCCGCCGCGTCCGCCTGGTCGGTCAGATAGCAGGTCATCAGCGGCGTGAAGTCGCTGCCGGCGGGGAGCGCGTCGAGGATGCGCCGGCGATAGGCCGAAGCGGCATCCACGCTGGTCACCGGCGGCACCAGATTCGGCATCACGATCGCGCGCGCGAACTGCCGTGCGGTCCAGGGCGCTACCGCCTTCAGCATCTCGCCATCGCGCAGGTGAACATGCCAGTCGTCGGGGCGGCGGATGGTGATACGCTCGGGCTGGGTCATCGCGGCTACTTCTCTTTCGGCTCCGGCCTCCCTAACTGCGGATCATGACCGGCACCACCCTCGTCGATCGCGCGATCCTCCGCCTCTCGGGCGAGGATGTGCGCGGCTTTCTCCAGGGCCTCGTCACCAACGACATGGCGACGCTCGCGCCGGATCGCCCGCTCTGGGCGGCGCTGCTGAGCGCGCAGGGCAAGGCGCTATACGACTTCATTCTCTGGGCCGACGGCGACGATGTTCTGATCGATTGCGAGGCGGCGCAGGCCGATGCGCTGGCGAAGCGACTGTCGATATACCGGCTGCGGCGAGCGATCACGATCGGCAAGGACGATGATCTTTCCGTCCACTGGTCGATCGATGGCGAAGGCCCATCCGATCCACGCCTGCCGGAACTCGGCCATCGCTGGCTCGCACCCGCGGGCGACCCCGCCGAGGGCTGGCTCGCCCATCGCCTGTCGCTGGGCGTGACCGAAGGCGCGGCAGAGCTGGGACAGGACAAGACGCTCTGGCTCGAATGCAATGCCGCCGAGCTGAACGGCGTCAGTTTCTCCAAGGGCTGCTATGTCGGGCAGGAGAATACGGCGCGGATGAACTGGCGCAACAAGGTCAATCGCCGCCTGGTCGTCGTGCCGACCGATGCTCCGGGGGAGCGGACCCGCATCCATTATCCCGATCTCGGGCTCGCGGTGGAGCATCGCCGGGTCGAGGATCTCGGCGCCGCGCTGCGCCCCCAATGGCTGGCAGAGGCGCTCGCGGCCTGATCCCGAAACTTGCCCCCTTGGATCGCGGCGGCTAGCGAGGGGCCATGCTCAGTATCGCAGCCATAATGAGCGTGGCCGCTGCCCAGCCGCTTCCGGCCGAGGTCCGTGCGGTGATCGACGCCGCGGTGGCGAGCGGCGATGCCCAGGCCGTAGCGACGGTCGCCCGTTTCGCCCGCCAGGCACATCCGGACTCAGCCGCGGATATCGAGGCGATCGAGACCGCCTTTCGCACCGCCCAGAACGAGCGACAGGCCGTGGCGGCGCGCGAGCGGCAGGAAATGCTCGCGGCCGCGAGCCTGTTCGACAACTGGACCGGTCAGGTCGAGCTCGGCGCCTCGCGCTCGACCGGGCGCACCGACAGCCTCGGCTTTCTCGGCGCGCTGTCGCTGGAGCGGCAGGGGGTGCGCTGGCGGCACAATCTCGTTGCCCGCGCCGAAATTCAGGAGACCAATGACGTCCGCAGCACCGAGCGCATCCTGCTCTCCTGGCAGCCGCGCCTCAGGCTCGACGACCGCTTCTACGCTTTCGGCCTCACCCAATATGACCATGATCCCTTCATCGGGTTCGACGATCGCTACACTTTGGGCCTGGGTGCGGGCTACGCACTGATCGCCACGCCCAAGGCCAGGCTCGACGTCGAAGGCGGCCCGGCGGTGCGGCGCGAATCCCCCATCACGGGCGATGCGACGACATCGATCGCCGCCCGTGCCTCAGCCGACTTCCGCTGGCAGATCGCGCCGACGCTGGAGCTGAAGCAGAACGGGAGCTTCTATCTCGAAGATGCCACGCGCTCGGGCACCGCGACGACCGCGCTCGACACGCGTCTGCTCGGCGACTGGCGGATCCGCCTGTCGTACGAGTTGCGCTACGAGCGCGCGGCGCTCGGTGAGGATTTCGTCGACACGACCAGCCGCGCGACCCTGCTTTACAGCTTCTGAGCCTCAGCCTCCGGCCGCGGCGAGCTCGCGCGCCTCGAGGCCGTCCCACAGCATCCGGACCGCCTGCGGCAAGGCGAAGCGGACCTTCGCCACCTGGCCTTCGGAGATGTGGTGCGAAAGCAGGGCGAACACGACGCGCGCCGCATCCTCCGGGTCGACCGGGGCCATTCCGACGAGCTGCTCCGCAATCTCGTTGGTGAAGGCCTCGGGCGTGCGACACGCGTCCGGCATGCGTGCCGGCTCGAACTGATCATAATAGACGCCGCGGATCAGCAGCGGGAGCTGGGCGCCGAGATGGGCCGCGATCTCGACGGGCAGGCGGTCGCGCAAGGCGTGGAGCACGACGGACAGGGTCTTCCATGCGGCCTGGCGATCAATGTCCAGGCGCTCCATGATCTCGCCGAGCCAGACATGGGTGGCGTGAATCGTCTTGTCGAAGACGTCGAGGCCGGTGGCGCTCACGGGGAGGCCTCCTTCTGATGTCGTCCGATACGCGAAACGGTCGACATGCGAACCGCGTTCCGTCGTTTCGCGACGAGCGACCGCTCCCCCCGGCTGGCCTCAGACCGGAACGACGTGCCGGTGATGCCAAGCGAAGATCGCCGCCGCGCCGCGATGCGGCCGCCAGGGCTCGGCGAGCTCGCGCACCTTCTTCTCGGTCGGCCGATCGGGCAGGCCGAGTATCCGGCCGACCTCGACCTGAACGGCGAGATCTCCGGCCGGCCACATGTCGCCGCGACCCTCGGCGAAGAGCAGATAGACCTCGGCGCTCCAGCGGCCGATGCCCTTGACGCGCGTGAGTGCGGCGATCGCCTCCTCGTCGTCCTCGGGCAAATGCGCGAAATCGAGTCGGCCGGACAGCACCTCCTCGGCGAGGCTTTTCACATAGGCGATTTTCTGGCGCGACAGGCCGGCGGCCCGCAGATCCTCGTCGCTGGTGGCTGCGACCTTGGCCGGATCGGCCATGCCGCCCGTCGCGGCGTCCACCTTCAGCAGGATCGCGGCAGCGGCCTTGATGCTGACCTGCTGGCCGACGATGGCGCGGAGCAACGTCTCATAACCCGGTTCGCGGATGCGCGGCTCCGGGTCGCCGATCCGCACGCGCGCCGCAGCAAAGGCCGGTTCGATCTCGCCCAGCGCATCCAGCGCCTGCGCCAGCTGTTCCGAGGTCAAACCCACGCATCCGCTCCGTCTTGATCTGCGCCGGCCGGCCTAGCATAGGTCCCGGCGCACGCCTTCCATTTCTTGCGTTCAAGGAACCCCGATGCCGAAGCTTACCATCATCACCCGCGACGGCGCCGAAAAGTCGGTCGAGGCGAAGGCGGGCTGGAGCGTGATGGAGAATATCCGCGACAACGGCATCGACGAATTGCTGGCCCTGTGCGGCGGCTGCTGCTCATGCGCGACCTGCCACGTCCATGTCGACGAGGAATGGGTGGATCGGCTGAAGCCGCGCAGCCCCGACGAGGACGATCTGCTCGACACGTCCGATCACAAGACCGGCGCCAGCCGCCTCTCCTGCCAGATATTGATGACGGCGGAGCTGGACGGCCTGCGCGTGACGATCGCGCCGGAGGATTGAATAGCCCGGCGCGGTGCCGGGACGCAGCAAGGAGCCATACGATGATCACTCGGACCGCATCCGCACGCTATGAAGGCCTCGGCAAGGACGGCAAGGGCCAGATCACGACCCAGTCCGGAGTGCTCAAGGACCAGCCCTACGGCTTCAACACGCGCTTCGAGGATGGCCCCGGCACCAATCCGGAGGAATTGATCGCCGCGGCCCACGCCGCCTGCTTCACCATGGCCTTGTCCTTCGCGCTGGCGCGCCACGGGCTCACCGACGCGACGCTCGAGACCGAGGCCAAGGTGAAGCTCGACAAGGACGGGGAGGGCTTCAAGATCAGCCGCTCCGATCTCAGCCTCGTCGCCCGCGTCCCCGGCATCGACGAAGAGCAATTCCGCACGATCGCCGAGGGCGCCAAGACGGGGTGCCCGGTCTCGAAGCTCCTCGACGCCGAGATCGGCTTCGACTGGAAGCTCGAGCGCTAGTCCAACACTCTCCGGTTCTCACGCACTCGGCGTCGCCGGCGGCTGGCTCGGCGGCGCCTCGCCGGGCGCGGGCGTGTCGATATTGGGCATTGGCGGGTTCACTTCCGGCGGCGGCGCGACGGGCTGACCGGGCTGGCTCGGCTGCGGCGGCACTTCGGGCTGCGGGGGCTGGGTCGACATCTTGCTCTCCTTTGAAGAGCTGAACGCCGGGCGCGTCACGCCGGTTGCCGAGGTCCTTGCCCGAGGGGACTCGCTTTCAAGAGGAAGACCAAAGAAAAAGGGAGGCCGAAGCCTCCCTTTCCCTTGATCCGAAAGCCTCGCCTCAGGCGCGGCCGGGCTCATCGATGCCGGGAATGCCCGGCTCGATGTCGTGGATTTCCGGCTCGTGCACCTCGACGATGCCGCGGCCGAGATGGCTGCGGCTCCGGCTGTAGGCGTAATAGACCACCAGGCCGATCGCGCCCCAGATCGGAAGCACGAGCATGGCGTCCAGTGGCAGGTTGAGGAACAGGAAGATGCAGCCCGCAATGGTCAGCGGCCCGACCAGCCACAGGGCCGGGGTGCGGAACTTGCGCGGCGTGTCGGCAGCGGTCTTGCGCAGGATCATCACCGCGATGGCGACCATCATGAACGCATAGAGCGTGCCGGCATTGGCGATGTCCGCCAGCTTGCCGACCGGCAGGAACGCTGCCGCGAAGGCCACCGCCGCACCCGTGATCGCGGTGATGATGTGCGGCGTCTTCCACTTCGGATGCACCTTGCTCCACGATTCGGGGAGCAGGCCGTCACGGCTCATCACGAACGCCACGCGGGTCTGGCCGAACAGCAGGATCAGGATGACCGACGGCAGCGCCACGAAGGCGGCGATGCCGAGCATGTTGCCGACGCCCGACCAGCCGATCTGGCGCAGGACGTGCGCAAGCGCCTCGTTCGAGCAGACCAGCGGCAGCGAATCCGCGGCATAGGTCGCGCACTGGCGGGCAAGCTCTTCCGAGCCGGCCGGGAAGGGCACACCGTTCGGGCCCATGATCGGCTGGCCGCCGACGGTGCCGATCGCACCCGCGGCGACGAGGATGTAGAAGACGGTGCAGAACAGCAGCGACCCGATCAGGCCGATCGGCACGTTGCGCTGCGGGTTGCGGGTCTCTTCCGCCGCGGTCGAGACCGCGTCGAAGCCGACATAGGCGAAGAAGATCGTCGCCGCCGCGCCGACCGCGCCGAGGCCCGATCCGAAGCCGCCGAAGATGCCGGCGGGCAGGAACGGATTGAACTTGTCGGCTGAGAAATAATCGCTCGGAAGGGTGAGGATGATGAACGCAGTGAGCGCAGTCACCTTGATCAGCACCAGCACCGCGTTGACGCGCGCGCTCTCGGTGGTGCCGATCATCAGCAGCCAGGTGATCAGCAAAGCGATCACGACGGCGGGAAGGTTGATCAGGCCGCCCTCAATCCCGCCCAGCGCCAGCGGCGCGCCGGCGAGGAAGGCGGGCAATTGTATCCCGAGGAACTCGTTCAATATCGTGCCGGTGAAATAGCCGGACCACCCGACCGACACCGCCGAGGCTGCCACGGCATATTCGAGGACGAGGGCCCAGCCGACCGTCCAGGCGAGCAATTCGCCCATCGTCGAATAGGTGTAGGTGTAGGCGGAGCCCGCGACCGGGATCATCGCTGCAATCTCGGCGTAACAGAGCGCCGCCACAATGCAGATCGCGCCGGCGATGGCGAAGGCGAGCATCAGGCCCGGTCCCGCCTTCTGGGCGCCGGCGGCGGTCAGAACGAAGATGCCGGTGCCGATGACGCAGCCGATGCCGAACAGGGTCAGCTGCAGCGCGCCCAGCGAGCGGTGCAGCGATTTCTTTTCGGCGGTGGCGAGAATGGCGGCGAGAGGCTTTACGCGCCCGAAGATCATGATCCCTTTTCCCCTGAAGTGCGGCCGCGGTGCGCCGCGCGCTTTTTTGTTTGGCGCGAAGCCTAAACGTTAATTCAACAGCCGCAAGCCTCTATCGGCGAAGCCCCACGCGGCGTCGGCTAGCGTGCCAGCATCGGACCGAGGCCGCGGCCACCGAAGATGTGGACGTGGAGATGCGGCACTTCCTGGCCGCTGTTCGCACCGACATTGGCGAGCAGGCGATAGCCGGGCTCCACCAGTCCCTGCTCGCGGGCGATCTGGCCGACCGCGCGGACGAAGCCGGCAATCTCTTCCGCGCGCGCGCGCGCGGAGAAATCGTCCCAGGACACATAGGCGCCCTTGGGGATCACCAGGATGTGGACGGGCGCCTGCGGATTGATGTCGTGGAAGGCGAGCGCATGCTCGTCCTCATAGACTTTCCGGGCCGGAATCTCGCCGCGCAGGATGCGGGCGAAGATGTTGCTGTCGTCATAAGGCGCGGTGGCGTCGATCGGCATAGCCTTGATTCCTCCCGCGCCCCGAGGTCAGCGCTCCTGACCGGCGCGGCCCGACGTGTCCGGCGCGGCCGGGCCGCCGACATCGCCCTCGGCGCGGGTCTGCGGCTCGGCCGTACCGACCGCATTGCCTTCGACCGCGTTCGCGTCGACCGCATTGTCGGCGGGAGCCGCTTCGTTGCCGGCCGGCGCGCCCTCCGCGGGGGGCGGCGGCAGCGTCAGATTGCCGCCCTGCTGGTTCATGTAGAGAAGGATGTCGGCGCGGTCCTGCGGATCCGACAGGCCCGCAAAGGTCATCTTCGTCCCGTTGGCGAAGGTGCGCGGCGACTTGAGCCAGGCGCTCATCGTATCCCAGTCCCAGGTGCCGCCATGCGAGGCGAGCGCCGACGAGAAGGCATAGCCGCCATGGCCGGTGCCGACAGCTTCGCCCATCACGCCATAGAGATTCGGGCCGAGGCCGTTCGGGCCGCCCTGGTTGATCGTGTGGCAGGCGGCGCACTTGCGGAACACGCCTTCGCCGCGCGCGGCATCGGCGGTCTGCAGGAAGTGCGCGATCGGCGGCTCGGCTTCGGCGCCGGCCTCTTCGACCACGCCTTCGATCGGGAAGCCCATCGGATCGGGCCGCTCCGCCTTGAACACTTCACCGGTGACGAGGATGCCGCCGAGCAGGACGATGCCCGCGCCAAGCGCCCATCCCGCAAACGTGTTGAAGCGATCGTCCATGCCCCTGTGCAACCTCCGAAGATGCGCGACCGGGACTGCCGGATCGCGCCAAAGCTGAAAATGTTGGCGCCCCCTTTATGCGGGCAGACCGCGCGCCGCAAGCGCGGGCTTCACCGCGCGCATGCGCTCGTGCGCGGAAAATATGCTGGCCACTTATGCCCGTTATCCTCGTTATCCACAGGCCGAATCGCCGCGAATCCGCTTGGTGCGACTCGGTTTTCGTGACAGCTTCATCACGTGGCCGAGACGATCCGGAGGCAACGAAGGAACGGTTCGATACCACGGCCCGAGCAGAACGGGTCTCCTGCCCCACCAGGCCTGGAGACAGCGGCGCGAGGGCAGGGCGGCTGACGAAGCCGCCGCCAGGCGGAAGCTGCGGGCTTGCCCGGATGCGAAAGCGGACGCGGCAGGCTTCGTAAAGCGCCCACAGGGACGGGCAGGCCTTCGGGCAGGTTCGATCCCGAAGACGAAAGAAAGGCTCCGGCCGATCTCTCGTCCGGCGGAAAGCGGGATCTTCGGATCGGCGCATCGCCAACCGGCAAAAAGAAGAAACTTCGGTTTCGACGGATGTCGGGCAGATACGGGTCCCGGCTCGGTCTGCGAAAACGGCAACGGAAAGGCTTCGGCCCGACAATTGCCAGGCGGAGCTGCGGCGGAAACGCCAAGGCGCCCGAAGGATCGAACGACGAGGCTTCGGCCACGACGATCGAACCCGAGGGAGGATTGAGAACTTCGGTTCAAGATATCCGCCGAGCGGCGAACCGCCAAGGCTTCGGCCCTGACGGGGAGCCCGACGGGGAAAACGACATAGGGACTTCGGTCTCAAGGAGCTTCGGCTCCATCGGGGCTTCGGCTCCGGTGCACGGACCCCGGAAACCGCGAAGAGAGCTTCGGCTCCGATCCGGTTTCGAAACCGCCCAGGCGGACGGTCTCGCCTTCCAGGCTTGGCCATCACCCGACCAGGGACAGTGGGGGCTGGCGGAAACGTCAGCCCCCATCACTGTTTCTGGGGCCTTGCGGTCTTCACGGCCGCGTTCGCCCGCTTGATTTGGCGCGGGGCGGACGCGATAGTCTCCCGGGGCAAAGACGGGGGCGGACATGTTCTCACGCAATGGCAATGCGGCTGGCGGCAGAGCCAGGCCGGGTGGATCGGGCCTGTCCTTCATCGGACCCGAAGCCGTGATCGGCGGCGACGTCACCTCGGCCGCGCAACTTCACATCGACGGCCGCATCGACGGCCATGTCCGCTGCGCAACGCTCATCCAGGGCGAAAGCGGCACGATCGCCGGCAATATCGTCGCGGACGAGGCGCGGATCGCGGGGCTCGTCCAGGGCACGGTCAACGCGAAGATCGTAATCGTCGAGCCCGCAGGTCGGGTCACGGGCGATGTCACGTACGAGACGATCAGCATTGCCGCCGGCGCGCGGATCGACGGCCGCCTTGCGCGCCGCGAAGCGCTCGCCAGCCCGGAAAGCGAGACGATGCTGATCGCGACTCCGACCGCGCCCGCCGCAGAGGCGAGCGCGCCGAACGATCTG
>Ga0335075_10015268_pt1 | contig 11513 bp, 8 predicted proteins | sample Lox_Sample_24_FD_206723 | JGI IMG/M metagenome (GOLD analysis project Ga0335075, IMG submission 206723) | Soil microbial communities from Loxahatchee National Wildlife Refuge, Florida, United States - Lox_Sample_2.4 | ecosystem: Environmental > Terrestrial > Soil > Wetlands | place: USA: Florida...
GGGCTTGACAGTGGCGGCGGTGGTCATGCGCTCGGTCTCCTAGGGCGTTCGTGGCGGCGAACAATGGCGGGGGCGCCCCTTTTTGTCCAGTTTTCCTTGCCCGATCGCCGGTTTTCTCGAGCCAGCGCCGCTCCAGGTCGTTCTGGTAGGGAAGCGGCGCCCCTGAATCGGAGCGCCGGGGCGCCCTGATTCGCTCCGACCGCCGATCGTGACAATTCCTAACAAATTGGCTATTGCCACGCGCAACGTTTAGTTGTATTAACCATGATATACAACCTGTGGGGACATCCGATGACGGTGATGGAGCGAGTGAGAAACAGCGTCACGCCGGCCCCGCGGCGCAGGGGAAGCGACGTTTTTCAGCAGTCTCAACTGATACGGAAGTAACGGAGGGCGGGGATCATGTGGACGGATGCGGCGATTGAGACTCTCAGACAGATGGCGCTCGAAGGAAAAAGCGCGAGCGTTATTGCCGTGGCGCTTGGCGCGCCGTCGCGCAACGCCGTAATCGGCAAGGCCAACCGGATCGGCGTCAAGCTTTCAGGCCACGTCCATTGTTCCGGACCCCGCCCGCCGCGATCGGTCACGGGGCGGCCGCGCCGTCCGGCGATCGCTCGCACAGAGTCGTTGGGAAGGCGCGCCCTCGTCCCGGCTATCCCGCGTGAACGGAAACCGGCCTGGGCCTTCGCCGAGGCCGAGGTCGGAGAGATGCTGAAGGTGGGCTTCGAGGAGATCAGCGAGGGCGCTTGCCGTTGGCCGCTCGGCGATCCGACGAGCGAGGAATTCGTCTATTGCGGCGTTCAGACGGCGAAGGGCCGCTCCTATTGCGCCGGCCATTGCCGGATGGCCTATAAGCCGCCGAATGCGCGCGTATGGGACGGCGAGCGCTACGTGGTCATCGAATCGATGGCCGCTTGACGCCGTAAACTCGCGGCTTTGATTGTGAGCGAGATGGATGGCGCGCCCGCCGGCGTAGACACCGTTCGCGCCGGCGCGATCTTCTTTCATCTTTCCCCATTCGCCGGCTCGAAGCGGCGCGGACTTGTCCAATTGGGCCAGAGTGGATGGCGTTTGGATCGAAGCGCGGCGGACGCGGCCGGCCAGCGCGTTTATAGATCTTCCGGGGTTCAGTGATGTCGAATGCATCCTTCACCAGTCGTCCGCTCGGAACGGCCATGGTCGGCGGGGCCATCGCGATGGCGACGCTCGACATTCTGGTTCAAAAGAACGTCCTCACCGCCGACGACGTCCAGGCGGTTCTCAAGACCGCCCAGAGTTCGCTGGTCAACTCCCCCCGAGTCTATGGGTCTCTCGACGGCGCGAGAATCATCGGGGAAATCAAGGACATCTTCGCCCGACGAGAGCACGGCGAATGGAGCGAACGGCGGGGGTGAGCGCGAAGCCGCGTCGTCCTCAAAAGGGCTGGGGATCAAAAACATGGCGCCCTTCGGCGACTGAACGCGCCGAGACGCTAGCGCCTGCCGCATTTGGCTTTCTTCGGGCGTGGTCGTTTCCATGCCCCTCTGCCCTCCATTTTGCGAGGACGGTTCCGGCGTCGGGTCGGGCGCGCCGCAATAACCTCATGGCCTTATCCCTGGAGCTTCGCAACCAGCGGGCGAGCCCGGCGCGGATAAATGCGCCTAGACGCTAGCAAATCCCGCCTAAACGCTCGTAAGCGCTAGTAAAATAGCTAACGCTTACTAGCGTTTATTTTTCCAAATCCGGACTTTTCAACGGGTTACAAGCTGCAAAAATAAGGAAAACCCGCCCGCTCGCCGCCTCGCGCTTAAGTTGTGGTTTGGACCATGTCAAACAGCGGCGGCCTCGCATCGCCCGATCGCCAGCCGGGCGCGATTCCGTTGATGGGAATATATGATCCTTATATTCTGATTTTGTCAAGCCAAAACGAGCTCTTGTGGCGTCAGGCGTTACAGGCCTGCCTCCGCCGTCAGGGCCGTCCCCGGGGCTTGACCTGGGGACGGCCAAGACGCGCCGAGCTTGATCGTGATAAGCAAACCAATGCTTATCGCTATGAGAGCCGAAAAGCGGTGGTTAGAGCGCTCGCTGTTGATTTCGGAAATTAGGGGAGGCGCCCGCCTCGGAAGGCCATCGGGAATTTCCGCCAGCCGCCAGCATGCTTCCGTCTCAAGACCCTCGACATCGCCGCAGCGCAGGCCGAAATCCTCAATATTGTGGCTGTCGCGCGCAGGAAAACGCCTCGCGCGCTTTCAGCTATCAGACAATTCCTTGAGAAGAGAGTCGATTTCTCGCTCGAAGTTTTCAATCGTAAAGTCTTGCGCCCGCCGCTTCGCGGCGGTCATAATCTGTTCGGCGCGCAGGCGTTCGCCCTTCGAGAATATCTCTTGCGTCAATCGGACCATCGTTTCAACCGAATCGAATAGGAAGCCGGTCTCGCCGTCTTCAATAATCTCTCTCGGGCCGCCGGAGTTCAGGGCGAAGGGGATCGCTCCCGCAGACATTGCTTCGACAATGCTGATGCCAAAATGTTCCGCCAGTTCGGGTTCCGCGGTTAGATCCGCGCCGATCCCGGTGCCATGCCAATAGACGAACGCCTCACGATAGAGACGATGAAGCTCATGCGAGGAGCAGTTGACATGGAAATGAATTGGATACCCTTTCACCGAAGCTTTAAGGGACGCGAGATAGTCCATATGCTCGCCAGCAGGCGTCGATGAGCCCGCCAGGTGCAGTTCTACCGGTTCATCAAATTTATCGTAAATGGATTTGAATGCTGAGATCAAGACATCGTGCCGTTTCGCATGACCACCGACAAAAAACCGACCGACTGACAGGATTCTGCGCTTCTTTACGCAATCTCCTCGAATCTGCGGCACAGGCGGGTTCACGATCCGGAGTGTGAGCGGAGGCAACTGAAGCGCGCTAAGCGCAGCTCGAAAGTGCGTGGCGGCGTATTCGGAATAGACCACGACCGCATCGTAATTCTCAAGCAATGCGCGATCAGGCCGCGTCGGCGACGCTTCCGGCATTCGGAACGGAAACTGACAGACAAAGACGTTGATTTTCCCACGACCCGGAACGTCCGGGATCACATGATTGCCTATGGTCACCATCAGATCGGGAGGGGGCCCCTCTGCGAAGTCAGCCTCGGTCGCGAGCCGCAGACAGCTCAAATCCATATCGAATTCCTGGCCCAAATTACGAAGGCGCAGAAGACTATAAGCATGAGGCGTGACTAGAGTAACCAAATAATCTCGCGCGAGAACCGACGCGAGGGTCAAAAGATAACGCTCGCCTCCTCCCGGAGTCATGGAATAGGGAGTGTAGATAACAGCGGCTTTCGCGTTATCGCTTTTCTCCTGGGGCCTCCTATCATGGTATCGCGGGGCGTCGTAGTTTCTTCTTAGTATCAATAGTTCGCCAGGATTTCTAGCTCTTAAGTATTGACTCCATCGAGCCAGCAGTTTGTCACGATTTAGATCTCCAAGCGCAATGCGCCGCGCCTCGGAGAGTTCATCACCATTCGCCGCCGAGCCTTCAATATGGATCACCCTCGATTCCGAGCAATATTGTATTCGTCGCCCGAAAGCCTGAATCTTCAAACAGAGATCCACATCCTCGTAATAGGACGGTTCATAGGCAAGATCGAAGCCGCCCGCCTCCATGAACACAGCGCGTGGAACCACCAGGGTCGCCGCTGAAATATAATCAACGAATTTTTTTTCTAGGATCGCCGGAGACGGCGACTTGTCGCCGCGCCCATAACGAACCGGATATCCCCCAGAATCGATCGCGCAGCCAGCTTCCTGAATCGTCCCATCTGGAAATAAAAAGAGCGGGCCGGTCGCGCCGATCTGCGGATCGGCGATAAACGGGTCGATCAGCGGCGGTAGCCATCCCGGCTGAACAAACGCGTCATTATTCAACAAGCACAGAAAGCGCCCGCGTGAGGCCTCGGCGGCGATATTGTTCGCCTCACCAAAAAAACGGTTGCACCCAAGCTCGAGCAGACAGACTCCCGGACCGAGGTCGCGTAATGTATCAGCATCTCCCGGTGAGCTTCCATTATCTACGATCACGATTTCGTATTTATAGCCTTCAGTATTGGCCCAAATTTGACGGATGCATTCCCGCGTCAATGCAGCGGCATTCCAGTTTATGATCAAAATGGAGACAACCGGATCTTCCGAAGAGCACCAGCGGCGGGCGTTCGCCAAAGCCTTGTGCGGTTCCACCGCCGCAGCTGTAGGAGATGTCGGCGCGAGTCTCCGGCTTTCGACCGAGACGACACGCTCGTCCTCAGCCTTTTCCGCAGCTTTCGCCATGACCCGGAACGTGTCGATCCATCTTGGCGGCTGGAATTCTCTAAGAATTCGCGCTTCGGCCGCTTCCCGTTCTTCAGGCTGTTTGATCGCACGCACAAAAAGACCGATCGCCGCGTCCAAGTTGTCAGGATCAAAGTACCAGACCATATCCTGCGCGTGTTCGCGAATTGCCGGCAAGTCAGAGGATAGGCAAAGCTTACCGTATTGCAGACTCTCTGCGACAGGCAACCCGTAACCCTCGCTTGTCGAAGAAAAGGCGGTGAAGAGGCAAGATTGATAGAGACCTGCCACGTGCCGGTCGGAGAGGCGTTCCAAAACGACGATCTTACCCATTTCGAATAGCGAGGAGAGATTCGGATCGACAGTAGCGACACCAAGATCATCACGTCCGACGAGAACCAGTTGAGGGACCGCCTTCGGACCGAAATAGTCGACCAGACTCTTCCAAATCGAGCACAGCAAAATTTGGTTCTTACGTTTGTCGATCGTGCCGACCGAGAGCACGAAACTATCCAGATCGACCCGAGTCGTTTGTGGATCAGTTGCAAGCTCAGACCGCGAAAGAGACGATGGTATTTGGCGCAGACCAAACGTTATTACAACGATCCGCGCTTTGATCTTCGTGCCGGTTAACAACGCCCAGCGAATGATCTGATCGCGAACATAGCGGTTCGCGACGTAGATTACGCTCGCAGTATCCACGGTTGTCGCCAACCAATTCGAAAATGTTCTGAAATATTCATCTCCAACCATATCTGGGTTTTCGATAGGAATAATGTCATAAACGAGAACACTAAAATTTACACTATTATGAACCAAGTTATTAAACAAGTTGATAAAAGTTGGCGTCCAGACAATACCGGTAAAGAAAACATGATCTCCGGCCTCTGGTCTGTGATCGCAGGGAATCCCCGGATCCAAATTTTCAAACATTCGCTCGTCAGAAGTAAGGCGGGATTTTTGAGTTAGAATTTTTAACCTCTCGGCGCCTACTATTTCTAATAATTGAGGGGAGTTTTGGTCGAGAACACACGGAATAACCTTTGCTTTCGCCAAGTCTTGAAGCGATGCGAAAAACAACTCCGTCGAGACCCGACCGACGCCGGTCAACTGAGAATGTGCGTCAAGCCAATCGAGCGTGTCGCCAATGAAATACCAGAGGCTCGGCTTTTGGTTGATTAGGTGCGGCCTCTGCGGACCGAATGACGTCGAAACCTTTCGAGCTTCGGTTTTGTTCGCCGTGGTCGGCACTCCGGCGATTTGCGGCACGGGACTCACGCGCGATTCGGTCGTCCCTCGATGGCCGCCAAGGAATTTGTCAAACCGGCCTGGGCTTCGCTTCTGCGCCGAGCGAGCGAACCGCGCGCCAACCCGCGCCGAAAATGGCGCGCACACGGCGCCGAGAACCGTCAGTAAATAGTAATTGATAACATACTTGATGGGCCGCCAGGGCCTCTTGTACGCCCTCGTCAGCTCCCATGCCAAATTGTTTGTGTCTGTGAGCGTCGCTCGCGCCAAGTCTCTCTCGCGCTCACGCTCGGCGGATCGCAGTTCGGCGGCCGCAAGCGCCGCTCGCGCTGAATCTCGCTCGCTCTGACTATCAGCCGCTCGGAGTTCAGCGGCGGTAAGCGCCGCTCGCGCCGACTCTCGTTCGCTCTCAAGCTCGGCCGCTCGCAGTTCGGCGGCGGTAAGCGCCGCTCGCGCCGACTCTTGTTTGCTCTCAAGTTCGGCCACTCGCAGTTCGGCCGCCATGAGCGCGGCCCGCGCCGAGTCTCGCTCGCGCTCACGCTCAACAGCTTGGGCTTCAAGTCCCGGCGCCCGCATGAAGTTTCGCACAACCTCATCGACGCTTCGCTGATCGATATACGCTGAGGAATGGACTGGCGGAAGCGCCGCGTCGCTGGCTAAGCCGATCAAATAGGGGGCGCGCGCCAAACCACTGCTCGCCTCGATGTACTCGGGCGCGCGCCGTTCGTAGCTCCGCCAGGGGCCGCAATCTTCATGCGTCGCGATCACAGAACCGAGCATCGCGCGTTGACTCAATATGACTGCGTTGGCGAAATTAGCGCGAAGCAGAGATCCAAATTCCGACTCGGCCAGCTCCAACAGGTGGAACATGTTGAAGTGCTCGCCACGCGCGGAATAGACCGTGCGATCGGGGGTGCTGACGATGAACAATCCGCTTGGGCGCAGCGCGCGCCGGACCTCCGCGATGAAGCGCGCGTGTTCCCTCAAATGTTCCAAGGTCTCAAACGAGACAACGACGTCCACGCTCGCGTCGTCGACCGGCAAATCGAGGGCGCTGCCCTGCAGGAAACGGAGGTTTTCGGCACGGTAAGCGTCCTGAGCGTGGGCCACAGATCCAGCATCGATGTCCACGCCGACGACGCTTCGAGCGACCCCCGCAAGGATAGCGGAGCCGTAGCCCTCGCCGGAGGCAACGTCGAGAACGTCGAGCCCATCGCAGAAGTCGCGGGCCAGACAGTAGCGATGGAAGTGTTCGAACTCGATTTGACCGCTAATCGCGGTCGTCATGCGCTCGCCGGTAAACTCTAGGGCCGCGCCCGGGGATATGACTCTGAAGTTTCCGTTTCCGTTCGGAGCGCTGCGCGCAGGCATCTTCTAACCTTCTAAGAAGCGGCCTCTCCCCTAAGATATCGCCGTCGCGCGCGTCAACGCCATCCCCATACAACATTATTGAGGATGTTATTCGATCCCGGATCAACCACATGGCGAGCGGCGAATGGAGCAATTAAGTTATACGAAATTCGCCTGACCGATTCTCCTTTACCCCGTGACCGCGAATCCGGGCGCGATCAGTGAGGCGCCAATTGCTCGGGCGCGCGACCTTGGAGTCAAGCTGTTCACCGAAGACGACATGCGTGACGGCCCTGATGGCGCGCCCTCGACCATAGGGCTTACTGAAGTGACGGCGACGGCGCAACTCGGAGGACGCGGGCTGCACGCCTGAGATTTGGCGGAAAACCGCGTCGCGGCGTATCTTTCGGCCTATGACCAACGTCTTGTCCGCGACAGCTCCGATGCGGCTCACCGCGCGCGCGCTGATCGTGGGCGAGCGCATCGACACCGCCGGCCTCGAGCGGCCCGACATGATCTCCCAACTACCGCTCGCTTTTCGCGTCGGCGAGCGGGGCATGGCGGCTCTGTTCCGCTTCGGCGTCGCGGTGATGGTGGGCTTAAGCCCGCTCGAAGAGGAGGACCTCTTGGCCAAGCTGCCCTCGCGCGTGAGTGGCGCGAGGGCGCGCGGCGACGACGAGACGGCGCTGCTCGAAATCGCGCCCGACAGCGACGAGCAGAAGTCCTCGGGCGGCCCGATCCAGATCAAGAACCTTTCGCCCGCGCGCTTTTTGGTTATCGCCGACGCGCTGGCCAAGACCGTGGCGCTGGCGCGCGACGAGCGCGAGGTTAATGCGGTGTTCGACGTGATCGAGCCGTTCGCGGCCAAGCTCGCGGCGACCGGCCGCCCGCCGTTCCGCAGGCGGGCGATGCTTCGGCTCATCGGCCAGGCGCTGCTTGCGCAACACCGCGTCTCGGGCCGCGTCGCGGTCGAGGAGAAGCCGGATATATTGTGGGACCATCCCGAGCTCGAGCGGCTCTACGCGCGCCTCGCCGACGAATACGAGCTCGCCGAGCGGGCGGACGTGCTCAAGCGCAAGCTCGAGGTGATCGGCGAGACCGCGCAGGCGCTGACCGACATCATCGACTCCGACCGCGCGACGAGGCTTGAGGCGGCGGTGGTGATCCTGATTGTGCTCGAGCTCATCGCGGCGATTGTGCAGATCGAGCTCGCGATGCACGGGAGATAGGGTAGCCCGGCGTCGTTGACCGACGCGGTATCGACAATGTATAAACATTCTGGCGTGCGGGTTCGAGGGCTTTTCTCATGCGAATGGTCGTGAAGAAATGGGGCAACAGCGCCGCTGTGCGCATTCCCTCCTCGGTCATGGCGGCCGCGGCGCTCGATGTGGACCAGGTCGTGGACGTTCGCGAGGAAGGCGGATGCGTAGTCATCGAGCCGATCAAGGCCGACCCGTTTGAACTGGACGCGCTTCTCGACCGCATGCGCCCGGAGACGTTTCCGGAGGAGGCGGGCTTTGGCCCACCTCGGGGTCGCGAGGCTTGGTGAGGCGCGACTACGTCCCGGAGGCGGGCGACATCGTCTGGCTTCACTTCGATCAGCAGGCCGGCCACGAGCAGGCGGGACGGCGTCCGGCGCTGGTGCTAACGCCCGCGCGATACAACAGAGCGAGAGGAATGGCGCTCTGCTGCCCGATGACGATGAAGATCAAAGGCTATGTATTTGAGGTCGTCATCAGCGACAGGCCGGCGAGCGCCGTTCTCGTTGATCAGATCAGAAGCTTCGATTGGCGCGCTCGCCGGGCTCTCCGCAAGGGCGCCGTGGGGCCGCGCGTCCTCGCCGAGGTTCGTGCAAAGCTGAAAGCCTTGCTGATGATCTAGAGCAACATGCACTCAGGTCGAACCAGGATCGTCATTGCGAGCGAAGCGAAGCAATCCAGGGGAACTTAGGGCGCTCTACGACCCCTGGATCGCCGCGTCGCTTCGCTCCTCGCGATGACGATTCTACGTGAAAGCACGCTGATCTAGCGGAGAGTGGGAGAGGTTCGCCATGCCGCCAAACATCGTCGTCCTGACCGGCGCCGGAATCTCGGCCGAGAGCGGGCTCGGCACATTCCGAGACAGACAAGGCGAGGGCATCTGGGCGAAGTTCGATCCGATGAAGCTCGCGACGCTGGAAGCCTTCGCCCGCGATCCCGAATTGGTGCTTGCGTTCTACGATCTGCGTCGCAGAAATCTGCTCGGCGCCGAGCCCAACGCGGCGCATTTCGCGCTCGCACAGCTGAAAGGCGCGCTCGCCGAGCGCGGCGGACGCCTGACGCTTGTGACCCGGAACATCGATGATCTGCATGAGCGCGCCGGCTCCAAACGCGTCATCCACATGCACGGCGAGCTTCTGAAAGCTCGCTGCAGCGCGTGCGAGGCCGTTCGCCCCTGGCGCGACGACCTCGGCGTCTCGGACGTCTGCCCGCATTGCGGACGCGTCGGGACGTTGCGGCCGCAAGTGGTGTGGTTCGGCGAAACGCCGCTCGAGCTTGACGTGATCGACTGGGCGCTGCGCCAAGCGGATCTCTTTGTCGCGATCGGGACGTCGGGCGCCGTTTATCCGGCGGCGGGATTCGTCGCCGAGGCGTGCGCCTACGGCTTGCGTACCTGCGAGATCAACCTCGAGGCCGCCGACAACGCTCAACTGTTCGACGAACAGCGCCTGGGCGCGGCGAGCAAGACGATCCCGAACTGGGTCGAGGAGCTGGTCGGGCCGTGATCCGGGCGCTCAGCCGGCGCGCGCCGCCTCCGCGGCCGCGGCGATGCGGCGAGCCTCGATCCCGATCTGCCGAAATTGTCCAATCGCGGAGGGAATGGCGCCGCAGAAGAAAAGGCCGGGTTCGGCTGTGGCTCGGCCACTGACGAGCGGCGCGCCTGTTTCGCTCAGCACCCCCGTGGCGTCCGGCAAAAGCGCGCGCAGGTCGGGGCGAAATCCGGTCGCCAGAATGACGGCGTCGAACGGCTCCGGCGGCGACTTCGCGAACACGACCGTCTTCGGTTCGAGGCGCGCGATAGCGCCGCGAACCTTGATCCGCCCAGCGCGGATTTGGGCGAGCGCGCCGATGTCCAAAAGCGGCACGCGGCCATCCTCCTCGATGGATTGAATCGGTCCCTTGGCGGAGCGCTTCAAGCCGAGCTTTTCGATCGAGCCGATCGCGAACCGGAGCAAGGGCGCGTTGAGACCGTCGGCGACGCGGGGCGGGAGCCATTGCTCCGCGATCGGAAAGACAAGGATCGGGACGCCAAACAGTTCGCGCGGGATGACGTTGACCGGGCCGCGCACCGATAGCGTGACCTCCACCCCCGCCTCCGCAAGGTCGAGCGCGATTTCTCCGCCCGAATTGCCGAAGCCGACCACCAGCACGCGCCTGGCCACGAAGGGCGCGGGATTGCGATAGCGGCTCGAATGCACGATCTCGCCGTCAAACGTCTCGACGCCCGGCCATGTCGGCGCGTGAGGGAAATCCGCCCAGCCGGTCGCGACGACGACGATCGGCGCGCTTCTCGAGTTAACGCCCGCTTCGGCTAGCCACGCCTGCCGGTCGCGCCGAACGGCGCGAACTGGCGCGTTGAAAAGCGGCTTCAGATCGAACTTGGCGGCGTAGGCCTCGAGATATTCGATGACCTGCGCGCGCGAGGGGTAGCGGCCGTAAGTCTTGGGCATGGGCAAGCCCGGCAAGCTGGAATGACCGCGGTCGGTGTGGAGACGCAGCCGGTCATAGTGGCGCCGCCAGACAGCGCCGACGGCGTCGGCCTTTTCGAGAATCGCCGCGTTGAGGCCCCGAGCCTGAAGCGCCGCGGCAGTCGCTAGGCCAGCGGGCCCGGCGCCGATAACAATGGCGTCGCATGATTGGACCAAGGCCGCGCCTCCCCGGCCAAATCTATCAGCCCGCGAACCCGCGCGATATCGCTCTCCGGTCGCATTCGTCCCTCGGCCGAGGTCGAACGCTCAGGCAGCCGCGTCCTCGGGCGCGCCAACGATGTACTGCGTCAACTCTTCGCGCATTGGAACCGGCGGTGATCCTCTCGGCCGAGCGGCATGACGACGATCCGGTCGGTGACGGCGAACACGTCGGAAGACCGTGGTTGACGAAAGGGGGCCGCGCTGCGAAGCTTGACGGCAAGTGCGCGTAGAAAATCAATCCATCGCGATTTTCAAAGTGTGGGAGGAATTCATGGAACGTCGGACGGCAATGAAGATCATGGGCGCTACCGCGGCCATGGCGGGCGCCGGACTCTTTCCTGGCCGCGCCAGCGCCGCGGACAAGATCACGATCGCGCTCATTCCCGGCCTCACCGCCGACGGCTTCTACATCACGATGCACAAAGGCGCGGAGGCGGCGGCGAAGGCGGTCGGCGCCGAGCTCATCTACCAGGGCGCATCGGAATGGAACGTCTCGGCGCAGGTTCCAATCCTCGATGCGGTCATCGCCAAAAAGCCGGGCGCGATCATGATCGCGCCGACGGACAAGGTCCAACTCGTTAAGCCGCTCCGCAAGGCGTACGACGCGGGCATCACGGTCGTCTGCGTCGACACTTTCATCGGCGACGGAGTCTTCCAGACAG
>Ga0335075_10015270_pt1 | contig 11512 bp, 9 predicted proteins | sample Lox_Sample_24_FD_206723 | JGI IMG/M metagenome (GOLD analysis project Ga0335075, IMG submission 206723) | Soil microbial communities from Loxahatchee National Wildlife Refuge, Florida, United States - Lox_Sample_2.4 | ecosystem: Environmental > Terrestrial > Soil > Wetlands | place: USA: Florida...
ATCGTGATCGGGGCGACGGGACTCCGGCGGTCCGCCAGTCGGCCGGCCAATGGCGAGAGCCCGCCCTCGATGGCCGAGGCGGCCAGGAACGTGCCCGCGATCAGAATGGCTGAGGCGCCCAGGCGGGCGAGCCGGAGCGGAGCGAGCACGTCAAACACACCGAACGCCATTCCGGCCAGCATGGTCAGCCACAGACCGGCCCGGACGTGCCGGTTCTTGAGCGCGGGCCACATCTCCTGTAGTCCCTGCCGGGACGATTCAGGCGCCCCTTTAATCAGAACCGCGATGCCCATGAGGAGGGCTCCGGCCACCGCCGCCGCGACGAATGTGGGTCCGGTTCCCACCTCGTTGGCTACCGCGCCCACTACCGGACCGAAGAGCGCCCCGACCACAGCGGCGCCTAGCGCGATGCCCAGCAGTTCACCGCGCCGTTCCGCCGGTGCCCTGGTCGCGAGCCAGGCTAGGCCCGCCGCCCAGGTACAGGCGCCGCCCAGGCCTTGTACGAAGCGGGCCGCGTCCAGCACTTCCGCTCTCGAAGCCCAGCCGAAGGCGAACGTCGACACGCTCATGAGGAACAGCCCGAGCACTACGACCGCGCGACAACCTAGGCGGTTGGTGAGCATTCCTCCAGGCAGCGCGCCGACCAGCGTGCCGAGCGCGTAGCCAGCGACCAGAGTTCCCGCTTCGGACTTGGACAGGTGGGCGACCTGCGTGTAATGAGGGAGCAGGGGGGTCAGCGCCGTGAAGAACGTGGTGTCGACGAGCACCAGTGCGCACACGAAGATAAGCAGCAGAAGCACCGGGCGCGCCAGCCGCGACCCGGACTCCGCCCCTATGGCGGGAGACCGCTCCAAAGCCTGTGTCAAGGATGTTCCGTTAGAAGCTCGTGAACGCGCGCCCCACTAGCCTCGGGACTACGCGGCACTCTAGCGGAAACACAAGGGCTCTTGGGCGCAACTGTCCGTAAGTAAGACGCGCAAATTCCCCGAAGAGTTGACACTTGCACTACCGGATATCGGGAGAAAACGCCGCGTAATCTAGACGCAGGTGATCCAGGGCGTTCGCAACGGAATCGAAGTGCGACAGTTGCTCGGTGAGATAGTCCTGCCACTGGGCCAGGTCAGCCCGCCAGAGGTCGACGAACTTCTGGCACAGATCCGCGTCGATCCGCTGCAGCTGGCCTTGGGCCGCGTGGATCGAGACCTGAGCGGCGCGGACCTTCGGGCCTTCGCCGCTGTCCAGGTTCCTGTCCGGATGTCGCTCCAGCGACTCAATGACCTTGCTGAGGAACTCCGCGCGGCTTTTGATGAATTCACTCCAGTAAGTAGCGTCGGCACCGGAAATATCCAGATCATCGTCTAGGCGTGTATAGAGGCCCTCGGCCAGCAAGTCGCCGAACTCCTCCTTAATGGCCCGCCGCGGATGTTCAAACGGGTCGTACTCCTGCTGTCGCGACGTGCCGACTCGGGCGATCTTATGTTTGGCCGCTTCCTTGGAGAAGAAGAACCAATCTTCATTATAGATATTAGGAAAGAAGGGCAGTTCATCTCGGTCGCACCGCACGCCCATGGCGCCCGCGCTGGCGAATTTCCCCTGCCGCCCCCCGCCGAGGCGGTAGGCATGGCAAGCCACCGAGTTATCAGGGTATTCATCGGGAATGAGAACGCTTACATTGTGATCGTCTAGGGCGGCCACGAGGGCGTTCACGCCGTCATTGGAGACATCGTAGATGTCGTCGTCCAGGAACATGAGCCGTCGCCATCCGAGCATCCTCGCGATAACCAGTCCCAGGTTGCGCTTGGTGCTCAGGTCGCGGGTCCGGCCAAAACTAGCGGCCAGGAGTTCTTCGTCGGTAGAAGTAGCAAACGAAATCCTCGCGAGGGGGTTTGCCGGAGGCCAGGGGAGTTCTACAGCAAATCCTTCGAGCTCTTCTCCCGCCGTGGCGTCGACTACCTGGTCCTTGGTTACCCTCTTGCTGCAGACGACGATCAAGGGAATAGCCGTTTCGCGCGCGAGATCTATGCAATCGCGAAGAAATTTGACCGGTCGGTGCGTCGGCACCACTATCGCATCGAACCGCGCGTTACCTGCGACCTGATGTGACAGGTCCAGTAGACCGTCATGCGATGTTCTCTGTTCGGGAGTCCAGTGTGACGTCACTCTTATTTCAATTCTGCAGCCAGTGAAAAATATCGCGTCAGACCTTTTCGGGGCACGGATTTGTTGTCCCCTCCGTCGAGGACGTTAACCCGCGTCGGTACAGCCTCCTTCCGGGAAACTTAACCCCGGCGCGTCAGCGGCGGGCCGACGCGTCGGGGGGTGCGTATGTCTCTCAAGCGGGCAGCGATGGTTCCTCCAGCGGATCGTGATATGGCGGTGCCTACGCCGCGTTACTCTGCGTGAGATCAACCTCATTAAGCGGTGAGCACCGGAGTTCAAGCGATCGCCTGGTCAGCGAGGCCGGAGCAACCGACGCGCGTACGTGTGGTGTCGGTTCGACGAACGTTGCCCCTCCTCGAACCAAATCTGGTACGAATGTTACAGGATTGTCTCGGGCGTAGCCACGAACGGCTCCGGCAAGCGATCCATCTTGATGTACTTGGCTAGCCGCGCATGAACCGATGGTAGGTGCCTGGTCCGCCGGACGCTACCGTCGATGGTTCTTCGCTGGCGGGTGCCGGCCGAGGGTGAGCGATGTCAACCGCCCAGCCGTCGGTCACCCGAGTCAGCCCCAGTGCCCGCAGCGCGGCGTCCAGTGACGGCATCGGGCGTATCCGCGTTACCCGCTGCTCCCAGTCGCGGAGATCCTGTCGCCACAGCCGGACGTAACGCTCGAACAGTTCCGGCGAAAGCTCCGCCGAGCACTCGCTGGCCGCCTCCACCGCGCGCAAGAGCTCCTCTCTGATTTCTGGTTCCGCTATGTCTGAGCGGCGGTTGATCGCATCGAAGACTCTCCGGCGAGCGTCCAGGAAAAAACGCCAGTATTCGCGGGTGGCACGCTCCACGTCGCTGCCGAAATCGAGCAGCGCGTACAGACCTTCGGCTAGGACATCGCCAAACTCTTGCCCCGCCGCACGCTGGGGATCGGCGAACGGATTGTAGTCGAACTGTGTTACCTCGCCTCGCGAGCTGCCCAGCCGCCCAGCTGACGCGGCGTCGTAGAAGAACAGCCAGTCCTCGTTGTAGATATCGGGAAAGAATCCGGTGTTCTGCTGGCAGTCCACGGCGAGGGCTGCCCCGGTGATGAAGACATCCTGAATGCCTCCGGTCATCCGGTAGGCATGGCAGACCACTGAATTGTCCGGATAGTGGGTGACTCGCATGCCCGCCGCGGAGAAGAGGCCGAGCATGGACACCGTGTTGTGCAGGTCGGCCGGATCGATATTCCCGATGTCATCGTCCAGGAAGAAGACGCGCCGCCAGCCCAGCATCCGGGCCAGGAGGAGGCCCAGATTCCGCTTCATGCTGAGGTCTGTGACGCGGTAGGAGCATGCGGCCGGCAGGTCGTCCCTGATGGAGGCCAGGGCACGGAAGTCGAGCAGTTCATGGTGATAGTCGTCGGGCAGGTCGATCACGATCGCGTCGTTGACTGATCGTTGCGCGAGCAGTCGCCGCACCTCGGCGGGCACTGCGCGGCGGCTGGACAGGATGAGCAGCGTGCAGCGTGCGACCCGGGCCAGGGCAATGGCCTGTTCCAGGTTCTGGGCGGGCCTCGAAGCAGGCACGATGATGGCGTCGAGCTCCAGTCCGGTGGCGAGCTGCCGTTGTTCCGTCCGGCTGACGAGCTTGCGATGCGTGCCAAGTTGACGGACGGACCCCGTGAGTTCGGTCATATAGAACCCTTTCCTGCGGCTGGCGCAGATCCAAGGCCGACGGCGATCACGAAGCAGTGCCCTGCGACCACTGGTATAGCACAACTCCATTACTGTTGAAGTCGGGAGTTATGGCTTTGTTGTTTATTATCTTAACCGACATTAGTATCGCGAAAGAGGGAGAATTTCGGAAGTTTGCAGAAATATAACGCTCATTCGAATCGTGCAGATGCGTGTCGGTAAGGCTGCGGACAGCGCCGTAGACTCCTCTGCTGTGTATGCCGTTACATATCGTGAGAGTGCGGCTCGAGTTAAGCGGATTGGGCACTCGGGCGAGAAGGCCCACATCCTCGGCAAGCACGGTATGCTCTTCGTCTTTCCATTTTGGCCAGAATTCTCGTACTTCGCCGTCTATATCGGCGAGGAAAATCTCCCCCGAGTCCAGCTCCGGAACGTGCTTGGACTGCCGTACCGGCAACTTTGCCAGCTCCGAGAGCTCCTCCGTTATCTGATTCCAGACGACGCCTCCGAGAAGGATAATGTGCCCCGTAAGATCGTCATGTTCTATTTTAGGCGGGATCCTGAAGTGTACGGGCATCCGAGAGTTTTCTGCTCGTATGTGACCGTGCAGCTCCACTAGGGCGTCTATGTCGGCATATCCCTGTAGTTCCGTATAGTTCGGATCTGACGGTATCGCCAGCCGTCCCGTCTGATATTTAGGGAGCTCTGCGCAGACGAGGGTAACAGGACCGGTGTCGGTAAAGTGCCAGGACCGGCCGGACGCTACCTCTTCTACGGCGGGGTCCTCGGCCGCAAGGCTCCTGAGTCTAAGCAGCTCAGTTTCGAGTTTCTTATAGGCGGCCTGTTCTTCGGCGGTGAGCGCCTCGAACGGCAGCAATTCCGGGGACTGCGCCTGGACCGAGCGCGGCGTGGCAAAAAAACGAGCGTAGGCGCGCAGCCGGTGCCGCGGCGGGAGCTTCGGTGCGCTGCTGCTCTCCCAGGAGGATACGGTGGCGGCGGCCAGAGTTCCCTCGGCGCTGAGAGCTTCGGCCAGATCTTTCTGAGTTAGCCGCCGCCGCGCATCCGGCCACTGCTGCTCGCGTAGTTGGCGAAGCCGCCGGGCCAGCTGCATGGCCTCATGAGATGCGGGTTGCATGCGGCCACCTCCGAGACAGCGCATCTCGCTGACACTGAGTGCGGGGCCTCGCTGCCGTGAATGCAATCAGTGATCTTCCGTGTACGGAAAGACACCAAGTCGAAGTGGTGCAGTACTCGGGCTTACCGTGCGCTCCGCCACTGTACCAAGAACTACCTGAGTCTACCATATTCCAGTAGATATCAGTAGAGAATACTCGGGTTAACGCAGCACGACTGCCTACTGATAGCCCTATCCGTAATCGACCAGATATGTCTTATATTTACCAAACATCTGGGCTATCCGGCTTATTAAGCGAAGCCTATGCAAAGCTGGGTGATAAAACTCCGACTACACAGAGCTTAGTAGTGAATCATTTGACGCACCAGCGGAGAAATCCAGCCGTCAAGCCTCTTTGAAACGTTGACTATCTGGAATCTTTCTACCTAGACTCAATTTGGGATTTCGCTTAATGCCGGATAAGCGAGTCCGTGGCATCGCCCCCCGACGCCATCTTCGCCCCCACCTAGGTCGTTCACGTGTATAGCATCGATCCCGAAGACGTCCGGGCGGCTGCGCTCAAGCAGTTGGCCGAGATCCTAGAGGATCCCAGGATCCAGCGCCTGGCCCTGCGGGCTGCAGGGCACCCCGCTCTGGCCGGTGATGCTCTTCAGAACACCTACTTCGCTTTGGCCCGGCTCGAGTACATAGGGCAGATCGTTAACCTGCGTGCCTACGTCTGCACGGTCCTCTTCCGTGAGATACGCCGCGAGCGCAACCAACTCGGCGCCGCCCTGGTCGACGACTTCCCGCAGGTGGTGGAGGCGCACCAAGGAACCGTGGGTTGTCAACCCGCGTCACCGCTCGCTGTCGACGACATGGCCTGCACCTCGGTCCAGGCCCAGGTCTGGCTTGAGCGCTTCGCCGCCCAACGCGAAGGCTTTCGAGACGCCGTACCCGCCCGCTCCGGCGATCCTGCCCGCTACCGCAATGTGATCCGCGACGCCGCCGGACAGGTTCTACGGGACGGCATCAACGGTGAACCCAGCGAAGCCGATACCAACGACGGCCTCCGGGCGGCGTACCCGGAGTACTTCGACCAGCCGGGCGCCGCGCCGAACACCTTGCACCAGCGCTTCCGCCGGGCCCGTGAGGACGTCAAGGCCCTTCTCCAGGCTGTCGTAAACCACGACGAACTGACATAAGCAGCGTGTGTCAGGTTCGCCGTCCGCCCGGCTCGTCTCTGTCAGGCCACGACCCTGAAGGAGGCAGAGAATGACCATCGACACCATCACCGAGCATGGTGACCCCAGCCTCGATCCCGAACGCAACGGCTCCAACCTGTCCACGCGGGCCGGTGCCGAACCAACCACGCCGGGCGACGCCGCCCTTCAAGGCCACGCGACCACCACGATCAAGCATCTGCTGGAGGAACACCCGGCGGTCGCCAAGGAGATCAAGGAGACCCTGCGCACCCGCGTTTATCTCCGGGAACTGGCCGGGCGCACCAATCAGGCCGAGGTGATCGAGGCCGACACCGACGAGTACCAGGCCAACCTGGCCGTCAAGCTCGACCCCGGCGACCACCGGAAACTCAGCTTCGGGCTGGGTCTCGCCATCGTCCTCGCCCTGGTCATCCTGGACTCCGTCCCGCTGAACTGGGCCGCCCAGGCCTTCGGTCTCAACTCCGCCGGGACCCTGCTCGTCACGTTCATCCTGGTCGTCGCGTCGATCGGGGCCATGCTGGGCTTCGAGCTCACCCGCGGCCACCCGAGTCGCCGCGGCGCGCTCATCGCCGTCGTCGCCCTGGCGTACCTCGCCCTCCTGGGACTTCGCACCGAGTTCCTGATCACGGTGCCCAGCGAATCGCTCCCTGTCGCCCTGCTCCAGTCCGCGCTGCTGACCGCGATCTCGGCAGGCCTGGTGCTGTGCGGCTCGGCGGTCATGGCCCGGACCCGGCACCTCAGCCATTCGCGGGCTCGCGTCGCCGCCCGGCGCGCGGCCCAGGCCGCTGACGCCTCCCGCGCCGCGCAGCGACTGGCCGCCGAGAAACTCCAGCGTCATATCGGCAGCCTGCACCACATGCTCCTGCCGTGGGCCCTTCGCTCGGCAGCCCCGGAGGGTGTCGACCACACCAAGTGGGACGCCGCGCTCGACCGGGCCATCCGCGATCTCTTCTCGACCTCGACCACGACGTGACCGGGCGCGGTTCGCCGCTGCCTGCACCTAGTGAGACCCCAGACGTAGCTCGAACCGAGCGCGACGCCGCCTGTCCCGCGCGGACACGAACTCAAGTTCCAGCAGGAAGTGCTGGCCAAGGCGGCCATAGCGGTGTGGAGTTGTAGTCATGAACGACCTCACGCCGAGTTTTGAGCGCGAGACTGGCCAGGTAATCCTCGAAGGCCTTTCCGCCGGCGTGGCAGGCGAAGCCCCTCTGATTCCTGTGCCAGGTCTGGACCTGGCCTTTGACCGTGCCGACGGCCGTCTGTGCCGGGTGGTAGTCGATACCACCGAGACGGACGGGTGCATCTCGGCCGGTGAGCAGGCAGCGATGCTGATCCAGTTGTTCGGTGCACACGCGCCGAGCGCCATATCTGACCCAGCGGGAGCACCCGCGCTCTCGCCCCAGCCCAGGCTCGCCGGAACGCTCTCGAGCCTGGCCCGCCTCGATGCGGCCCGGGTCACCAGCCCGGTCCCGCCCGGCTCGCCCTGGTGGGCGGCCGAGGCTGCCGAACTCGCCGAACGCGCCGGTCTGCCCGCGCGGGCCCGCGCCGAAGCATATTGCGCCCTGGCCAAGCTGTCCGGCCGACTGGGCAGCATCGACACCGAACCAGCCGCCCGGGCGGCTCTGGCCGTCGTCGGCATCATCGCGGCGGACGAGCCCGAAGCCGCCGCCAGGCTGCGGGCAGCAGTCGGCGAGCGATCCGGTCCACGGCCCGTCGCCTTGCTCCCAACACCCGGATTCGACGTGGCCGCCGAAGTGGAGAGCCTTGAGAAGGATCGGGCCGGCCTACAGTGGATGCTCGATCCCGACCTGGTGCCCGCGGGCCTCTTCCGCCCCGGCCTGTCGCCCTACTCGGACCTGACCATAAGGCACCAGACCGCCAAGGGACGCGTTGTCGTCGAGGCGACGCTGGTCCCAGGCGCGGACTGCGGCGCGCTAAACCGCTGCCTGGCCCGGCTGGTGGATCCGACCGTCCGCCGCGTCCTGGCCCAGGCCCCTTTCACCAAGGCCACGAAGACCGCAGCGGACAGCGTCCGGGCCGAGCTGAAACTCCCGTTCCCGCTGGACGAACTACCGGAGAGCTGGATCGAGGTGGTGCAGAACAAGCAGTGGCCCGTCCGCAGCGCCCGGGGACACCGGATCCGGCGCGCCCTGCGCTGGGCCGACGCAGCCCTTCGTGCCGAACGCGCCCCGGCCGGACTGGCCCCGCACTCGGCTCACGAAGACTGGACCGCTCTGGCCGCCACGGCCTGGGACCGGTGCCGCCGCGACTGGGAAGCCGCCGGCGACACCGACCGCGCCGGCCAGGCCGCCCGGCGCAGTGCCGTTCCGCAGCCGCCGGCCAGCGGTCCCGCTTACCTGGCCGAGGTCCTCGGCCGCTAGCACAACTAAACATCGAAGGGCCCCGGGGACGCCCCGGGGCCCACTAACACAAACGTCCGCTCAAGCCTCCTCGATCACCACCACGACTCGTCTGTTCGCTGCCGAGGCTCCCGACCCAACCACATCGCTGGCGCCGTGACCCACGATGATCAGCGCGGACTCCGGTACTCGGTTGGCCTCCAGCCACCGAGCCACCGCCGAGGCACGGTCAAACGACAAAAGATAATTCGCCTCAGCGGCACCCGGGATTGAGGCGTACCCGTTGATCACCACGGTCACCCTCGGCTTCCGCAGCTCCGGCAGCAGTTGCCTGAGCGAGGCGACCGCGGCGTGGCTGAGCGCGAAGCTGTTATTGCCGAACAGCAGCGCCGCCGATGCCCGATCGCGAGACCCGCCCCCGCTCAGGTCGGCCGAGACCAGCCCGGCGAGCTGTGCGGCGGTGATCTCCGAGCCCACCACAGTAGCCTGCGCCGCCCCGGCCCCCAGTAGATCGGCCTGGGCCGTGCTGGCCGCTGCCTCGGTCGGGAGATAGCTGGCCACCACGATGACATCGTCCCCGGTCAGTTCGCCAGCCGGAAGCACACCGCTCAGATCGTCGCAGAACAACACGATGACGCGATGATGCCCGAACGTGTTACCCGCCTCCTCTTCCATGCCTGCCAGCGCGCCGGCCGCCGCCGCGCTCTCGGCCGCCAGGCTGTCCTCGCCAAAGGGCGGGTCAGCGTGCCCATTGAGCTTCTGAGGAAGGCCCAGCCCAGCCAGCCAGGCCAACGTGTTTGCGCGCGTCTTCGCCGCGCCGACCGCCAGATCCGCGGTTCGCGTGGCCTGCCACGCTTTGTGCCGCTTGGCGTACTCCGCCATCTGGTAATCCGTCAGACCGCTGCCCGGAGCCCGTGGCTCGCCCGGGATGACGACCGCCGACGGCACCGGAGAATTCGAAGCGACGATCATCCTGGCCGGTGTCCCGGCCTGCAGGATCCTGAGCGCCTCGTTCGGCCGGGCCGTGCTGGCTACCAGGCCGGACAGCGCCGGACTCGAGGTCGGCCCGGTCAGCACCGCTAGCAGCGCCGTGCCGGGCACGTCCGGTTTGACCGTGACCGAAGAGCCGGCGGCCGGGCCGCTCGCCGAGCTGGCCAGGTTGCACCCCGCCAGAAGGGTGGTCGCGGCGGCGGCACCGATCCGGTAGATGAGCCTCCTCATCGTGTGCTTCCTTTCCTCGTCCCGTCGGCCACCGCCGCAGGACCTCCGATGTCTGGAAAGAAAGAGCACCGCCAGGGCGAAGCCTGACACATGTGTCAGCCGACGAGCGTCCAGCCCTCTTCTCTAGCGGAGCGGGACGCGTGAGAGGAGACAGGACCATGCGGCCAGATCACCAGCCGACACCAGCTCAGATCATCGGTGAGCTGCTGCTCAATCACCCGGAGGCCGCCAGCCTGCTGGCCCGGGCCACACACTGGCGATCGCTGGCGGCGTGCTCGGCGGCCACCACGCGCCGCAAACTCGCCGCGGCCCAGGCCGCCCGGCTCGCCTACGAGGAGCTGGGGCACCTCCTCGAGCCGCGCCGTAACCATCCGATCAATTTTGCCGTCGGATTGCTGCTTTTGCTCCTGCTGAGCGCCGGCTTGGCCATGCTTGACTTCATCGAGCTCGGCGGGCTGAGATCGGTGCTGGCTGCCCTGGCGGCCACCGCGGTCTGGTTGACCGGGGCCTGGCTTGCCGCGGTCGCGGTCCGTCAGCGGAGCTGGACGCTGGTGGCCGCCCTCGTCGGCGCCGGCCTCCTGCTCGGGCTCCTGCTTGTTGGTTTGCACGGTTTCGATCCGCATCCGGGCTGGTCGGTAGTCGCGAGGCATCCCCGGGGCCGGCTGGTCTTCGGCGCGCTTACCAGTACCTTCATCCTCGTACTCGCCGTCGGCGCCGGCGCGCTCATCGCGCACCTGGAGCCGGCCAGCTTGCTGGTGGCGCGGCAGCGCTGGTACCGGGCCCGAACCGCCTACGAGCAGGCGGTCGAGACCGAGCAGGCCGATGCCCAGGCCGCCGCGGTAGCCGCGGAGTCCTGGCTCGGCCTGGTCCGGGCCCGCGGAGCCGCCGTCGTGGCGGACGAAGAGGACCTTATCCGGGCCATCTTGGCCTTCGCCGCCGCCCTCGTCGGCCAGGGCCGCCTGCAACTTCCGTCCGTTGAATAAAGGCCTAAGATCAAAATCTTTTACCGAACGAACCTTGGTGCGCGCACTCCGCTTACGTCCTCCGCTATCCGCGGTCGCCGCAGACAGCCGGGATGGATACCTGCCCTGAGCTGTGTCAGGTTTCAACCCCGGCCGACTCGTCTGGGTCAGGCAAGCAATTCCGAGGAGGAAGCAATGGTCAAGGACACCTGGACCAAGATGAGGCGCCTGCTGTCCGAGGCGGTCAAGGGCATCGTCCCGCCACGCGGTCCGCGAAGCCGCGGGTAACTTAGGTTTCCATCACAGCATGGTCACCTGGACAGCCTGCCAGGCCCCCTGGCTGAGCAGGTGCCGCCAGGAGCTGAACAGGCGGAGCAAGGCCGGTCCCGACTGGGCCCGAAGATCGGGGTTGACGGCCGCGATATCCAGTTCGTTGGCCACGGTGAGCTCCGCGAAGTCCCGCCGTTCCGAGCGCGGGGGCCGGAGCACGGTGCCGGTGAAGCGATCTCGGAACGGCCCGGCGGGCTGTGCGAGATAACGGTAGGAGAAGCCGCGATCGCAGCTGGCGTACAAGTAGACGAGCCGTTCGGCCTCGTCGCCGGCGATCGCGGCGAGTTCGTCCCGGCGGGACGGGTCGCCCAGGGCCACCGTGAAACCGTCCGTGCCGTAGAAGGCGTGGCAGCATCCGGCACGCCGCAAGGCCGGCCGCGCACCCCACCGCGCGAGCCGGGCCTGGACCCGCTCGAGATGAGCCAGCAAGGTACCACCCGGATGCGGGATCCCGCCCGCGCCGCGA
>Ga0335075_10015271_pt1 | contig 11512 bp, 9 predicted proteins | sample Lox_Sample_24_FD_206723 | JGI IMG/M metagenome (GOLD analysis project Ga0335075, IMG submission 206723) | Soil microbial communities from Loxahatchee National Wildlife Refuge, Florida, United States - Lox_Sample_2.4 | ecosystem: Environmental > Terrestrial > Soil > Wetlands | place: USA: Florida...
CGGGGAGGTGGCCGTGATCCTTGCGCTCCGGCGATCGCCAGCCGGCGCCGTCGGCTTGCCCGCGTCCAAGCGCACCGGAGGGGCCGAGGGCACCCGATGGGCCCAGGGCGCCGGAGGGGCCGAGGGCACCCGACGGGCCAAGGGCGCCGGACGGGCCGAATGCGCTAGCTCCAGCCGGGACCTGCCCACGGCCGGCCGGCCGCGGCTCTGGGTAGCCGGATGCGCCCACCCGGTCGATCCGTTCCGTCCGCTCGCCCCACTCCGGGCGATCGTACTGACGGCTGTCGGGTGCCCGGCCCGCACCCGTACCACCGGGAGGGCGGCTGCCGTTGCCATTGGGCTGGTAGCCGTTCGGCTTAAAGGACGGCTGAGCCGGCTGTACGGGCGGGACGGACTGGGCAGGCTGGCTTCCAGAGTTCCGGAAGGCGGGCTGGCTATCGGAGTTCCGGAAGGCGGGCTGGCTACCGGACTTCCGGAAGGCGGACGCGCCGGGCGGCCACTGTCCGCCAGCCGGGGCGCCGGGCCGGCTTCCGTTGGACCCCGACGGCGCACCGCCGGGCCAGGCCGAGTGGGGGCCCGTGCCGGGACGGGCCGCCGGTGTCGGGCCGCTCGTCCTGCCCGGACCGCCGCCCTTCCCGAGCCCGAGCGGCCCGGAGCCATTCTGTGCGGGGCTAGCGCCGCCTGTCGGCTGGTAGTCGCCGGCCAGCCCTGGGGCCGGCCCGAGACGCCCGGCCCCGCCCCCGGCCGCCTGGTAGTCGCTGGTAAGCCCCGGGGCGGGTCCGAGACGCCCGGCGCCGCCGCGCTGCTCACCGCCGAATTGTGGCTCGCCGAACCGTATCTCGCCGCCGGGCCGTGCCTCGCCGCGCGGTGCGCCGGCCATGACGTCAGGGCGTGCTCCCGGGCGGGATTCCGCGGGGCTGCCGCCCGCGGGCCTGCCGACGGGACGGTTGTCCACCGCGTCCAGCGGGTTGTTGTCGTGCGGGGAGCCCGTGGAGTTCAGCGGCCGGTCCGCCGCCACCGAGGCCCAGTAGTCCTCGTCGGAGATGCCGTCATCGGGCCAGATGTCTTCGCCCTTGTCGCGGCGCAAACGCAGGATGCCGGTCCGTTCGCCGCGATCCTCGCGGTCCCTGCGCCTGCGACGGCCGCGCTCCGGGCGATCGTCGTCCACCTCTTCCGGCAGGTCGTAGGCGCCGGTCGCGTACTCGTCACTGCCATAGCCGTCGCTGCCGTAGCCGTCCGTGCTGTAGCCGCCGGTGTTGCGACGGGAGCGGCCGCGACCGCCGGCGTATCCGTCGTCCGCGGCGTATCCGTCGTCCGCGGCGTATCCGTCGTCCGCGGCGTATCCGCCGCCGCGGCTGTCGTCGTACCCGCCGCCGCGGCCGCCGTCGTACCCGCCGCCGCGGCCGCCGTCGTACCCGCCGCCGCGGCCGCCGGAGTAGCCGTCGTAACCACGACCGTCATCCCGGGCGTCGCGGGTGTCCCGAGTCTCCCGGGCGTCGCGGCTGTCGCGGCGGCCTCGGTCTCCCCGGTCGCCCCGGTCACCAGGGCGAGGCCCGTCGGCCCACCGGCCCTTGATGCCCTCGGGGGAGAAATACTCACCGGGCGACCAGTTGTCGTCGTCGCCTTCATAACCATCGGGGGCGTAACCATCGGGGGCATAGTCGTAATCGCCGTAATCGTCGTCACGATTGGCATCGCCACCGCGACCAGGCCGTGCACGACGGCTCAGAAACGACATACAACCACACCCACCCGGCAGAGCACGGCCTTACCTTGGCGCTAGCGAGGCGCGCGCGGCCATCTACGCGAGCCTGCCCCGTTGTCGCGAGCACCCTTAACCGGCAATGGTTCGTACGATTGTTACCAACCCTATGCCGACCTGTCTCGCGAATCGCGAAACTTTGTCACCGAAGGGCGCAAGGCTGGACACTCGGCACGAACTGTATCAAACGTCACTTACGACGTCGCGGAAACTTGCAGCCGGCCTCGCCCGATGGTGGCGGCGGCGATCGCGGTCCACGCCGACTCGAGCGAGGTGCCGTTCGGCAGGTTCAGCACCTCGTTCAGCGCGTAGACCTGGAACCGGTAGCCGTGTCCCTGGGTGCCGGGACACGGCGGGTCGTAGCGGTCATAACCCGCGGTGCCGCGCGCCTGCCTGGCTCCTGGCGGCAGCTGCCCCTCCGCGATTCCCGATGTTCCAGGCTGGATGTCGAATACGACCCAGTACACATACGGGGTGATCGGCGCGTTGGCGTCGTCGAACACGATTGCGATTGACTTGGTATGCGGCGGCGCGCCTGCCCAGTCGAGCGGTGGCGTCAGTAGCTGCCCGTGCGCGCAAGTGAAGCGCTCCGGCAGCACGTCGCCGCCCGGGAACTCGGCGCTGGTCACGGTCATCACGGCGGGCGAGGTAACGGTGAGCCCCGACGAGAGCAGCCCGCACCCGGCAAGCGGCAAGGCGGCGCAGACCGCGACGGCGGCAGTCGTCAGCCGCCCGGCGAGTCCTGGCCGCCGGCGCGCGATCCGGTTCACGTCACACCTCCGGCCCCGATCTTAGGCCCTGCCGCCACCTTCTGACGGGCCGTACCTCCTGCACCCCTGCCCGGTAGGCCCTACCTCCGGTAGGCGGGGTGGCCGGTGAGGGCTTGGCCGATGACGAGGGTGTGCATTTCGGGGGTGCCTTCGTAGGTGAGGACGGATTCGAGGTTGGCCATGTGGCGCATGATGGGGAATTCGTAGGAGATGCCGTTCCCGCCGAGGATGGTGCGGGCGGTGCGGCAGATGTTCAGGGCTTCGCGGGTGCTGTTGAGCTTGCCGATGGAGACGTGCTCGGGGGCGAGCTGGCCGGCGTCTTTGAGGCGGCCGAAGTGCAGCGCCAGGAGCTGGCCTTTGGCCAGTTCGACGGCCATGTTGGCGAGTTTTTCCTGGGTCAGCTGGAAGGCGGCGATGGGGGCGCCGAACTGCTCGCGGGACTTCGCGTACTCCAGCGCGGTCTCATAGCAGGCCCGGGCGGCGCCCAGGGCGCCCCAGAAGATCCCGAACCGGGCCTCCGACAGGCACGACAGCGGCCCGCGCAGCCCGGTGACGTCCGGGAGCACCGCGTCGTCGGGCAGCCGGACGGAGTCCAGGACGAGTTCGGAGGTGACCGAGGCGCGCAGTGATCCCTTGTGCTTGATTTCCGGGGCGGAAAAGCCGGGGGTGCCGGCCGGGACGGCGAAGCCGCGGATGCCGGCCTCGGTTTTGGCCCAGACGACGGCGATGTCGGCGATCGTGCCGTTGGTGATCCACATCTTGCGGCCCGAGAGCACCCAGTCGGTACCGTCGCGGCGGGCGGTGGTGCGCATCGAGGCGGGGTCGGAGCCGGCGTCGGGCTCGGTCAGCCCGAAGCAGCCGATCGCCTCCCCGGCCGCCATCTTCGGGAGCCATTCGGTCTTCTGGGTTTCGGAGCCGAACCGCCAGATCGCGTACATGGCCAGCGACCCCTGCACCGAGACCAGGGAGCGCAGGCCGGAGTCGGCGGCTTCCAGTTCCAGGCAGGCCAGCCCGTAGTCGACCGCCGACATCCCGGCGCAGCCGTAGCCGGACAGATGCATGCCCAGTAGCCCGATCTTGCCCAGCTCACGGACCAGTTCCCGGGCGCCGGGCAGCTCGCCCTTCTCATACCACTCCGCCACATGCGGCACGATCTTGTCCGCGCAAAAGTCCCGCACCGTCGCCCGGACCGCCACCTCCTCCTCACTGAGCAGCCAGTCGATCCCAGCCGGATCATGCGGATCAAGACGCGGACGGGTGGTGGGTGCAGAGCTCATAGCGATCCAGCTTCCTTCGATCGACATTCCAACAGCCAGGTTAGCGCCGAGGGTTTGACCCTCCCTGAGCGGGCATGAGTCTGGGCGCTAGCACTGCCGAAGAGATAACAGCAAGAAGCGCTGCGCGCTAAACCGTGGCCAGGGCGGTGACGGCGGCTGTCAGGTCGGTGGGGGAGCGAGTGAAGGCGAGCCGCAGCCACGGCGTGCGTTCGGCCGATACCGACACCAGCCGGCCGGGGATGATGGCCACGCCGTGGCGGAGCGCGGCCTGGGCGAACGCGCCGGAGTCGGTGTCGCCGGGCAGCCGGGCCCAGATCGTCAGGCCCCCGGACGGCGGGGTCCACTCCCAGGCGGGCAGCTGCTTGCGGAGCGCGCTCGCCAGTGACTCGTAGCGTGGCCGAACCCACTCCTGCCGCCACTTGAGGATCTCGTCATGCCGTCCGCGGATCAGCTCCGCCACGATCGCCTGCTGGAATGGCGGGCAGGACAGGTCGGCGGCGGCCTTGGCGGCGGTAAGCCGGGCGATGATCCCCTCGGGCGCCCGCACCCAGCCGGTGCGCAGCCCGCCCCAGTAGGACTTCGACAGCGAGCCGACGGTCACCACGTTCGGCAGCCGGGGTGCGAGCGCGGCGAGCGGCGGCGGCTGCGGCCCGTTGGCGATATCGGGGCCCGCGCCGGCCGGCTCTTCCCCCGGCAGCGGAATGTCCGCCAAGGTCATGTCGTCGATGAAGGTGACGTCCGGATAGCGCCGCGCCAGCCCTACCAGCTCGTGCCGTTCGGCGGCCGGCAGCACCCGCCCGGTCGGGTTATGAAAGGTGGGGATCAGGAAGGCCAGCACGGGCCGGTGCACTCGCACCGCCTGGGTCAGCCGGGCGACGTCGCCAGGCGGCACCCCGACCGGGCGCGCGCCCGCGCGGTGCAGCGCGTCGAGGAACCCCGCGTACGTGGGGTCCTCGCACACGACCGGCTGGCCGGGCGCGGTATCGCTGCGCAACAGCAGGTCGAGAGCCTGCTGCCCGCCTGAGGTGACCAGCACCTGCTCCGGCGTGGTCGGGATGCCGTGCGCCGCGGTGAGCATCTCCGCGATCGCGTCCCGCAACGCCGGCAGCCCGAACGGAAGATAGCCGGTGGTGGCGGTCAGCTCGGTTCGTTCGGAAAGGGAAAGGACAGCAGCCGGGTCAGCCAGCACCTCGGCGACGGCGGGAGGGCAATCGACCGCGGCCAGGGACAGGTCGATGGCCGTCGTGGCGCCCTCCAGCATGCCCGTGAAGAACCCGTTCGCGCGATGGGTCGCGGCCGGCGTGACGCGGTGCGGGACCAGGCGGGTGCCCGACCCCTGGCGGCTCTCGGCCATCCCGTCGTCGCGGAGCACCTGGTAGGCGAGGGCGACGGTGTTCCTGCTGACGGAAAGAGCAGCGGCTAGCGCACGTTCCGGCGGCAGCCGGACGCCCGGCGGCAGCTCGCCGGTGTCGGCGAGGCGGCCGATCCGCGTCGCCAGCAGCCGGTACAGGGCGCCGTCGGCGGACGGCCAGCGGCCTAGCAGGTCGGCGAGCTCCCGCGGACCGATCTGGGTCACTTCTGGCTGAATTGGCACTGTCATGACAGATCCAATACTGCCAGCTTTAACTTCGTGCTGACTTACTTTCTCTGGATTGGCTTGCCGCTGACTGTCTTGGCTGGCCTGATCGTGTACGCCTTCGACGGATTCCGGAACGGTGACTTCACCGGCGAGGCGCTGGCGCGGGCGTTGCGCAAGGACCTTGAGGCGGCGGCCGGGCAAGCCGGGGAGGACCGCGTCCCGCCCCGCTAACCCAGCGGATCTCATAATGGTCGCGTGGTATCGACCGAGGGCGCGTCCAGTTGGACGCAAGAAGGACAGGTGTTCACCTCACGGCTGGCGGGCCGTCCCCTGCTCGACGCGGATGGCCGCGCCCTCGCCCGGGTGCGCGACGTGGTGCTCTGGCCGGTCGCGGGCAGCCCGGCGGGGACCGACCCGCCGCAGGCCCTGGGCCTGGTCGTGCAGTTGCGGCGGCGGACTATCTTCGTCGGCTTCGGGCGGGTGCGGGACGTTTCCGTCGAGGGGGCGCAGTTGCTCGGCGGGACCGTCGACCTCGACCCGTTCAGCCTGCGAACGGGGGAGATCCTCGCCTCCGGCCTGTACGGCAAGCCGGCCGCCGGGGGCACCGTCGCCGACGTGGCCATCGCGCACACCGAGCGGCGGCGCAACGGCTGGGAGGTGACGGCGCTCGCGATCAGCCGCGGCCGCGGGCTGCTCGCCATGCCCCCTGGCCTGCACCGGCACGGCCCCGAGGTGGTGCCCTGGCAGGACGGCCGGGAGCTGTTCACCGCGGGCCCGCTCGCCGAGCAGCTCACCAGCCTGCGCGAGATGTCCCCCGCCGACCTGGCCACGGCCGTCGAGGGCATGCCGCTCGCCAGGCGCAGTCAGGTCGCGGCGGCCCTCGACGACGATGAGCTCGCCGACCTCCTCGAGGAACTGCCGGAAGCGGACCAGATCCGCCTCCTGGACACCCTGGAGTTCGAGCGCAGCGCCGACGTCGTCGAGGAGATGCAGCCCGACGACGCCGCCGACCTGCTTGGCGAGATGCCCGCCGACAAGCGGGAGCGGCTGCTCACGGCCATGCAGCAGGGGCAGGCGGACGACCTGCGCCGCCTGCTCCGCTACGACAAGTCCACCGCCGGAGGGCTGATGACATCGCAGCCGCTGGTCTTCGCGCCGGACGCGCCCGTCGCCGAGGTGCTTGCCCGGGTCCGCGACCCCGGGCTGCCCGCGACGAACGCCGCCCAGGTGTACGTGTGCGAGCCGCCGCTGACCACGCCGACCGGCCGCTACCTCGGCACGCTCGGGTTCCAGCGGCTGCTGCGCCGGGCGCCATCCATCCCGGTCGGTGAGTGCATTGAGAGCCGGGTCTACGTGCGGGCCGACCTGCCGCAGGCGAAGCTCGCCGCCCAGCTCGCGGCATACAACCTGATCAGCGTGGCAGTCTGCGATGAGGGCGGGCGGCTGCTGGGCGCGGTCACCGTCGACGACATCCTCGACCGGTTGCTGCCTTCGGGCTGGCGGGGGAACGGAGAGAAGACCTGATGGCGATTCGCGGCGCACGGAACCTGACCACCCGGCGGCTGAGCAGCGGCAGCGACCTGTCGGTCCCGCGCGGCGCCCCGGTGCGGGGCTCGCTGTATGACGCCGACGCGTTCGGGCGGTTCTCGGAGGGCATCGCGCGGTTCCTCGGCACAGGCCGGTTCCTGGCCGGGCAGACGGTGTTCGTGATCCTGTGGATCGCGTTGAACACGCTCGCGTTCATCCACCACTGGGACCCCTACCCCTACATCCTGCTCAACCTGGCGTTCTCCACGCAGGCGGCGTACGCCGCGCCGCTGATCCTGCTCGCGCAGAACCGCCAGGACGAACGGGACCGGGCCACCACCGAGCGGGATCGCCAGGTCGCCGCCCGGACGCAGGCCGACACCGAGTACCTGGCCCGCGAGCTCGCCGCCATCCGCATCGCGCTGTCCGACGTGGTCACCAGCCAGGACCTGGCCGAACACCTGGAACAGCTGAAGAAGGTGATCATCGACCGTGACTCGGTGCCCGATTGACTGGCAGAGCCTGAATCAGCGGAGCCAGTCGGCCGCGATGCGCTCAGCGAGGCGCTCGACGAGCGGGCCGGCCTGCGTCATCCGCCGGTCCGCGTCGGGCTCTAGGTCGGCGATCACGTAGGCCGCGGCGATCCCCGCATCGCGGAGCTGGTCGGCGGTCAGCGTGCTGCGGCCGGCCACCGCCACCACCGGGACGGGCGGCTGATGACCCGCCGCCGCCCGGGCCACCCCGGCGGGCGCCTTGCCACGCAGCGTCTGCTCGTCGAGCGAACCCTCCCCGGTGATCACCAGCCGCGCGCCGTCGAGCCGGTCGCCGAACGACGCGAGCTCGAGCAGCAGATCGATGCCCGGCCGCATCCGGGCGCCGAGGAACAGCATCGCCGCGAACCCGAGCCCGCCGGCCGCGCCGGCTCCGGGCGCGTCCCGGACCCGGCCGTCGGCCGCGGCGGCGCCAGCTGAGCGGCCGACAGCGTCCTCCGCGCAGTCGGCCCAGCGTTCGAGGCCGGCCTCGAGAACCTTCACGTCGTCGGGAGTGGCGCCCTTCTGCGGCCCGTAGACCGCCGCCGCGCCGTGCGGTCCGAGCAGCGGGTTGTCGACGTCGGAGGCGAGCAGGAACTCCACGCCGGACAGGTCGCGCAGCCGCGACAGGTCGAGCTTGCCCAGCCGGGCCAGCGCCCCGCCGCCCGGCGACAGCTCGTACCCGGCGGTGTCGTTGAGCCGAGCGCCGAGAGCCTGGACCAGGCCGGCGCCGCCGTCGTTGCTGGCGGAGCCGCCGACGCCGAGCACGATCCGCTTCGCGCGCATGCGGACGGCGGCGAGGATGAGCTCGCCCACGCCCCGGGTCGTCGCGGTCAGCGGCGCGAACTCGCCGGGCGGGAGCAGCGCGAGGCCGCAGGCCTGCGCGGCCTCGACGACGGCGGTCTGGTCGCGCAGCGCGAACGAGGCCGTGACCGGCTTGCCGACAGGCCCGCGCACCCCGAGCTCGACGCGGCGGTACCCGGCGGCGACCGCGGCTTCCACGGTGCCGTCACCGCCGTCGGCGACCGGCACGGAGACGACCTCGCCGGCGAACCCGCCGCGCGCCAGGCCCGCGGTCACCCGGGCGGCCACCTCCGACGCCAGAAGGCTGCCCTTGAACTTGTCCGCCGCGACAACGACCTGCTCACGCATGATCTTGATCTTGATGTACCTTGTGCTGTCCCGTCTAGCCGAAGATCACGAGGGGAGCATCCGCCAATGCCTGAAAACTCGCCTGACCAGTCCCGCGTCACCGTCGACGGGGTGATCGGCCAGGTGGACGCGACCGTCGTGCCCCGCTACGGCGGGGAGCCGACGTTCGCCCGGCTGCCCCGGCTGTCCGACCTGCCGGGTGACGCCGACGTCGCCATCCTCGGCGTCCCGTTCGACAGCGGGGTGAGTTACCGGCCGGGGGCCCGGTTCGGACCGGGGCACATCCGGGAGTCCTCCCGGCTGCTTCGCCCCTACAACCCGGCGGCTGGCGTTTCGCCATTCGCCGCACAGCAGGTGGCCGACGCCGGGGACCTCGGCGTCAACCCGTTCGACATCGCCGAGGCGATCGTCACGATCGAGCGGGGCGCCAGCTCCCTGCTGGAGCGGGCGGGCCGGGTGCTCACCCTAGGCGGCGACCACACGATCGCGCTGCCGCTGCTGCGCGCGGTCGCGGCGGCGCACGGCCCGGTGGCGGTGGTCCACTTCGACGCCCATCTGGACACCTGGGACACCTACTTCGGTGCGCCGTACACGCACGGCACCCCCTTCCTGCGGGCGTCCGAGGAGGGCCTGCTCGACCCCTCGGGCTGCCTGCACGTCGGCATCCGGGGCCCGCTGTACGACGCCGCCGACCTGGTCCGCGACGCCGGGGCCGGGTTCCAGGTGGTGCCCGCCGCCGAGGCCGACGACCTCGGCGCGCGCGGCATCGCCGAGCGGATCGCGGCGCGGGTCGGCGGCCGCCCGGTGTACGTGAGCGTGGACATCGACGTGCTCGACCCGGCGTTCGCCCCCGGCACCGGCACGCCGGAGGCCGGCGGCCTGACGTCGCGGGAGCTGCTCGCCGTGCTGCGGTCGTTCGCGCGGCTGAACCTGGTCGGCGCGGACATCGTGGAGGTGGCGCCCGCCTACGACCACGCCCAGGTCACCGGCATCGCCGCCGCCCACGCGGGCTACGAGCTGGTGTCCGCCATGGCGCCGCGGAAGACCGGCTGACCGGTCCTACGGCCGCTCGCCCGGTCGCGGATGCGCGAACGCTCCGACCGCGTCGAGGAACGACCCCAGGTGCGGCGCGAACTCCGGGCGGGGCGCTTCCGGCGTGCCGGGCAGTTCGACGGCGGACGGCAGCAGGCGCAGCAGCGCGTCCACCGCGGCCCTCGGGTGCAGCGGGTTCGGCGGCGACGACGGGACCACGGCGACCGGGATGCGCAGCGTGCGGAGTTCGGCGTCGGTCGCGCTCGGCAGCGTCTCGGTGCCGAGCAGCGCGTCAAGGACGCTCGCGCGCGCCCGTTGCCGGGTGAGCTCGGCGCGGATCCGGATCGCGGTGAACTGATCGCTCAGCGACGCCGGCCAGGCGAGCAGCAGCCGTCCGGCGAGTCCGGGATAATCGAGCGCGAGCCGTACCGCCGCGGCGCAGCCGAACGACCCGCCGAGCACGGTCACCGACGCCCCGGGCGGCGCTTCGCGGGCCACCACGGCCGCCAGGTGCGCCGCTTCGGTGGTCCAGTTCGCCGGCTGCCGGAGCCGGTCCGGAGCGAGCACGGTGAACCCGCGCTCGGCGAGCCCGTCGATGACCCCGGTCCGCCGCCAGAACCAGTCGGCCCCGATGTTCTCCCAGAGCCCGCCGTGAACCAGTAGCACCGTCCCCGTGCTCTCCACCGCGCCAGCGTACTCGGGTCGTCGATCAGGTTCGTCCCGTTCACGCTCAGGTACGCGGAGGTGCAGCAGCCGCACAGGGCTGTCCGGTTCTGCGCCGCGACTACGGAAAGAGCGGGCCCCCGCCGCGTGCCAGCAGCCGTCCGCGCGGTGGACCGGAAGGCGTCACCTCGACCCCGCCGAGCCACACGCGCGATACCCGCCCGGTCAGCGTCCGCCCCTCATACGGCGTCACCGGGTGCCGCTGCCGCAGTTCCGTGCCGTGTACGGCGAACGTGGCGTCCGGGTCGAACGCCACGAAGTCAGCGTCGCAGCCGACGGCGATCCGCCCCTTGACCGGCAGCCCGGCCAGCGACGCGGGGAAGGCGGCCATCCACCGCGCCACGTCGGCCAGCGAAAACCCGCGCCGCCGCGCCACCGACCAGATCACCGACAGCCCCAGCTGTAGCGATGAGATCCCGCCGAGGGCCGTCCGGAAGTCCCCGTCCGGCAGCCCCTTCAGCTCCGGCGGGCACGGCGAGTGGGCGGATACGACCCCGTCGATCGCCCCGTCGCCGAGCGCCCGCCACAGCGCCTCCCGGTTGACGGCGTACCGGATCGGCGGGCAGCACTTGAATTCGGTCTGCCCCGGCCGCACCTCCTCGGCGGCGAAGAACAGGTGGTGCGGGCAGGTCTCCGCCGACAGCGCGATCCCCGCCGCCTTGGCCGCGCTGATCAGCGCCGCGCAGTCCCCGGCCGCGAGGTGCACGATGTGCGCCCGCGCCTTGGTGGCCGCCGCGGCGGAGATCACCATCTCGATCGCCCGCCGTTCCGCCACCGGCGGCCGCGACGCGACGAACGCGTCGTACGACGGCCCGGCGGGCGCGGAAACCTCGCCGGGATCCTCCGCGTGCACCGCGATCGGCGCCCCGGACTCAGCCAGCACCTTCATCGCGGAGCGCAGTTCCTCGCGGCCGAGCGGCGGGAACTCGGGGTTCCCCGAGTCGATCAGGAAGCACTTGATCCCCACCACCCCCGCGTCGAGCAGCGCCCCGATCTCCGGCACGTTTCCCGGCACCGCACCGCCCCAGAACGCCACGTCCACCGCGCACTGCCCGCCGGCCGCCGCCGCCTTGGCCCGCAGCGCGTCCACCGTCGTGGTCACCGGCGAGCAGCTCAGCGGCATGTCGCAGATCGTGGTGACCCCGCCGGCCAGCGCGGCC
>Ga0335075_10015272_pt1 | contig 11511 bp, 10 predicted proteins | sample Lox_Sample_24_FD_206723 | JGI IMG/M metagenome (GOLD analysis project Ga0335075, IMG submission 206723) | Soil microbial communities from Loxahatchee National Wildlife Refuge, Florida, United States - Lox_Sample_2.4 | ecosystem: Environmental > Terrestrial > Soil > Wetlands | place: USA...
GTTGCCAGCATCGGGGCGGGCGCGATCGTGCTCCCGGTCGCGCTGCACGGATACTGGTGGCAGGGCGTCATTACCGGTGCCGCCGCCGTCGTGGCCGCGGTACTCGGCGACCTCGCCGAATCCATGATCAAGCGGGACCTGGACATCAAGGACATGGGCTCCTTGCTGCCCGGCCACGGCGGCGTCCTTGACCGCATCGACTCGCTGCTCGTCTGCGCGCCCGTGGTCTGGCTGCTGCTCGAACTCTTCCTCCGCCACTGACCACGCCCGCGAGCTGTCTCGTCGTTCCCTTTTTCCCGAACGATAGCGGCCGACCCCCGGACGATTCCGGCAAAAGCCTCATATCGCCGGGGTGTCGCCTCGGCGGAACGGGGCCTGTGGCCCCCCGGCCCCAGTAGAGCGGGGCCTGTGGCCCCCGGCCCTCATACGAGCGGGGCTGTGGCCCCCGGCCCTCATACGAGCGGGGCTGTGGCCCCCGGCCCTCATACGAGCGGGGCCTGCAGCCCCCGGCCCTCATACGAGCGGGGCCTGCAGCCCCCGGCCCTCATACGAGCGTGCCCCGTGAGGTTCGCCCGGCCTCGGCCCGCATAACCGCTTCAGCGGATTATGTGTTTAATCTGCGGCTTTTATGGGACTTGTCAGGCGGAAGTAGCACTTCGGATCTCCGAACGGAGTCGTGACATGTCCGTGAGATGGCTGGGACGCTTCATCATCCTGATCTACGTGGTCATCGGTGTTTTCGTCGCCTGGGAGCACCATTACCTGACTTTTGGCTGGCTGCGGTCGGTGGCCAGCGGGCTGCTCGCGATCATCCTGTGGTTCCTGGTTCCGCTCGGCGTGAATCTGCACATCCACTGATCGCGGGCGTGCCAGCGGCGAACTCGCGGATCGGCCCGGCCACGGTGGCTCCGTCGCCAGTCAGCGCGGACCAGTGCGTCGCCCGCAGCGTGCGCCGTACCAGGTGCGGTGCCCACTGGTCCAGGTCCGCCCCGGCGAGGGCGGGGGTCACGTAGCGGTCGCCGGTCAGCGTGATCAGCTGGACCGGCACCCGCGCCGGGCGCGGCTGCGGGTGCCGGACCCGGGTGCGCATGTTCGAGCGGTACAGGCCGATGCCGGCCACGGCGTCCTCGGTCAGGGTGGGCTGCGGGTGACCGTCTCGCGGAACGGCCCCGGCGTGCCGCAGGATGGCCGGCCACCGGCGGGCCAGGAACAGCCGCCAGGCCAGCGGCGCGACCAGCGGAAGCTGGAAGGCGGCGATGTACCACGATCTGGCCGCCTGCGTGCACAGCTCGGCGAGGTGGCGCGGCGTCGGATGCGCCAGCCGGCGGCGGAACCAGTACCCCACGTGGTCCAGGCAGGGGCCGGAGATCGTGGTGAACGACGCGATCCGGGTCGCGGCACGGGAATCGGTGACCGCGTGCCACGCCTGGATGGAGCCCCAGTCATGCCCGGCCACGTGCACTGGACGGGCCGGGCTGACCGTGTCGATGACCGTGAACAGGTCATCGGCGAGGCGGTCAAGCCGGTATCCGGCCAGCCCGGCGGGGCGCCCGGACGCGCCGGACCCGCGTACGTCGTAACGGATCACGTGGTGGTCGGCGGCCAGGTCGGCGGCGACCGCGTCCCAGACCCGGTGAGTGTCCGGGTACCCGTGTACGAGCAGCACGGCCGGCCGCCGGGGGTCGCCCTCGGTGAAGACGGCGAGCTCGACGCCGTCCGGGCTGACGATGGATCTCACCTGCCGAGTACCAGCCTTTCTCCTTCCGGTGCGCGGGACACGCAGACCAGCATGTCGCCGTTTTCCCGCTCGGAATCGGTCAGCCGCTGATCGCGGTGGTCGACGGTGCCGCGCAGCACTCGTTGCCTGCACGTCCCGCAGAACCCCTGCTGGCAGGAGTACGGTGTGGCCGGATTCCAGGCGCGGAGCACCTCAAGCACCGAGCGGTCGGCCGGGACGGGCAGCACCGTGCCGGTGCCGTTGATTTCGACCTCGAACGGGTGCCCGCCGGTGACCGGCGGGGCGGTGAACCGCTCGAAGTGAAACGCCCGGGCTACGCCGGCCGCCTCGGCCGCTGACCGCAGGGCCGCCAGCATCGGCGGGGGGCCGCAGGCGTACACCGCCGCGCCCGCCGGGGAGCGGCGGAGCAGGTCCGGACAGTCCGGCGCGCCGGTCTCGTCGTCGGCGAGGATATCGACGCGCGCGGCGCCGAGCGCGGCGACCTCGGCGAGGAACGGCATCGTGGCGCGGCTGCGGCCCGCGTACACCAGTCGCCAGTCCAGGTTCAGCGCCGCCGCCAGCCGTGCCATCGGCAGGATCGGGGTGATCCCGATGCCGCCGGCGACGAAGAGCACGGCGGGATCCGCGGCGAACGGGAATGCGTTGCGCGGCCCGGCGGCGCGGAGTACCGTCCCCGGTCGCACCGAGTCGTGGATCTCCGCGGAACCACCGCCGCCGGAGGGAATCCGCCGCACCGCGACCCGGTAGGCGCCGCGATCGGCGGGGTCGCCGCAGAGCGAATAGTGCCTGAGCCGGCCCGATGGGAGTTCCAGCCGCAGGTGCGCGCCGGGCTGCCACCGCCGCAGCGGCCCGCCGTCCGGCGCGGCCAGGCGGAGCGAGACGACTTCCGTGCACTCGCCGGTCCGCTCGGTCACCACCAGCTCCCGCCATTGCGACACGGGCGGCCCCGGCTGCCGCGGCTGCGGCAGCCGGCGGGCGTGGGCGGTGCTCAGCATCTGCTGGTAGGAATCGGAGAAGGTGGTCAGGCCGCGCAGGAACCGGTCGGCGCGGGTCGCGCGGTACAGATCGGGCGGCGGTACTTCGCTCGAAGTCCGCATTGGTTAGCGCTCCGCTGCCCGGGCGGCGGGGGACGAGCCCAGGTAGGCGACGGCTTGCCTGGTCGAGTAGTCCTGCGAGGGATGGTAGGAGGGACGGAGGTAGCGGACCGCGCACCGGGCCAGCGCCTCCGGCGTAGGCAGCAGCCCGCGCCGGGAAGCGGCCAGGTAACCCCGCCAGTTCATCCGGAACGCCGGGCCCTCGGTGTCGGCGGCGGCGAGGAAGCGCGCGCCGCGCGCCCACAGCCAGATCAGCAACGGCAGCGCGATGACCATCGCCCTGACCCGGCGCAGGTATCCCGGGTCGAGGTGGGTGAGCAGGTCGAAAGCGACATGACGGTGCTCCACCTCCTCCGCGCCGTGCCAGCGCAGCAGGTCGAGCATCCCGGAGTGGGCGCCCGCGCGATCCAGCGCGTCGGCGTAAAGGACCCAGTCGCCGGCCATGGCGGTGAAGTGCTCGACGGCGGCGACGAGCGCGACGTGCTCGATGAGCATCTCCCGCTCGCCTGCCGGGGTCAGCCCAGGCCGCTCGCCGAGTATCCGCCGGAACAGCCACTCCATATGGCGGATGTAGCGCGTGGTGTGGACGCCACGGGCGGCGTAGTGATCAAGCACTCCCTGGTGCGCCTCGGCGTGGATCGCCTCTTGGCCGATGAAGCCGATCACGTCCTCGCGCAGTTCCTCGTCGCGGATCAGCGGCAGGGCTCGCTTGAACGTCGCGACGAACCAGCGCTCGCCTTCGGGCAGCAGGAGGTGCAGCGTGCTGAGCACATGGCTCGCTTGCGGCTCGCCGGGCACCCAGCGCAGCGGAAGTCCCGCCCAGTCAAAGTGCACGTCACGGGGCTGGAGAACGACCTGGCCGGGTTCGAGGTCAGCCGTCTCGTGCCCGTCGGCCGCCTGCGGCTTATTGAGCATAAGTCAACAGTAAGGTCCCGTGGAAGAACGTCAATACCTAATTGATGTATTGTCAATACAATTCATCCGTGATGCCAACATCGCGCCGCCTAGCGCCGGAAGACCGGCGCCGGCAGATCCTCGGTGCCGCCCGGCAGCTTCTCGACACCCGGCAACTCGAGGACATCACCGTGGAGGAGGCTGCCGAACGGGCCGGGGTGTCCCCGGGACTGCTCTTCCACTACTTCGGCACCCAGCGCAAGTTCCGCCGGGAACTCGCCGAGGCGGCCGCACGGGAACTGCTCGCCCAGATCGAGCCGGACCCCGCGCTCAGCCCGGTCGAGCAGCTGCACGTGGCCCTGGACACGTTCACCGCGCACGTCGCCAAGCGGCCGGGACTGTACCTGGCCACCACCCGAGTCTCCGGCGGCAACCAGGACCTGCGCGAGCTGCGGACCGGGATCCGGGGCACGTTCGGCGAGTGGCTGCTGGCGGGCCTGCTGACCGCCGGCGTGCCGGACATCCCGGTGGTCACCGCCACCGTCGCCGGGTGGCTCGCGTACACCGAGGAAGTCCTGCTCGGCTGGCTCATCCACCCCGAGCCGCGGATGACGCGCCAGGAGGTAGTCGCGCTCTGCGAGAGCGCCTGCTATCACCTCGTTCAGGCCGCCGTCGCGGATCCGGTGCTGTGGCATGAGGTGGAGCAGGCTCTCACCCGGACGCCGGAGCGCGCGGTCACGGAGTGACGACCCAGCCGCGGCCTTCCACGGCCAGCCGGCTGACCAGGCTGGCGGAACCGCGTTCCTTGGCGAGCAGCCGCCCTCGTTCGGAAATAGGGATTATCCAAAGCCAGCGCACAGGGTCACCGCCCACCGTGAAGCCGGACAGGTCCGGCACCGGCGGCCCGGGCAGGCCGGACGGGTCGTCGAGCAGCAGCACGGCCTCGAACCCGCCGCCGAACGGGAACGTGGCCTGCTTGTCGTACCAGCGGACGCTGTGCCCGGGGCCGAACCAGGTCACCGCGCGCCACGGATACACCGCCAGCCACAGGAACACCAGCGCCGCCACCCCGGACGGCAGCGTCGTCGCCACCGCAAGCTCGACCCGGGAGTAGTCGCCGGGGTTGTCGACCACCTGCTCGACCACGGGCATCGACTGCGCGCTCATCCCCACCGTAGACAGCACCGTGTACGGGCGGCCCGGCGCCGGCAGGCGCTCGGAGATGCCGATCGAGGGCTGCTTTCCCTGGGCGCCGTCCCAGTAGTGCGCTCCGGGGCCGAGTCGCGACGTCAGGTGGCTGAGCGCGGCTCGCTGGAAATCCGCCCAGCCGGCCGTGGAATTCCGCCACTGCCAGAATTCCCGTGCCCGCTCCACCCGGGGGCCGAGCCCCTCGATGGCGTCGTCGAGCGACCAGCCGAAGGGGGTCTGGCCGATTACGTCCCGGCTGTAGCCGGGCATTCCCCGGCTCATGTCGGACCAGCCGGGGATTACGGCGAGTAGCGTGCCGCGTTCGAGCAGCGCGACGCCGTCGCCCTCTTCGAACCACAGCGCCTGGAGCGTCGCCGGGTCAAGCGGCGGCCTGCCGCGCGGGTGCCTGGTCCGTGCCGCGGGCATCAGCGGTGCACGCCCGGCGCTCAGCCGGGCCGGATCGGTGCTGCGCGGGGCGCGCACGTGGTTCGCTATCCAGGTAGCGGCGATGACGGACGTCGCGTCATGCAGGTACGCGGCGGTCGTGGCGCCGTCGAATTCCACTGTCAGCCGTCGGCTCCCGTAGGGGCTCACGCTGTCGAGCAGGGTCGTGGGCTGTCCGAACGGCACAGGCCCAGACCGCATTATTGCCATATCATTAATAGTTACCGGTTTGCCGTTAGTGATCAACCCTTCGCGCTCAGGTAATATCCGTAGGTCAACCCCTGGGTCAGAGTCGAACGGAGTCGTCGTGTCTCGTCCACCGCGCCATCTCGCCGACCTCGGGCTGGCGGAGCGGCGGGAGGCTGTCGCTGAACTCGGCGAGCGTCCGTTCCGGGCGGACCAGCTGTCCCGGCATTACTTCGCCAGGTACACCGATTCGCCGGACGAGATGACGGACCTGCCGGCCGCGGTGCGCGGTCCGCTGGCCGCGGAGCTGCTCCCACCGCTGCTGACCGAGGAGCGCTCGCTGTCGTGTGACAACGGTGCGACGCAGAAGATGCTGTGGCGGCTGTTCGACGGGGCGCTCGTGGAATCCGTGCTGATGAAGTACCCGGACCGGGTGACCATGTGCGTGTCGTCGCAGGCCGGGTGCGGGATGGGCTGCCCGTTCTGCGCGACGGGACAGGCCGGGCTGACCCGCAACCTGTCGGCCGCCGAGATCGTCTCCCAGGTGGTGGCGGGCGAGCGGGCGCTGGCCGGCACTGACCGCGCCCGGGTGTCCAACATCGTCTTCATGGGCATGGGCGAGCCGCTGGCGAACTACCGGAACGTGGTCGCCGCCGTGCGCAGGCTGACCGACCCGGTGCCTGGCGGGCTCGGCATCTCGCAGCGCTCCGTCACCGTGTCGACCGTCGGCCTGGTCCCGGCGATCGAGCGGCTGGCCTCGGAGGGCCTGTCGGTGACCCTCGCGGTTTCGCTGCACGCGCCGGACGATTCCGCGCGGGATGAGCTCGTGCCGGTGAACCGCCGGTGGAAGGTCGCCGAGGTGCTCTCCGCCGCATGGGACTACGCGGCGGCGACCGGACGGCGGGTCTCGATCGAATACGCGCTGATCAGGGATGTCAACGACCAGCCGTGGCGGGCCGACCTGCTCGGCTCGCTGCTGGCCGGGCACCTCGCACACGTGAACCTGATCCCGCTCAATCCGACACCGGGCTCGAAATGGACCGCGTCACTGCCCGGCACGGGTGACGAGTTCGTGCGGCGCGTCGCCGCGCACGGCGTTCCGGTCACCATCCGGGACACCAGGGGCCGCGAGATCGACGGCGCCTGCGGTCAGCTAGCCGCCCGCGCGTGATGTGGAAGCGGCTCAAGCGGCGGATCGCACGCGGTTGGCGGGTTCTGCTGTGGCGAGTGGTGCACGCGGTGTGGCAGACGATCCAGCGCGCCGGCCAGGTGACGGCTGATACCGCCGGGGGGCGGGCGTTCCGCGAGTTCGGCGGCGGCTCGGTCATGGCGTTTCCCACGGGATCGGTCTTCGGCCAGAAGTGGATCACGGTCGGCAGCGACACGCTGATCGGTGCGCAGGTCACGATGTCGGCGGGCCTGGTACCTGGCCAGGACCTCGGACCGGACCCGGTGCTGCGCATCGGCGACCGGTGCGTGATCGGCCGGGGAAGCCACATCGTGGCGCATGCGAGCGTCCAGATAGAGGACGACGTATGGACCGGTCCGTACGTGTACATCACCGACCAGAACCATGGCTACGCCGACCCCGACATGCCGATAGGGCGCCAGTTCCCGGTGAACCGGCCGGTCTCGATCGGCGCCGGATCCTGGCTCGGCGCTGGGGCCATCGTGTTGCCGGGCGCGCGGATCGGGCGCAACGTGGTCGTCGCGGCCGGCTCGGTGGTGCGGGGAGAGGTGCCCGACCGGTGCGTGGTGGCCGGCGTCCCGGCGAAGATCGTGCGGGAGTACACCGAGGCGGGATGGCTGCCGCCGCTCGCCGGGATACCGCTGGACGGGATCGGAGTCCGAGGCGGTTAAACGCTAATCCTCGCCCGCGCCCAGGGCGTCGAGGGCGTCGCGCAGGCGGTTCACCCCGCGGTCCAGTTGGCTGATGCCGTCGGCCAGCGCGGCGTCGGTCTTCACCACGGGGAGGCCGGCCAGCGCGGTGGTGGTCACCTCAACCGCCGACAGCCGCCGGGACAGTTCGTCGAGCAGGCCGCTCGACGCGCCGCCCGTTGCGGCCTCGGCCTGCCGCCGCAGCAGTTCGGCCTGCTCACGCAGTTGCCGGTTCTTCACGTAAAGGTCGACGAAGACCGCCACCTTCGCCCGGAGCACCCATGGGTCGAATGGCTTGGCGATGTAGTCGACGGCTCCCGCCGCGTAGCCGCGGAAGGCGTGGTCAGGTTCCGCGCCCGCCGCGGTGAGGAAGATGATCGGAACGTCGTGCGTCTTCGCCCGGCGCTTGATGTGCGCGGCGGTCTCGAAGCCGTCCATGCCCGGCATCACCACGTCAAGCAGGATCACGGCGAACTCGTCGGACAGCAGTGCCTTGAGCGCGGCCTCGCCGGAACGGACGGGGACGAGCTGCTGGTTGAGCGAGGAAAGGATCGCCTCCAGGGCGATCAGGTTCTCCGCTCGGTCGTCCACCAGCAGGATTCTTGCCTTCTGCGGCACGTCAGCCGCTCCCCTCCGCGCTCCGCCGGCGTTCCAGCCAGCTCCGCATCAGGCCGAGGAGGTGAGAGATGTCCACCGGCTTGGTGACGTACTCGGATGCGCCCGCCGCGATCGACTTCGCCCGGTCTCCCTTCATCGCCTTCGCGGTCACCGCGATGATCGGCAGGTCGGTGAACTCCGGCCGCTGCCTGATAGCCGCGGTCGTGGCGTACCCGTCGAGTTCTGGCATCATCACGTCCATTAGCACCAGCCCGATATCATCCTCGCGATCCAAGATCTCCATGCCCTGGCGGCCGTTCTCCGCGTACCTTACGTGTGCCCCGTACCGCTCGAACACACTGGCCAGCGCGAAGACGTTCCGCACGTCATCATCGACGATGAGCACCTTGGCTCCGTTCAGCGGGTCCGGTTCTGGCGCCGCCCCGGGTGCGGGACGCCGCTGACCGTTGAGCTGGCCGGAGGAGGTGACGTTCACGGATCCCGCGATGCCGTTGGCGGCGGATGACCCGGGAGAGAATGCCGCTGTCGTTCGGGAAATATCGTGATCAGCCACGTCCGGCTCCTGTTTGTCCGGCAGGTAGAAGGTGAACGTGGAGCCGTGCCCGGGCTCCGAAGTGGCATGGATCTCGCCGCCGAGCAGGCGCGCGATATCGCGCGAGATGGACAGGCCAAGCCCGGTGCCGCCGTAGCCGCGCGAGGTGGTGCCGTCGGCCTGCTGGAACGCGCCGAATATCAGCTCCAGCTTGTCCTCGGCTATTCCGATCCCGGTGTCGATGACGGCGAACGCGATGACGGACTCGGTGTCCCGCAGCGGGCCGGTGAATTCCATCTCCGGGTCCGCGGGCGATACCCGCAACGTGACGCTTCCGGTGTGGGTGAACTTCACCGCGTTGGACAGCAGGTTGCGCAGGATCTGCTGCAGCCGCTGCTCATCGGAGTAGACCAGCGTCGGCACGCTGGAGTTCACCTCGACACCGAACGCGAGCCCCTTCTGCCCCGCGGTCGGGCGGAACGACGCGTCCACGTTGTCAAGCAGCGCATCCACCGAGATCGGCGCGGGGTGTATGTCCATCTTGCCGGCCTCGACCTTGGACAGGTCGAGGATGTCGTTGATCAGCTGCAACAGGTCCGAGCCGGCGTCGTAGATGGTCCGGGCGAACTCCGTCTGCTTGACCGTCAGGTTGCCGTCCGAGTTTTCCGACAGCAGCTTCGCCAGCACGAGCAGGCTGTTAAGCGGGGTGCGAAGCTCGTGTGACATGTTCGCGAGGAACTCCGATTTGTACTGCGAGGACAGCGCCAGCTGTTGCGCGCGCTCCTCCAGCGTCCGGCGGGCCTGGTCGATCTGGAAGTTCTGCACCTCGATCGCGCGGTTCTGCTTGGCCAGCAGGGCGGCCTTCTCCTCAAGCTCGGCGTTGGAGCGGCGCAGTTCGGCCTGCTGCCGCTGCAGCTCGTCCGAGCGCTCTTGCAACTGGGTGGCCAGCCGCTGGGACTCGGCGAGCAGCACCTCGGTGCGGGAGTTCGCCATGATCGCGTTGATCGTGACGCCGATCGTCGGCACGAACCGGTCGAAGAACGCCAGGTGCAGGTCGCTGAACCGGTGCAGCGAGGCCAGCTCGAGCACGCCAAGCACCTGGTCCTCAAACAGGATCGGCAGCACGGCCAGGGTGGTGGGCGCCGAGGCCCCGAGGCCGGAGCCGACGGTCACGTAGCCCGGCGGGACGTCCTCGACCAGGATCCGGGTGCGGTCGAGCGCGGCCTGCCCGGCCAGGCCCTCGCCGAGCTCGAAGCGGATCAGGCCGCTGCGGTGGAACCCGTAGGCCGCGATCCGCTCAAACTCCTCCGCGTTGTCCGCGGTCGCCAGGTAGAACGCGCCGTACTGGGCGGAGACAAGCGGCGTCAGCTCGCTCATGATCAGCCGGGCCACCTCGAGCGGGTCCCGGTGGCCCTGCATGAGCGACGACAGCCGTGCCAGGTTGGTGTTCAGCCAGTACTGCTCACGGTTCGCCCTGGTGGTCTCGCGCAGGTTGGCGACCATCAGGTTGATGTTGTCCTTGAGCTCGGCGACCTCGCCGCTCGCCTCGACCGTGATCGACGGGGTCAGGTCGCCCTCGGCGACCGCGCTGGCGACGCCGGCGATCGCGCGGACCTGCGTGGTGAGGTTGGACGCGAGGTCGTTGACGCTTTCTGTGAGGTCCTTCCAGATCCCGAAAACGCCCTTGACGTCGGCTTGGCCGCCGAGACGTCCTTCGGTGCCGACCTCGCGGGCGACGCGGGTGACCTCGTCGGCGAAGGCGGAGAGCTGATCCACCATCGTGTTGACGGTCTGCTTGAGCTGCAGCATCTCGCCTTGGGCTTCGACCGTGACCTTTCTGGTCAGGTCGCCGCCCGCGACCGCGGTGGTGACCATGGCGATGTCCCTGACCTGTTCGGCACGGCGCGCGACCTCGTCGTTGAGCGCGGACAACTCGGTCGCCACCGCGTCCACCAGCGGCCAGATCCGGCCGAGTACCGAGCCGTTGCCCGCCATGAGGGCGGTCCCCGCGGCGGTGCGGGTGGCGGCAAGCGCCGGCGGGGTGAGGTCGCCGTCGCTCAGGGCCTGCAGGGCGGAGCGAAGCGGTTCGAGGTCGCTGTCGGAGTAGCGTGCATCGCCGACGGGGACAGTCGGGGACTGGTGCATTTCGCCTCCGTTCGTCGTCCGCAAAGGTATGCTCGCGATGAGCACTGGTCATCACAAGTCTGTCACGATTGAAGCGAGGAGCGATCACCGTTGGCCGTGAAAGGATCGCTTTGAGCGAGTTCAGATAAGACCGTGAGCCGACATGAGCGGGGATGGTGAACTCGCGGCCCGGGCACTTCTCACCCCGGAGCCGATGGCGGCATCACGAGCACGGTCGTTCATTACGGACACCCTACGCTCGTGGCAACTGTCTGACATAACCGGCGTATCAGGCAGCGGGTCGCTGGCCGACGACGCGGTCCTGCTGGTCAGCGAACTGGTGGCGAACGCGGTGCAGCACGCAGGGACCGATCTCGAGGTGAGCTGCAAGCTGGCCGCGGGCGCGCTCGAGGTAGCGGTCACGGACCGGCATCCGGCGCGCACACTGCCCGACCCGCCGCTCGCGGGCGCCGCTGGGCCGGCTGGCGGACTTCCCGGAGATTCCGAACGAGGCCGTGGTCTTATGCTCCCGTCAGCCCTTGCCTCGGCCTGGGGGGTGACGTACACGGGTTCGGCCAAGACGGTGTGGTTCCGGCTGCGCCTTCCCTTGGCCGCGGAACCGGCCGCCGAAGCCCTCGCCCCGGGGGCGGATGACCCGCGCGAACCGCAGCGGGAGATGCGGCGGGAGATCGGAAACCTGCACTTCGACGAGCTCGTCAGGCACACCGTGGAGGCGGCGCGGGCCGCGGTCGGGGCCGAGGCGGCCTACGCGCTTGTGGCCGACGAGGACGGCGAACTCCGGGTGCGCGGGGCAG
>Ga0335075_10015273_pt1 | contig 11511 bp, 9 predicted proteins | sample Lox_Sample_24_FD_206723 | JGI IMG/M metagenome (GOLD analysis project Ga0335075, IMG submission 206723) | Soil microbial communities from Loxahatchee National Wildlife Refuge, Florida, United States - Lox_Sample_2.4 | ecosystem: Environmental > Terrestrial > Soil > Wetlands | place: USA: Florida...
CAGCGCGACAAGTCCCTTGTGTTCCAGCGCGTCGGTCACAATCGCCTCGAGAATTCCGCAATAACTCACCAGCGCAAGCTGAAAATCACCTTGCTCGAGAGCCACTCGCCCATCCCGATACGCCCCTTCGAGCACGGGACGAATCTCCGCATTGTGAACGAATTCAAACCGGCGCGCCGCCGGCGCTTCGCCCGATGCCGAAGGAGTCCCTGCGTCGTCCGTTTGCGACAGCGTGGCAACCGCCTGCCCCAAGACCGCCAGCAACTGTTGCACGATCTCGGCCGGTGCCGCGCCTTGCGCCGCCTGTCCATCCGCCGAACGCATCAGAAACGCCTGGCTGAAAGCACGCGCCAGCCAGTGGGCTTTGCTGCCTCCAGAAAGTTGATTGATGGTGATACCGCATTCCTCCTGCCAGCGTCGAGTGGCCGCCATTGCCGTCGTATCCCAGGAGTCAGCCCTCAACGCTTCCCGGAGTTGCTGCCCGCGCCGAATCAGGCCGTCCAGGTGACCCAGGTAGGTTTCAATCTGACTTTGAACACTCTGATCCATTGGTCTCTCGTATTAATCCCAGAGAAAAACCACAGCGATGATTGCTCGCCACAGGGACCGCATAAATGCTTGACTCTGCGCAGGCGCGATGGTAAAGTGCGTCGCGCAACTGGTTCAATAACTGGACCATTATATCGCACCGCGAAGCGGCCGGAGTTCTGGTGTTCGGTTGCAAGCTGTCCAAGGTTCCGTGCTGAGGTGAAAACCCAATGAGCGCTTCAACCACCCTTTCTCCAGACTCCCTCATCCATCCCTCCCGCATTCCCAACCGTTGGATCCAGCTTGTCGCAGGCATCGTGGCCATGATGGCCATCGCCAACCTGCAATACGCCTGGACCCTGTTCACCACCCCCATCCAGGCGCACCTCCACGTAACCCTCAAAGCGGTTCAGTGGACGTTCGCGCTCTTCGTTCTGCTGGAGACCTGGCTTGTTCCCTTTGAAGGCTTCCTCGTCGATGTTATCGGCCCACGGTTGATGCTCGGCCTCGGTTCCTTCATGGTCGGCTTGGGCTGGATTGGATCAGGATATGCCGAGACTGTCGGCGGGCTCTATTTCTGGTACAGCATCGGCGGCATCGGCGCGGGCGTCGTGTACGGCGGCGCAATTGGAAATGCGCTCAAATGGTTTCCTGATTATCGCGGCCTTTGTGTGGGGTTGACCGCCGGGGCCTTCGGCATCGGCACCGCCGCGACCATTGCTCCCATTGCCCAAATGATCAAGACCTCGGGTTATCAACACACATTTATTGTCTGGGGATTCGTGCAGGGCATTGTGGTGCTCGCATGTTCGCTCTTCCTGGCGAGGCCGCCCGTCGGTTGGACGCCACCCAACTGGACAGAAAAAGAAAAGAAGATTAAAGCGAAGGTGAACACTTCGGCGGTTCAGCTGACGCCTCTGCAAATGTTATGCCAGCCTTCTTTCTACTTAATTTACGTAATGATGGTCATGTTGGCTTTTGGAGGCTTAGTCGTCACCGCGCAGCTCAAACCAATGGCCGTCTCATATCATGTCGATAAAATCGTCATGATTTTCGGCATGACCGCGCTCGTCCTCGCCATCGAAGTCGATCGCATCTTGAACGGCTTAACGCGGCCTTTCTGGGGATGGGTTTCCGACCACATCGGTCGCGAAAACGCCATCTTCGGTTCTTTCGTCCTGGAGGCAATTGCTGTCTTTGCCTTGCTCCAGCTGATCAGTCATCCGTTGTGGTTCATCGCTCTTTCTGGCCTGTGCTTCTTTGCTTGGGGCAACATCTTCTCGTTGTTCCCATCGATCACCGGAGACTTGTACGGCAATAAGTGGGCCACCACCAACTACGGAGTTGTCTACACAGCCAAGGGAGTAGCCGCCGCGTTCGCCGGACCGGGCGCCGCATGGCTGTTCGCCAAGACCGGCTCATGGTCGAAGGTTTTTTGGGCCATGATTGCCTGCGACTTGATCGCCGCTTTCATGGCATTGTTGTGGCTCAAGCCGATCGCCGCCCGTGCCGTCGCGAAGCAAAGTAAGGCCCAGCAGCCGAATCTTGATGTTAACGCTCCTGTAAAAGCACGCGGAGTGGCATAAACCTCGCGGATCGCCATCTTTGGCAAGCACCGGAGAACAGCTGTCCCCGTGTGCGGCGGCCCACGAGCGAACTTTTCCGGCTACAAATAATCACAACTCGGGCAAGCCTTTCCTACCCTTTCGGGCAACTAACCCAAAGGTACGATTACAATCAAAGAGAGAGGCCGATGATTATGAATAAATTGCTGAAATCAGTTCTCCAAACCGTGGTTTACCTGCTGGAGCAGACGGAAAGAACCGCCGGAGACGTGCGCGACCGCGTGTCGGACGGTGTTGACCGCGTCTCCGATCGCGTGTCCGATTTGCGCGACCGTGCGCAGGATATCTACTCCGGCAGCCAGGATCACACTCTCCGCAACGTCCTCACCTTTGCTGCCGGAATTGGTGTGGGGGTCGCGACCGCGATGCTGTTCGCTCCCGCCAGCGGTGAAGAAATCCGCAGCCAGATCGGCGAAAAAGTTCAGGACATCGGTGGCCGGGTCCGCGACCGCTTCTCCTCCGAGCAAAAAGAGAGAGGAGGATCTGCCACCGGTACCGAAGGCGTCTAGTCTGCTCGCCTGTTCACGATTTTCCGCATGCGTTTCCTGCTTGCGATGAAGGGGAATCTGCGGCTTGTAATTTCAGGATCTTTCACACCCGAAATTCAATCCAAGGTTCCCCGCTTTCATTTCCCCAGATCAGGATGGGAACACCCGCATTTCTTACGCCAGCAGCTTCGCGGCTTCTTTCGCAAAATACGTGAGGATCATATTTGCTCCCGCGCGGCGAATGCTCACGAGCGATTCCATCATCACTCGGTCGCGCTCAATCCAGCCATTGCGCGCCGCGGCTTCAATCATGGCGTACTCGCCCGACACTTGGTACGCCGCCAGCGGCAGATCGAAGCGGTCTCGGGCCGCGGCAATCACGTCAAGATACGGCATCGCGGGTTTTACCATGATCATGTCCGCGCCTTCTTCAATATCGAGTTCGATTTCGCGCATGGCTTCGCGCAGGTTTGCACCATCCATCTGGTAGGAGCGGCGGTCGCCGAATTGCGGGGCCGAATCGGCCGCTTCGCGGAACGGTCCATAAAATCCAGATGCAAACTTTGCCGCGTACGAAAGTATGGGCGTATTGATCAGGTTCGCCTGGTCCAGTGCGCGCCGAATCGCCGCGACCCGCCCATCCATCATGTCGGACGGCGCGATGATATCGATCCCAGCGCGAGCCAGGGAAACCGAGGTCCGGGCCAGCAGTTCCAGGCTGCTGTCATTCTCGATCTCAAACTGCTCTTGCACGCGGGCTTCAACTGCGGTCGCTGCTTTTTCGATCGCCTTTTTCTTTTCCTTCCCGTTCTTCACATGCGCGACAGTCATCACTCGGGTTGCCGCGGCCCCCAACGATTGGGGACTCGGTGTCTTCCGTACAATCCCGCAATGTCCGTGGGACATGTATTCGCAAAGGCAAACATCTCCCATCAAAATCAACCCTGGCACTTCGCTCTTCATCGCCCGCGCAGCCTGCTGCACAATTCCGTCATCGGCCCACGCGCCGGTAGCAACCTCGTCCTTCGTCTCCGGCAGTCCAAACAAAATCACCGCCGGCACTCCTAGCGCGTGTATCTCTTCCGCCTCATTCACCGCTTCATCCACGGAAAGATTAAACACCCCCGGCATCGACCGCACTTCCTTGCGCACACCTTCTCCCGGACAAATAAACATCGGATAAACGAATGCCTCAGGCGTAAGGCGCGTCTCCCGAACCATATTCCGAAGCTGGTCGGTGCGGCGAAGCCGGCGAAGACGGGTGACTGGAAAGGCCATAACACCACCTGCTGAAGTTCTAGCGCCTTGGAGCCTTTAATTCTAGCAGGTTACGAAGCAGCGAAACTGCTTCCCTTAGCTTGCAAAGCATAGAGTTGTAAATCACAAACACGTGTGACGAAAGTAATATACAGTTCGCCGAAAGCGATCTAGGAAGTTGTTCTGTTATCCCTACAATGGAAGCGGATGAGTCCGTTCCAACGTTATCGCTGGTTTGTGCTCGCCGGCGGAATCACGCTGCCGTTCGCTGTGGTGTCGTTGACGCTCCGGCGCGGGCTGGCACTCGCCACGATTTTCGATATCGGATACTTTCTGCTCATGCTGGCGGCCGTCGCTGCCATGTTCTCAACGGCTTGGGCGGAGCAAGGCCTCAACCGCCGCTTTTGGCTGCTCATGGGTGCGGGATGTTTTCTGTGGGCCTGTGACGCTGGCGGTTGGAATTACTACGAGATTCTGCGCCATTCCCCAGTACCCCGCCAGTGGTTCATGAATGTAATTCTGTTTTTGCACTTCGTTCCCATGATAGCCGCCGTGGGGCTGCGCCCGCACCGCTCTGAGCCGGAACCCAGATTCCGCGGTGGCACGCTCGAGTTCCTTCTTTTGTTGGTGTGGTGGATTTTTCTCTACGCCTTCATTGTTTTTCCGCCGCAATACGTTTCCTTAAATGCGGCGCTCTATCAGAGAAACTCTACCGCCCTTTATCTCGTCGAAACCGGCGTGTTTGTTCTGGTGCTGGGAATTGCCGCCCGCACCGCCACCGCCGGATGGAGATTGGTCTACCTGAATCTGATGGTGGCCAGCACTCTGTACGCGGTCGACTCGCAGGTCGGAAATCTGGCCTTCGAAGCCGGAAAATACTATTCCGGAAGTCTCTACGACGTGCCACTGATTGGCACTATCGGCTGGCTGGGTGCCACGGCGCTGAGCTCGCGCGAGTGGCATTCTGAAGTGGCTTCTCTGCAAGACCCCGCTTCCAAACAAGACCCCGCTTCCAAACAAGACAATGACAAGTGGGCTGCCGTAGTCCTGCGCATGGCGACGTTGGCCATACTTTCTTTACCCGCCCTGGGACTATGGACCTTACTATTCGACCAATCGCCCGCCGTAAGCCGCACTTTTCGTCTGTTTGCGGTCTTCGCCGCGATGCTCGTGCTCGGAGTCTTTCTCTTTGTGCGCCAATATCTTCAGGATCGCGCTCTCATCCGCCTGCTCAATCATTCCCGGACTAACTTCGAAAGCGAGCAACGCCTTCAATCCCATCTTGTACAGCGGGAGAAGTTGGCTTCGCTCAGCCAGTTGGTCGCCGGCGCTGCCCAGGAAATCGATCAACCGCTTAACGCGATCATGGATTACTCGGAAAAACTCTGGTCCTATCAGCGTCTCACTCCGGAGCAGGATACATTGGTCCGCAAGATTGTCAGCCAGTCCCAGCGTACCCGCGAGCTGATCGCCAACCTATTGAGCTTCGCGCAACCCAGTTCGGCGGAGAAAAAAATGCTCGACCTCTCCGTGTTGCTGCAACGCAGTGTGCAGATGCGCAAACTTCAGCTGCGCGAAGAAAATATCCAGATCGAAACCGACATCGACCCCAGTCTTCCCCAGATATGGGGAGACGGCCATCAGTTGTTTCAGGCCTTCGTGCAGATCGTAGAAAATGCGTTTGACGCGCTCGAGGACGCCGGTGGAGGGACCCTTAACGTTACCGCGCAGTGCGAAAAAAATCAGGTGGTCTTGTGCTTCTCCGATAGCGGTGCAGGCATAAAGGAGCCGCACCGCGTCTTCGATCCTTTCTACACCACCAAACCGATCGGCCAAGGAACGGGCCTCGGTTTAAGCGCCGTCTACGGCGTGGTGCAGGATCACCAGGGGCAAATCTCTTGCCACAATAAGCCCGAAGGCGGTGCCGTTTTCGTCCTCTACCTCCCACTCGGGGATCAAAATACAGCCCGGAATAACGCCCAAGCATTAGCCGCCGCTCGTTCATAGCTCTTGCCATCGGTTCGCTCCGCTGTTCTCCTCGATCGCCTGCCGCACCCGGCGCTGCCTCTCCGGCATTCCTGTAACATAAGTTTCGATGTCCGAAGTTTCGATGCTCGAAGTTTCAATGTCCCAGCCGCTCATCCACAACTCCGCGCGTGTCCTTGAGTTCGAACTCCTCCGCGATCTTCTGCGCGGATTCGCCTCCTCGCCGCTCGGAGTGGCGAAAATTACAGCGCTCGCTCCGTCCACCAATTCTGTCTGGATCCGCGAACAGCAGGAACTGACCGAAGAAATCCGCGAGTTCCGCCGCGCCGGAGGTCGCTTCGAATTCTCCGCACTTCTCGACATCACCATATCAGTGCAGAAATCCCGCATCGACGGGGCCGCCCTCGAGACTGCCGAGATTCGCGATGTTCTGCTCGTGATCGATCGGGCCGCCGAGTGGCGCGAAATTGCATTTCATCCCCCGGCGGCCATGCGCACGGAATTTCGCCGCACGCGCACTCTCTCCGAATCCATCGCAGACTTCACTCCGTTGCTGCGTTTCTTTCGCAATAAGATTGAGCCCGACGGAAGTCTTCAGGATCACGCGTCGCCGGAACTTGCACGCATCCGCCGCGAGATCGAAAAGCAGCGCCGCGAGATTCAGCAATCCCTGCGTGGCTATCTCCACCGCCTCGCCGAAGGCGGCGCCGTACAGGACGAGCTGATCACCATCCGCGGCGAGCGTTTCGTCATTCCCGTAAAAATCGAACAAAAGCGCCGCGTGCAAGGTGTTGTGCATGGCGCCAGCTCCAGCGGCCAAACCGTTTTTGTCGAGCCGCTCGAAACCATCGAGCAGAACAATGAATTAGTCCGTTTACTCGATGAAGAACTGGCCGAGATTCACCGCATCTTGCTCGAAATGACGAGCCGCATCGGCGAGAATGCCGCCGCTATTTTAGCCGCAACCTCAACCTTGGCCGAACTCGAGCTGCAATTCGCCAAAGCCCGCTTCGCTGAAGACTACAACTGCGTATCCGTAAAATTCGATCAAGAACCATCTGCCGGCGGCCGCACTCGGCCGTCGACAGCCTCTGCATCTCGGCCAGCCAGCCTCATCCTCCATAACGCGCGCCATCCTCTGTTAGAGCGAAACCTGAAAGCCAAAAATCTCAAGCTGATCCCTATCACCATCGAACTCGAAGGCGACCGCCGCCAGTTGATAATCACCGGCCCAAATACCGGCGGCAAAACCGTCGCGCTGAAAACCGTCGGATTACTCGCCCTCATGGCGCAATCGGGCATTCCAGTTCCCGCCGATCGCGCCGAATTCCCGGTTTTTGACGCAATTCTCGCTGACATCGGCGACTACCAATCCATCGAGCAAAATCTCTCGACCTTCTCCGCTCATGTCACCAACATCGATTTCATTTCCCGTACCGCAACCTCGCATTCCCTCGTCTTGCTCGACGAACTCGGTTCCGCGACCGATCCCGAAGAAGGCGCCGCGCTCGCCGTGGCCATCGCCGCGCACTTCGGCCGCATCGGCTGCATCAGTCTTATCTCGACCCACCACACCTCGCTCAAGGTCTATGCCGTCAACACTCCCGGCGTAGTCAACGCCTCCGTCGGCTTCAACGAAGCCACTCTTCAGCCCACTTACGAGTTAAAAATCGGAGTGCCCGGCGCATCCGCGGGTATCAACATTGCCCAGCGCCTCGGCCTCAATCCCGCCGTCATCGAGGCTGCTCGTTCGAGTCTTGGCACCCAGGCCCGCGACGTCGGCGAATTCCTCGATAAGCTTCATGCCGAATTGCGCAGCGCGGAAAGCGAGCGCCTGCGGCTAAAGATCGGCCAGCAAGATTTAGAGCGCGAAAAAATGCGCCTGGCCAATGAGGGCAAAAGCTCCCAGCAGGCAAAGATCCGCGAGTTCGAAAAAAAAGTAGAAAGCCTGCTTCGCGATTTCGAATACCACGCCCGCGAGGCCGTCAATGCCGTCCAGGATCGCGCTGCCGCGCAAAAAGTTTCCAAAGACGCCGAACGCCGCATCGCCAAACTGCGCCGCGAATTTCGCGAGCAGTTCGATTCCACCGTGGTTGCCCACGCCACCGGCGCCGACCAGGACGATCCCAATGCGCAACCGCAAAAGGTGAAGCAAGTCTCCGAAGGCGACACCGTCAAGCTGAAGTCCACCGGACGCACAGCCAGAATCTCACGCCAAATCGACGATGATCATTTCGAGGCGCAAATCGGCGCCATGAAAATGAAAATTGCCCGCGACGATATCGCGGAAGTATTTGCTGCTGCCCGCTCGTCTGATTCTCCAGTCAAGGCGGCCAGAGCCCGAGGCATCTCCGTGCAGCTTGAAAACGAAGCCGAAAACGCGCCATCGGAAATCAATGTCATCGGCTACAACGTCGACGACGCCACTCGCGAGGTGCAAAAATTCGTCGACCGCGCCTTCCTGGCCGGACTGCCCCGCGTGCGCATCGTCCACGGCAGCGGCATGGGTATTCTCCGCAAAGCTCTGCGCCAGGCCCTGCGACAACACCCTCACGTCGAATCCGTGGCCGAACCTCCCCAAAACGAAGGCGGTGGCGGGGCAACCGTCGTCGAGCTGCGAGTCTAAAGAACGCAACAACTCAGGCGTCTTTCGCGAAATCAACACTGCCCAATCGCCGCGCGCGCCGGTGCTACAATCCCCGGCATGAAACGCCAGGCCATCTTTATCCTGCTGTCAGCCGCTCTTCTCAGCGCCCAAGTCGGCACCGAAGTCGAAATCACTAACGAGCCGCACCATCACCTGACGTTTGAAAACCAATATCTCCGCGTCTTCAACGTCCAGGTCGATCCGAACACCCAAACCGAAACTCACCGCCACCGTCACGACTACATCTCCATCACGCTGGGAGATGCCGAAATCGCTAACACGGTCGAAGGCAAGCCTACGGTGACCACGAAACTCGTCGATGGCGACGTTCGCTTCGTCTCCGGCGGATTCGCCCACTATGTCCGCGACCTCGGCCCTCAACCTTTCCGCAACGTAACCATCGAACTCCTGCAGGACGAATCTTTGCCCAACTCCGCCGCCGCCGGCAAATTCCACTGGGACGAAGAGCGCGGCCTCGATATCCTTAACAAAGGCACAAAAGATATTCTCTTCGTAAAAGACGGCGTCCGCGTCACCGAGTTCGAACTCGAGCCCGGCGGCGTCGTCCCCCTGCACCACCACGCCGGCCCGTACCTGCTAGTCGCCGTATCTGATCTCGACATCCGCAGCGACGTCAAAAGCGACGAGCCCAAAGGCCCGCAAGGACCCATGCATGGCCGCTTCAAATCCGGCGACCACAAATGGCTCCCCGGCAACTACTCCCACACCATCACCAATACGGGCAGCCAACCAGCTAAATTCGTGACCATGGAATTCCCTTAAGCTATTGGATGAGCGAAGCCGACTGGAACCGAAACTGCTTACGCGCCGGCCGCATCCTGGCGCTGGAATTTGACTTCCACCAGGCGGCGATCTTCGTCGGAGACTTTGAACATGGAGCGCGGTTTCAGGCTCATGAAACTGGCCACGAAAACGTAGGGTATCTGGCCGATCCGGGTGTTGTAGGTGTTGACGTCATCGTTGAAAAATTCGCGGCGGTCGGCGATGCGCTCTTCCAGTTCGCTGATGCGCGTTTGCAGCTTCAGGAAATTCTCGTTGGCTTTTAATTGCGGATAATTCTCGGCGACGGCGAATAGGCTGTGCAGCGCTCCCACCATCTGAAGATCGGCTTGCGCTTTCTGACGGATGCTGGCCGCGTTCATGGAAGCCGCGCGCGCCTGGGTAACCGCCAGCAGGGTTTGCTGCTCGTGCTGCATGTATCCTTTGACGGTCTCGACCAGATTCGGGATTTCGTCGTGGCGCTGTTTGAGAAGCACGTCGATGTTGGCCCAGGCACGGTCATTATCGTTGCGCAGGCGGACCAGTTCGTTGTAGAGCATGACGGAGTAGACAAGCACTCCAACGAAGAACAGCACAAGCACTGCGCCCTGGACTACGGCTGCATCCATCGGTTGCCTCTTCCGGAGATCGTTTTTCCTCTCTGTTTCGTTCCCAACTTAGGCAGCAATCCTCTCCCAGTGAAACAAAGAGACCATCAAAAACGCAAGTTACCGACGGGAAAATCTCACCCCTCTCAATAGCACGAGATAGTGAAGAGCGCCGCGGAGTGAGGCCTCTGCGCTCTACACTGAAAAATCAAAACCCCATCCCGGCCCGCAAAGAACACGGCTGGAATGGGGTGGTTTAGACGACTGGCGAAACTTATGGTTTGTGCGGCGTCAGGTCGCAGGCGTGCTTTACTTCATCCAGATTCAGGCCGGCCGGGGAGAATTCCGCGATCTGCGGGCCAGACCTGGTACGCACTTCGATGTTGAAAACGTTAGCGCCCAGCATGCCGCGGATCGTGCCTTTATCCATGGCAAGAAAGTGGCCGCGCACCCAGTTCCATCCCTTATGGTCGTGATAGCCGTCGATGCGCACCATGACTTCCATTTTTGGCTGGCCCCAGAAGCCCGGGTAATCGGGGCGCCCCAGGCGTTCGCCGGGATTGAAGTCGGAGTACTCGTACTTGCCGTTGGTGCAGACCAATTCCACGCGCGGCTTGGAGTTGGGATCTTCGCGCATGTAATTGTTGGCCATGAGTTCGAAGCGCACTTTCTTGGCGCCGGTCATGGGATCTTCCGAGCGGAAGATCATCCATTTGCCGCCGCCACTGACGCCATCCTGTTCGTTCTGGTAAGGGCTCATCGCGCCCTGTTGGGCGAGGAGCGCTACGGCTGTTGCTGCCATCAAGGCCAAAGTCGTTAACCCGGCAGCGAGGGGGCGAGTCTGAAGCAAGCGCATTACTTTCAAGGTTTCCCTCCGGATAAGAACATTGTTCTACCTGAATTGAACCCTGAGAACGCCAAAAAGTTGTATGGCACCTTTCTTGGCAATAGCTTTACAAAATTCGACAACTGGTTTTTTGGGTATTGATCTTATTGGGTATTGATTCTCAGGTCGATGTAGACCTGCGGCCGGTCGTCAAACTGGCTAACCGATCTCGTGCCGCTCTTGTGGCCGTTATATTGGGCGTAGACCTCGTAATCGACAGTGGCCAGGCCGGGGAAGCGGTAAGTGCCGTCATCTCCGATGATGTAAGTCTTCACCGCGTGGGTGCGGGAGTTGGTGAGATAGACCACAGCATTCGGAACCGGGTTATCGTGCTGGTCGAGCACTTTGCCGTAGAGCAGGCGACCCTGTTGCTGGTCTTTCTTGTCGGGAGTGGCGTGAGCGGCGGTCGGTAGACAAAAGACCGCCGCAAGAAAAATCGTCACGAAAAACATGGCTGGCGCAAACAGAAAGTTGTTTGGAAGGGCGCGCGTGCGGGTCATGCTCTTCATTTTACTTCGCAACCACTACCGCGTGAGATGCAAACTCATATCCACGCGCTCGTCGTATTCCACGTGGACTGTAACCGGCTCTTGCAGATGCACCGGCTGGCCGTCTTTGGTTTTGACGCCCTTCAGATTGGCTGAGACTACGTAGTCGGCTTCGCCCGCGGGAACGCGCTGCGCGAATTCACCGGAGTGGTCGGAAT
>Ga0335075_10015274_pt1 | contig 11511 bp, 11 predicted proteins | sample Lox_Sample_24_FD_206723 | JGI IMG/M metagenome (GOLD analysis project Ga0335075, IMG submission 206723) | Soil microbial communities from Loxahatchee National Wildlife Refuge, Florida, United States - Lox_Sample_2.4 | ecosystem: Environmental > Terrestrial > Soil > Wetlands | place: USA...
GCGCGTTAGCGGCCTTGAAGCGCTTCTCGACGTAGCCGACGAGGCGGACCATTGGCCACAGGAAGGCGAGGTAGATGACCGCCGCAGCGATCAGCGGAGAGGGGTTGGCGTAGAGCGCCTGTGCGTTGTTCGCCTCCTTGAGGAGCTCCGGCAACGCAACTGTTGATGCGAGCGACGTGTCCTTGAACATCGAGACGCAGTTACTGGTCGTCGGCGGAATAACGACGCGCACAGCCTGCGGCAGGATGACTTTGCGAAGCGTCAGCATGAAAGGCAGGCCAAGCGCGTGCGCCGCTTCGAACTGGCCGTGCGGGATGCTCTCGATGCCGGAGCGGAACACCTCGGCCGAGTAAGCCGACATGACGAAGGAAAACGCCAGCGTCGCGGACGCCCAGGACGACAGGCGGATGCCGACGAAGGGCAGGGCGTAGTAGATCAGGATCAGCACCACCAGGACCGGCATGGCGCGGAAGATGTCGATGTAGCAGACCGCCAGCCAGCGGAATGGTTTTGGTGCGTAAAGCCGCACGAGGCTGATGAGCAGGCCGAGCGGCACGCCGATGCCGATCGCGAGCAAGCCCAGCAGCAGCGTGTTGAACAGCCCGCGCATGAGGATCGGGAAAGCCGAGACCATCACCTGGCTGTTGAAGAACGTGTCGAGCAAAGTCATCGGCCTACCCCGCTAGGACGTGGATGCATGGTGCTGGAAACAATCGTGCCGGCTCTTCGCCGGCACGATCGACAGCGATTGTGCTGTTTTATCAGGCTTTCGGAAGCGGCGCTTCCTTGGCCGTCGAAGAGTCGGCCGGCGCGTCGACGCCGAACCACTTCTTGTGGATCGACTGCATGGTGCCGTCTGCCTTCATCGCAGTGATCGCGTCATTGATCTTGCCGAGCAGCGGGTGGTCCTTGGTCATCATCAGGCCATACTGCTCGCCGGTCTTGATACGCTCGACAACGGCTAGGCCCTGCATGCGGGTGAAGGCATACTCCATGCCGGGAACGTCGCTGACCACGCCATCGACGCGGCCGGCGGCGAGATCGAGCAGCACTTCCTGCTGGGTGTTATACCCTCTCACTTCGGTAAAGCCGTGCGCGTCCTTGTTTTCGTTTGCATATTTCTCGCCGGTCGAACCGGAGAGCACGCCGACGATCTTGCCCTTGAGATCGGCAAGACCCTTCACGGCGCCATCGGTCTTGGCGGCGATGCCCATGTCGGAATCATAGTAGGGCTGGGTGAAGGATTGCGAGCCGAGGCGCTCGGCGGTAATGGTGATCGACGAGATTGCGACGTCGATGCGGCCCGAACTGGTCGCGGCGAAGAGCGGCTGGAAGTCGAGGCCTTGGACCTCGACCGTCATGCCGGCGCGCTTGGCGGCCTCGGTGACGATGTCCACCTCAAAGCCCACGAACTTGCCATCTTCCTGGAATTCGAACGGCGGGTTGTTCGGATAGGAGCCGACATTAAGGACGTCCTGCGCGAAGGCAGGGGTGGCGAAGCCGATCGCCGCGGCGACGGCCAGGAGACTGCGACGGGTAAGGTTCATTCTTGTGTTCCCTCTTTCTGTTGATCCGGGCGGGTTCATGCCCGCGCGGTTTTGTTGAAGCTCCGCCCCACGCCGAGCATCAATTCTTGACTGCCAGCATGCGGTCCAGCGCGGTCGCGATCTGGTCGCGGTCGCGGCAGACACACATGCGGATGAATTGGTTCGAAGAGCTGCCGAACAGATGCCCCGGCGCCAACCCAACATGCGCCTTCTCGAGGATGTCGGCGCAGGCGCGCCGCGCGTCGCCCTCGCCTTCGAGCGCGAAAAAGGCATACATGCCGCCACGCGGCTTTGCCGGCAGGATGATGCGCGGCATTTCGGCCAATCTCTCGTAGGCGAGGTCGAGGCCGGTCTTGATGCGCTGCTTGATCTCGGCGACGAAGGACTCTCCCTGCTTGATCGCGGCGGTGCCCGCGGCCTGGATGGCGCCCGCGGTGCCCGAATTGATGTACTGCGTCATCGCGCCAAGCTGGTCGGCGACGCCGGATGGGTGAGTCAGCCAGCCGAGCCGCCAGCCCGTCATCGCCCAGGCCTTGGAGAAGCTGTTGACCGAGATCACGCGGTCGCCGTCATCCGCAACCTGCAGGATCGACGGCGCGACATCGCCGTCAAAATACAGGCGGCCGTACACCTCGTCCGAAATGATCCAGACGCCGGTGCGGCGCGAGAAGTCGAGCAGCGCTTCCATTTCGGCGCGGGTGGCGGTCCAGCCGGTGGGATTTGACGGCGTCGACAGAAAGATCGCGCGGGTGCGGGCGTCACAGGTAGCGAAGAGACGATCGAGGTCGAGGCGGAAATCGCCATCCTTGAAATCGAGCGCGAAGGGGCGAGGCTCGCCCCCGATCAGGTGGATGGCGTTATAGATGTTCGGCCATTGCGGCGTGACGTAGACGACATTCGTTCCGCCATCGACGAGCAGTTCCAGTGCAAGGTAGAGCGCTTGCATGCCGCCCGGCGTGACCGTCGTCTGTTTGATCGGAATCGTCTTACCGTGCAGGCGCGACTGATAGTCTGACAGAGCCTCGTTCAGCGGTGCGTGCCCGCGCATATCGGGAATGTAGAAGGTGAGACCCTGGTCGAGCGCGGCCTTGGCGGCATCGCGGATGAAGGCAGGCGTGACGACATCGCCTTCGCCGTACCAGAGCGCGATGACGTCGCCGAGTTCCCGGGCGCGGACAGCGAGGTTGGCGATGTTTTCGGTATGGAGGTCGCGGATTTGCGCGCGAATCCCGTCGTAAGCGTAGCGCGCCTTGGCCACGGAAGACTGCTGGGGCGGCATGAACGACAAGGACGGTACCTTTAGCGCACTCGGGACGCAGGCCATCGCTGGACCGACCAATGATCCCTCGGCGGCCCCAACGACAGGTGAAATGCTATCCGAACACAGGCGCTTTTCAAGGCAAAAGTTTTAAGCTTAAAAAGATTTCGTTGGTGGACTAACGGCGGGTAGTCTTGCGGGCTGGTTTCGGCGTTTGAGGGAGCAGGGCGCGGGCATCCGTCGCCGCGGCTTTTGACGCGGCCCCGAGGAACATGCCGTCACTTGCGAGGATAAAGAAACTGGCGCCTTTGCCGGACCATTTGCCGACATCCTCGGGCCTGCCGCAGAATATGCCAGCGACCTTGTCGCGCTCTTGCGCCGTGGCAAGAATGGTCTCTATCGCCTTGTTTAGCTTGGCAGCACCCGATGGTCCCATCGCGCCAATCGAGACGGAGAGATCGCCGGGGCCAACAAAGATCACGTCGATGCCTTCGGTCGACGCAATGGCATCGACATTGGCGAGGCCGTCAGCGGTTTCGACCTGAACGGCGAGCAAGATCGCGTTGTTGGCCGCCGAGAGATATTCGGGAATGCGGTAGCCGTAACCCGCCGCGCGGCCCGGTCCGACCCCGCGCTGGCCGACCGGCGGATAGCGCGTCGCCATGACCGCACTGCAGGCCTGTTCGGCCGTCGAAACGCGCGGGACGAGCACGCCCTGCGCGCCGGAATCCAGCGCCGCGGCAATCGCCTCCTGGCCATGACCCGGGACACGGACAATTGCCGGTAAGCCGTGAACGTCCGCCGCACGCACTAGGTTTTCGAGGTCGCCGCGCGAGAACTGCGAGTGCTCCCAATCGATGCAAAGGAAATCGAAGCCGGCCGCAGCGCTGATTTCGACGGCGGCCGGGTGCGGAATCGATGCAAAGCTGCCGACTACGGCGCTTGTGCCTATACATTTCTGGCGGAAGCCGCTCATACAAATTCCTCACCTGACCGTGCTCGATCAGTAGCGGCAAACGTCGCCGGTGCGAAGCTATTTCAGGCTTGAAATATTCTGACGCCGCCGTAGCGTGGGGCGGCAAGCGAGGGGCCGACTATCTTGAAACCGCATCCGCTCAAAGGCCCCAACCGGCTGAAACTCGGCGTCTTCTCCACCAATGCGGACGGCGGGCTTGCGATCACCGACGTGCCGGAGCGGTGGCTGGCAAGCTGGCGGGACAATCTGACTGCCGCGCAGATCGCCGACCGCGCCGGACTTGAGTTCTTCCTGCCGATCGCGCGCTGGAAGGGCTTTGGCGGCAAGAACCGGGTGCGCGAATGGTCATTCGAGACCTTCACCTGGGCGGCGGGACTCGCGACCGCGACAGAGCAGATTGGCCTGTTCATGACGGTGCATGTGCCGCTGGTGCATCCGCTCTATGCGGCGAAGTCGCTGGCGACGGTGGATCACATCAGCCAGGGCAGGGCGGGCCTGAACATCGTCTGCGGCTGGAACCCGAAAGAGTTCGGCATGTTCGGCACGCAACTCGTCGAGAAGGGTTACGATCAGGCGGCCGAGTGGATCGATATCCTTGAGCGGCTCTACGCCTCCGACGAACCGTTCGACCATGACGGCACGTATTATCACTTGAAGGATGCGGTTAGCCGGCCTGCGAGCCTTCAGGCGCCGAGGCCGGTGACGATGAACGCCGCGTTCGGCGGACCGGGGCGCGATTTTGCTTCGGCCAAGTGCGACTATCTCTTCACCACCTTTTCAGAACTGGCGGATGCCGAGAAGCATGTCGCCGATATCCGCGATCGGGCAGGGAAGGTCGGCCGTGATGTCGGCTGCTATACGGTCGCGCATGTTGTCTGCCGCCCGACGCAGGAGGAAGCGCAGGCCTATTACGACCGCTACGCCGTGACGCTTGCCGATCACGCCGCGGTCGACCAGCACATGGCCGGAAAAAAGGAATTCTCGCAGTCGCACGACCCACACGCCTACGACCAGTACCGGCAGCGTTTCGCTGGCGGCGCGGGGACCTATCCGCTGGTCGGCACGCCGCAGCGGATCGTCGATGAGATGATCGCGATCGCGGAGAAGGGGTACGAGGGGATCGCGCTTTCCTTCGTCAACTATACGCAGGAGCTGCCGTATTTCTGCGATGCCGTGCTGCCGTTGCTGAAGAAGGCCGGCCTGCGAACCTAGTCCGGAACGACGGCGATCGCCTGGATCTCGACCTTGGCGCGATCTTCCATAAGCGCGACCACCTGTAGCGCGGCGATGGCTGGATAATTCTTGCCGATAATCTCGCGATAGGCTTGGCCGACGCCCTTCAGATTGGCGAGGTATTCCTGCTTGTCGGTGAAGTACCACGTCATTGTGGTGATGTGCTCGGGCTTGGCACCGCCCGCCGCGAGAACGGCCACGACGTTGGCGAGCGTCTGGCGGAACTGGCCGACAAAATCGTCGGTCTCGAACTGGCACTGTCCGTTCCAGCCAACCTGTCCGGCGACGAAAACCTGCCGGCCGCTCGCTGCGACGCCATTGGCGTAGCCGGCCGGTTTTGCCCAGCCCTCGGGCTGCAGAATGGTGTGCATGGTCAAATTCTCCAAGGGCTTACAGTTCGGTCCGAACTTTCCACAGTTCGGGGAAGAGCACGACGTCGAGCATGCGGCGCAGATAGGACACGCCGCCCGTGCCGCCGGTGCCGCGCTTCAAGCCGATGATGCGTTCGACCGTGGTCACGTGATTGAAGCGCCAGCGGCGGAAATAGTCCTCGAAGTCGACGAGTTTTTCGGCGAGTTCGTAGAGAGCCCAGTGCTCTTCCGGCGCGGCATAGATCGCTTTCCACGCTGCGAGCACATGCGGGTTTTCTGCGCGGGTCTCTCGCCAGTCGCGCTTCAGTTCTTCCGAGCCAATGTCGAACCCGTTGCGCGCCAGCAGCGCCAGCGCTTCGTCGTAGAGGCTGGGCGCGGTGAGAATTTCTTCGAGCTTCGCGACGATGTCCGGGTGGTGCGCATGCGGCTTCAGCATCGCGTGGTTGCGGTTGCCGGCGAGGAACTCGATGGCACGATACTGCCAAGACTGAAAGCCAGACGACTGGCCGAGCGACTCGCGAAACTCGGTGTATTCGCTGGGCGTCATCGTGCGCAGCACATCCCACGCCCCGGTGAGCTGCTCGAAGATGCGGGCGACGCGCGACAGCATCTTGAAGGCCGGCTGCAGACGATCCTCGTGGATAGCCACCATGGCGGCGCGAATTTCGTGGATCGCGAGCTTCATCCAGAGTTCCGACGTCTGGTGCTGGATGATGAAGAGCAGCTCGTCATGCGCGGCCGACAGCGGCTGCTGCGCATCCAACACCTGCTCCAAATGCAGATAGTCGCCATAAGACATCCGCTCGGCGAACGACATCTCAGCGCCTTCACGCGCGGGGTCGTATGGCTTGGCCGTCATGTGACCAACGCCTTCTTCTTGTATTCCGGGCGGTCCCAGAGGCGGTTCGTGACGATGTCTTCCAGGATTTTGACTGCGGCCAGCACCTCGGCTTCGCCAATGTAGAGCGGCGTGAAACCGAAGCGGATCGCATCCGGCGCGCGGAAATCGCCGATGACGCCGCGCGCGATCAGTGCCTGCATGATCGCGTAACCCTCGGGATGGCGGAACGAGACCTGGCTGCCGCGCTTGTTGCCGCTGCGCGGGGAGGCGAGCGTCAGGCCGGGACAGCGGCCCTCGACCTCGCGGATGAAGAGATCGCCGAGCCCGATCGAGGCTGCTCGCACATCATCCATCGACACGCTGTCCCAGACATCGAGCGCCGCGTCGAGGGCAGTTAGGGCAATCACCGGCGGTGTGCCGACGCGCATACGCTCGATGCCCTTGCCCGCGCGATAGTCGAGGTCGAACGCAAACGGCGCCTCGTGGCCGAGCCAGCCCGACAGGGCAGGGCGCGCCGTTTCTTGATGTTTTGGCGCGACATAGATGAAGGCCGGCGCGCCGGGCCCGCCGTTCAAATATTTGTAGGTGCAGCCGACGGCGAAATCCGCGCCGGCGCCTGTGAGATCGATCGGCAGCGCGCCGGCCGAATGCGCGAGATCCCAGACCGTCAGCACGCCCGCGTCACGTGCTTTCTTCGTCAGCGTGCGCATGTCGTGCAGGCGGCCGGTGCGGTAATCGACCTCCGTCAGCATCAGCACGGCGATGCTCTCGTCGATCGCGGCCTCCACCTCTTCCGGCTCGACGATTTTCAGCTCGAGTCCGCAGCCGAGCGAGGCGACGAGGCCTTGTGCCATGTAGAGGTCGGATGGGAAGTTGCCACTGTCGGACAGCACGATCTTGCGCGACGGGTTCAGCTCGATTGCCGAGGCGAGTGCCTGATAGACCTTGATCGACAGCGTGTCGCCCATGATGACGCTACCCGCCGACGCGCCGATCAGCCTGGCGATGCGGTCACCGATCCTGGTCGATTGCATCATCCAGCCGGCAGCGTTCCAGCCGCGGATCAGCATCTCGCCCCACTCGTCGGCCAGCATTTTCGCGACGCGATCTTTCGCCTTGAAGGGCAGCGGCCCGAGCGAATTGCCGTCGAGATAGATCACGCCTTCGGGAAGGTGGAACTGCGCTCGCGTCTTGGCGAAATCTGTCATTGTTTCTGCCTCAAACGGAAACGCTGGATCTTGCCCGTCTGCGTCTTCGGCAGGGCGTCGATGAATTTCACCGAGCGCGGATATTTGTACGGCGCGATCGTCGCCTTGACGTGATCCTGCAGCGTCTTGCGCGTCAGCTCATCAGCCGTGACCCCGTCGACCAGCACGATATGCGCCTCGACGATCTGCCCGCGCTCGACATCGTCGACGCCGATGACGGCGCATTCCTTGACCGAGGCGTGGGAAAGAAGCGCGGCTTCCACTTCCGGGCCGGCGATGTTGTAGCCGGACGAGATGATCATATCGTCGGAGCGCGCCGCGAATTGGAAATGGCCGGTTTCATCCTGGACAAAAGAGTCGCCCGTCAGGTTCCAGCCGTTGCGAACGTAGTTTTTCTGGCGGTCGTCGGCGAGGTAGCGGCAACCTGTCGGCCCGCGCACCGCGAGCCGGCCAATCGTGCCGCGCGGTACCTCGTTCATCTCATCGTCGACGATGCGCGCCTCGTAGCCCGTCACTGGCGTGCCGGTTGTCGCGGGCGCGCGGTCATCGAGGCGGTTCGAGATGAAGATATGCAGCATCTCCGTCGCGCCGATGCCGTCGAGGATCGGCTTGCCGGTCTTCCTGACCCAATCTTCGTAGACCGGCGCGGGCAGCGTCTCGCCAGCAGAGACAGCGATGCGCAGCGACGACAGGTCGGCGCCCTGATCCATGGCCTGCAGCATGGCGCGGTATGCCGTCGGCGCGGTGAAGCTGATCGTCGCGCGATAGGTCTGGATGATCTCGACCATATTGGGCGGCGTCGCGCTCTCCAGCAGAGTCGCGGCCGCGCCGAAACGCAGCGGGAAGATCGCCAGGCCGCCGAGCCCGAAGGTGAAGGCAAGCGGCGGCGAGCCGACGAACACATCGTCTGGCGTCACGCCGAGCACTTCCTTGGCGTAGCCGTCGGCGATGATCAGTAGGTCGCGGTGGAAGTGCATCGTCGCCTTGGGCACGCCCGTCGTGCCGGAGGTGAAGCCGAGCAGCGCGACATCGTCGCGGCCGGTCTGCACCGCGTCAAAACGCACCGATTTGCTGAGCGCTGCGCGATCGAGCTCGGCATCGTGGTTGGCGGTGCCGTCGAAGCCAATCACCTGCTTGAGGAAGTGGCTGGTCTTGGCGCAGGCAACCAACTCGTCCATCAGCCGCGTGTCGCAGAGCGCCAGCGCGATCTCCGCCTTATCGACGATCTGTGCCAATTCACCTGCGCGCAGCATTGGCATGGTGTTGACGACGACCGCGCCGGCCTTCGTCGCAGCCAGCCAGCAGGCGACCATCGCAGGGTTGTTTGCCGAGCGGATCAACACACGATTTCCGGGCTTTACGCCGTAATTCTCGACCAGCGCATGCGCCAGCCGGTTCGTCCAATCCGACAGTTCCTTGTAGGTTCTCTGGCGGCCATTGCCGATAAGCGCGGTGTTGTCGCCAAACCCTTGTTCGACCAGGCGGTCCGTCAGCTCGACGCCAGCATTCAGCCGCTCGGGGTAGGCAAAACCGTCCAGCAGAAACTCCGGCCACTGATCGCGCGGCGGAAGATTGTCGCGCGCGAAGGTGTCGGTGTGGGCGGAGGGGCCGAGCGCTGCCATCATGCCGCTCCCAGCACCTGGCGGGCGATCACGACCTTCTGCACGTCGGACGCGCCTTCGTAGATTCGCAGCGCACGGATCTCGCGATATAGACTCTCGACGATGTGGCCGCGGCGCACGCCGTCGCCACCGTGCAACTGGACTGCTTTGTCGATCACCTCCTGTGCCTTGTCTGTGGCGAACAGTTTGGCCATCGCCGCCTCGCGGGTCACGCGCGGCGCGCCCATGTCCTTTGTCCAGGCGGCGCGATAGATCAGCAGCGCTGCGGCGTCGATATCGAGCGCCATGTCGGCGAGGTGGCCTTGCACCATCTGCAATTCAGCCATGGGCGCGCCGAACAGTTCGCGTTCGCGCGCACGCTTCAGGCTTTCGTCGAGCGCGCGCCGCGCAAAGCCGAGCGCGGCTGCGCCGACGGTCGAGCGGAACACATCGAGCACCGACATGGCGATCCGGAAGCCGTCACCCGGCTTGCCGATCAGGGCGGAAGCGGGGAGGCGGACATTCTTGAAGGCGAGACGCGCCAGCGGATGCGGTGCGATCACCTCGAGCCGCTCGGCGACGGTGAGGCCCGGTGTACCGGCCGGCACGAGAAACGCGGACAGGCCTTTGGCGCCCGGCGCTTCGCCGGTGCGCGCGAACACCACGTACAGGTCGGCGATGCCGCCGTTGGAGATCCAGGTTTTCTCGCCGTTCAGAACATAGCTTTCGCCATCACGCGTCGCCGTCATGTCCATGTTGGCGACGTCGGAGCCGGAGCGCGGCTCCGATAGGGCGAAGGCCGAGATCGCTTGCCCGGCGCGCGTTTTCGCCAGCCATTTCTGATGCTCGACCGAGCCGTACAGGCTGATCGAGCCGGTGCCGAGCCCTTGCATCGCAAAGGCAAAGTCGGCGAGGCCGTCATGCCGCGCCAGGGTCTCGCGCGTGATGCAGAGGGTGCGCACATCAAGCGGAGCGGGGTTAGCCGGATCAACCGCCGTCGGTTTCAGCCAGCCACCTTGGCCCAGCATCGCGACGAGTTCGCGGCAGGCGGCATCCACATCCTCATGCGCGACCGGCAGGTTCTTCGTGCACCACGCGTCGAGGCTTTGGGCCCAGGCGCGGTGCCGGTCCTCAAAAAACGGCCAGTCGAGGAAGGAGCGGTCAGGCATCAGTTCCCCTCGAACACCGGTTTCTGCTTGGCGACGAAGGCGTTGTAGGCGCGCTCGAAATCGCGGGTCTGCATGCAGATAGCCTGAGCCTGCGCCTCGGCCTCGATCGCCTGGTCGAGACCCATCGACCATTCCTGGTTGAGCTGTGTTTTGGTGATGCCGTGCGCGAAGGTCGGGCCGCAGACGATGCGTTCGGCCATCTCCAGCGCGTCGGCCTCAAGTGCAGCAGCATCGACGAGGCGGTTGTAAAAGCCCCAGCGCTCGCCTTCCTGCGCGGTCATGGTGCGGCCAGTGTAGAGCAGTTCCGCCGCGCGACCCTGGCCGATGATGCGCGGGAGGATGGCGCAGGCGCCCATGTCGCAACCGGCAAGCCCGACGCGCGTGAACAGAAACGCTGTCTTCGCCTCCGGCGTCGCGATGCGGATGTCGGAAGACATGGCGATGATTGCGCCGGCGCCGACCGCGACGCCGTCGACCGCCGAGATGATCGGCTTGCCGCAGTTCAGCATCGCCTTGACGAAATCGCCGGTCATGCGCGTGAAGGCGAGCAATTCCTTCATGTCCATCTTCACCAGCGGGCCGATGATGTCGTGAACATCGCCACCGGAGCAGAAGTTGCCGCCGTTCGAGAGGAAGACGACCGCATCGACATCGTCCGCGTAGACGAGGTTGCGAAACGTGTCGCGCAGTTCGGCATAGGAGTCGAAGGTGAGGGGGTTCTTGCGCTCCGGACGGTCGAGGCGGACGCGCGCGACGCGGCCCTTCACCTCCCACAGGAAGTGGTTCGGCTTGAACGCCGTCATGGAGGTGGGTCTCATTCGCGGCCTTCCCAATTGCTGCGAAACGCCTTCAGCATTGCCGACAGCCGTTTCGTGTCATCCTCCGAGACGCCGCCGAGCAGTTCGCCGATCCAGCGTTCGTGCGCGGCGGCCATCGCAGCGAACGCCTCCGAGCCGGCATCGGTAAGCCGCACCATCGAGGTACGGCGGTCTCCATTGCGGCGCGCGCGCGCCACCAGGTCTTCGGAAACAAGCCGGTCGACGATGCCGGTGACATTGCCGTTGGAAACAAGCAGGAAACGCGACAAGTCGCTCATCAGCATGCCTTCGGGCGCGCGGTAGAGCGCGGCCATCACGTCGAAGCGCGGCAGCGTCGTATCGAAATCCTTCTTCAGCCGATCACGCAGTTCTGCCTCGATGGTGCGTGAGGCGCGCAGCAGGCGGATCCAGAGGCGCAGCCGCTCCTTGCCGTCTTTCGACATGCCCTGCGCTGTGAGGGGTGCGCTCACCATGTCGCGCCTCCCGAAA
>Ga0335075_10015275_pt1:0-10000 | contig 11511 bp, 6 predicted proteins | sample Lox_Sample_24_FD_206723 | JGI IMG/M metagenome (GOLD analysis project Ga0335075, IMG submission 206723) | Soil microbial communities from Loxahatchee National Wildlife Refuge, Florida, United States - Lox_Sample_2.4 | ecosystem: Environmental > Terrestrial > Soil > Wetlands | place: USA...
CCGGCGGCCACGGGCAGATGAGCACGATTTGATGATGGCGGCCCAGCGCCACGCGCACCGCCCGCAGCAGCGGATCGAGGGAATCATCCAATTCCAGCAGATCGGCCAACAGGACAAACAGCTCGTTGTCTCGTCCCTTGCCTACAGCACGGATCAGAGCATCGGCCAACACCGGCACTTTCTGCGGGGCCGCGAACAGATAGCGGCCCTCCGGACTGTACAACGGCAGCGTGTACGGCACTTGATGCTCATTGAGGAAGCGCTGCAACAAGAGCGCGAAGGCGTCGTCGTCTTCCAAGAGCGCCGCCAAGCCGCCCGGCGCCAACCCGTAACGCACCGAGACGATGGCTGCCAATTGCTTGCGCCAGCGGTCGCGGCGGCGTTTGCTCGAGCCGGACACCGCATCGACACCGAACAGAATCATGGACCCTCCCCACGCCAGCGTCACAGCCAGCGGAGCGAAGAACAAAACGAACAGCAGCACTGGGTCCAGCGCCCGCGTCTTGAACAGCACGCGCGCCAAAAGCAGCAAAGGCGGTAGGAGCAGCGACCAGAACGAGATCCACCAACATAAGGTCCGCAGCGCGCTCTTGCGGCGATGCAGAAGCTCGAACCAACCCAGACGCAAGCGGCGCGAATAGCCGGAAAAGCCCTCCGTCCACGTCATGGCCAACGGTACGGAATTGACGGCCGGTCGGAGCAGCTCCGGGTAGACTTCGGCGGCGAAGCTGTAGGCCAAGGGCAGCAGATGATCGGGATCGACGCACTGCTGGTTGGGCATGCGGGCGGCGGCATCGGCCAAGAGCCGCAAGCATTCCGTGCGCTGGACGCTGCCGCGATCCGGGGCGACGTGCCGGGCGCCGTCCTCATCGAACAAACACAAGCCGGTCAAGTCGCGGATGCCGGCATTGGCTTGCAGGACGCCGGCGGCCAAATCGATCAGCCGGTCCAGGGAACGAGCCGGAAGCATCAGCGATGGATCTCCGCCGTCGCTGACGCTTCCGGCTCGTCTGCCGGCCGGCACGCGCACCGAGCTGGACGTGTCCACGAACAGCGTGCAGCGCACCGGCACCTCGCTCTCGAACTCCTTGGTGATGAGACGATCGCGCCGCGCCGACACTTTCCAGGCGATTGTCTTGGGCGGATCGCCCGGCAGATAATCGCGCAGGTCGAGCAGCTCGCTGCCGGAGCCGGGCCGGCGAAAGCGATGGATGCCGGGCGGCAACAACAGATTGTGCCGCTTGATCGAGGCGGGCTGGCCGGCACGCGCCGTCAGCACGGGCAAAATCGGCAAGACCACGACATCGTGGACAAAATGGACGTGATAGAAGAAGCCCTGCCAATCGGCGGCCTGAATGCGAACGCCCTCGAAACGAGCCGATCCCGCTGGCCCACAGCGGATGCGATAGGCCATCTCTAACGGCGCCTTCGCGGAGATAACTCCCTGGGCAAAGTCGGGTCCGTCCAGGTGCATGGCGGCGAAGGGCAGTCGATCGCTCGCCGCGATGTGAGGCGAGGGAAAGGGACCGCGATGGAGGAGGCGCACGCGCACCTCAAAAGTCTGCCCGGACCACAAGGTCGCCACGGGCGAGCGATCGTCCCAGACCTCCCGTTCGATGCGCAGCTCGCGCACGCCCGGCAAGCGCACGAGGAACCACAACCACTGTGCCGCGAACCACAGCAGCAGCGTCATACCCAGCAACGTCAATGGCAGCGACGGCCGCAAGAGTCCCAGACTCAGAATCAGCAGCACGCTGACCAGGAACCAGCAAGCCCGCGAGGTTAGCATGGTGTCCCCGCCTCTCCGGACTTATCTACGCCGGCTACTTGGCTTTGGCCTGCTTGGCTTTTGCCAACCACAGCTGGGCCTCCAACCGATACCATTCCGCATCGGATTCCGCTCGAGGCGATAACAAATCTTTAGCGACCAACTTAACCCGCTTTTGTAGCTCCGTCATGCGCTTGAGGTGATCTTCCAGAGCGGCGACCTGTTCTTCCTGCTTGGAGCTTCGATCCCGTTGGGCCTTGAGCCAGCGAACCGACCACGCATATACGTCCTCCGGCTTGCCGACCAGGACAAGGACGTTTCCAATCCTCTGCGTCCGTCCAAACTCCTCCCAAGACTCATGATAAGCCTTCTCAGCCAGGGCCACACGCGCCTTGAGAAGCGCTGTCATCTCTTCCGCCGCTTTCGTGTCCTTGGGAGGTTCCGGCTTCTTCACTTCGATGTTGGGATCGGGCTTTTTATCGTCCCTCTTCGCTACGATCTTGGGTTCGGGCTTTTTCTCTTCTTTCTTCGGCTCCGGTTTCTTGGCTACGGCCTTGGGTTCGGGCTTTTTCTCCTCCTTCTTCGGCTCCGTCTTCTTCACCGCGATCTTGTTTTCAGGCTTTTTCTCTTCCTTCTTCGCTACGATCGGCTCTTCCTTAAAACCAAGGTTAATGTCCACCCCCGGAATCGCCTTCTTGAGCTTCGCCGCGCCGGCATCCGTCACCTTGGTTTGCCATACGTAAAGGTGCTTGAGCTTCTTCATGCCTTCCAGGTTCGTCAAGCCGGCGTCGCTCACGGCGGTGCTGTACAGGTTCAAGTATTCGAGGTTGACCAATCCCTTTAGGTTTTCCAGCCCTTTATCGGTGATTTTCGTTTTCTCCAAGTGCAGATGCGTCAGCTCCGTCAACGGCTTGAGGTGGGCCGTCTGTGCGTCCGTCACCGGCTGGCCGCGCAGATCGAGATGAACGAGACCCTTCAGATCCTTGAGCACGGCGAGATGTTCGTCGCTGAATTTGCCGTCGTTCTGGATGTACGACACCTCCAAATGCGGATCGTTCTGGGCCAGTTCCAGGGCCAGGCCGCCGAACTGGCGGATCTTCGCCAGCGACTGCTTGCCCGCATCGGTCTGGGCGACCGGCGCCGGCGTCTGGTCCGCGGCCAGGCCGACGGTCAAGGCGAACAGCAACGCGATGGATGTAAACTTGTACATAGGAAAATGTCTCCACTTGATACAGAATGAAAACGGTCGCGTTCACACGACGAGCTGCGTGGGCACATTGGGGAGCGGCTCGTTGTCGCCCAGCGCCGGCAGCGGGTGCTCGTGCCACCACAATGCCGCTTGCTCCGCGGTCCATTGGTCGGCGGCGGCGCAGCAGGCCAACGCTTGCTCCAGGCTGTGGGCGTCGGGAAAACGCCGCGAGGGATCCTTCTCCAGGCAGCGCAGCACGATGGCTTGCAGGTCGTCGGGCAATTCCGGGCGGAGATTGGTCGGCGGCACCACCGGCTCATAGGCGTGGGCCATCAGCATCATCATGGCCGTCTCGCGGACGAACGGCGCTTGGCCGGTCAGCAGGAAATAAGCGACGGCGCCGAGACTGTAGATGTCGCTGCGCGCGTCCAGCCCGCTTCTGCCGGCGGCCTGCTCCGGCGACATGTACGGCGGCGAGCCGATGACGGTGCCGTGCTGCGTCAGCCGATCGCCGTCCCTGCCCAGACCCGTGTCGTGAACCAGACCGAAATCGAGCAGCTTGGCCACGTCATAAACGTCGCCGCGCTCGCAGGCGATGATGTTGCTCGGTTTGATGTCGCGGTGGAGCATGCCAACGTTGTGCGCCTCGCGCAGTGCCCCGCACACCTGACGCAGCAAATGGATGGCTCGCGCCGGCGGCAAGCAACCGTAGCGGCTGACGAGATGCTCCAGGTTTTGGCCGGGCAGATACTCCATGACGTAGTAGAAGGTGCCGTCGTCGGCGTGGCCATAGTCGAAGATTTCCACCGTGTTCCAGTGCGTCAGCGTGGCCATAGCCTGCACTTCGCGCTCGAAGCGCTGCAAGGTGGTCGGATCGCCGGCTTGCTCCGGGCGGATCAGCTTGACGGCGCAAGGACGGCGCAGCAGCAGATGCTCGGCCAGGTAAACCTCGCCCATGCCGCCGGAGCCGAGACGCTTGCCCAAGCGATACTGGCCCAATTGCTGAGCCTCGAAAGCCTGGGCTTGCAACACTTGCAGGCGGTACGAGCCGAACACGGCAATAGCGATGGCCACGGCCAACAGGGTCGCCAGGTCCAGAAGGGCGAAGCGCATTTCCGGCTCGATCGGCCCATCGCGGGAAGCGGCCAACGGCGTCAAGATCATCGGCGTCAGCGCCAGGCCGATGCTGACCAGCAAACAGCGCCGCCAGCTGTTGGGGATGAAGACGCCGTACAATACGATGAGAAAGAACCATTTCGTCGTGCTGTTGCCCACGGCCTGCCGGATAACCAGCGGCGCTTGCTCGCAACACAACGCTTCCTGGAGCGGCCCGTGGTTGAAGTCGCGGTATTGCATCCAGGCGAAGAAGGCGGCCAGCGAGCCGAAGATGACCAGCTCGACGATCCGCAAATGGCGCAGCGATAGATGTTCCCGCCGCCACAGCACGCCGGCCATCAACGCCGTCATCAGAGTGACGCCGCCGTGGAAGCCCAAGCCGCATCGGGACAAGAGCGGCGGCAAGTTGGTATCGAGCAGGTTACGCAGGAGGAAGATCAACGACGGCGCCAGCGTCAACAGAGCGACGAAGAGCAAGCGGCGGTGCAGCAGCGCTTCGATGGCGCCCTGAAAGGCCGAGCCGCCGCACAGCGACATGGCCACTCGGCAGCGCGGCGGACGGCGGCCCGGATGCGGATCGGTCGACGAATGGGGGTTCGCGGTGCTTTTGCGATTCAACGGTAGTGGCGGGGGATAGTTCATGGTTGCGGGCTGGCTCCGGTTGTGCCTCTTCCTTTAACTATACCCATTACACCGCCGCGCGGGAACAGGTGCGGCGAGCGGGAGCGTCAGCCCCTTTGTCGGGACCGTCACAAGGAGCTGACGCCCCCCGCTCGCCAAAATCCCTAACCTTGTCATTTTATCACCTTGTCAACCTATCGCTCGTCCGCCTTGTCATGGTATGCGGCTTGTCCTCTCCCCCCAGGCGGCGTTAAATGAAGAAAGAAGGAATGGACATCTCGCGGCCTTCACCTTCGGCCCGAGGCTCTATATGGAAACGCGAAACTATGAGTTCTGGTACGGTTGCCGACCGTCTCAATTTGGAAGTCATCGAGGCGCTCTATCAACGCTGGCGGCAAGATCCCGAAACGGTGGAGCCGAGTTGGCGCTACTTTTTCGAGGGGTTCGAGCTGGGCGCCGCGCAGCCGGCCACCCCTCGGACTGCTGCGGTCGATGATGCGGCGCAGACGGCGATTGTTCGCCTCATCTACGCCTATCGCGATCTCGGCCATTTCCTCGCCCATCTGGATCCGCTCAGCGAGGCGCGGGCCAGCCATCCGCTCCTGGAACTGTCCGAGTTCGGCTTCACCGAGGCCGATCTCGACCGCACTTTCAGCACCGCTCCGTTTCTCGGCTTGGAGCGCGGCACCCTGCGCCAATTGATCGATGCCCTCCGCGAGACCTATTGCCGCAGCATCGGCGTGGAGTACATGCACATCCAGGACACGCGCATCCGCCGTTGGCTCCAGGAACGCATGGAGCCGCGACGCAATCGCCCGCGCTTCGATCAGACCAAGAAAGTGCGCATCCTCAAAAGCCTGCACTACGCCGAGCTTTTCGAGAGCTTTTTGCACACCCGCTACACCGGGCAGAAGCGTTTCTCGCTGGAAGGGGCTGAAACGCTCATCCCCATCCTGGAAACAATCGTCGAAAAAGCACCGGACACGCAGGTGCGCGAGATCATCCTCGGCATGGCCCACCGCGGTCGGCTCAACGTGTTGGCCAACATCCTCCGCAAGCCCTACGAAGAAATCTTCGCCCAGTTCGAGGACAAGTATCTGCCGGACACGATGGACAGCGACGGCGACGTGAAGTATCACCTGGGTTTTTCCAGCGATCGCGTCAACTCGCAGGGCAAGAAGGTCCATCTATCGCTGTCGCCCAATCCCAGCCATCTGGAGGCGGTCAATCCGGTTGTCGAGGGACGGACGCGGGCCAAGCAAACGTTGTTCGGCGATCGGGAACGCCTGTGGGGCATCCCTGTGCTGGTCCACGGCGACGCCGCCTTTGCCGGGCAAGGTCTGGTGGCCGAGACGCTCAACCTGTCGCAGCTGGCCGGCTACACCACCGGCGGCACCATCCACGTCATCGTCAACAACCAGATCGGTTTCACCACCGCTCCCGGCGACGCGCGTTCGACGACCTACTGCACCGACATCGCCAAGATGATTCAGGCGCCGATTTTCCACGTCAACGGCGAAGATCCGGAGGCGTCGGTGTTCGTGGCGGAGCTGGCCCTGGAGTTTCGGCAAACGTTTCGCCGCGATGTCGTCATCGATATGTTCTGTTACCGGCGTCACGGCCACAATGAGGGCGACGATCCGTCGATCACCCAGCCGATCATGTACGGCAAGATCCGCGGCCGGCCGTCACTGTCGTCGATCTACACCGAACAGCTCATCATGATGGGCGATCTCACCGTCGAAGAGACCGAGGCCATCACCGAGAAGTTCGAGAACAAGCTGCAACAGGCGTTGGAGGAAGTGCGCACCGAGCCTTCGCATTACCCGACCATGATGCACGGCTTCGACGGCCAATGGAAGGGCATGACGGCGCGCTACGCGCACTCTCCGGTCGAGACCGGCGTGGCCGAAGAGACGCTGCATCAAATCGTCGAGGGGTTGGCGCGCGTGCCGGACAATTTCCAGGTGCATCCAACGGTGGCGCGCGTTTTCAAGACGTACTTACAGGACACAAAGGATCGCAAACCGATTCTTTGGCCTTTAGCCGAGCTGTTGTCGTTCGGCTCGCTGCTTGTGGAAGGGACGCCGGTGCGTCTGAGCGGCCAGGACAGCCGCCGCGGCACGTTCAGCCAGCGTCATTCCGTCGTTTTCGACGCCCGCACCGGCGAGCCGTATTCGCCGCTGAACGGTTTGGCTCCCAAGCAGGCGCGTTTCGACGTGTATGACAGTTTGTTGTCCGAGGCGGCGGTTCTCGGTTTCGAGTTCGGCTACGCCCTAGATGCGCCGCGCACTCTGGTCTTGTGGGAAGCGCAATTCGGCGATTTCGCCAACGGCGCCCAGGTCATCATCGATCAGTTCATCGCCTCCAGCGAATCGAAATGGCAGCGCGACAGCGGCGTGGTGATGTTGTTGCCGCACGGCTACGAGGGCCAGGGTCCGGAGCATTCCAGCGCCCGGCTCGAACGCTATTTGCAGCTGTGCGCCGAGGACAACATGCAAGTGTGCTATCCCTCGACGCCGGCGCAGTATTTTCATCTGTTGCGGCGGCAGATGAAACGCTCGTTCCGCAAGCCGTTGATTGTCATGACGCCTAAAAGTTTGCTGCGTCTCAAGTCGGCCCATTCGCCGCTGGATGAGTTCGTCAACGGGCGTTTCCAGGAAGTCCTCGACGATGCCGAGGTGGATGCGGGCCGCGTCCGCCGCGTGCTGCTGTGCAGCGGCAAGGTCTATTACGACTTGCGGGAGCGGCGGGCCGAGTCCGAGACCCAAGACGTTGCCATTGTCCGCGCCGAACAGTTTTTCCCCTATCCGGAAGAGGCGCTGGCTCGTGTATTGCGGCGTTATCGCAAGGCCAAGGAGTGGGTGTGGGTGCAGGAAGAATCGCAGAACATGGGCGGCTGGTCGTTTATGGAGCCGCGTTTGCGCGGCCAGGGCTGCCTCGTTGAATACGTGGGCCGCGACGCCAGCTCCAGCCCGGCAACTGGCTCGCTGGCGGTCCATCGCCGCGAGCAAAAGGAGCTGGTCGAGGCGGCGATCGCCGGTTCCGCTCCCCATCTGGTCCGTGCCGGCGCTGCTCCGCATCGCTATGCCGTCGAGGGCAACGGCCCAGCGTCCGAAGGCCGGATCGCCGCGCCGGCGGGAAAATAATCTTATCGTTTAGCCGCGACCCGCAGGGGAGCGCGTCCGCCCCGCGCTCCCCTGCGGGTCGCGGCTAAACGAAGATGTCCGAAATGAGGTTTTCATGTCCGTCGAAATCAAAGTACCCGCGGTAGGCGAGTCGATTACGGAAGGGACGATCGCGCGTTGGCTCAAGCCCAACGGCGCGGCGGTGAAGGCCAACGAGCCGGTGTGCGAAGTGGAGACCGATAAGGCGACGACGGAAGTGATGGCCCCGGCCGGCGGCCGATTGGCGATAACCGCGGCGGAGGGACAAAAAGTCGCCATCGGCGCCGTCATCGGCCAAATCGAAGAGGGCGCACCAGCCCGCAGCGCCAGCGAGGAAAGTCAAACGCCGTCCGCCCCGGCGGCCAAACGCGACAGCAATACGCATGCTCCTGCCGCGGAGCCGCTGTTGTCGCCGGCAGCGCGTCAGCTCGCGGCCACCGAAGGCATCGAACCGTCTCAACTCACCGGCAGCGGACGCGGCGGCCGTATCACCAAGGAAGATGTCCTCACTCATCTCCAGCAGCGCGGCGCCGCTCCGGCCAGTCCAACAATCGTCTCGCCGGTTCCCGCTCCCCCACCGCCAGCCCCACCTGTGGCCGAGACCAAACCGGCGGAAGATCGGCGCGAGAGACGCAAACGCATGACGCCCATTCGGGCGCGCATCGCTGAACGTCTGCTGGCCGCCCAGCAAAACGCCGCCATCCTGACCACCTTCAACGAGGCCGACATGTCGGCCATAATGGCCCTGCGGACCACATATAAGGAGAGCTTCCAGAAAAAGCACGGCGTCGGCCTGGGATTCATGAGCTTTTTCGTCAAGGCGTCCGTCGAAGCGCTGCGGGCCTTCCCCGCCGTCAACGCATCCATTGACGGCAGCGACATCGTTTATCACGATTACTACGACATCGGCGTCGCCGTCAGCACCGACAAGGGCTTGATGGTTCCGGTGCTGCGCCGCGCCGAAGAGCGGAGCTTCGCCGCCATCGAAAAGGGCATCGCCGAGCTGGCCCAGAAGGCGCGTGAAAACAAAATCAGTGTGTCCGACTTGCAAGGCGGGACGTTCACCATCACCAACGGCGGCATTTTTGGATCGCTTTTGTCCACGCCCATTCTCAATCCGCCGCAGAGCGCCATCCTCGGCATGCACGCCATACAGAAACGCCCCATCGCCGCGAACGATCAGGTGGTCATTCGTCCGATGATGTACCTGGCCTTGTCCTACGATCATCGTCTCATCGACGGCCGCGAGGCGGTGAGTTTCCTGGTGCGCATCAAGGAGTGCCTGGAAAGCCCGGAACGGCTGCGGCTGTATATTTTGTCCGAACTGCACGCCGGCGGAGCCGCGACCGTACGGGAGCGGTCCTTCCTCAACCGCTCCCTTACGGTCGCGGCTCCGCTGGGTACCGGCAAGTGACCGTTGTGGTGATGCCGCCGCGCGGCGTGAAAGCGCCGACGACGCAGCAACGAACCGGCCGGCACGCCTTGACGAAATCATCGAGCAGACGATTGACGACGGTTTCGTAAAACGCGCCCTGATTGCGGTAGCGCTGGAGATAGAGCTTGAGCGATTTCAGCTCGACGCACAGCGGGCCGGGAGTGTAGGTGAAGGTGATGGCGCCGAAATCGGGTTGGCCGGTCTTGGGGCAAAGACTGGTGAACTCGGGGCAGACAATTTCGATGGTGTAGTCGCGTCCGGGCTGGGGATTGGCGAAGGTCTCCAGCTGTTCGTGGGACGGGACATCAGTGGCGGACACGGTATCTCCTTGAAAGCAGGAGGCGGCAAAGAAAAAACCCCGCCGTGTTGTTGGACACGGCGGGGTTCGTTTTGTCAAGTCGGCATCGAGTCAAAGCAGGGATGCGAACATGATTGGTGCCGGCCTCCCCGTGAGAGAGGTCCGGAGAATCGAATCCTTAGAAAGGAGGTGATCCAACCGCAGGTTCCCCTACGGTTACCTTGTTCATGTGGTTCCCTATGTCGCCATAGGGCATGGACTATATCATCATCCTTTGCAAAATCATTTCCTTTCGTGGGTGCCAAGAACCAATGATACGAGCAAAATCTCGATAAGATCTTGCTCGAACGTAGAACCGCCAATAATGGGGATCTACTCGGTGACTTGGGTTGTGCAGTTTCCCGCA
>Ga0335075_10015277_pt1 | contig 11510 bp, 8 predicted proteins | sample Lox_Sample_24_FD_206723 | JGI IMG/M metagenome (GOLD analysis project Ga0335075, IMG submission 206723) | Soil microbial communities from Loxahatchee National Wildlife Refuge, Florida, United States - Lox_Sample_2.4 | ecosystem: Environmental > Terrestrial > Soil > Wetlands | place: USA: Florida...
CGGGCACTGCTGGACGCGCTATCCTGGCTCCCCGAACGGGTCGCTGTCGCCGCGCGCCGAGGGCGACCCGATGTATTCGCCCGGTACCTTGAGTCACTGGCATCGCGGACAATTGATTGCATGAGCACCGATGCTGAGCCGTGGCTTGCGCTGGCGGCGCGGACCGCGCTCGGAGCAGGCCTTGACCTGCTCGGCATATCCGCACCCGAACGCGTCTTAACGAAAGGACAACGCATTGAGCCGTGTCGCCCACCCGGCCGGCCCGCGCCATGGCGACGTGCTGCCCGCCGATCACCCGCCCGCGCCCGCCGCGGACCTGAACGAGCTGGACGCCGCCATCTGGCCGCGGGGGTCACGCCGGGACGCCGACGGCGTGCTGACGATCGGCGAAGCGGACGTCCGCGAGCTCGCGGACCGGTTCGGCACGCCGCTGTACGTCTGCGATGAGCAGGATGTGCGGTCTCGCTGCCGGGAGTACCTGGAGGCGTTCGGTACGGACGCGGGCGTGTACTACGCGGCGAAGGCCTTCTGCTCCCGCGCCATGCTCCGCTGGGTGAGCGAAGAAGGCCTCGGCGTCGACGTCTGCACCGGGGGCGAACTAGAGGTCGCGCTGTCCGCGGGGGTCTGCCCGGACATGATCACGATGCACGGCAACAACAAGTCGCTCGCCGAGCTCTCCCGCGCGGTCGAGACGGGCGTGGGCCATATCGTGCTCGACTCGTTCGAGGAGATCGCCCGGCTGTCGTTCGCGGTCGAGGGGACTTCCGCCAGGCCGCGGGTCCTGGTGCGGGTCACCACCGGCGTGGAGGCGCACACTCACGAGTTCATGGCGACGGCACACGACGACCAGAAGTTCGGTTTCTCGCTGGCCTCCGGTGCCGCCGATGAGGCGGTGCGGCGGGTGCTCTCGGCCCCCGGCCTCGACTTCTCCGGGCTGCACTCGCACATCGGCTCGCAGATCTTTGACACGGCGGGCTTCGAGGTCGCCGCGCACCGGGTGCTCGAGCTGGCTGTCCGTATCCGCGACGAGCACGGCATCTCGATCGCGGAGCTTGATCTCGGCGGCGGTTTCGGCATCGCCTACACGTCCGAGGACGACGCGCCTTCGGCCAAGGAACTGGCGCAGAGCCTGCGGGACATCGTGGACCGGCAGTGTGCTCTCGCGGGCCTTCCGCGACCTCGGCTCACGGTGGAGCCGGGCCGGGCGATCGTGGGCTCTTCGACGGTGACTCTCTATACGGTCGGCACGATTAAGGACGTGGACGGCCTGCGCACATACGTGAGCGTGGACGGCGGGATGAGCGACAACATCCGCACCGCCCTGTACGACGCGTCGTACGCGTGTGCTCTGGCGTCACGGTCGTCCGTGGCTTCGCCGATGCTGTCCCGGGTGGTGGGCAAGCACTGCGAGAGCGGCGACATCGTCGTCCGGCACGCCTGGTTGCCCGCCGACCTCGCGCCCGGCGACGTGATCGCCGTGCCGGCCACCGGCGCGTACTGCAGGTCGCTGGCCAGCAACTACAACCACGTGCCGCGCCCGGCCGTGGTAGCGGTGCGCGAGGGTTGCGCACGTGAGATCATCCGCCGCGAGACGGTGGCGGACCTGCTAGCCCTGGACGTGGGATGACTGATCCTGAGAAAACCCTGCGTGTCGCCCTGCTGGGCTGCGGTTCGGTCGGGTCGCAGGTGGCGAGGCTGCTCGCCGAGGAGGCAGCCGACCTCGCTGTGCGGGTCGGGGCACGGCTCGAACTGGCCGGGGTCGCCGTGCGACGGCTGGGGGTACCGCGGCCGGGAATCCCGGCTGGTCTTCTGACGGCCGACGCGCTGAGCCTGGTGGCCAGGCCGGACGTGGACATCGTGGTGGAGGTGATCGGCGGCATCGAGCCCGCCAGGTCGCTGCTGCTCAACGCCATGAAGCACGGCAAGTCGGTGGTCACCGCGAACAAGGCGCTGCTCGCGGAGAACGGCGCGGAAATCTACGGCGCGGCCCGCGAGCACGGCGCCGATCTGTACTACGAGGCCTCGGTGGCCGGAGCCATCCCGCTGCTGCGCCCGCTGCGCGAGTCGCTGGCGGGAGACACGGTTTTCCGCGTCCTCGGCATCGTGAATGGCACGACGAACTACATCCTCGACCGGATGGACACCTGCGGTGCCGGCTTCGCCGAATCGCTGGAGGAGGCGCAGGCACTCGGTTACGCCGAGGCGGACCCGACCGCTGACGTGGAGGGATTCGACGCGGCGGCGAAGGCGGCGATCCTGGCCGGGCTGGCGTTCCACACCCCGGTGAGCGCCGCGGACGTGTACCGCGAGGGCATCACGTCGGTGACGGTGGCGGACATCGCCAGCGCCCGGCAACTCGGCCGCGTGGTGAAGCTGCTGGCCATCTGCGAGCGAGTCGCTTCCGGTGGCGTGTCGGTCCGGGTACATCCGGCGATGATTCCGCGCTCGCATCCGCTCGCCGCCGTCGGTGAGGCGTACAACGCGGTGTTCGTGGAGGCGCGTTCGGCCGGCCGGCTCATGTTCTACGGGGCGGGCGCGGGCGGCACGCCCACCGCGAGTGCCGTGCTCGGTGACGTGGTGGCCGTCGCCAGGAACCGGCTGGTCGGCACCAGGGGTCCGGACGCCTCCACCTACGCCGGCCTGCCGGTCGTGCCGATGGGGGAGACGCGCACCCGCTATCACGTGTCGCTGGACGTGGATGACCGGCCTGGCGTCCTCGCGCCCGTCGCCGAGGCGTTCGCGCGGCACCACGTGTCAATCCAGGCCGTCCGCCAGACCAGCCGTGTCGATGAGGCGCAACTGATGATCGTGACGCACACCGCGCGGGACGCCGCGCTCAGCGCGACCATCCGGGACCTGGAGGCGCTGCCGGTGGTGCGCGCCGTGGCCAGCGTCATGCGAGTGGAAGGGGAGGAAGAGTGATTCCTTGGCGTGGAGTGATCGAGGAGTACCGATCGTGGCTCCCGGTCACCGCGGACACCCCGGTGATCACCCTGCGTGAGGGCGGCACCCCGCTGCTGCCCGCCCCGCTGCTGTCCGACCGGACCGGGTGCGAGGTCTACCTCAAGGTGGAGGGCGGGAACCCGACCGGCTCGTTCAAGGACCGCGGCATGACGGTCGCGCTGAGCGTCGCGGCCGGGGCCGGCGCCAAGGCGGTGATCTGCGCGTCCACCGGCAACACCTCGGCTTCGGCGGCTGCTTATGCGGCCCGGGCCGGGATCACCTGCGCGGTTCTGGTGCCGCGGGGCAAGATCGCGATCGGCAAGCTGGCGCAAGCGTTGGTCCACGGCGCGCGGTTGCTGCAGGTGGACGGGTCCTTCGACGACTGCCTGGAGCTGGCTCGCAAGCTCGCCATGGATTACCCGGTAGCGCTGGTCAACTCCGTCAATCCGGACCGGCTGCAGGGCCAGAAGACCGCCGCGTTCGAGATTGTGGACACGCTCGGCGACGCGCCGGACATTCACTGCCTGCCGGTCGGCAACGCCGGAAACATCACCGCGTACTGGATGGGCTACCGTGAGTATTACGACTCCGGAATGTCTATGCGGCGACCGCGGATGTTCGGCTTCCAGGCCAGCGGAGCGTCGCCCATCGTCGACGGTGCGCCAGTGACGCACCCGCAGACGATCGCGACCGCGATCAGGATCGGCAACCCGGCGTCGTGGCATCTGGCTGAAGCGGCCCGTGACGAGTCCGGCGGGCTGATCGACAAGGTCACCGACAGGGAGATCCTTGCCGCGTACCGGACTCTGGCGCGTGAGGAGGGGGTGTTCGGCGAGCTGGGGTCGTCAGCAAGCGTGGCCGGGCTGCTCATGTGCAGTCTTGATGGCCGCATCCCGCCGGGCTCGCGCGTAGTGTGCACGATCACCGGCAACGGCCTGAAGGACCCGGACTGGGCACTGTCCGGCGCCCCCGCGCCGAAGACCATCCCCATCGACGCAGCCGCCGCCGCCGATGCCCTAGGACTAGCCTAGATGCCGCCATCCACCCCCCTCCCCTCCTCCCCGCCCCCTCCCGCGCCCCGTCCCGCCCCTCCCCCTCCCCTTCCCCCTCCCCACCCCCATCCGCATCCCGCCCCCGCCCCGAGCACCCCCCCCGCCCCGAGCACCGCCCCCGTCGCCCCCCCGAGCATTCCCCCCGCCCCCGTCGCCCCCCCGAGCATTCCCCGCGCCGGACGCAAATCCGAACAAATCGGATTTAAGGCAGGTAATCACCTCTCGTCGGCGGCCCGGCGGCCCGGCGGCCCGTGCAAACGGCCGGGGACGGCCCAGATAACGTGGAGGATTACCGCTTCGTGGAAGTCTGTCATACGTATACGACGGGTAACCTTCCACGAAGCGGTAGAACACCACGTTAATCGCGGATCGGGCTGGGAGAATCCCGGACTGGGCCGGGGCGCAGATGCGCATGCGCCCCGTCAGCCACATGCGACGCACCCGTACCCCGCCGCCGAAGAGCGGACGGTGACGCGTGACGGGTGAGAAGGTTGTGCATGTTCGGGTCCCCGCCACGAGCGCCAACCTCGGTCCGGGGTTCGACGCGCTGGGGCTGGCGCTAAGCCTGTACGACGACATTGAGGTTCGCATCACTGAGAACGGCCTGCGCATCGAGATCGAGGGCGAGGGCCAGGACCTAGCCAACGCGGGGGAGGAGCACCTAGTCGTCCGGGCTCTGCGGGCCGGTTTCGCGGCCTTCGCCCCTCCCAGCGCCGGCCAAGGTCCGGGTGCCGGGGCTGGTGCCGGCCAAGGTCCGGGCGCCGGGGCTGGTGCCGGCCAAGGTCCGGGCGCCGGCACGCAGCCGCCCGGGCTGGCTTTGCGCTGCGTCAACCGCATCCCGCATGGCCGCGGCCTGGGCTCCTCGGCGGCCGCCATCGTCGGTGGCCTGCTCGCCGCCCAGACCCTCACCGCCGAGGTCGGCCACGGCACCGCGCAGGCCGCCGCCGAGGCCGGCCACGGCACCGCGCAGGCCGACCTGCTGGCCTTGGCGACCGAGATGGAAGGTCATCCGGACAATGTGGCCGCCTGCCTGGCCGGCGGTCTCACGATCGCGTGGACTACCAGCCGGGGGCCCCGACTGGCCAGGCTTGACCCGATTCCGGGGATCCGGCCGGTGGTCTGCATCGCCCCGTCCGATCTTGCGGTCAGGACCGAACTGGCCAGGAAGGCGCTGCCCGGAACGGTCCCGCACCATGAGGCGGCGGCGAACGCTGGCCGTGCCGCGCTGCTGATCGCGGCCCTGACGGAGAAGGAAGCCGCGGCCGAACTGTTTGACGCTACCCAGGACTGGCTGCACCAGGCCTACCGGGCGCAGGCCATGCCCGAGACCTATGCCCTGGTTACCGCGCTGCGCGCGCATGGTGTCCCGGCCGTGGTCTCCGGCGCAGGGCCGAGTGTCCTTGCCTTCGCGACGGCAAAACCTGGCCTGGACACGTTGGATTCAATCGTGAGAGAAACGGGTAGAGCTTGGCGTATAAGCTCGCTGGACGTCGCCCGGCAAGGTGCGCGAGTCCTGCGTCCGGGCGTCGGTGAGCCTTCGGGAACCCCTCTCCCCCGCGACACGGATGACTGCGAAGGAATGCCGTGAGCCAATATAGTGTTAGGCTTGATGGCGTACCGGGTGCCCCACCGCGCTGGCTGCTGGGGGCCCGTCGAACCGGGCGCTATTCGCCAAACTCCAGCGGCACGGTATTGTTGCCGTACCCAGGGTCTTTTACGCAGGGTGTTGGACGCGATCCGGGGAAACGGGCGAGCGGCAGTTGCCCGGGTGCCCTCCGACTTCTCTCCATAGCTTGCGGACGGATGGCAACGCACGAGGAACGCAAGGCGTTGCGGAAATTTGGCCCTGCGGGGCCGCGGTACCGGGTCGACAGGTCCCAGGCGACCGAGAATCATGGAAGGACCATTAGTGAGCGACACAGCCGAACTCCTCGACGCGCCTAGCGCGGCAGAGGGCTCCCCCGTCGGTAGGGTTGAAGGGTCGAAGTCGCGCGGTCGCAGCGGCACGGGCCTTTCCTCACTGCTCATGCCCGAGCTGCAGCGCATCGCGCAGGAGTTGGGCATTCCGGGTACCGGCAAGATGCGGAAGAGCCAGCTTGTCGAGGCTATCGAGGCTCGGCAGGGGAGTCCGTCGCCGCATAAGCAGGATTCAGATCAGCGGGGCACGTCCGCGGGAGCTGGCGCGACCCGCCCCCTGAAGCAGGACCAGATGGAGCTAGATACTTTTTCCAGAACAGGCGTCGGTGCTTCCGCTGAGTACGGCCTTGGTGACGGCGGGTCAGGCGGCATCGGTGCCGCGGCGGCCACCACCTCGGCCTCCAGCGCCCCGGCTGCCGGTACCGCGCACACTGGTACCGCGCACACTGGTACCGCGCACACTGGTACCGCGCACACCGGTACCGCGCTGGCCGGGACCGATCAGGTTGTTGCCGGCGAGGCGTCCGCAGGGGCGGACAGCGGCCAAGTCGGCGACACGGCCGACAGCCAGCGGCCCGACCGCAGGCGCCGCAGCCGGACCCGGGACGAACAGCCGCAGCGCAGCCGGGAATCAGGCGGCGGTCGCGAGCAGAATGGCGGTCGCGAGCAGAACGGCGAGCGTCGCGAGCAGGCGTCCGCCGCCCAGCGCGAGGGTGGCCGCGACGGTGCCCAGCGGGACGGCTCCCAGCGCGAGGGCCGGGACAACAGCCAGCGGGACAACAGCCAGCGGGACGGCGGGCAGCGGGACCGGGGCAATAGCGGTGGCGGTGACCAGTTCGATGATGACGGCGGACGTCGCCGTGGCCGGGATCGGTTCCGCAACCGGAACCGCCGTGGCCGGGGCGACCGGCAGGCCGAGACCGAGCCGGTGGTGGCCGAGGACGATGTGCTGATCCCGATCGCGGGCATCCTGGACGTCCTGGAGAACTACGCGTTCGTCCGCACCACGGGCTACCTCCCCGGGCCGAACGATGTCTATGTGTCGCTGTCCCAGGTCCGCAAGCACGGCCTGCGTAAGGGCGATGTGATCGAGGGCGCGGTCCGCCAGCCGCGCGACGGCGAGCGCCGGGAGAAGTTCAACGCGCTGGTCCGGCTGGACCGGGTCAACGGCCTCGACCCCGAAGAGTCGCCGAAGCGCGCCGAGTTCTCCAAGCTGGTGCCGCTCTACCCGCAGGACCGGCTGCGGCTGGAGACCGACGCTGGCAACATGATCACCCGGATCATCGACCTGATCTCGCCGATCGGCAAGGGCCAGCGTGGCCTGATCGTGTCGCCGCCGAAGGCCGGCAAGACGATCATCCTGCAGGCCATCGCGAACGCGATCACCAAGAACAACCCCGAGTGCCACCTCATGGTCGTCTTGGTCGACGAGCGGCCTGAAGAGGTCACCGACATGCAGCGGACGGTCAAGGGCGAGGTCATCCACTCGACCTTCGACCACCCCGCCGACGACCACACCACGGTCGCCGAGCTCGCCATCGAGCGCGCCAAGCGGCTGGTCGAGATGGGCCACGACGTGGTCGTGCTGCTCGACTCGATCACCCGGCTCGGCCGCGCCTACAACAACTCGGCGCCAGCCAGCGGCCGCATCTTGTCCGGTGGTGTGGACTCCACCGCGCTGTATCCGCCCAAGCGCTTCTTCGGTGCCGCGCGGAATATCGAGCACGGCGGCTCGCTGACCATCTTGGCCACCGCCCTGATCGAGACCGGCTCCCGGATGGATGAGGTCATCTTCGAGGAGTTCAAGGGCACCGGCAACATGGAGCTGCGGCTGCGCCGTGAGCTTGCCGACAAGCGGCTGTTCCCGGCCGTCGACGTGGACGCGTCCAGCACCCGTAAAGAGGAGATCCTCCTCTCGCCGGAAGAGCTTAAGATCGTCTGGCAGCTGCGCCGCGTGCTGCACGCGCTCGAACCCCAGCAGGCACTCGAGCTCCTGATGGAGCAGATGCGCAAGACCAGGAGTAACGCGGAGTTTCTGCTCCAGGTGCAGAAGACCACTCTCGGGTCCTGAAGGGAATTTGCAAGCTAGCGGCGCCGTTTGCACTGTATCCGCGATGCGGTACCGGTTCACGCTGTCATCGGACAGCGACCCGGCGACCGCCAGAAGTAGGAGAACCATGAAGGCTGACATTCACCCGGAGTACAAGGTCACGACCGTGACCTGTGGCTGCGGCAACACGTTCCAGACGCGCAGCACCGCCGCCAGCGGCCAGATTCACGTCGAGGTCTGCTCGAACTGCCACCCGTTCTACACGGGCAAGCAGAAGATCCTCGACACCGGTGGCCGCGTCGCCCGCTTCGAGAAGCGTTTCGGCAAGACCCCCACCGGTAAGAAGTAGCCCGCCACTCTCGCCGTCACGCCCCATCGGCCAAACGTGTCATCGGCCAAACGTGTCAATGGCGCCATTGAGCCTCCTAGGGACCCCCCTGAGCGTGTCGATGGCGCGATTGAGCCCGTTGGAGGGCGTGGCGGCTCGTGGCCGGAAGTACCACTGTTAGTTCTGACATAGGGGTTTTCGTGTTTGAGCGTGTCGGGGACCTGGTGAGTGAGCATGCCGAGCTTGAGCATGCCCTCGCGGACCCCAGCGTGCACGCGGACCAGGACAGGGCCCGCACGCTGGGCCGGCGGTACGCCGAGCTGACCCCGATCGTGAACACCTACCGGGAGTGGGTGCAGGCCGGGGATGACCTGGAGGCGGCGCGGGAGCTGGCCAAGGAGGATTCCTCGTTCGCCGCGGAGGCCGAGCAGCTCGAAGGCCGGCAGGAAGAACTCGCGGACCAGCTGCGCAAGCTGCTCGTGCCCAAGGACCCGAATGACGACCGCGACATCATCTTGGAGGTCAAGGCCGGCGAAGGTGGCGAGGAGTCCGCGCTGTTCGCCGGTGACCTCCTGCGCATGTACCTGCGGTACGCCGAACGGCGCGGCTGGAAGACCGAGATACTCGACCAGACGCTGACCGGGCTGGGCGGCATCAAGGATGCGACGGTCGCGGTCAAGGGCAAGAGTTCCGACGGCGTCTGGTCCCGGCTGAAATACGAAGGCGGCGTGCACCGGGTCCAGCGGGTGCCCGTTACCGAGTCGCAGGGCCGCATCCACACCTCGGCGGCCGGCGTGCTCGTCGTGCCGGAGGCCGAGCAGGTCGAGGTGCAGGTCAACGACAACGACCTGCGGGTTGATGTGTACCGCTCCTCCGGGCCGGGCGGGCAGAGCGTCAACACCACCGACTCGGCGGTGCGGATCACCCACCTGCCGACCGGGATCGTAGTGTCGTGCCAGAACGAGAAGAGCCAGCTGCAAAACAAGGAGGCGGCCCTGCGCGTGCTTCGCGCCCGGCTGCTAGCGGCGGCCGAGGCCGAGGCGGAGGCCAAGGCGAGCGCGGAACGGCGCAGCCAGGTCCGCACCGTGGACCGGTCCGAGCGCGTGCGCACGTACAACTTCCCCGAGAACCGCATCTCCGACCACCGAGTCGGCTACAAGGCCTACAACCTGGACCAGGTCATCGACGGAGACCTGGACGCGGTGATCGATGCCCTGGCTAATGCCGAAATGACGGAAAAGCTTTCCTCGCAGGAGCGCCCCGCGTGAGTGTCTCCCCCGGGGGTCGACCTCCCGGTGACCCCCCGCCTGCGGGGATGCCTAGCACCGCAGACTCCCCTGGGGATCCCGCAGAGGACTCCTGCTCACTTCTCCTCGCCGAGATCGGGCTGGCCGTCTCGCGGCTGGCGGAGGCTGGGGTCGAATCGCCCCGCGCGGACGCCGAGCTTATCGCGGCTGCTGTTCATGGAATCAAGCGGACAGAACTGCACATGGTTCCCGATTCAGCGTTTGATGCTAAGTTCTGGGCGGATATCGCCCGCAGGGAAGCACGCGAGCCACTGCAGCACATCACCGGACGAGCTGGGTTCCGCTACCTGGACCTGGCGGTCGGGCCCGGTGTGTTCGTGCCCAGGCCGGAGACCGAGGTGATGACCGGCTGGGTCATCGACAAGCTCCGCGCGATGGACGTGGACGCGCCGATCGTGGTTGACCTGGGTACCGGGTCGGGCGCGATCGCGCTCTCGGTAGCACAGGAAGTCCCGCGTGCCCGGGTGCACGCCGTCGAGGCCGACCCGCTGGCCAGGGTCTGGGCGGAACGCAACGTGACCGAATATGTGGAGAACGTCCCATACACCGCCGGTCGGGTGATGGTGCACGCGGGCGACTTCTGCTCGTCCGCGGTTTTGCCGGAACTCGACGGTACGGTTGACTGTGTGGTGAGCAACCCGCCGTATATCCCGGTGGGCGCCGTGGTTCCTCCGGAGGTGGGGGAGTATGACCCGCCTTCGGCGCTCTGGAGCGGCGCGGATGGGCTGAACGCCATCCGGGCCGTGGAGCGGACCGCGCGGCGGCTGCTGCGGCCGGGCGGTGTCGTGGCCGTCGAGCACGGCTCGGTGCAGGGCGCCGCGGTGTACTGGGTGTTCGCCGAGGAGCTTGGCTGGCGGGATACCCGCAACAACAAGGACCTGGCCGACCGGGACCGTTTCGTGACGGCATCCTGGCCTGGGCCGGAGGGGTTGTTAGTTATGAGCACCGTATACGACGTGGCTTCATCTGAACTGCGGGCTTCCGGTATCGACGCGGCGGTGGCGGCGGTCAGGAACGGTGACTTGGTCGTGCTGCCGACCGACACCGTCTACGGGATCGGCGCGGACGCCTTCACGCCGCCCGCGGTCAGGGCCATGCTGGCGGCCAAGGGCCGTGGCAGGAGCGTGCCCTCGCCCGTGCTCGTCGGAACCCCGCGCGCGGCGGCGGCCCTGGTGGAAGACATGGGGGCGTTCGGCCAGGATCTGATCGACGAATTCTGGCCGGGGGCGCTGACGCTGGTGTTCCGCGCGTCGCCGACGTTGCTGTGGGACATAGGGGAGACCAAGGGGACGGTGGCGTTGCGGATGCCGCTGCACCCCATCGCCCTTGAGGTGCTGAAGCAGACCGGGCCGATGGCGGTGTCCTCGGCGAACCGGCATGGTATTGCGCCAGCCACCACGGCCTCGGAGGCTCAGCGGCAGCTCGGCGAGGTGGTGTCGGTTTACCTGGATAGCGGGCCGTGTACCGACAACACGCCGTCGACCATTCTCGACCTGACCGGAACGATCCCTCGGGTGCTGCGCGAGGGCGCGATCTCGGTGGACCGGCTGCGTAAGGTGTCCTCGGTCATCACCGACGGGGTGCCATACCCCGATGCCGCCGAGAAACCGGCTCTGCCGCATCCGCTGGAAGTATCCGATACCGCGTCCGACAGTGGCGAGCCGCCCTCGGCAGGCGATCCGGTGTCGTAGGGTTGGTCGTGATGAATATCGTCCTGATCCGGGCCCGCCAGATCCGAACCTTCTGAGGCGGTATGCGCGAGTACGCCCTGGTCTTGCTCGTCACGGCAGCGGTGACCTACCTGCTGGTCCCGCTCGTGCGGCGTTTTGCCGTCATGACCCGCGTGATGCACGCGCCGCGGGCTAGAGACATGCACTGCGAAGCGACTCCGCTGCTCGGCGGGATGGCGATGT